>OGGD01000733.1_pt1 | contig 20956 bp, 20 predicted proteins | sample 1571091 | NCBI WGS metagenome assembly OGGD01 (sample SAMEA2582073, study PRJEB24529) | metagenome | biome: Human gut stool | place: China | collected 2011
AAAATCCATCTTTTCATCCCGGAGCCATTTCTCAGCTTCACTGTTCATCTTCGCATGATCCACCACCTTGATCGGTCCGAAGTTTTTCATCGGATACCTTCCAAGATACATGTTCTCAGCGATCGAGCGTTCAGGAATCGGCTGAAGCTCCTGATGAACCATGGCAAGTCCTTTTTTCAGCGCGTCATCCGGGTTTGCGATCTCCGTCTTGACGCCGTCGATATAGACCTCGCCTTCATCCATTTTATAGATTCCGAAAAGACATTTCATCAGTGTCGATTTTCCGGCACCGTTCTCTCCCATCAGTGCGTGGACCGTTCCGGGGCGAACCCGTAAGTTAACTCCGTCAAGCGCTTTTACGCCCGGGAAAGTTTTTTTGACTCCTCTCATTTCGAGTCTGTACTGTTCTGCCATCCCAAAACTCCTTTCAGTTACACTCCCCCGCATTTCCGGGTGGCATATTTTAATCAACGAACCGGATGTGTTAGACAACACACCCGGTTCTCATTTGTTACAGTATCAATTACTTTAACATATCAAGGATTTCCTGAGCGTTATCCTTTGTAACCTTCTCGTAGTTAACCATGTTGACTGCGTCAACTTTCTCACCGCTTAAGAACTTAACAGCGATATCGCTTGCTGCCTGAGCCTGTGCGAAGTGGTTGTTGAATACAGTACCTGTCTGCTTGCCGTCGATTACGTTCTGAACAGCCTCTGTCAGAGCGTCAACGCCTACAAGGTAGATATCCTCGTTAACTTTACGTCCTGCTGCTTCGATTGCCTGTAATGCACCAAGTGCCATTGCATCGTTGTTGCAGAAGATTACTTCGATCTTGTCGCCGTACTGGTTTAAAGCATCCTGAGCGATCTGCTGAGCTTTTGCCTGATCCCAGTCACCACGCTGTTTTAAGAGCTCCTCAACTTCCACTCCTGCGTCTGTAAGAGCCTTAACAGAGAACTCTGTTCTGTACTGAGCATCTACGTTCTCCGGATCACCCTCAACCATGATGTAATCAACTTTACCGTTCTTGTTCAGATCGATAGCATCAAGTCCAAGATCAGCAATGATCTCGCCCTGGAAAGTACCGGACTGACGAGCATCGCAACCTACATAGGTAACATCCATGTTCTCATCTGCCCATCTCTGCTCCTCAGTTGCATCCGGCTCACGGTTGATGTATACCAGCGGAATGTTTGCTGCAACTACTTTATCAGTAATGGTTGCTGCGGAAGAAGAGTTAACCGGGTTGACAATCATAACATCAACACCCTCAGTGATGAAGTTATCGATCTGTCCGGACTGGGTAGCCTGGTCATTAGCACCATCTACGATTTTAATGTTCTCAGCTTTGAATCCCTTGCTCTCCAGATAGCTCTGCAGCTCGGTACGGAACAGGGTCATGAAGTTATCAGAGAACTGATAAATACATACACCAACTTTTTTATCAGCTAAGTCTCCGTTTGCTGCATCTGCTGTTGCGTCTGCTGCATCGGATGCCTCTGTGGATGCTGCTGCATCACTTGTTGTTGTGTTGTCTGATGTTGTTTTATCAGAACTGTTTCCGCATCCCATTGCCATGGATGCTACCATTGTCATTGCAAGAATTACACTAACTACTTTCTTTTTCATATAAGAAAACCTCCCTTAATGTATTTGGTAACTTCTTGTTACATGATGCATTATAGCAACCAGTCCTATAAAAAAACATATAAAATACTTCTTTCTTTCTTGAAAATTCTTCTGTACTCATTGTGCAATATGTTCGATATGAAAAGTGCATTTTTGTTATATTTTAGTTATTTTTCTCCTTTTTCTGTTGTTTTTACGAAATTTCTTAGATTTTCTTTGGTCTTTTGCACAAAACTGGCGTCTGCCAGGATTCCCGGCAAACGCCCATTTTACGCGGTTTTTCATGTTCTTTTTTGCTTTTTTCTGTAAAGTGACCGCTTTTTTCAAAGGTATTATAATGTGACACCGCAGCCTTTCAGCAATTCTCTTGCAGTGTCTAAGGAATCCACGCCATGAAGGTTTTTGATCGGTGCAAATTCTCTTTCACGCACAACTTCATATGGAATGCAGTCATCCATCATATGTACCATATCCAGCACTAAAGTTTCAAACTTGTATCCGTTTGGCTGCTCCGGTTTCACCATATTTCCTTCCAGATCAATATGAGGAATTTTCTTCTCCACCACATGGATCGGCATACGTGCGTCTGCGATCTGCTCTAATTTTTTTTCAGAGAAAAGATAGTTTAAGATCACGCCAAAGCCGTAAAGCAGATCTCCATTCTCTTTTCTTGCAGTTGCCATCTCCTGCGTCATCTCATAATACTCTGCGATAGATGGTTTTCCATCCTCAGTACAAAGCACGCCAACTTTTTCATCCGGTGCCGCCTTGCGCACTACCTTCGCTCCACTCTCGCAGCCAAAAACGATTGTTGCGCCGATAAATAGCGGATCCGCAATTCTTTGTAAGCAGTTGTCCACTGCAAACACATTGATCCATTCAAGTCCTCTTGCGTGGATGTCATCTAATAATCCTGCGCTCACCATGGAACCAAACCATCCACCGTTTCCGTTTGGAGACATTGCCACCTCGGTATCAGATTCCATATAGACACGTCCCTCGTGGTCACATGCCGGAACCATCTCCTGAATGAAAAATTTTACATAGTCTTTTGGATAGCCAAAATAATGATGCTCCTCAAAAAAAGTAACGGTATCTTTGTGATTAATATTGCTTGTCATAATGTACATTGGAACGTAAGCACCGGCTTCATCCGTCACATCCATCAGATTACGGAAAAGCTGCTCGAATAAATAAAGTTCCCGGTTCACACCGATATTTAATGTTCCCTTCGGTCTGTCCAACCCCAGTCTTGTTCCCTGTCCGCCAGCTAAAAGCACTGCTCCTACTTTTCCTGCCCGGATTGCATCCAGTCCTGCTGCTTTAAACTCGTCTCTGCGCGCCTCGATCTCCGGCACTTCCACTGCTTCTAACGGTGCGAACACACCGCGCTCATTCACAGTCTCTTTTCTCTGGATATGTTCTAAAATCGACCAGTCGATCTGTTCTAAACGCTCTTTGAGCGCTGCATTCTGTTCCGGCGTATTGCGCTCCATGCTCGCTCTGATGTACACCTGTTTCTCATCTTCCCAAATTTTCATGAAATCCTTCTCCTGTTTTCTCCTGTTTTATCTCTCCTTTTAGTGTTCGATAAAACCTGTTATTTTTGAACAAATTTCCGTCAAATTCATTCATCTTATATGCCGTCTATTTTAGCATAATTTCCCTATGTCCGCAAACTTTCGGACTTTTTCGCAATTCTGGTTTTCTAATTCAACCCGCGGAAACCTTTTCCGATAATCTCACTGCTGTTGGTGATCGCAATGAAAGCGGACGGCTGGTTTTCATGGATGAAGTTACGGAGTTCCACAGCCTGGCTTCGCTTCATGACAGAGAGAATAACTGCTCTGTCGTTATGCTGATAAGCACCCTCGGCATGATATACCGTTGCACTGCGGTTTAACTTCCGGGTGATAAACTCACAGATTGGTTCCGGATCATTGCAGATAATGGTGAAGTATTTGCACATGTTAATACTCTCGATCACATTGTCGACCACCAGTGATTTTGCCAGAAGTCCGCAGAGGGAAAACAGACCTGTCTGCGCATCAAAGACAAGGCAGGATGCAAGTACAATAAACAGGTCTACCAGAAACAGCGCACCTCCGATATTCAGTTTCGTGTATTTCTTTAAGATCATGGCGATAATATCCGTACCACCACCGGAAGCTCCGACATTAAATAAGATGGCTGAACTCGCCGCCGGAAGCACGATCGCATAGATCAGTTCCAGCACCGGCTGTGAGGTGAGTGGCGCAGACATTGGGAACCATTTCTCCGCTGCACTTAACCCAACTGACATCAGCACACTGACATAGACAGTCTTGATTCCAAAACTTTTTCCAAGAAAAATAAATCCCAGCACAAGCAGTGCCATATTGATAATAAATGTGATATTTCCAGGGGTTGTCGGCATAATGGCGCTCAAAACGACCGCAATACCAGTCACTCCACCGAAAGAAAAGTTATTCGGGAACTTGAATACATACACGCCGACAACCAGAATAAGCGTTGCCACGGTAAGTACAAAATATTCTTCTATTGTGCGTTTTACACGTCCTGCATTTTTAAACATTGTTTTTTCCTCTGTTTGATTCATTTGTTATTTTCTGCAAATCTTTTTTCCTATTATGTGAATTGCACACATATTCTACTATACAATCAAAGAAAAAGATATATTTCCATTTTATAATTCTTTTCGTATTTCTTTTTAATTGTATAACAATTAATATTATTTATCTATATTCACCGACTTATTCACATTATCCACATAGTTATCCACATATTATCTGATACTTTCCCAGTTCCATCCACATATTCTAATTATATGATCCAGTCTGCGAGAATCATATATAAATTCAAAATACCATTTCACGATTCAAGTGTTTCCAATCACAGAGACAAGATATGCTCTGCGAATCCCGCTCCGATTAGCGGTCGTCGCCATAACAAAAAAAGAACCGACACACGAAAACATTCTTTCAAACGCTCTTCGCATACGGTTCTTTCTTATTATTATGTTCCGATCAATTGCAATTAAGCAAGTGCTGCTGTGATGATTGCCATAGAATATACTTCAGAAGCGTTACATCCACGGGACAGATCGTTGATTGGTGCATTTAAGCCAAGTAAGATTGGTCCGTAAGCTTCGAAGTTACCAAGACGCTGTGCGATCTTGTAACCAATGTTACCAGCATTGATGTCAGGGAATACAAATGTGTTTGCATGTCCTGCAACCTGAGAATCTTTGCATTTTGTACGTGCAACACGTGGAGAAACTGCTGCATCGAACTGGATTTCTCCTTCGATTGGAAGCTCTGGATATTTTTCTTTTGCTTTTGCTGCTGCGTTGCGCATCTTGTCAACATCCTCGCCCTTACCGGAACCAAGTGTTGAGTAGCTTAAGAATGCAACCTTTGGATCGATACCGAAAATCTTAGCACACTCTGCTGTCTCACCGGCGATCTCTACTAACTCATCCTCTGTTGGATGAATGTTGATTGCACAGTCAGCCATTGCAAGTACTTCGTTCTCGCCTGTAGCTGCCGGACGTACCATGATGAAGCAGGAAGATACGATTGTGTTACCCGGTTTTGTTTTGATCAACTGTAATGCCGGACGTACTGTATCTGCTGTAGAGTATGTTGCTCCACCAAGAAGGGAATCAGCAACTCCCATTTTTACTAACATTGTACCAAAGTAGTTTGCCTGAGAAAGAATTCCTCTTGCCTGCTCCGGTGTAACACCTTTGCTCTTACGAAGTTCACAGAACATCTCAACCATCTCGTCAAATCTGTCGTACTTCATTGGATCGATGATCTCTGCTCCACGGATATTGAAACCGCTCTCCTCTGCTACTTTTGCAATCTCATCCGGGTTACCAACTAAAATTGGATGTAAGAAATTGCTTGCCAGAAGTCTGGAAGCTGCCTCTAAGATACGAGGATCATTTCCTTCTGTAAAAACAATTTTTTTCGGGTTCTTTTTCAAGATGTCAATTAACTGACCAAATCCAAACATTTTATTTTCCTCACTTTTCTTTTTCTCTAAAACCGTGTCTATGTACCGGATAAACACGATTTTCGGCACTTTTGCCGTGACATGCTTACATTATATAGCAGTTTTTTGGAAATTCAATGTTTGTATTCAAATAAATGCAGTTTTATTTTTCATCCTGAGAAATTGTCTCATGTTCTTCTGTTTCTTTTAATGCTTCCTGAAATTCCGGCGACTGTGCGATCTTGATCGCCTTAAAAATATTCGGCACATGATGTTCCTTGTCCGGTTTTGTCGCAAGCATAAAACGGCGGAAAAGGAAAAGCATACAGATACTGATTACGGAAACCAGATCTTCTCCGGCTGTCGTTGTCTGAACGATCATATGACGCGCGATCACGAAAATCAGGGCTTCAATAATATTGGCAGTATTTGGTTTACATAACATTTTTAGGAATTCCACACCAATGACAACGCCGAGCACCGCATCCAGAAATTCTAAAAACGCAACCATCTCCTCTCTGTGACGCCACAGTTCTCCAATCTGCGGAAAAATTCCGATCACCGCTATCACAATTCCAATGACCACAACTGCCGCCATGACCATATCCATCACATCGCATGCATCAACAATTCTTTTTCTCACTTTATCCCACATTCGCTTTTCTCCTTTTTTGTAGTTTCAGAACGTTTTTGCCAACAGAAAAACATTCTGCCTTATGCATTTTTCTTATAACAAAAGAGTCGTAGTATCACTGCTGCGACTCTTTACGGTTTCTGTTCTTAAATTTAAAATCCGAGCATCGCCCTTCGAGTCCAGTCCACGGACGTTACCTCCACAGTTAACTCGGTCCAGGCACCCTCACGGCACACAAGAGCTTTTACTTAGGGCTGCTCCATTCCTGACCTGACCCGGTTCGTAAATTCCTGTTGCGTAAGACCCAAACGTCAACGCCACTTATGAAGGGCTGCTCCGCAAAGAGATAACCCTCAGTTTGATATCACCCCAGCTATAGCGGATTGCTGGTTCAGGGTACCGCTGCCACCCCGGCTGCTCGGAGATTTAAGTATAGCTTATAATAACCTTCATTGTCAAGAGTTCACAGGGAATCTGTCACCGTTTCCTGTTTTTCCCTCTTTTTCTTTTCTCTTAACTCCCGGAAAAAATCAGACAACATCGTCGAGCACTCTTCCTCCAAAACGCCTTTTTCAATCTCCACCTGATGGTTAAATGCAGCCATCTGTAAAAGATTCAGCACCGAACCTGCGCATCCTGCCTTCGGATTCATCGTGGCAATGACCACTTTTTTCATGCGGCTCTGCACGATCGCTCCGGCGCACATCTGGCATGGCTCCAATGTCACATACATCGTACAATCCTCTAAACGCCAGTCACCGGTCTTTTTGCTCGCTTTTTTGATTGCGGTCAGTTCCGCGTGTGCCAACGTATTTCCTTCCGTGTTTCTTCTGTTATATCCTCTCGCAATAATCGTGCCATCCTGCACGATCACGCACCCAATCGGCACCTCATCCAGGGCATATGCTTTTTTCGCCTCGCGGATGGCTGCCTTCATATATTTTTCGTCCTGCGTCATTTTCATTTTTCTGTTTTCCTGTTCTGGTACTCTGTATACAATGATACACTATTTATCGCATCACTACCATAGAAATATTTTTGCTTTTTTTGTGGTGTCGTATATAATGTTATATAAGAATTTTTCCATTCGAGGTTTTTATGCAGAATCACACACAACTGCCCACCGGGCTTTCTTTTTCCTACGAAACAGAGCGATTAATTTTACGGCTTCCCTCCACGGATTATCTGCGGGAAATCCATGATTTTTTATATCGTAACCGCTCCTGCTTTGAAAAATATGAACCAACCGCCCCTGAGAATTATTACACACTCGATTTCCAGCAGACACTCGCCAGGTGCGAGTTAAAACTTGCGCTCAAGCTTTCCAGTGTGCGCTTTTATGTTTTTTTGAAAGAAGATCCATCTACCATCATCGGCACGGTCTGTCTGCACAATATTATAAAAATGCCTTATTTCACGAGTGAGGTCGGCTATAAATTCGATGCGTCTTATCAGCATCATGGATATGCCCGAGAAGCTCTGTCTATGGCACTGTCTGTCGGCTTTTATGGTCTCGGGCTTCACAAAATCTTTGCCCGCTGCATGCCTGAAAATACGCCTTCCAGAAACCTGCTGCATGCCACAGGTTTTTTCGAGGAAGGAATTGAGCGCGACAGTATTCTCATTCAGGGAAAATGGGAAAATCACATCCGCTACGCTATCTTAAATCCCGATGAAATCCATTCATAAATGGACAGTTCCCTCTCAATTATTGTCCTGTATTATTCATCTAACGTGTGATACCAATAGCCAAACTGGTTGATGTGATCGGTCGTCATAAACTCCGGGAAGCCAAAGATTGCTGCCATCACGCGCTCCTGCTGCTGATAAATCCCCGGGACACCGATAAACCATTTGTCCTCTTCGAGCTTTCCCAACACCAGATAGCGGTAATTGAAAAATCCGTGCAGCAAAAAGCTGTTATTTCCAAGATACCAGTATTTTCGCGGCAGTTCACGCAGGTCTTTCAGTTCAATGCGCACACACTCCACATTTTTATCCTCCGGCAATGTAAAATAGGGATACATGTTTTTGAACCGCTCCCACGTGTCCACCCAGACAAACTTTGGAAAAATATTGCGCATTGGCATTTCCGTTGCATGAAGCTCCTCTGCAGCTTTTTCTTCGTTTTCGGCTGCAAGATTTTCCGTTTTTTTCGCGGTCACTTTTTCCTGGGGATTCTCTGTTTTCTTATTTTCTTTTTGATTTTCCGTCTCGCCCGCGTCAAATCTTGGCGGTTCCCACAACCTGATATTTTCTGTTTTTACTGCAAATGGCTCTCCTTCCGTCCAGCGTGTCATGGCAATCGCGCCTTCCTCTCCTGCAAAAACCATTCCATCCATCTCGGCAAACGAGTATTCTGATCCTCCAATCTGATCTGCTTTTATAATTGTTCCATAATCTCCGCTTCCTTTTATCATCCTCATCTCTCCCATCGGGAACGCAAGCATCTGCCCTCCCTCTACTTTAAAAAGGTATACCTGATCCATTCCCATCCGAATTGGTGTTCCACGCAGATGCACTTCAATCCTGCATTCATTTCCCCTGATCTCCACTTTTGCAAATCCCGCGTTGATTCCTTTTGTTCCGTTTTCGTATGCATATATATATGTAATAAAACGTTTGATTCCTGCCATCGGATGCTCCCGGCATTTATTTTGTTGCTACTATATATATTCATTGGTCGGTTATGATATGCGTGATTTTTCAAAAAACTTACATTATGAAGCGTGGCTGAGTGATCACAGAAATGTTTAAATTTATCTTCTTTATTCTTGACAGAAGTATGGTTCTCTGCTATTATAATATCAGTAACAATTACTATTATTAAAAAGAAAGGGTGATTATCATGCTAAAATATAGTAGACAACGTGAAGCAATCAAGATCTTCCTTGCCGGCAGATATGACCACCCTACTGCTGAAACTGTTTATCTCGGCATCAAAGAAGAGTTTCCGAATATCAGTCTCGGCACTGTATACCGTAATCTGTCATTACTTTCTGACATCGGTGAGATTCAGAAATTATCGACCGGTATCGGACCTGACCGTTTTGACGGGAATTCGGCTCCACATTATCATTTTATCTGCAAACATTGTGGCAGTGTTTTAGATCTTTCCGTAGATGGTCTGGATCATATCAATGTCCTTGCAAATCAGGGATTTGACGGTGAAATTGAAGGTCATATTACATATTTTTACGGAAAGTGCGCAGACTGTAAAAAGAACAGTTGATGGTACAGTTCCAGTTGTTCTGCGAACTGTACAGCTTTCTATAAAAAATATAAGAAAAAGTATTGACAAAATATATTTTTTAAGTTAAAATCAGTAATAGTTACTATTATCAAAAAACTAAATAAATTTTAAATAAGAAAAGGAGAACAAAATTATGACAAAATGGGTTTGTACAGTATGTGGATATGTTTATGAAGGAGAGGCTGCACCAGCAGAGTGTCCAGTCTGTCATGTAGGCGCTGATAAGTTCAAAAAAGTAGAAGGTGATCTTACACTTGCTGCTGAACATGAATATGGCGTTTATGCAAAAACAGTAAAAAACAATCCAGAAATCAGCGATGAAGACAAGAAATACATCTTCGATCAGTTAAAAGCAAACTTCGAAGGAGAATGCTCTGAAGTTGGTATGTACCTTTGCATGGCTCGTATTGCTCACCGTGAGGGATATCCGGAAGTTGGTCTTTACTGGGAGAAAGCTGCTTACGAAGAGGCTGAACATGCAGCAAAATTTGCTGAGTTGTTAGGTGAGGACTTAGAGCCAAACATGAAAGCTACTACAAAAGATAACCTGAAATGGAGAGTTGACTGTGAGTTCGGTGCTACTGCAGGTAAATTTGATCTTGCAAAATGCGCTAAGAAAAACAACCTTGATGCAATCCATGATACCGTTCATGAGATGGCAAGAGACGAGGCTAGACACGGCAAAGCCCTTAAGGGATTACTTGATAGATACTTTGGATAAGCTACAAGCCGAGTAAGGATAAAAAGGAAAGATGACAGAATGGGGAATTTATTCACCAGACTGTCATCTTTTCTTTTTATTCTTATTGGGCGACAGCCCCAACAGCGAGAAGGAGCATAGCGGATTCGAGCTGGCTCGGCTTGTAGCGCAGCGGATTCCGAATGGGCATGGCTTGTTATTCAGACTCATCGCCAACAAACACCTCCACCGTCCTCGCCCACTGTTCCTCAGCAGGAATCGCAGCCGTTCCATCACCTTTCTGCGCTTCATAACTTCCAAACTGTGCATGGTTTCCGCCCTCAATGCAGACTTCCTTATAATCTTGTGGCATAAGTTCCCGGCCTGCCACAATTTTATCCATATTCAGCACGCCATCTTCGCTTCCGTAAACTGTGACAACGGACATATCAGAAGTCGATAAATCTTTTGTCGGATACGCTGCCAATAAGAGTAGTCCACGGATTCCATCTGTATGGTCTTCCACATAGTCTGCCGCAAAATTAGCTGCCATCGCGCCTCCCAAAGAGTGTCCGCCAAGATACCACGCTTCATAATTGTATTCCTGCATGATCTCCTCCGCACGATTCATCCCGAAAAACGCCATATGAAATGGCATGTCGACCAGAAAACAGTCGATTCCACTTTCTGCAAGCTGATACATAAGCGGTGCATATGCCTCGGTCGCAACCTTTGCTCCCGGATAAAAAATCAAGGCTTTCTCCTCTCCCGCTCCGTCAAAAAACCAGCCTTTATCAAATTTTTTGATTGTGACTTCCGATGAACTGGTCATATATTTTTCCACATCGACGCTGTGATAATAATTGCCGAGATAAATTGCTGAACTGCCAGACAATACTATTAAAACAACTAAAATAATGAAAAATGATTTTTTTATCTTTTTTGATCTGTGCTGCATTGAAATTCCCTTAACTCATTATTATTTACCTCTTAAGGCATGCTGATATTATCTAAAATTCCCGTCAAATGTGCAATAGTTACACCGTAATTTGTCATCGGAACCTGCTGTTTTTTTGCTCTGTCAATCCGCGACAGCACATATTTCCGGTTAAACATGCATGCCCCGCACTGAATGATCAGGTCATATCCACTCAGATCTTGTGGAAAATCTGTTCCGCTTACAATATCCACAGTCAGCGTTTCCCCTGCGCACTTTTTCAACATGCGGGGAATTTTTACACGTCCGATATCCTCTTTTAACGGAGCGTGCGTGCAGCACTCAGCGATCAGGACTTTCGAATCCGGTGTCAGGCTGTCAATCGCCTTTGCCCCCTGGACATAATAAGGCAAATCTCCCTTATAAGCAGCAAACAGCACGGAAAAAGAGGTGAGCATACTTTCTTTTGGCTTGTTCTCATAAACATATCCAAACACCTGTGAATCGGTGATGATCAGTTTCGGTGCTCTGGCAAGCAGCGGAAGTACTGTCAAAAATTTGTCCGTGGTCACACTCATGACCAGACATTTTTTATCCAGCAGTTCACGTATCGTCTGTACCTGTGGCAAAATCAGACGCCCCTTTGGTGCCTGGATATCCTGCGGCATCACAAGCAAGACGAGATCATCCTCTTCCACCAGATTTCCGGTAATGTATTCCGCGCCAAAATTTTCCGGCATAAGACGGATCAGTGTTGTTTTGAACTCCTCGATCCCGGTGTGTTTTTTTGCACTGATGATGACTGCATCTTCTTTTGCTTCCTCGTAAATCATCTCCGCCAGACGGGCTGCATTTTCTTCATCCTGATCTGCTTTGTTTATGACAAATAAGACTGGTGTATGTTTTTCCCGAAAAAAACTGTACCATTTCAATTCGTCCTGTATCTGTCCCTGTTCGTCTGCGCACGTAACCGCTTCTTCCGCTGAAAGAACGATCACTGCAATGTCTGTTTTTTCTGCTGCAAGTTTTGTTTTTTCCACACGCCTTGTGCCAAGCTCGCTCGTGTCATCGAAACCTGCCGTGTCAATCAGCACGCAGGCTCCGAGCGGATGAATCTCCATCGGTTTGTATACAGGATCGGTAGTTGTTCCTTCCACATCTGCAACAATAGAGACTTCCTGATTGGTCAGCGCATTGATCAGAGAGGATTTTCCACTGTTTGTCTTACCGTAAATGCCGATGTGCAGCCGGTTTGCAGATGGTGTTTCATTTAATGTTGCCATTTCTGGTGTCCTTTCTATGTTTGTACTATTTTTAGAAACGGAAATCACGTTTTCCTTCGGAAATATCATGAATGTGTTCGTAAGCTGTCTGTTTTACTTTTGGATTTGTGATTTTCTCCAGCTCACGGTCGATCAGTTCCATACCCAGTTTTTTTGTTTCCTCGCTTGCGTAGTCCTCTAAATATTCTTTCAGCGTCATGAGGGCGTTTGGATGACAGCAGTTTAAGATCTGCATATTTTTGCATAATGCCATAAAACGGTCCCCCGTTCTTCCCTCACGGTAACATGCGGTACAGAAACTTGGAATATAGTCCATTTTAATGAGCCAGTTTACAACCTCATCTAACGTCCGCTGGTCACTGACATCAAACTGCTCCGAACTCTCCTCCTCCGGCTCTCCTTCAGCATAGCCTCCGACACTTGTTCTCGATGCACCTGAAATCTGTGAAACGCCGAGTGGCAGTACTTTTTCACGAACCTGCTGGCTCTCTCTGGTGGAAATGATCATTCCGGTGTAAGGCACGGAGATGCGGACGAGGGCACAGATTTTTGCAAAAATATCATCTGAAATTCCATTGTCAAACGCGCTCGGATCGATATCATCTGCGTGTTTGATACGCGGAACACTGATGGTGTGAGGTCCTACGCCATGCACTGCCTCTAGATGCTCTGCATGCATCAAAAGTCCTGCAAATTCATAGCGGTACATCTCAAGTCCGAACAGCACGCCAAGTCCAACGTCATCGATGCCGCCCTCCATCGCGCGGTCCATTGCTTCGGTATGATATGCATAGTCATGTTTTGGTCCGGTCGGATGAAGTGTTTCGTAACTCTTTTTATGATAAGTCTCCTGAAATAAAATGTATGTTCCGATTCCGGCTTCCTTTAATTTACGGTAATTTTCGACAGTAGTTGCCGCGATATTAACGTTGACGCGGCGAATCGCTCCATTTTTATGTTTGATACTGTAAATCGTGTTGATGCACTCTAAAATGTATTCAATCGGATTGTTGACCGGATCTTCGCCTGCTTCAATGGCAAGACGTTTGTGTCCCATGTCCTGCAGCGCAGTCACTTCTTTTACGATCTCTTCCTGTGTTAGTTTCTTTCTTGCGATGTGCTTATTTTTCAAATGATATGGGCAGTAGACGCAGCCATTTACACAGTAATTGGACAAATAAAGCGGTGCAAACAGCACAATGCGGTTTCCATAAAAATCTTTTTTGATCTGCTCCGCCAATTTGTAAACTTCCTCTATTTTTTCCGGGATCTGACAGGCTAAAAGCACGGATGCCTCCCGGTGGTTCAGCCCTTTTCTCGCTCTCGCTTTCTCAATGATCTGATCGATCAGTTCCACATTATCTTTGTTGGCATCTGCATATGCCAATGTGTCTAAAATTTCCTTATCTGAGATAAATTCTTCCGCTTTTAAAGACTTCACATTGTACATTTATTCTTCTCCTTTGCTCTTTTCGATGATAATCTTTTTTTCAGTATTTTATTCTATATAGTCTCCGCGGCTTACCGCCACCTCATAGCCGATGCTTTTCATACGGTTTTCCATACAGTAACGACATTCAGCGGCTTCATTGCCCGTACAGATTTTGTTGTCGTAAAGCTTGTATTTTTCCCTGACATTGACCGGCGAAAGGTTCGGCATGACCACATTCGCCCCGGACAAAATGCCGAGTTCCCGCCCTTTTGGATGAATCGTTCCGAGCGCAGTTGTCGCTGGGAGCAGCACATGCGGATGGATGAGACGGATAATTGCCAGCAATTTTAACGTCTGTTCCATCGTTCCCGACGCTTTGTCCGCAAACGGAGTGTCTTTCTGCGAAATGAACGGTCCGATTCCAACCATGTGCGGCTGCAGTTCCCTGATAAACTGAAGATCCTCATACAATGTTTCCACTGTCTGTCCCGGAGAACCCACCATAAATCCGCAGCCGACCTGATAGCCAATTTCTTTTAAATCCCACAGGCATTGTTTGCGATGCGCAAGAGACATCTCCTCTGGATGGAGTTTTTTGTAATGTGCCTCGTCCGCAGTCTCGTGGCGGAGCAGATAACGATCCGCCCCCGCGTCAAAATAGCGTTTGTAACTTTCTTTTGATTTTTCTCCAATGGAAAGTGTAACGGCACAGTCCGGATATTTTTCTTTGATGGCACTCACCAGATCACAGATTTTGTCATCCGTAAAGTATCCATCTTCGCCTCCCTGCAGCACAAATGTGCGAAACCCAAGTTCATATCCACTGGCACAGCAGTCTAACATCTGCTCCTTTGTCAACCGATATCGGTCCGCTTGTGAATTGCTTCTTCGAATCCCACAATAATAACAGTCGTTTTTGCAAAAATTGGTAAATTCGATCAGTCCACGGATAAGTACCTGATTTCCGTAGGTTTTCTGGCATACTTTTACCGCTTCTTCACGTATAAAGCGGATACCTTCATCATCATTTATCTCCAATAAAAGTTTTAACTGCTCCAATGAAATATTTCGGCTTTGTTTTACTTTATTAATTGTTGATTTAATTTCTTTATTCATATTGGTTTTTATCGGCTTTTCCTCTATTTTTGTGTGTTTATTTTTTCCCTGTGATATTTGAGTAAACGGTTTTGGCTCCGATTCCATCCAACCGTCCGATTTTTCCCGAAAGTGCATTGATCACATCCTGTGGGGCATCAATTGCCACACTGATAATGTTTACCTCACGCTCTCTGTATGGGATTCCCATTCGACCGATGATGTACTTTCCATATTCATGTAAAAGATGGTTCAGCGCCTCGATCGACTCCGGGTTCTCCACAATGATCCCGATTAATGCAATTCTTGTTTCCATGGTGCTCCTTTCTTCACTAACGTATTTTTTGTAAAGAAAAAATAGCCGCATCCTCCGAAGAAGATACAGCTAAAAATTTCATACGCAAAATAGAAACTGTGCCCATATGACATTGACGCAGTCTCTCCCTTATGGCATGCCGTATCTTTCACCTCAATGAAATTTTGGTGTTAGTGACAATTCTTTTTTGCAGGCGAAACAGCAAGAACGTATCTCGGCTGTAACGTGTGCAGTTATGCGATAATATTAGCATGTGACCTTTGAAATCACAATGTAAATTCGTTATGTTCTTTTAAATATGCAAGAAAACCCTCGCAGCCGCTTACAACATCCCGATAGGTTGCCTTAAAATCCCCGGTATACCACGGATCAGCGACATCTCCTGCCTCCGACAGCCTGTGCGTGTGTTCATATCCCGCAAAGGACAGCATTTTGTAGATTTTACCCTGACTGTCCTCGCCTCCGGCGATTTTTATCATGTTACGGATGTTCGCAGTATCCATGCCGATCAGATAATCATAGTATAAATAATCGTTTCTCGTCATCTGACGCGCCCTGTGCGGGATGAGTGGAATGTTCTCTTCCCTGAGTTTCCTTACCGTTCCGTAATGTGGTGTGTTTCCGATTTCTTCGCGGCTTGTCGCCGCGGAATCAATTTCAAAATAATCTGCCAGGTTCGCTTCCGCCGCCAGATGGGCAAAGACACTCTGCGCCATGGTGCTGCGGCAGATGTTGCCGTGGCAGATGAAAAGCACTTTTATCATTGTTGCATAACCTCGCATTTCTTAGTTTTTCTTGGTATTTCGGGCTTTGTAAGCCTTTGTGAATTTTTCTTTTCTGGCATAACCTGGTTTATTTTCTCATAATATCGTCCGCAAAAGGTGTAAAATAAGGTGTATGTTTTTCCATTTTACACCTTGCTATTTTCAATTAAAAATCGTAATTACACAACCTGAATCCGGGCAACTTCTTCCCTGGCATCCTCAAGATTTACATGCGTATATGTATTCAACGTTACGCTGATGTCTGAGTGGCCCATCAAATATTGCAATGCTTTTGGATTCATTCCGGATTTTGCCATATTTGAGCAATAGGTATGCCGACATACATGAGGGGTGATGACAGGCATCTGTACTTTGTAAGTATTATTATACTTCTGAATGATGTGTTGAAAATAATGCTCCCAGTGCAGGGAATAACAGATACTTTCATTTTTATCAAAGTATAAGAATCCACTTTTTCCATCTACCATAGGTTCTGCTTTGGGCGGGTTTCGTTTTTCTATAATTTTCCGAAAACATTCCTCTACATCTGCAGTCATAGGTATCTTTCTTGTTCCGCTGGTTGTTTTAGTCTCTTGAATATAATATCCGATTTTTGATTTTTTCTGCAATTGATGATCGATGTTGATCGTATGCTCCTTGAAATCAATATCAGAAATCGTCAAACCACAAAATTCCGAGATGCGAAGGCCTGTTTTAAATAATATGTAAATTCCTTCATAATACCTGCAAAAATGAGGGTCTTCCTTCACAAACCGTAGGAACTTTCGTTCCTCAGCCCTGCTGATTGCCTCTCTTGTCACACTGTCATTCACAACCACTTCCATTAGCTGAAACTGAAATGGATTTTTCCTGATCAGGTCATCATCCACTGCCAACTGAAATGCCGGACGAAGAACTCCTCGGATTGAATGGATGGAACTATAGCTTTTCTTTTCTACCTGCTGAAGATGTATCAGCCAACATTTTGCATCCGAAATCCGAACCGTATCAATCCTTCTTTTTCCAAATGGATCTTTCTTCAATAAATTGATAACTGTTCCGTATCCTGCAACTGTAGTAGGTCTGACACCGGTTTTTGTTGATGTATATTTTTCAACCAGTTCCAGTACCGTCATATTTCCGCCATTTGTTGCAATCTGTTCAAAATGATCTGCCTGGATTTTCTTCTCCATCTCCCGAAGCGATAAAGCCCGGTGCTTTCCTTTCGGAGTTGCATCGTTATGGTCTAAGCGCCAGCTATATACGCAGCGCTCCTTTCCCATCTCATCGACATACTTAAATCTATATCTGCCATCAGATAACTGTATTTCTCCATTGTGTAATATACGTCCTCTATGATCTCTCCTTTTTTCACTCATAATATTTCGTCTCCTTCATTAAATGCTCATTTAACTTGGAAGACCGTCTCGGTTTATTCATTATACCACAAGACCTTCTCTTCGCTAAGATAAAATGAACATTATTTTCATTACTATTTCTTCTATTCTGTCACTTAAACTGTACTGGCTGTGTCCAGATAATCTTCAAATAATTTTCTTTTGAACCGGATATGCGAACCAACTTCCAAAATAAAATCTGCTCCTTCATTTTCACCTGCGATTTGTCTCAATCTCTTTTCTCCAATTCCGTAATATTCTGCTGCTTCGGAAACATTTAAAGAATATTTCTTCCAAACAGGTATTGTTTTTTCTGTATGATTCATTCGCATTCCTCCTTCCCTCTGTTTGTGTTCAACAGCGTTTTCGCTTTCTCCATTTTCATACTTGCAATCGCTTCTCGTTTGCTTGTGCCTCCAACATACACGAGTGTACACATTTCTAAAATACGGTCATAGATACGCCTTTTATCCAACATGGTCTCGCTTTTTATTTCTTTCAGCGGAAGATTCGTTGTGATGATCAAAGGTCGTCCCGAACGGATCCTGCGGTCTATGACACTAAAAATAATTCCTAACGCATATTCTGAATTTCGTTCCACTCCAAGATCATCAATAATCAAAAGCTGGTAAGAAGCCAATGCATTGATATATTCCGTTTTGTCTGCCAGTGGAAATATATTATCAATAATGGTATTGAAATTTGTCATCTTTACCGTTACTTCCCGCTTAAGAAGTTCATTGGCAATACACCCGGCAATATAACTTTTCCCGGTACCAACCGGTCCCCAGAACAAACAGCCTATATGATTTCTTTTCATTTCCTCCCAGTTATCAACATAGCTTTTTGCCTTATGCATTACTGCATCTGACATATCTGCATTCTCAAATGTCCACTCTTCCATCCTGCTCTCGTCAAAACAGATGCTCGTATTTCTACTGACTAATTCCCGGTGTTCTTTCTCTTTAAAATATTTTTGTTCTTCTTCATACGCTTTTCTGTCACAGGCACATTGCCTGGAATGTTTCTTCATCCCCATAAAGCCACCCTCTGGGAAAAATACTTCTTTCGCTTCACCACAGACTTTGCAGTATCGCAAACCATCACTACCTACACATACGGTATCTTCTTCTCTCATCACAAACTCTCTCCTTTCCCATAGCAATAATTTACTTCATAATATTTATTACTTTTATATTTCTCAGTTACTTTACTAGGTGCCACATTTCCGACTCCTGTACAGCCATTTTTACGACCAGATGATGGTTGCTTTTCCGACTCCATCAAAGCCATCTTTTCAACCGCCTTATTCTCAACCGGCTGTAGCCCAATCTCATCAGATGGTATTTTTACATATAAATGATTGGGTTTTGAAAATCCACCGGATCTGCGAACCAATAATCCCTCATCATCTAATTCCTTCAATGCTGTTTTTATAGAAGATTTGCATTTGCCGATTTGAACAGACAATTCATCTATTGGAAATATCAGATAAACATTTCCATACTTGTCTATCCAGCTATTCTTTCTTGATATCCGCGCCCGGTCGTACAAAATCATATAAAGATATTTTGCAGTTTGAGAAATTCGCAGTTTTAGCAAAAACTTCGGAAACTGGAAGTATTGAAGCATCTGCTCTGACTCCTTCATGTATTCATATTTCATTCTTTTCTCACCTCGTTTCTGTTTCTAATTGTTGTAAAAATCATTTTTATGCCGGCTCAAAAAATGTCCTTACACATATTCAAAAGATGAAGGGCATAAATACAGGCTCTTGATGAAAATTTTTTATTTTTCCTGCAAAAAATACCCTTTCATTAATACGAAACGCTGAGAGGCATTTTTACAGCCCCCTGAAGAAAACTTTTTTATTTTTTCTGTTAATTAAATATTTGAAAATAAAAAAACACTCACCTATCCAGGTGAATGCCTTATCAAAATTTTCTTATTTTGTTGTCTATGATGCTTACTCAGAAACGCTTGCGTATCTGCTAAAATGTAATTGCCTGCAATTATATTTTCACGTGGGTATGGGGACGTAATCCCCATCAAGTCTGCCACTCGTAAGTAATACAATATTGTCAAAATGACAATACTGTAATACACGGGTGGATCTTGCTCTGGTTGTAACGTATGAATTCATACAATAATAGGCCCAAATGGGCACTTTCACCATTTGAGCCTATATATTATATATGTCTTTCAAATGATAGCTTAAAAAATAGCTGTCTAGACGGTATGTTTTTAACGTAGAATTGATTTTATGGAAGACAAGGCATGGAATGCTTTGTACCTTTAATGGAAAAATTTAATGATATTTACCATGTACAAAAAAGAAACGGCAGATAAAAAACATCACACGAATCCTTATCGTGCTGTAAACTATATAAGAGATGAGAACGGAAATCCTATATGCCCTAATGGACGTAAATTTCTTTTCAAACGAAAACAACATGTAAGATATAAAAAATATGGACGTACAGAAGAAATCTATCCAAGCTTATTAAGTGTACCCTTTTTACATAAAACAGTGACGATTTTCAAAAAACATATATTAATGTAAAGAAACGCCAGAACCAGCATTTGTCGGAACTAGCGTTTCTTTAGCAGAGACTTATTTTACAGCCCCGTTTTTTGCTTATATTATTTTCCTCCGTTGGATTTCAATTTTGGAAAGAAGATGACTATCTTAAAGCCCTTTTCCCACGGGGAAGCAGCTTCCAGACGAAGGTTTAGATCGTCAGCCATCTTCTTAACCAGGTAAAGCCCTATACCGGTAGCTTTCTTTCTGCTGTCAGTAGAATCCCCGGTAAAGCCCTTTTGAAAAATATACGGCAGATCATATTTTTTTACACCGATGCCATTATCCTCAACTGAAAGGACATCTGCGATCTCCGAATGTATCATAGAGATTGTTAGCATGGGACTATCGCTGCTATATTTTATGGCATTGCTCACGATCTGTCCCAACATAAACTGAAGCCCTCTACGGTCTGTATAGACTGTTTCAGATTGCAGTTTATTGATAATTACAAACTGCTTTTCTTCCAGAAGTGGGGCATAGTCCTCCAGAACTTCCCCCAAGCAGTCATTCAAATTGATATCCTTAAACTGATAATCCTTTGTACTGCTCTTTAACCGGGCATAGTATAACATCTGAGTGACATCCTCCTGAAGCTGACTGCGGACATAATCCAGTTTTGCTTGCAGGGGAGGAGACATTTCGTTGCTCCGATTATCCAGGAGCATGGTCAACAACGATAGGGGCGTTTTCGCTTCATGTGCCCAGCCCTCCACATATTCTTCATAGTCCTGTAGGGCATCTGCCATACTGTTACTCTCAGTTTTGTGTTCCTGTAAAACTGATGCCAGAAGCCGGATAGATTCTCCTTCTTCCCGGCTGATGGCACTGAGCAGCCGTTCCTCGTTGCAGATGGCAGGATCACTGAGGAAATCCCGGAACAGCTCTCGGCGGGTGGTCTCCCGCTTGTTTAGTACAAACAGAATTGCTGAAAACAAAAGGAGGCTTGTCAGAAC
>OGGD01000752.1_pt1 | contig 20600 bp, 16 predicted proteins | sample 1571091 | NCBI WGS metagenome assembly OGGD01 (sample SAMEA2582073, study PRJEB24529) | metagenome | biome: Human gut stool | place: China | collected 2011
GAATAGTTTAGTTAAGTCTAGTTTAGTTTTTGTGTTGAAATGGCTTCCTCGTCGGCGGACGAACAAGGAAGCCATTTTATGTATATATACTAACTATTTATATATCGTTTCGAACTTCTTTTAAATAGTAATCCACCCCTTTTATTCCACTTTTTCTTTGTTATCAGTACTTGATTGATTAATACTATTATCTATATATTTTTTCAACTTAAACAAAAAGACTAGAGATGTTATTGAAATCATTATGGCTGCTCCACAAACGATATTCTCAATAGGATCACCCAGCTTTTCAATAACATATTTAATTATATAGCTCATAACAGCAGATCCTATAATTATACAGCTGAAAGATTTCTTAGATATTAAAGGTCTCATATGATTTGAATTTAATTATTAAAATATCTCCATACTAGTTCTAAACCCTTTACGACGGATTTACAATTACACACATTTAATCCCTTAATTCAAAAAAATATTTCCACTACATTAAATATTAATCAATATTATACTAAATGTTCAGTATTTGAATATACTTGGTTTTTATTTATTGTCCTTAATTTAGCGGAATACAAATATATTTGCAGAAAATATTCATTATTTTCCCTAACTTTGCAGTGACAAATCTCACCAAAATGGAATTCGACGTAGAAGAACTAAAGAAAGCACTAATAGAGAAGTGCGAGAGTGAAGGTATACTGTATGCAATGGTTGCGATAGACCGACGTACGAAAGAAGTTATTCTTCCCGATACACTACAAGGAGCTTTGAAACATCCGGAATACCTTGTGTGTACTTGTAAGAAGGTGGAAGACAAATATATAGTGGAGGAGATCACGAAAACGTAACTCTCCTCCAGTCTTTTATGTTTTACTCAGCAAGTAGTCCGCTAAGCAAATCGTTGTCTTGCAGATAAGGATTTATGTTACCTGTTGTTTTAGTAGCTCTGTTTTGAATTAATGTATCTCTTTACTCGCATCCCCAATATACGATGCAGCCCCTTTATCTATAAACAGTTCTACATTCTGTGCATGATGAGCGATATAAGCCGCAGGACCCGTATCTCCCGAATTACAGATTTCCTCCACCACATCCGCCTTATTCTTTCCGGTAATCAGAAAAATAACATGACGGGCATTCAGAATAGGATATCCGGTCATTGCAATACGCTTCTGCCCGTTACAGGGATGAATACTGACTACATAACTGGAAGTGGAAGTCAAAAGATTCTCCTGTCCTGGAAAAATAGAGGAAGTATGCCCGTCGTCTCCCGCTCCAAGCAGCACAATGTCAAACTCAGGCCAACCCAATCTGTATGGCAGTTGCTGTTTCACCAATTCGGAGTAACGAACCGCCTCTTTCACCGGCTTAGCTTCGCCACGGATGCGGAATACGTTTTCATAAGGAATGGGGGCTATCCCAAGAAGGAGATTACGCATCATTCCATAATTACTGTCAGAGTCTTCGGGAGGCACACAACGTTCGTCCACCCAATAGATTTTCATACGGTTCCAAGGAGTGATATCCAGATATTCATTCGCCCATAAATCGAACATCAAAGCGGGGGTATTACCTCCACTGACTGCGATGTTGAATATTCTGTCCGGCTCCTCATTCATGAGTTCCACCAGACGAAGTATCAACGCGCGTGAGGTTTCAATCGACGAGGGAAAAACTGCTAATTTCATAATTCACAATATTGATCTGTGTTCGTCAAATTCTTACAAGGATTCGTCCAGTCGGCCCCATGCTCGTGCATCATTGCTTCACTTTCTAGAGGTCCCCACGTGCCTGCCGGATAGCCGTACAAAGGTGCGTCAGGGTTTTCTTTCCAATAGCGGAGAACCGGGTCAAAGAATTTCCATGAGGCTTCTACTGCATCGCTGCGAGTAAATAAGGTCGGGTCGCCCTGAATACAGTCGTCTATCAGGCGTGCGTAAGCGTCGCCGCTCGGCACTCCGCCTAACTGTGCATAACTGAAATCCATTGTCACCTGACGGACTTCGAAACCTGCACCGGGCACTTTCATTCCAATCTTAAGCACTATTCCTTCGTTGGGTTGCAAACGAAGAATCAATTTATTAGCTCGCGGACAGTTACCGCCGGAGCAGCGAAACATTTGATGAGGTGTTTCACGGAAATGAACGACGATTTCCGTCACCTTCGTCGGCATTTGCTTGCCGGTACGAATGTAGAACGGGACACCGCTCCAACGCCAGTTACTGATACCCAGCTTCATGGCAATGTAAGTTTCCGTACGTGATTCGGAATCTACTCCCTTTTCTTCACGATAACCTTTCTTGTTACCGGAAGCCGTATATTGTCCACGAACGATGTGCTCGTTCAAATCTTCTTCAGTAAGCGGCGTGAGAGACTCGTAGACTTTCACCACTTCATTCCGGAAATTGTCCGCATTAAAGACAGCAGGTGGTTCCATAGCTGTAAGAGCTACAAGCTGGATAAGATGATTCTGTACCATGTCGCGCAAGGCACCCGCCGTTTCGTAGAACCCGCCGCGTTGCTCGATACCGAGGTTCTCGACAGCTGTAATTTCTACGTAGTCGATATAGTTACGATTCCAAAGAGGTTCGAAGATACCGTTGGCAAAACGGAACGCAAGCACGTTTTGTGCAGTTTCCTTGCCAAGAAAATGGTCGATACGGTAAATCTGGTGCTCGTTGAAGACAGAAGCATAGATACGGTTCAACTCACGTGCCGATTCGAGATCGTAACCGAAAGGTTTCTCGACGATGATACGCGAATGAGGAGTATTTAGTCCGGCAGCCTTCAGATGCAGAGGAACTACACCGTAAAGCGAAGGCGGAGTGGCAAGGTAAAACAACAAATTATCCGGATCTACCTCGTTAGTTAATTCCACCAGACGTTGGCGGAGTAAGGGGTAACCTTCTTCCTTTGTAGGGTCCAGCGGCAAGTAATATAGGTGAGAGACAAAAGAAGACATAAGAATAGTATCCTGTTCGTCTGCCTTGACGAATTGTTGCAGTTCTTCCAATATATAAGAACGATAGTTCTCGTCGGAGTATATCGTACGCCCGATGCCGAGTATAGAGAAATCTCCTGTAAGCCGCTTGTCGCGGTATAAGGAGTAGAGTGCAGGCATCAGTTTACGCTTGGTCAGGTCACCCGACGCACCGAAAATAATCATTGCAAATTTATCCATTGTCGCTTTTTTATTTCTACTTATCAAACAATCTTGTTACTTGAAAATACCTATTTATTATACATTATATGTTCCAGATTTCGTATCGCCTCCGTGTCCTGTCCAGTTTTCATGGAAGAACTGTCCGCGCAACTCATCTTTTCGTTCGAATGTATGCGCGCCGAAGTAGTCGCGCTGCGCTTGCACAAGGTTAGCGGGCAAATCGGCAGAAGTGAGTGAATAGAAATAATTCAAAGCAGAAGAAAAAGCCGGAACGGGCAGTTCTTCTTTCATCGCTTCTGCAACGAGACTCTTCCAACCGGAAAGCAACGTCTTGATTTCTTCCCGGAAATAAGGAGCCAGCAACAAGTGCTTAGGTTTATCGGGTGCTTCGAAAGCGGCAGCAATATCGTTGAGGAATACACTACGAATGATACATCCGCCACGCCACATACGAGCAATGGAGGCCAGATCAAGATGCCAGTCGAAAGCATCGGAAGCACGTTGCAACACGGCGAATCCCTGTGCATAAGAGACTAGTTTAGAAGCATAAAGGGCGGAAAAGATATTCTTTACAAGTTCCGCCTTATTATATATAGGTTGTGTATGTTGACACTGGAATTGTTTGGAAGCCAGACGACGCAGGTCTTTTTGTGCGGAAAGGCTGCGTTCGAATACTGCCGTGGCAATCAGCCCCAACGGCATACCTAGTTCCATAGCATTAATAACCGACCATTTACCGGTTCCTTTCTGTCCTGCTGCATCCAGAATCTTATCAATAAGATATCCCCCGGTTTTGTCTTTATGACGGAGAATGTTGGCAGTGATTTCAATCAGATAGCTGCGCAGCTTTCCTTCATTCCAACGGGCGAACACATCCGCCATTTCTTCATTATTCAAATCAATCAGATTCTTCATCACCCAATAAGCTTCGGCAATCAACTGCATATCACCGTACTCAATACCATTGTGAATCATCTTCACAAAATGTCCCGAACCGGCAGGGCCTACCCATTGGCAACACGGTGTACCATCCGGTGCTTTTGCTGCAATACTCTGAAGAATCGGCTTCACTTCCGACCATGCTTTTTCCGAACCACCGGGCATGATAGACGCACCGTTCAATGCTCCTTCTTCCCCTCCGGACACACCACTACCGACGAAAAGAAAACCTTTCGATTCGGCCAGTTTGACACGCCGGTTGGTATCTTCATAATTGGAGTTACCACCGTCGATAAGAATATCTCCGGGCGAAAGCAACGGAAAAAGTTGTTCCATCAATTCGTCTACCGGACTTCCGGCACGAACCATCATCATTATTTTACGAGGGGTAGCTATCGAATCAACGAATGCTTTTATATCTGTGAATCCTTCAATATTTTTACCTTTTGCACGGCTATTCATAAAGCGGTCTACGACTCCTTCTTCCACTCCGGGAACAGTACGGTTGTAAACTGATACATACCAGCCTTTACTCTCCATATTTAATGCTAAATTCTCGCCCATTACAGCCAAGCCGATTAGCCCGATATCTGTTTTATTCTGATTTGTCATAACTTGTATATTTTGATATAATGTTTATCATAGTAACACTTGAAAAGAACATTTGTTCGCAATATTTAGATTAAAACATTATTTTTGTGGTCTACAAATAAAAACAAGGATGAAGAAGATTAAAATCGGCTTATTGCCGCGTATCATTATCGCTATCATACTAGGTATTGCTATCGGTACAGTTTTCCCGGCACCACTGGTACGGATATTTGTTACATTCAACGGTATTTTCAGTGAGTTTCTCAACTTTTCCATTCCACTGATTATCGTCGGACTGGTCACTGTGGCTATTGCCGACATTGGTAAAGGTGCGGGAAAGATGTTGCTTGTCACCGCACTCATTGCATACGGTGCTACGTTGTTTTCAGGTTTTCTCTCCTATTTCACAGGAGTCACAGTATTCCCATCACTCATCGAACCGGGCGTGCCGCTCGAAGAAGTAAGCGAAGCACAAGGAATTCTTCCCTACTTCTCCGTCTCCATTCCTCCGCTGATGAATGTAATGACCGCGTTAATTTTCGCTTTTACGCTGGGGTTGGGGCTCGCCTCCCTGAACAGCGATGCGCTAAAAAACGTGGCAAGGGACTTCCAGGAGATCATCGTCCGCATGATTAGTGCTGTCATTCTGCCGTTGCTTCCGCTTTATATCTTCGGTATTTTTCTAAACATGACGCACTCCGGACAAGTATACGCTATCTTAATGGTATTTATCAAAATTATCGGAGTAATTTTCATTCTTCATATCTTCCTGCTGGTTTTCCAATATTCCATTGCAGCATTATTCGTGCGCAAAAATCCGTTTAAACTGCTCGGAAAGATGATGCCGGCATATTTCACGGCTTTAGGCACACAATCTTCAGCAGCCACTATCCCCGTCACACTGGAGCAGACGAAGAAGAACGGAGTATCCTCAGACATTGCCGGCTTCGTTATTCCACTATGCGCCACGATTCACCTGTCGGGCAGTACTCTGAAAATCGTAGCCTGTGCACTGGCATTGATGATGATGCAGGGAATACCGTTCGACTTTCCCCTATTTGCCGGGTTTATCTTTATGCTGGGGATTACAATGGTAGCTGCACCGGGTGTTCCTGGAGGAGCAATCATGGCGGCACTAGGTATCTTGCAGTCCATGCTCAGCTTCGATGAATCAGCACAAGCATTGATGATTGCTCTTTACATTGCCATGGACAGTTTCGGAACAGCTTGCAACGTAACCGGAGATGGAGCTATTGCTTTGATTATCGACAAAATAATGGGCAAAAACCGTGCTGAACGACTGTGCTGAAAAATAAATTGAAAGAGGTTTGCATATACTGCAAAAAATGTCGACATTTGCGCCCGTATTATTCCAAATAAACAATTATAACGTATGAAAAAAGCCCTAATATCAGGCATTACCGGACAAGACGGTTCGTATCTTGCCGAATTACTTTTGCAAAAAGGTTACGAAGTTCACGGTATCCTTCGTCGTTCTTCGTCGTTCAATACGGGACGTATCGAACATTTATATTTTGATGAATGGGTGCGCGACATGAAACAGAAACGTACGATCAATCTGCATTATGGGGATATGACAGATTCCAGTTCGTTAATCCGTATCATTCAACAAGTGCAACCTGATGAAATTTACAACCTGGCTGCCCAAAGCCACGTAAAGGTATCATTTGATGTTCCGGAATATACTGCCGAAGCGGACGCTATCGGTACGCTCCGTATGCTCGAAGCGGTACGGATTCTGGGACTGGAAAAGAAAACCCGTATCTATCAGGCTTCCACTTCCGAGTTGTTCGGTAAAGTGCAGGAAGTTCCACAGAAAGAGACAACTCCGTTCTATCCCCGTTCTCCGTACGGGGTAGCCAAACAATATGGTTTCTGGATTACCAAAAACTATCGCGAAAGCTACGGTATGTTTGCCGTAAACGGTATCTTGTTCAACCACGAAAGCGAACGCCGTGGCGAGACTTTTGTTACCCGCAAAATATCTCTGGCTGCCGCCCGCATCGCACAGGGCGAACAGGACAAGCTGTATCTAGGTAATCTGGATGCACGCCGAGATTGGGGATACGCCAAAGATTACGTAGAATGTATGTGGCTGATTCTGCAGCATGACGTTCCAGAAGATTTCGTAATCGCTACTGGAGAAATGCATACGGTACGCGAATTTGCTACGCTAGCTTTCAAGGAAGCAGGCAACGAACTCCGCTGGGAAAGCGGGGGCATAAATGAAAAGGGAATTGACGTAGACACCGGCAAGCCATTGGTAGAAGTTGACCCCAAATATTTCCGTCCATCGGAAGTTGAACAGTTGTTAGGCGACCCGACCAAAGCAAGAACATTGCTGGGTTGGAATCCGTGCAAGACTTCATTTGAAGAACTGGTCCGTATCATGGTACGCCACGACATGGAAAAGGTGAAACGCATGATCGCGAACAAACATTAAACGGAAGAATGGAAAAGAATGCAAAAATATATGTAGCAGGACACCACGGTCTCGTGGGTTCTGCTATCTGGAAAAATTTGCAGAATAAAGGATACACGAATCTGGTAGGCCGCACTCACAAGGAGCTTGACCTGCTCGACAGTGTATCTGTCCGCCAGTTTTTCGATGAAGAACAGCCGGAATATGTATTCCTTGCTGCTGCCTTCGTTGGCGGCATCATGGCAAACAGTATCTACCGCGCCGACTTTATCTACAAAAATCTGCAAATCCAACAGAATGTCATCGGGGAAAGTTTCCGCCACAACATAAAAAAGCTACTCTTTCTCGGCAGTACCTGTATTTATCCACGTGACGCCAAGCAACCGATGAAAGAGGATGTATTACTTACTTCTCCGTTGGAATATACCAACGAGCCGTATGCCATCGCCAAGATTGCCGGTCTGAAGATGTGTGAAAGTTTCAACCTGCAATATGGAACGAACTACATCGCTGTGATGCCGACCAACTTATATGGTCCGAATGATAACTTCGATTTGGAACGCAGCCATGTACTGCCTGCTATGATCCGCAAGATTCATCTGGCCCACTGCCTGAAAGAAGGCAACTGGGAGGCTGTCCGAAAGGATATGAACCTGCGCCCGGTAGAAGGTATCAACGGAGACAGTCCGAAAGAAGAAATTCTGGCTATCCTAAGCAAATATGGTATCAGTGAAACGGAAGTGACATTGTGGGGTACGGGAACTCCTCTCCGCGAGTTCCTTTGGAGTGAAGAAATGGCAGACGCCAGTGTATTCGTCATGGAACACGTTGACTTCAAAGATACATATAAAGAAGGTAGCAAGGATATCCGTAACTGTCATATCAACATCGGAACAGGTAAGGAAATCACTATTCGACAACTTGCCGAGCGGATCGTAGAGACAGTAGGCTATCAAGGCAAACTGACTTTCGACAGCAGTAAACCGGACGGCACGATGCGTAAGCTAACCGATCCTTCGAAACTGCACGCACTGGGTTGGCATCACAAAATCGAAATCGAGGAAGGTGTGCGAAAGATGTATGAATGGTACTTGAAATAAAAAATCAAACAATCTGTTGATATGCTATCAGTATAATTATTTTAGCTTATAGCATATCACAGACTCACTCTTCTCTCCACCCTCTCCAAAAATTCTTCATAGTTAATTTTCCATTCTTAATTTAATTGCTATATTTGCACAATTTAATACCAAATGTGCAAAAACAATGGAACAAAGTTTTATAGCTTACATTGAGAATAGTATCAAGAACAATTGGGATTTGGATGCCCTGACAGATTACAAGGGAGCCACCCTTCAGTATAAAGATGTAGCCCGCAAAATCGAAAAACTCCATATAATTTTTGAGGAAAGTGGAATCCGCAAAGGAGATAAGATTGCCGTATGCGGAAGAAACAGCTCCCATTGGGGAGTAACTTTCCTTGCTACACTGACGTACGGAGCAGTAATCGTTCCTATTCTCCACGAGTTTAAAGCAGACAATGTACACAATATCGTCAACCATTCCGAAGCCAAACTGCTGTTTGTAGGAGATATGGTATGGGAAAACCTGAACGAATCGGCAATGCCACTACTCGAAGGTATCCTGATGATGAATGACTTCACCCTGCTGGTATCCCGTAGTGAACGGTTAACTCACGCACGCGAACATTTGAATGAAATGTTCGGCAAAAAATATCCGAAAAATTTCCGTAGAGAACATATCGAATACCACAAAGACGAACCCGAAGAATTAGCCGTTATCAATTATACTTCCGGAACGACCAGTTATTCAAAAGGAGTAATGCTCCCCTATCGTAGTTTGTGGTCGAATACTAAATTTGCATTTGAAGTATTGGAGTTGGAAGCCGGAGACAAGATTGTATCCATGCTTCCTATGGCGCACATGTACGGACTGGCTTTCGAATTTCTTTATGAGTTCTCCGTAGGATGTCACATCTACTTCCTGACCCGTATGCCAAGTCCGAAAATCATTTTCCAGGCATTTGAAGAAGTAAAACCCAGTTTGATCGTTGCCGTCCCACTGATTATCGAAAAGATTATCAAGAAGAGTGTACTTCCGAAGTTGGAGACTCCGGCCATGAAAATATTACTGAAAGTACCTATTATCAACGATAAGATTAAAGCAACGGTACGCGAAGAAATGATTAAGGCGTTCGGCGGAAACTTCAAAGCAGTTATCGTAGGGGGTGCAGCTTTCAATCAGGAAGTTGAGCAATTCCTGAAAATGATTGATTTTCCTTATACAGTAGGTTATGGAATGACAGAATGTGGTCCGATTATCTGCTATGAAGATTGGAGAAGGTTCAAACCCGGCTCTTGCGGAAAAGCTGTACCACGTATGGATGTACAGGTTCTATCTTCCGACCCGGAAAACATCGTAGGAGAAATAGTTTGTAAAGGACCGAATGTTATGCTGGGATATTACAAGAATGAAGAAGCTACAAAAGAAGTTATAGATAAAGACGGCTGGCTGCACACAGGAGACCTGGCGTTGAAAGATGCGGAAGGAAATATTACAATCAAGGGACGCAGCAAAAACTTATTGCTCAGTGCCAGCGGACAGAATATTTATCCGGAAGAAATAGAAGACAAGTTGAACAACCTGCCCTATGTGGCCGAAAGTATTATTGTCCAGCAGAACGAAAAGCTCGTCGGACTTGTTTATCCGGACTTTGATGATGCTTTTGCCCACGGTTTGAAGAACGAGGACATTGAACGGGTTATGGAAGAAAACCGAGTGGCGTTGAATGCTATGTTGCCGGCATATAGTCAGATCTCAAAAATGAAGATTTATCCGGAAGAATTTGAAAAGACGCCGAAAAAGAGTATTAAGCGTTATCTGTATCAGGAAGCGAAAGGATAATTATCCTCCCATGCATTTCCACCTGAACCGAGAAAAAAGAAATCAAGAGAAAGAGAAATATATTAAAAATGAAGATAAGAAAAACAATCCTCACGGCAGCTATTCTCATGGCTGCCGTTTGTTTGCCGGCCCAGAACAAGAGTGCGGGTATCAATATTTCCATTTGGAAAGATATATGTACGCAGCCGCATGACAGTACGCAGACGACCTATGTCAATATCGGTCTGCTTTCTACGTTGAACCGCCTGAATGGTGTCGGTATCAATGCATTGGGAAGTGTAGTGCATGGCGACATGAATGGAGTGCAAATCACAGGTTTGGCTAACTTGGCAGGTGGAACAATGCGCGGTGTTCAGATAGCGGGTGTCAGCAATATCAGCGGTGACAATACCATAGGACTTTCTACTGCCGGATTAGTAAATATTACCGGAGACGGTACAAAAGGGGTAATTATTGCCGGTCTTACCAGTATCGGAGGAGATAATACTTCGGGAGTGATGATGAGCGGTTTTATGAATGTGACAGGAAACATGGCTTCGGGCTTCCAGTTCTCCGGCGCAGCCAATATCACCGGACAGAGTTATAACGGTATGGTAACATCCGGACTACTGAATGTGGTGGGCGAAGATATGAATGGTTTGCAGATTGCAGGTATTGCCAATATTACTGCCCGAAAACTGAATGGCTTACAGATCGCTTTATGCAACTATGCAACAAAAGCCCGTGGTTTACAAATTGGTCTGGTCAATTATTATAGGGAAGATATGAAAGGCTTGCAACTGGGTCTGGTCAATGCCAATCCTGATACGAAAGTGCAAATGATGCTGTATGGTGGCAATTCTACAGCTGCCAACATCGGTGTGCGTTTCAAGAACCAGCTGTTCTATACAATTCTGGGAGTCGGTTCCATGTATCAGGACTTAAATGACAAGTTCTCAGCCAGCGCCTCCTATCGTGCTGGTATTTCCTTCCCTGTTTATAAAGGACTATCTATCAGCGGAGATCTTGGTTATCAACACATTGAAGCATTCGACAATAAGGATGAAGTAATTCCAAAACGCCTATATGCACTGCAAGCCCGTGCCAATCTGGAATATCAGTTTACTCCAAAATTCGGTATTTTTGCAACGGGTGGTTACGGACTTACCCGGTTCTATAATAAATCAAGCAATTACGATAAAGGTGTTATCATTGAAGCAGGCATTGTTCTTTTCTAAAAAAGAATGTATGTATAGCAAACAGTATACAAAATAGTGAACGGTGAACAAGTTGCTTTATTACGTTGCAACTTATTCACCGTTCATTGTTAATCACTACTTACTATTCTTTTATATCTTCTCTTTTATCAATCCGGTACGATAAGCAACAAGTAGCTTTTTTAAATCCTGAATCTGCGTTACCAGCTCTTTTCCTTTATCAGTATCTTTCACCATCATTCGTTGTGAATTGAATTCCAGTACAAAATTGGTAGACTTAATATCCAGCCCTTCCTCAATTGCTTTCTGCCGCGACTGGAATGGTTCATGCTGTACAAGCTGCATACCGTGAGAATGGTAAACAAGCGTATATCCTGCAATCCCTGTTTCCGGCTGATAAGCCTTTGAAAATCCACCGTCAATCACAAAAAGTTTGCCGTTAGCTTTCATCGGCTGTTCGCCCTGAATAGTCTTTACCGGCACATGACCATTGATGATATGCGAATGAGGACCCGAAGCACCAAATTCTTCCAGAATCCGGTCACAAATATCCTCACGATTACGCAATGTATAATAATGCCCTTTCTTCTCTTTGTGCAGTTCTTTATCTTCTACAAAATAGCGCTCAAAAGTCGCCATCTTATCTTTATCAAACAAAGGAGCTTCCGGGCCACACCACATATACCAGATATAATCCATAGCAAATTCCTTATCCTCCTCTCCTTCTTCATCGAAATAAGCGGTACGGATCAATTGATCGGCTTTATCCAGCAATTTATGTCCCCAGTATTCCTTACCACGTATTTTGACATGTTTAAAGCTGCCATCCTCATTCAGAGGAACAGAAGCATGATAAAGAAGATTCGAGTTTGAAACCAGATACATGCCGCCATAGGTAAACAGACAACGCATGTGCTTCTTCAATTTCTCACTATTCATAAATGAATAATGAATCTTTTCTACCAATTCGCGTTCTTCTTCAGTCAGTCGGTAAGGATCTGCCGGATCTACAGTCGGGAAATTGGTATCACGCAAAGCATATTCTTTTCCTTCATATACAAAGACGCCGCGTTCAAAATCAATCTTCTCCAGAAGTTTACGATTAGCCATTCCGAATTCCGGACGGCGGTCGATGATTTCAGCTTCCAGCTTAAACTGGATAATGGTAATGGCTTTATGCATTTGAGTAATCAGACGCAAAGTCTTCTCATTATAATGAGCATCGGCAAAGTTCATTTTCGGCATGAAAATCGTGCAAGGATCATCGGCATACGTATCCATTGCAAAAGTAGCCAATGGAAGCAAATTGATTCCGTATCCGTCTTCAAGTGTCCCCAGATTACCATAGCGCATAGACATACGTATCACGTTAGCGATACAACTATCATTACCGGAAGCTGCTCCCATCCAGAGAATATCATGATTTCCCCATTGAATATCGAAATTGTGGTAATTACACAATGTATCCATAATGATATGCGCACCGGGACCACGGTCGTAAATATCACCTACGATATGAAGAGAATCAATAGTCAAGCGCTGAATCAGATTACACATAGCGATAATGAAATCGTCGGCACGCTTCGTAGTGATAATTGTGCTGATAATTACATTAATATAAGCATGCTTATTCGGTTCGATAGACGATTCGTGCAATAACTCCTGAATGATATAAGAGAATTCGGCAGGCAGTGATTTACGAACCTTCGAACGAGTATATTTGGAAGACACGTTCTGACAGACTTTCACCAGTTGGTTCAGCGTAATCAGATACCAATCATCCAGATCCTTTTCACGGGCCTTCACCAATTGCAGTTTCTCTTCGGGATAATAAATCAAAGTACAGATTTCTTTCTTTTCAGCTTCACGAAGAGTGTTGCCGAATATTTCATTTACTTTACGTTTTACCGCACCTGAAGCGTTTTTCAGTACGTGCTGAAAAGCCTCGTATTCTCCATGAATGTCAGTCAGGAAATGCTCTGTCCCTTTAGGTAGATTTAAGATAGCCTCCAGATTGATTATTTCCGTACTAGCATCGGCAATGGTAGGAAAACTTCGGGAAAGCAGTTGCAGGTAACGGAGATCACCCACAATGCTTTCAGGAGTTATGTTACTTTGAGCAGTCATTTTATTTACTATTTTACTATTTACAATTTACTAGTTACTAATTACGATTCAGCAATGTACCATTCTCAATTTAACAAGAACATCAACAACACTTGGGCGATAATTACCCGCAAGAACATACATAGCGGATAAACAGTCGCATAGGCTACGGATGGGTTGTCGCCGGGGATTGTATCGTTTACATAGTTCAGTGCCATCGGATTTGCCATACTTCCGCACAACATACCGGATACAGAACCGAAATCGATCTTCATCATCTTGAAGGCCACGAATCCAACCAACACTGTTGGAATGATAGTCAATCCGGCTCCCAAACCAATCCATAATAAGCCTTCCGGACGGAATACGGTATCGAAAAAGTGAGCTCCGGCATCCAGTCCCAAACAAGCAAGGTACATGGAAAGTCCCAAGGCACGCAACATCAGGTTCGCGCTACGGGTGGTATAGGTAATCATGTGTATCCGTGGTCCAAAAGTCCCCAGAAGGATACCGACAATGATCGGTCCGCCCGCTAATCCCAACTTCACAGGAGTACTGACACCCGGAAAAGAGAAAGGAATAGCCCCTAGTGCCAAACCAAGCACGATACCGATAAATATAACAACCAGATTGGGCTCTTTCAAGCTTTTCACGGCATTTCCCAATACTTTCTCCACATTCTGGATAGCAGCAGCCTCGCCCACCACTGTCAGGCGGTCGCCCAACTGAAGTATCAATCCCGGAGTAGCAAGCAGTTGCACCCCCGACCGGTAAACACGGCTGATATTAATTCCGTAATGGTTTCTCAACCGGAGTGCACCGAGTTTCTTACCATTCAGTTCGGGACGGGTGACAACGATACGCTGCGAGATCAATTCGCTGTCAATCGCATTCCAGTCAATGTCCTCTTTATTCCAATCCGTATTTTCCTGTTCACCAAAAAGTACCGTCAAGGCTAAAGCGTCTTTTTCTGCAGTTATTACCAGCAGACGGTCGCCTTCTTTCAGAATCTTGTCTGAAGTCGGAATACTGACATGTCCGTCACGCCACAAACGGGATATGACAAACTTCGGGTAACTCATACGAGCTATATCCTTGATACTTTTATTGAAAATAGCAGGATTGTGTACTTGAAACGCTGCAATATAAGTTTTGTTCGCATCGTCTTTCTCTTTTATCTCCAAGTCTTCTTTGCGGACCAATACTTTACGGATTAATAAAACGGCAAGAATTACGCCGACTACTCCCATCGGATAGGCCACCGCACATCCTAAAGCAGGCGTACTGCTGTTTATTCCCATCTGTTTCAGAGTTTGTTGCGCAGCTCCCAATGCCGGAGTGTTTGTCGTTGCTCCACAAAGGATGCCCACCATATCAGGAAGAGAGACACCCGTTGCATAACTAGCCACCACCGTCAACAACGTTCCCAGCAGAACGACTCCCAACGCCAACATATTCAGCGTTACCCCTCCTTTACGGAAAGAGCTAAAAAAACCGGGACCGACTTGTAGCCCAAGGGAATAAACGAAAATGACCAGTCCGAAACTTTCTGCGTAGTTTAACATCTGCGGATCGACCGAAAGCCCGAGATGGCCGGCCAGGATACCCGCAAAAAAAACAAAAGTGACTCCTAGGGAAACTCCCCAGAAATGCACTCTCCCCAAGCCCAAACCGATGGCAGAAATCAGTGAAAGTACCACAACAGCCTGTAAGGCAGAATGTTCGATGAATAGACTATATAACCACTCCATGTATATAAAAACTAATAGGGCGCAAAGATAAAAACTATTTAGTCCGGTTCAAAACTTTTAAGCTTTCATTTCGCGCCCTATTTATACCCTGAATCATATATCCTGAAATCTTATTGATTACCCTTTTACTCCGTTACCTATTATTTTGTTCCTAATAACTATCCTATTTCTATCTTAACTATCTTATCCTTCTCTTTTCACCTGCATCTTGTTATCCCTCAAACGATCTTTTTCCCTCTGTTTCTTTCCGTTTTATCTTTCATCATTTCCCCTGAAACTCCACAAAGTTATTTCGTCCGTCCAGATAACCGCTTAACCTGTTTCCACCGATGTACACATCATCCAGGTATGAAACATCATTCGGTCCGTATGACATACGAATGGAAGTCTGTGCATAATTTTCCCAACTCCAACGGAAATTATATTCATATTGATCGACTGTTCCATTAGGATATTCCACCCGTATATAGTCGATTCCGGTACGGTCTAAAAAGAAATCCAGTTCCTGACGGCAATAGTTACCGTCCATGTCGCGGTAGAAACTAACCCAAGTACGGCTACATAAATCAGCCGAACGGTTATAGTACCCTGCACCATTATTATCATCATCATAGAAACTGTCTATTTCCACTTCGCAAGAGGTAAAACTTACCATCAATATAGCCATCAACGCCAAACCGAAGTATTTAAATGTGCTCGTTTTCATATTCCTTTATTTTTAATGGTTCTCTAATTATTATATATCATTTATCTTTCGATAGAACAAAAGTAGAGAATGAATTTTCCCCATGAAACTGAAAACTCCTACTTATCAGGAGGAAATTGCCTAAATCTAGGAGTAAATCCCTCCGGCGAAGTCTATTTCAAAGAATTCTTGTATCTTTGCCTCCCACTAACAACACATGAAATCATCTGTCGCATGAAGTCAATCAAATCCCATATCACCCAACTGCTGAAATCCCTCAATGAGGGAGTATTCGAAAAAGAACATACCATCGCACTCTCCCTATTATCTGCCATGGCAGGTGAAAGTATCTTTCTATTGGGCCCTCCGGGAGTAGCCAAGAGCTTAGTGGCGCGCAGGCTCAAACTGGCTTTTAAAGATGCGGATGCTTTTGAATATCTGATGTCTCGTTTCAGTACACCGGATGAAATATTCGGCCCCGTCTCCATCTCAAAATTGAAAGATGAAGATACATACGAACGTATTACAAAAGGATACTTGCCGACAGCATCGATTGTCTTCCTGGATGAAATATGGAAAGCCGGTCCTGCTATCCAAAATTCTCTTTTGACGGTAATCAATGAAAAGATATATCGCAACGGACAATTTACGGTGCGTGTTCCTCTGAAAGCGCTGATTGCCGCATCCAACGAACTACCCGCAAAAGGTGAAGGACTGGAAGCCTTATACGACCGTTTCCTGATCCGCCAGTTTGTCGGATGCATTGAACAGGAATATGCTTTCGACCAGATGATTTCTTCTACACGGGAAGTAGAACCTGAAATCCCGGCAAAACTCCAGGTAGACGATGAATTATACAATCAAATACAAGCTGAAAGTGAGAAAGTAGGTATCCACTATACCATCTTCGAGCTGATTCACAATATCAAACGAGAAATCGAACAATATAATACGGGGCGGGATGAAAACACCCCTCCCATCTATATATCCGACCGCCGTTGGAAAAAAATAGTAGGTCTGCTCCGCACCTCGGCCTATCTGAACGAATCTCCGGGAATTCACTTCTCCGACTGCTTGCTGATGAGTGCCTGCCTGTGGGATGAAGTTTCGCAACTCCCCATCATCGAAAACATAGTGGAACAGTCGATTGCACGGGGAATCAATACATATTTATTGGGAGAAAAACGACTGGAACAGAAACTGGATACATTGAAAGAAAACATGAAGTCCGAACACAGCCTACGGGAACTTAGCGATCCGGGAATCCAGGTCGTAGATACCTTCTATCATCGCATAGAAGGTTACCACATTGCCGGAAATTTACTCATCTTTGCTTCGGATTACCAGTCTTTGAGGAAAGACAGCAACCGGTTGTTTTATATCCAACAGGATAAATTCCGTCCGGTCAACAAAATCCTGAAAGCCTATGATTTCGTAAAGAACAGGAATATCGCACAAAAGAATATTTATTCCCTCCGAAAAGGGAAACGATCCGTTTTCGTCAACAATCAGGAGTATCCACTACTATGTTATGATAATTGCGACCCTTTGCCAGCACAGCAGGACGACAGCACTCCGTTCGAATATACATTGCAGGAAGTGATAGATTTACTTCATCAAATGGAGGTAGAATATAAAACAATCTCCGAGCGGGAAACAGCATATACAAAGGAACATCTTTTCTTAAGCTCATCGCAAAAAAGCAAAATTAAGCGAATCTTAGGGGAAACTGCACATATCATAGAGAACTACCGGAACGAACTTCGCATCATCGCTCATGCCCATGAACAAGAGAACAGAGAGTATTAGGCTCAAACACCTGCAAGACATTTATTACGAAAAATTGCAGGGAATAGCCTATGATGTATATGACGAACAACTACACAATCTGATTATCCGTCCCGAAGAACTGGATGCGGACATTCACTTGTATTTTCATCACACACAACCCTCCCTGCAAGATTTCTACTCCCGTTATGCATCACAATGGGAATACTTTCATGAAATGAATGAAGCATCGGACGCAAAGTTTCTTCAATTCCTGAAAAACAGCGCATACCCCTTCTCCATGAAATATCACCTGGTAGACCTCAACGTAAAATACTATCTCCAACGTTTTGATGCAATCAGCCCGCGTTCCAAAGAATGGAAAGCGCTACGGACTCTCTTTTTCGACAAGTGGCATACGCTGCTCTCGAACAATGAGTTCAACTATCAGATGGAACATATCGAGCAACTCTGTGAGGATTTCTACCGTATTCAACTGTCATTAGCCAAAAATCTTCCGGTACGCGGTGGCTCACGCCTCGTCTGGCTGCTTCGCAATCATAAACAGATAGCAGAACAAATTTTAGAATACGAAGAAACGATCAAACGAAATCCCGTTATCCGCGAACTGGTAGAAATCTTAGGCAAGAAACACCAAAGTAGCCGGAAACGTTTCAAAATGACCGCAGGTATTCACCGGGAACAAATTATATCTCATGCCACCCGAAGTGATATTGCAGGCATTTGTGAAGGAAACGATTTGAATAGTCTTCTCCCTCTGGAATATTGTTATCTGGCGGAAAAGAACCTGCAACCCATATTTTTCGAGCGTTTCATAGAGAAGAGACTACAAGTCATCGATTATCAATCGCACGAGAAGCAAACCATCAATGATAAGAAAACAGCAGGAAATGAAGTTTCCGAAGAAGCTGAAGGCCCTTTCATCGTTTGCCTGGACACTTCCGGTTCTATGGCAGGCGAACGGGAAAGAATCGCGAAATCTACTCTACTTGCCATTGCCGAATTGACAGAAGTACAACATCGGAAATGTTACGTCATCCTTTTTTCCGATGATATCGAGTGTATTGAAATAACCGATTTAGGGAGTAGTTTCGATCGCCTTGTCGATTTTCTAAGCCAATCTTTTCATGGTGGCACAGATATGGAACCAGTCATCACACATGCTCTACGAAAAATCAGCGAAGAAGGATATATGGAAGCAGACATCATCACCGTATCGGATTTTGAGATGCGTCCAGTCGATAAACTGCTATCCCAGTCCATAGAACATGCAAAAGCAAAACAGACAAAGATGTATGCCATTTCTTTAGGAGGCAAAAGTGCCGAGACCAGTTATCTGAAATTATGTGATAAATATTGGGAATATAGTGTTCAAAACGCTGAAAATCTTAATAAAAATAGAATTGAAGAATTTTATGGAAAAGTAGAACTTTCATTCCATGATATATACTCTATACCTAAGGATTTTTTAAGTCAGGACTTTATTATAGCTTACTATGCTGATGAACGTAAGTCTCTTTTTGTAGAACCGAAGAATCCTGTTAAGCCAGATTTGAAGATGAAGACTGATCTGAAACATAATAAAGTAGATCAGTTCTTGAACTTTATGGTTGACTGTAAAGTGCAAGAGGCCTTAGCTCGTAATGAAGGAAAAACGGAGGATGCTGATTATATTCGTCAATGGTTTGTCGGCTTCCGAAATATCCTTCGTCAGATATTTGATGATACAACCTTAGAACTTGATTTCAATTATAAAGATTACTCTTTCCTCATTCAAACACGCGGAAAGTCGTTTAAATTCACCGAACTATCAGCAGGATATTCGGCTGCATTAGACATTGTAGCTGATTTAATTTTAAAAATGCAATCACAGAATAATGTGGTCCGTGCATACGAGAAAGAAGGAATTGTGTTGATTGATGAAATAGAAACGCATCTTCATTTGGAACTACAAAGAGTGATTTTGCCGATATTGACTACTATTTTTCCTAACATACAGTTTGTTGTCACTACTCATTCCCCTTTTATTCTTAATTCTTTAGAGAATGCTGTTGCTTTTGATTTGGAGCATCGTGAACCAATTGAAGACTTAACGGATTATTCTTATGAAGCATTAGCAGAAGGTTACTTTGGTGTTCGTACAGACTCCAGTGAGATTCAAATGCGTTTACAACGGATGGAAGAATTGATTCGTTCTGATCGGCTTTCTATTTCGGATAAAAGTGAGTTGGAAATGTATCTACAGGATTTTGATAAGATTCCGGAAGCAGTTGCTCCTGCTATTAAAGCTAAATATTATGATCTGAAAAGAGAGTGGCAAAATAAGAATTAATTAAGATGATTAGAATTTGTAAAAATGCAGATAAGCCACAAACTTTAGATAAGAGTTATAATACGGACGAGGTCTGCAAACAATTACTGATGGATCAGAATGATAAATGTTATCTATGCGAACGGCGTTTGACAACTGATTATCAAGTAGAGCATTTTAAATCGCAAGCCAATAATGGAGACTTGAAGCAAACATGGGAAAACTTATTTGTAGCTTGTGGATACTGTAACAATAAAAAGTCGAATAAGTATGATGATATCTTAGATCCGACTCAATATGATATCGAAACTATAATAGAACATTCAAATGATTTTGTTAATCAGAAAGCAATATTTGATAGTGATAATAGAACTTCTGAAGTACTTTCAACGATAAAGTTATTGAATTTATTATTTAATGGAAAACTATCTTATAGGAATTGTCGTGAGCAACGATTTTATGATGAATTTATTCAAAAAATGAATTTCTTTTCTTATGTTGTTGATGAATATATGTCAGGTAAGAAAGAATATTATTATCCGGTTATAAAAGAACAGTTGGATATTCGTAGTGAATATTTGGGATTTAAATATGCAATTATTCATAGCAACGATTTGCTGAAACATGATTTTGGAGATATGACGATTTGGAATAAGAAAGGAGAATGACTTTATGCTTAGTAAATATAAATTAAACCAGCTTTAC
>OGGD01000769.1_pt1 | contig 20367 bp, 18 predicted proteins | sample 1571091 | NCBI WGS metagenome assembly OGGD01 (sample SAMEA2582073, study PRJEB24529) | metagenome | biome: Human gut stool | place: China | collected 2011
GGACCCGGTGCGCTACCTGACCAACCACTCCACCGGCAAGATGGGCTATGCCATCGCCCGGGCCGCCGCCATGCGGGGAGCGGAGGTCACCCTCATCCACGGTCACACCGACCTGCCGCCGGTCCGCTTCACCACCGATGTCCCCATTACCACGGCGCAGGATATGTACGATGCCGTGACCAGCCGCTTTGAGGAGATGGACGTGCTGGTGATGGCTGCCGCCGTGGCAGACTACCGCCCCGTGACGGTGGTAAGTGACAAGATCAAGAAAAAGGACGGCGACCTCTCCATCCCTGTGGAGCGCACCGCCGACATTCTGGGTACCATCGGCCCGAAAAAGACCCACCAGTTCCTCTGCGGTTTTTCCATGGAGACCCGGGATATGGTGGAAAACTCCACGGCCAAGCTGACCCGGAAGAATCTGGACATGGTGGTGGCCAACAACCTGAAGGTCGCCGGAGCCGGTTTTGGGGTGGACACCAACGTGGTCACCTTCATCACCCCCGACGGCACCCGGGAGCTGCCCCTGATGAGTAAGGCCGATGTGGCCGATGCCATTCTGGATGAGATTTTGAAGCGCAGAGGTTTATAAAAACTTTTATCCCTCTCCGTCAACCCGGCGGAGAGGGTTGTTTTTGTAAGAAAAGCGTTCACTTTACCCTGCTTTTACAAAAACATTTTTCAAAATCCGGGCAAATCACTTTCCAAAAGTGCAATTTTGATGTATTCTATTCCTATCCGCTGTTCAGGTCCACTGTCCGCGGAGGAACCACAAACGAAAGAGGGGTGCGCACAGATATGCTGAAATATCTGGCAAAACGCATCGGGCGTTCCATCCTGACGCTGTTCGTCATTGTAACGCTCGTGTTCTGCCTGCTGCGGCTGATGCCGGTGGAAGGCTACTTTGCAAACTACGAAAAAATGTCCGAGGCGCAGATTCAAGCCGGGCTGCAGGCCATGGGTCTTTTGGACCCTCTGCCCGTGCAGGTGGGGCGCTTTTGGAAGAACGCCCTGCACGGCGACCTTGGCGTGAGCCATATCTATAAGGTAAACGCCCCGGTCACCCAGATACTGGCGCAAAAGCTGCCCATCTCTGTGCAGATGGGCGTGCTGGCCATGCTGCTCAGCCTTGTGCTGGGCATCCCGCTGGGGCTTGTGATGGGCCAGTACAAGGGCCGCTGGCCGGATAAACTGGGCACGGCGCTTATCGTGCTGATCCAGGCTGTGCCCGCTGCGGTGTACTTTTTGTACATCCAGATGTACGGCACGGCGGCGGTGGGCGTGGGCCTTTTGTTCAACGCCGCAAACTGGCGCTATTGGGTGCTGCCGGTGTGCAGCATGAGCCTTGCAAACCTAGCCTTTTACGCCATGTGGCTGCGCCGCTACATGGTGGACGAAAGCAACAAGGACTACGTCCGCCTTGCCCGCGCCAAGGGCGTGTGCGGGCGGGATATCGCGCTGCATCATGTGTTCCGCAATGCCATGGTGCCGCTGGTGCAGTATATCCCCTCGGCGTTTCTCAATACCGTGGTGGGTTCCATCTACATCGAGAGCCTGTACAGCATCCCCGGCATGGGCGGGCTGCTGGTCACCTGTGTGCAGCGCCACGACAACACCATGGTGCAGGGCATCGTGCTGCTGTACGCCTGCGTGGGCATCGTGGGGCTGATACTGGGCGACATTTTAATGGTGCTCATTGACCCGCGCATCAATTTTGGTAAGAAGGAAGGTGGCCGCTGATGTTCAAACGTGCGTGTTCCCGTCGGCTGGAAACGCAGCTGAACGCCCTGCAAAAGGACGGCCCCGCCGCGTGGGCTGCCCTGCCGGAGGAGGAGCTGTTCACCCCCGCCGGGTTCAGCAGCCAGCAGGCGGAAGCCACTGCCAGCACCAGTTACAGCTACTGGGGCAGCACCTTCCGTGCCTTTTTTAAAAACAAGCTTGCCGTGGCGCTGCTGGCAGCGCTGGCGGCGGTGGTGGTGTTCGCCTTTGTGCAGCCGCTGCTGCCCGGGCAGGCAGACCCCAACCTTTGCGCCGTAGACCCCGCCACCGGCATCCAGTACCGCAACATTGCCCCGGGGCAGCAGGGCTTTCTCTGGGGCTCCAACTCCATCGGACAGGACTTGTGGGCGCGCATCTGGGCGGGCGCGCGCACCAGCCTGACCATTGCCTTTTTTGTGGCGGTCATCGAGGCCGCCGTGGGCATTACCGCCGGTGTGCTGTGGGGTTATGTGCGCGGGCTGGATTTTGTGTTCACCGAGCTGTACAACATCTTCGATAACATCCCCACCGCCATCGTGCTCATCCTCATCTCCTATGTGGCAACCCCCAGCATCTGGACGATGATCCTTGGTATGTCCATCAAGGGCTGGATCGAGATGGCGCGGTTCATCCGCAACCAGATCTTAATTATCCGCGACCGGGACTATAACATCGCCTCCCGCTGCATCGGCACGCCTACCCTGCGCATCGTGCTGCGCAATCTGCTGCCGTACCTCGTCTCGGTCATCATGCTGCGCATGGCACTGACCATCCCGGAAGCCATCGGCAACGAGGTGTTCATCACCTACATCGGCCTTGGGCTCTCGGTGGAGACCCCCTCGCTGGGCAATCTGGTGAACGATGGCCGCAAGGTGATGATGCAGGCGGGGCTGCGGTATCAGCTGCTGTACCCCACCCTGATTTTAAGCTTTGTCACCATCGCCTTTTACCTGATCGGCAACGCCTTCTCGGACGCTGCCGACCCCAAGAACCATCTGCAATAAGGAGGATACCCCATGACCCAAGACCCCATCCTCTCGGTGCGCGGCTTGCAGATCCGGTTCGGGCTGCGCGGGCGCACCCTGCATGCCATCCGGGACATCGACCTCGACCTTTACCGGGGCGAGGTGCTGGCCCTTGTGGGCGAGAGCGGCTCCGGCAAGAGCGTATTCACCAAAAGCTTTATGGGCCTTCTGGACGCGAACGGCAGCATCACCGGCGGCAGCATCGACTACTACCCCACCCCCGGCTGCGCCCCGCTGCACCTTGCGGCGCTGAAAACCGAAAAAGAGTGGCTTGCCGTCCGCGGGCGGGAGATCGCCATGGTGATGCAGGACCCCATGACCAGCCTGAACCCGCTCAAGACCATCGGCGAGCAGATCACCGAGGCGGTCACCCTGCATCAGGGCTTAAAGGGTGCTGCCGCGCGGGAAAAGACGCTGGAATACCTGCGGGACGTGGGCATCCCCGACCCGGCGCTGCGGTACAAGCAGTACCCGCACGAGTTTTCCGGCGGGATGCGGCAGCGGGTGGTCATTGCCATTGCGCTGGCCTGCAATCCGAAAATATTGCTCTGTGACGAGCCCACCACCGCGCTGGATGTGACCATTCAGGCGCAGATCTTGCAGCTGCTGCGGCAGATGCGGGCAAAGTACCACCTGACCATCGTGCTCATCACCCACGATCTTGGCGTGGTTGCAAACCTTGCCGACCGGGTGGCGGTGATGTACGCGGGCGACATCGTGGAGATCGGCACGGCAGATGAAATTTACTACGACCCCCGCCACCCCTACACATGGGCGCTGCTGTCCAGTATGCCCCAGATGGGCGTGAAGGGCGAGGATCTGTTCAGCATCCCGGGCACGCCGCCCAACCTGTTTGCGGAGATCCACGGCGACGCCTTTGCGCCCCGCAACCCGCAGGCGCTGAAGATCGACTTTGTCAAGCGGCCGCCCTACTTTGCGGTATCGCCCACCCACAAAGCGCGCACATGGCTGCTGGACCCCCGCGCGCCCCGCATCGAGCCGCCCGCTGCGGTGAAAAAGCTGCAAAAGGAGGGGCTGTGATATGGCAGAGCCGTTACTGGAAGTAAAAAATTTACAGGTGACCTACGGCAGCGGGCGCAAAGCGTACGCTGCGGTGCAGAACGCCAGCTTTACCATCTATAAGGGCGAGACCTTCGGTCTTGTGGGCGAGAGCGGCAGCGGCAAAACCACCATCGGCCGCGCAATCCTGCGCATTTTGCCCACCACCGGCGGCGAGATTTTATACAAAGGGCAGCGCATCAACGGCAAAATCTCCCGCGCGCTGGACAGGCAACTCACCCGGGAGATCCAGATGATCTTTCAGGACCCGCAATCCTCCCTGAACGAGCGCGCCAAGGTAAGCTACATCGTGGGCGAGGGCTTGCAGAACGTGCGCCCGGAACTGACCGCCGCACAGCGGGAGGAGAAGGTGCGGCAGGCGCTGTTGGACGTGGGCTTGCTGCCGGAGTTTGCCTCCCGCTTCCCCTACGAGTTTTCCGGCGGGCAGCGGCAGCGCATCGGCATTGCCCGGGCGCTCATCGTAGAGCCGGAGTTCATCGTGGCGGACGAACCCATCAGCGCGCTGGATATGTCCATCCGGGCGCAGGTGCTCAACCTGCTGCGTCAGCTGCAAAAGCAGCGCGGCATCACCTACCTGTTTATCGCCCACGACCTATCGGTGATGCGTTATATTTCGGACCGCATTGCCGTCATCCGCAAGGGCAATATCCTGGAGCTGGCAGACGCCGAGGAGCTGGTCACCCACCCGCTGCACCCCTACACCCGCAGCCTGCTGTCCGCCATTCCCATGCCGGACCCGCGCCGGGAGCGGGAAAAACAATTGCTGGTCTACGACCCCGCCATGCACGATTACACCGCAGCGCCCCCCGCGTGGCGGGAGCTGCGTCCCCGGCACTGGGTATTGTGCAATGACGCCGAGGCACAGCAGTGGCTCACAGAGAGCGGGACGATTTGAAATGCGCGCCGCGTTGCTTTGCGCATAAATAGTTGCTGTTGCATTATAAAGTTGAATTGCTAGAATTTTCCGACAACTATCTTGACAATCAGCGGTATTGCTCTATAATACAAGTGTATACTATGCAAAAAATGCACAGGAACGTTTGGGGACATAATTAATAACAAGGAGGCAGTACGATGAAAAAAATGGAGCGCAGAAAGTTTTTGCAGGTTATGGGTGCGGCGGCTCTTGTGGGCGCAGCGGGTGCTTTGACGGGTTGTGATGAGAACGGCCCGGTGCCAGGGCCGGAACAGAATAAAGGCGATGGCTCGGTTTCATTGGCATCGCTGGATGCGTTCACCGGACATTTGAATTGGAACAACAGCGTAGAACCAGAGGATGTCTCCGGAAACAGTTACTCCAAAGCGGTCAACTATATGGTTTGTGCATTTTCGAACGGATCCGAGTGGGATTTCTTGAAGAGTTATACCAATGGATATGGGTACGGTTTTGCAGAGTATCGTGTATCCAAAAAATATAAGAAGCTGACCATGAAGCTGGCACCGCACAAGCTGATGAATAAGGACGGAAACGCTTATATTAAAGTGTATGCAGATGATAAGCTTGTAGCAACTTCGGAGTTCGTGAAGAAAAAGTCTTCGGTAATCGACTTTGAAGCAAATATCGCAGACGCAGAATATATCAAATTGGAAGTGTATGTCCATACAGGAAACTCCATCGGCGATGGTCCGGATGGTAATGATGGTGCGCTCATCATGGCAGACGCAAAGCTGTGGCCGTAATGTTATAAAACGGTGGAGGAAACGATGGACGAACGAAATGTCAGCCGCCGGAGTTTTTTAAATGGTATCGGCAGTACCTTGCTGGTTTCGGCGGTGATTGGTATGACTGGCTGCGGCAAAAAGAGTCAGCCGAAAACAAAAACCAAAGAGGAATTGCTTGCGGGTGATTGGTACAGTTTTTTCACTGAGCCGGCTCTTTCCGTCTATGACGACGGAACCTATACGATGTATGGCGATTACGGTACAGGTCATTGGGCAATTGTAAATGAAGACCAGCTCAAACTTACAGATTTCTACGGGGAAACACATATCATGCGTTTGGTTGATATAGATGAGAGTAAACTGACGCTTGGCCCGACAGAAGCCGATATTGCGGGTGGTGCAGACCCGGACGCAAGGCTTATGATGTACCATACATATGAAGAAGCGAAGCAAAACCAGTCCAAAAATGAATAAGTAGTCAAAAGGGGCTGTTGCAAAATAGCTCTCTGAAAAAATCATGCACAAAACCCGGAACCTTTTCAGGGTCAAAACGGCTCAAAAAGGGTTCCGGGTTTCTGTTTTTGCACTATTTCTTTGTGCAAGTTGCTATTGCATTTTTATTTTGCAACAGCCCCTTTCCCTTTTTCACGGTTGCACGGTTTGTTTATTGACATTCCCCTGCGGTTCTACTACAATACGGAATAAGAGGTCTTGCCCTCTCCAGCATCCCGGCAGCTTTCCACCATGGCAAGCTGCCTTTTTTATGACCGCCGCAAATACTGCGCCGGACGGGAAGATTGAAAGAAGAGAAAAGAAGAAAGGTTTTGATCCTATGACCGAAAACACCAAGGAGCCTGTCTATGCCTCCAAGGCAAAGCCTTGGCTGAAGTATTATGATGAAAAGTACATCCACCAGACCGTGCCGGAGTGCTCGGCCTTTGAGCTGATCTGCCGCAGCAACGAGCGGCATCTGGGCGACACCGCGCTGGAATACTACGGCCGCAAGTTCAGCTATGCCGACCTGATCGTGCAGGTAAAAAAGACCGCCGCCGCCTTGCAGGCGCTGGGGGTGAAAAAGGGCGATATCATCACGGTGGTCAGCGTGATGACCCCGGAGGTGGTCTACACCTTCTACGCCGCCGACCTGCTGGGCGCTACCTTGAATCTGGTAGACCCCCGGTACAGCGCCGAGGGCATCCGGGAGTACATCGAGGAGGTGGAGTCCCGCCTGCTGATCTGCCTGAACGTGGTGTACCCCCGCTGCCATCAGGCCGCAAAGCGCACCAGCGTGGAGCGGGTGGTGGTGCTCAGCCCCGCCGACAGCCTGCCGCTGGCTAAAGCCGTGGGCTACAAGCTGACCAACCCGGATAAAAACCGCTACGCCTCCAACGTGCTGCGCTGGAAGGACTTTATCGCCGCAGGCAAGGGGCACAGCCCCGCCGCCGTGCCCTACGACCCCCAGCACGCCTGCGTGGTGGTGCACACCGGCGGCACCACCGGCTCGCCCAAGGGCGTTATGCTGACCGACTACTGCTTCAACGCCCTTGCGCAGGAGTTTGCCGCCCAGAGCCGCCTGTTCCATCGCGGACAGAAGATGCTGAACGTGATGCCGCCCTTCATCGCCTACGGTTACAGCTGCGGCATCCACATGCCGCTGGTCATGGGGCTGCATGTCATCATCATCCCCAATCTGGACCCTGATAAGCTGGGCGCGCTGGTGTGGAAGCACAAACCCGCGCACATGTTCGGCGTGCCCACCCACTACCAGCAGCTGGCTGCCGACCCGCTGCTGAAAAACAAAGACCTTTCCTTCATCCGCAACTACGCCGCCGGCGGCGACTCCCTCTCGCTGGGCGCAGAGCAGACGGTGAACCAGTTCCTCAAAGCCCACGGGGTGGAGTACCCGCTGGCAAAGGGCTACGGCATGACCGAGGTGTCCTCGGCAGCTACCATTGCCGCCGGTAACGTGACAAAGCCCGGCAGCGTGGGCATCCCCATGGTCAACACGGTGGTCTCCATCTTCGAGCCCGGCACCGAGACCGAGCTGCCCATCGGTCAGCGCGGCGAGATCTGCATCTGCACCCCAACCGCCATGAAGGGCTACTACAACAAGCCCGAGGAGACCGCCTACCTGCTGCGCCGCCACGCCGACGGCCAGCTGTGGGCGCACACCGGCGATATCGGCTCCATGGACGAGGACGGCTTTGTGTATCTGGATGCCCGCATCAAGCGCATCATCATCCGGCACGACGGCTTCAAGGTGTTCCCCTCCATGATCGAAAACGTCATCAGCCGCCACCCCGCCGTGCAGCAGTGCTGCGTGGTGGGCTACGCCGATACCGACCACACGCAGGGACGTCTGCCCTTCGTCTTTGTGGTGCTGGACCCTGCCGCCGCTGGCAAAAAGCGCCAGATCCTGCGGGAGCTGCGCCAGCTGTGCCGCGAGGAGCTGCCGGAGTATGTGCAGCCCGCCTCCTCGGCCTATAAGATCATCCCCGAAATGCCCATGACCCCCGCCGGAAAGGCCGACTACCGTAAGCTGGAGGAAGAGGTGGGGTAAACCCGCTGCCTTTAAGAAAGAAGGAACCATCCATGGATCATCCCCGTTTTGCCGCATGGCTGTGCAGCGCCGCTGCGCTGGTGCTGCTGGCTGTGCCCGCCTTTGCACAACAGCCCGATGCCCTGCCGCCGGAGGCTGCCCCCGCCGCGCAGGTGCAGCCCGCTGAGGAAGCCCCCGCTGAGCAGGCCGCCCAGCCCGCCGGGGAAGCCACTGCCGCCGACCCACAGCGCACCTATGTGGCGCTGGGGGACAGCATCGTTTCCGGCGTAGGTCTGCCGGATTTCAAGTACACCGAAGCCGCCATCGGCATAGACGCAGCCGCAAACTTTGAGGGCTACCCGGAGCAGTGCTATGTTTCGCTGGTGGGCAAAGGCCTTGGGCTGGACCGTCAGCACGCCATCAACCTTGGTCTGCCCGGGCTGACCACCGGCGACCTTGTGGATATGCTGCACACCGGCGCAATGCCCCAGATGAACCAGCTGGCGGGCACCTACTACGTCTACCCCCAGATGCTGGACTATATCCGGCGTGCGGATATCATCAGCGTGCAGATCGGCTCCAACGATGCGCTGGTGCCCGCCCTTGTGGCGCTGGGCAACGCCACCAACTGGAAGAGCGAGCAGCTGGTAGCCACCATCGTCAGCGGTGTGCTGCGCGAGCCCAGCTTTGAGAACCTGCAGCGGCTGAACAGCGACCTTTCCCGCCTGCGGCTGACCCGCGAAGAACGCAAAGCCACCACCCAGCTGCTGCTGGGCGGCGGCACCGACGCCATCTGCGAACAGGCGTATCAGGACGCCGCCGTGAATATGCCGCAGGTGGTGGCCCAGCTGCGGGCGCTGAACCCGGACGCGCAGATCATACTGGTAGGCTACACCAACCCCGTGCCCCTGCTGCCGGAGTGGACACAGCTGTTCCGGCGGCTGAACGCCCTTGGCAAGAGCCTTGCCGCCCAGAACGAGAACGTGACCTATGTGCCCATCCCCTTTACCCTGACCGCCACCGATGCCCACCCCACCGTGAGCGGGCATAAGTACATCGCCAAGCGCATCCTGCGGGCGGTCAAGTAAGCGCACCAAAAAAGCCGGGCAGCCCGCAGGCTGTCCGGCTTTTGCTGTCTCCCCCAAAAATCGTACGTTTTCGGTGGATTACGCGGGGGGAAATACTTTGCCAGCTTTTGGCAGAGCTTTCCCGCGCAGCTGACGCTGTTGTGCGCTGCTGCGTTTATTTTTAGCTTGCAGCTGCCGTGCTTGTGTTTACCTTGCGTATATCCCGCAAGCGATAATACGCTCTGTCCCCCAAAAAGTACACACTGGTTTTTCCGCGTCCGCTGCCTTAGGATAAAGGTAGATACTTTATGTCCGAAGGAGGTTTTTACATGGACGCAAACAAGTACCGTACCGCCTACGACAAGGCGCAGGCCGTCCAGCACGAGGTGTGGACGGAGCTGTGCCAGCATCTGGAGCACGCGCCGGACGCCCAATTGCTCAGCGATTACACCGCCACGCTGGTGTATACGCTGGACAAAGACCGCCGCGAGGAAGCTCTGCGGCTGCTGCGGGGGCAGCTGTACAGCCGTCAGCTGCGGGACACCGGCCGGGTGGAGAGCTGGTTCACCGACTGCGGGGCGCGCATGGGGCGGGATATCGAGGGTTTTGTGGCAAACGCCCGCCAGCAGTATGTGCAGGCAGGCCTTGCCGAGGAGCAGCGCGCCGAAACCGAAGCCAAGCAGAAGGCCGGGCGCGGGCGGTTCCGCATCCGTCCCGCCAGCGCCTTTGCGCCGGAGCGCGCCGCCTATCTGGTGCAGCCCTACCTGCCCCGGGGCATGGTAAGCATTCTGGGCGGCGTGTCCGCTGCGGGCAAGACCAGCCTTGCGCTGGATGTGTGCGCCCGGCTTACCCGGGGCGCAGCCTTTGCGCCGGACACCCCGCCGCAGCCCCCCGCCACCGTGCTCTACCTTACCGCCGAGAACGACCCCAACAAGGTGCTGCGTCCCCGCGCCGAGGCCATGGGGGCAGACCTTGACCGGCTGTATTTTCAGGACGGTGCCAGTTACAGCATGGGCGACGAGGAGCTTGCCGCCCTGTGCCGGGTGTACCGCCCGGCGCTGCTGGTGTTCGACCCCATCCAGAGCTATCTGGGGCAGGGGGTGCAGATGAACCGCGCCGAGCAGGTGCGCCCGCTGCTGGACCATCTGGGTGCCCTTGCCAAGGAGCTGGACATGGCGGTGCTGCTCATCAGCCACATGAGCAAGCCCGGCCCCGGGGTGTGCGGCGCACTGGACCGTCTGCTTGGCTCCAGCGATTTCCGCAACGCCGCCCGCAGCATCCTCATCGCCGGGCGGGACCCGGAGCACCCGGAGGTGCGGGTGGTAGCCCACGCCAAAAACAGCCTTGGTCAGCCCGGCGAGAGCCAGCGCTACCGCATCTGTCCGCAGGGCACGGTGGCCTACGACGGCCCCTGCACCCTTACCGCCGATGCCATCATCCGGGAGGCGGGCACCCCCGCCACCGGCAGCGGCCGCCCCTCTGCCGCCCTTGCCAACGCCATCGAGGCGCTGGAAAAGCAGCTGTCCTTTGTGGGCTGGGTAGAGGCGGGTGAGGTGTACCGCCTGTGCGCCGAGCGGGATATCTCGGACAGTACCATCCGCAGGGCACGCATCGCGCTGGGGTTGAAGGTGCTGCGCATTGGGATGCAGCCCAACCAGAAAAATTACTGGTACAGACCAGAGCTTACTGAATCAACTGTATGTGCGGAGGTCAAAAACCTTAATCAGCAGTTAAAGCTATCCGGCTGAACAATGTTGCCGGGCATTTCCAGCCTGAACAATGAGTAACTCTATTACAACTTTTTATATTTGATCAGTGTGTAAAAAGAAGTTATCCTACGTCAAATATTCACATCGTTCAGGTTGAACATTGTGGATACGGAATGCTGTATTTCCGGGGCTGAATGTCCACATTGTTCAAAACTCTATGGGTCATAGGGGACTTTTGAACACTCCCCCCCCCGCGGGAGCGCATTCCCAATCATCCACCGCCAAAAAAACCGGGCAGCCCGCAGGCTGTCCGGCTTTTTATTTGTGTTCAGCTTACCCTTCCGCTCTCTACCGAGAAGCTGACATCCGCCGCAGCCATGGTGGACTTGCGGTGGGACACCAGCAGCACCGTGCGGTCTTTGCACGCGGCGCGGACGGCGCGCAGGATGATGCCCTCGTTCAGGCTGTCAAGGTTGGAGGTGGGCTCGTCCAGCAGCAGGAAAGGCGCATCGTGCAAAAATGCCCGCGCCACGCCGATGCGCTGCCGCTCGCCGCCGGAAAGGGTGCTGCCCAGCTCGCCCACGGGGGTGTCGTAGCCCTTGGGCAGGCTGCGGATAAAGTCATCCAGCGCAGCCTTTTTGCAGGCGGCTTCCACCTCTGCCTGTGTAGCATCGCGCTTTGCAATACGGATGTTGTTGCCGATGGTATCCGCAAACAGTTCGGTCTCCTGCGTCACAAGACTTTCCTGCGCCCGCAGGGCGGCGGTGTTCACCCGCCGGATGTCCGCATCCCCGAACCGGATGCTGCCGGTCTGCACGTCCCAGAAGCGCATCAGCAGCCGCAGCAGGGTGCTTTTGCCGCTGCCGGAGCGCCCGGTGATGCCCACGATCTTTTTTTCCGGGATGGTCAGGCTGATCTCCCGCAGCACCTGCTCTCCCGCGTAGCCAAAGCTGACGCTGCGCACCTCGGCACCCGCAAAGGGGGTGTTTTCGCCGTCGGTCACCTCGGGGGTCACAGGCACTTCGTCCAGCAGCGCCAGCACACGGTCTGCGCTGGCAAATACCTGCGTCAGCCCTGCGCCAAGGTTCGCCAGCGCCACCACCGGCCCGAAGGAGCTGAGCGCGGTCAGGGTGCACACCAGCACTCCCTGCGCTGCCAGTGCGCCGCGCTGGTACAGCCACAGGCTCACGCCCAGCACCGCCAGTGTGGTGAATAAGATCAGGGTGTTGGTCACGGCAACAATAAGCCCCTCACGGTACTTCAGCGCCGTCTGCTTTGCGCCCAGCACCTCGCTGTGGGCGGTGATGCCTGCCGCCCGGGCGGCGGTATCCTGATACTGCAAGGTGTCCCGCAGGCCGCGCAGGCTTTCCAGCACATAGCTGTTGGTATCCGCCAGCGCCTGCCGGTACTCCCGGGCAACATCCTGTCCGCGCTTTGCGCTCCACACCGGCAGCGCCACGCCCACCAGCAGATAGCCCGCCAGCAGCGCCAGCGCGGGCAGGATGTGCCAGTGCGCCACAAAAGCGGTCATCCCTGCCGCCCAGAGCACGGCGATGCACACCGGCGAGATGGTGTGGGCGTAGAACACCTCCAGCGCCTCGATGTCGGCGGTGATCAGGGAGATCAGGTCGCCCCGGTCGCGGCCTTCCAGCTTTGCAGGGGTCAGGCGGCGCAGCGCGCCGAACACCTTATCCCGGATGAGCGCCAGCAGCCGGAAGGCGATATAGTGGTTGGACGCCTGCTCCGCATAGCGCAGCACGCCGCGCAGCAAAGCAAACACCAGAATGCACCCGAAGGCCATGCCCACGGTGGGCAGCGGGCTTTGCAGCCCGGCAGCGGTCAGGATGGCAAAGCCGCCAAAAACGGTGATGAAGGTGGCGCAGAAGTGGCCCGCCACGCCCATGACGATGGCTGCCGCCATGATGGGCAGCATGGGCTTTACCAGCACGATCAGCCGCGCCACAATGGCGGCAGGGGTGCGGTGGTTCGTTGTTTTATGCATCAGGCATCCTCCTTTGCAAGGGTTTCCAGCTGCTTCTGGGCGGTGTACAGGCGGCAGTAAGCGCCCCCGTGCGCCAGCAGCTGCGCGTGGGTGCCCTGCTCGGCAATGCTGCCGTTTTCCAGCACATAGATACAGTCGCTGTCCACCACGTTTGCCAGCCGGTGGGAGATCAAGATCACCGTCTTTTTCCCCGCCAGACCCCGGATGGCTGCCATGATGTCGTTTTCGCTCTCGGCGTCCACGTTGGAGGTAGCCTCGTCAAAAAGGTAGATGGGGGTATCGTGCAGCAGAGCACGCGCCATGGCAAGGCGCTGCCGCTGCCCGCCGGAAAGGTTGCTGCCGCCCTCGTGCACGGCGGTCTGTAAGCCGTTCTGGCTGCGGCAGAAGTCCGCAAGGTTCACTTCCTCCAGCGCCGCCCAGAGCTCGCTCTCGGTGGCCTGCGGCTTTGCCATGCGCAAGTTGTTTTCCACCGTGCCCTTAAAAATGGTGGAATCATGCGGCACAACGGTCAGGGCGCGCTGCCGCGCAGCCCGCTGCAGCTGCTGCACCGGCACACCGCCCATGGTCACCCGGCCGGTATACCCGGTGCGCCGCCCCGCCAGCAGGGCGGCAATGGTGCTTTTGCCGCTGCCGGAAGCGCCCACCAGCGAGACAAAGCTGCCCTGCGGCACGGTAAAGGAAACGTCTTTCAGCACGGTGCGGTCTGCCTCGTAGCCAAAGGTCACATCTTCCAGCGCCAGCGTGGTGTCCGCCGGGGCGTTCTGCGCACCGTCCTGCGGCTCCTCGGCTGCCAGCAGCCGGAAGATCTTCTCCGCCGAAGCCGCACCGTTCATGGCAATGTGGAAGTAGCTGCCCAGCAGCCGCAGCGGCAGGAAAAAGTCTGCTGCCAGCAGCAAAATGGTCAAGGTAGCGGTCAGCTCCAGCTGCCCCGCCGCAAAGGCTGCCACGGCGCTGATGATGCCCAGCCCCGCGCCGCCGTAGGCCATCAGGTCCATCAGGGTCACCGAGTTCAGCTGCATGGTCAGCACCCGCATGGTGATCTTGCGGAAGCGCTCAGCTTCGGCGTTCATCTGCTCGTGCTTCCAGCCGTCGGCCTGATAAATTTTCAGGGTGGTCAGCCCCTGAATGTTCTCCAGAAAGCTGTCGCCCAGCGTGGTGTACTCGCTCCAGTAGCTTGCCAGCAGCTTTTTGGCAAATTTCTGCACCGCCACAATGGACATGGGGATCAGCGGCACGCAGCACAGCAGGATGACCGCTGACCGCGCGTGCACCCCCACCAGCAGCGCAAACAGGGTGACGGGTGCCAGCAGGCTGTAAAACAGCTGCGGCAGATATTTTGCAAAATAGGTGTCAATCTGCTCCACGCCCTCGCTTGCCAGCATGACCACCTCACTGGTGGCCACCGTTTCGGTATAGCCGGGGCCAAGGCGGGTGAGCTTTTCATAAATTTTGCTGCGCAGGGTGCGCTTGACATCCCGCGAGGCCTGATCGCTCATGCCGGAAGCCAGCATGGTAAAGGCAAAGCGCAGCGGCACTGTGCCAAGGCAGAGCAGGATATTCTGCCGCAGCGCGGCAGCGGTCAGGCTGCCCGCAAAGGCCGCCCCCACCAGCCGGGCGACCGCCCGGACAAAGATGATATTACACACCAGCCCCAGCCACTGGAACGCCACGTTTGCTCCCACATACCGCAGCGCCGCCCGGTCGAAGGACAGCAGTTTTTTGTTTATCATGGGTGTTTCTCCTTTTCGGTCTTGTCTGCCCCGCCGGGCAGTGGGACGATTTAGAATGTGCTCCGCTGCGCTCTGCACATATTCAGCGGAATTAGATTTTTATTCGGGATTCAGAAAAGCCTGCGGGCTTTTCTGAATCCCCTTTTCACGGGAGGGGTCGTAACGGTCAACTGCATTTGCAATTCAAACCGCCATTTAACCATTGCAGCCCCTCCTGTGAAAATAGCGTTTGGAGCGGCTCGCAGGCCGCGACAAACGCGAAATTATAAATAATTCTTCCGCTGATTATGGCTAGAGCGCAGCGGAAGCCATTTCAAATCGTCCCGCCTGCGGCGCAAGTCTCTTCCCCCTCCACCATCCGCTCATAGTCGGCGGTAAAAAGGCGCTGGGGCAAAGCGCTGGTCATGGCAAGGGCGGCGTTCCACTGTTCCTCGTCCGTCAGCTCCCCGCTCACCGGCGGGAAGTGCGCCAGAATGGCGTCCAGCTCCTGCTGCACCCGCTTTGCCACCCAGATGCCGCGGTCGGTCAGGTAAATTTTACCGTAGTATTCCTTTACGATCATGCCCTGCTCCATGAGCAGGTTCAAAATGCGCACCACCGAGGGTTTTGTCACCCCCAGCTTTTCCGCAATGCTGCGGGAGCTGATGTCCAGATGGGTGCGGCTTACCTCGTAGATGGCCAGCAGATAGCGCAGATGCGCTGCGGTCAGCTGCATACCGGTCACTCTCCTTTTTGTGCGCCGGGGCTTGCCCGGTGTTATCATAAGCTAACTTTATTTTGCCTAAAAAAGAGCGCGAGCCGAGAGGTTCAGCCCGCGCCCTTTGCGGATCATTTCAATGCTCAGTGACAGCCGCTGCAACCGCTGCAGCTGCCATTGCAGCCGCCTTCGCTGCAGCCGCTGCACCCACTGCAGCCGCCATGCTTGTGGGAGTGCCATGTGATCCAGCCCACACCGCCAAACACGATGACTGCCACAATGATCGTGGGCAGATTAAAATTTGCAGCGAGGAATTCCATCATACAAAACACACCCTTTCACAATGTCATGCAGTTTGATCAGATCTTGGTCACGTCGATCTTGACTTCGTTGTTACCCGCATACTTATTGGGACGCACCAGCAGGTAGATGAACGCTGCCAGCACCACAACAGCCACCACGGTGAACAGGCCAAAGTGCACCTCGCCGGTGACAAGGCCGCCCAGCTGATACACCACCAGCGATGCGCAGTAAGCCAGAGCGCACATATAACCAATGGCAATGGCGGTCCACTTGCCGTTGTTCATCTCGCGCTTGATGGCACCCATTGCGGCGAAGCAGGGAGCGCACAGCAGGTTGAAGATCATGAAGGCGTAAGCAGACAGTGCGGTGTAATCCTGTGCCACAGCGGCCCAGATCTCGTCGCCGTTCTCAGACAGCTCGCCGCCGAAGTGATACAGGACGCCGAAGGTACCAACGACGTTCTCCTTGGCGATCAGGCCGGACACGGAAGCGACGGTTGCACGCCAGTTGCCGAAGCCCAGAGGTGCAAAGATCCATGCGATCTTGGTGGCGATGGCAGCCAGAACAGAGTTGTCCTGATCTTCGACCATGCCGAATGCACCGTTCTCGAAGCCAAAGCCCTGCAGGAACCACAGCACGACGGTCGCAAGCAGAATGACGGAACCGGCACGCTTGATGAAGGACCAGCCGCGCTCCCAAGTAGCACGGAACACGTTGCCCCAGGCAGGCACATGGTAAGCGGGCAGCTCCATGACGAAGGGAGCGGGGTCACCGGCAAAGATCTTGGTCTTTTTCAGCATGATGCCGGAGCAGATGATGGCAGCCATGCCGATGAAGTAAGCGGAAACAGCAACCAGCGGAGAGCCGCCGAACATGGCACCTGCGATCAGGCCGATAATAGGCATCTTAGCGCCGCAGGGGATGAAGCAGGTGGTCATGATGGTCATGCGGCGGTCACGCTCGTTCTCGATGGTACGGGAAGCCATGACGCCCGGCACGCCGCAGCCGGTGCCCACCAGCACCGGGATAAAGCTCTTGCCGGAAAGGCCGAACTTGCGGAAGATACGGTCCATAATAAAGGCCACGCGGGACATATAGCCCACGTCCTCGAGGATGGACAGCAGGAAGAACAGCACCAGCATCTGGGGCACAAAGCCCAGCACTGCGCCGACACCGGCGACGATGCCGTCCATGATCAGGCCGTACAGCCAGCCTGCCACGCCGATGCTCTCCAAAAAGCCGCCCAGTGCATTGGGCACGATCTCGCCGAACAGCACATCATTGGTCCAGTCAGTTGCAAAGGTGCCGATAGACCAGCCGCCGTCTGCAATGGAGGTGCCCATGGACAACGAATACATCAGGATCATAACCAGTGCGAAGATGGGCAGTGCCAGCACACGGTTGGTAACGATCCGGTCGATCTTATCGGAAACGGTCAGGTGCTCCACGCGGGCCTTCTTCTTGACAGCCTTGCCCACCACGGTGTTGATGTATGCATAGCGCTGGTTGGTGATGATGCTCTCGGCGTCATCGTCCATCTCAGCCTCGCAGTCCTTGATGTGCTGGTCGATATGAGCGATCAGGTCGGAGGAGAGCTTCAGCTCATCCATGACCTTGTCGTCGCGCTCGAACAGCTTGACAGCGTACCAGCGCAGGAAGCGGTCATCGACTTTGCCCTGGATGGACTCCTCGATGTGCGCGATGGCGTGCTCGACGCTGCCGGTGAAGACATGGGGCAGCTCGCCGCCCTTGCCAGCCTTTGCAGCAGCCATAGCAGCCTTTGCAGCAGCCTCGGTGCCTTCGCCCTTCAGTGCGCTGATCTCAACAGCCTGACAGCCCAGCTCGGCGCTCAGCTTCTTCAGGTCGATCTTATCGCCGTTCTTGCGGACGAGGTCGATCATGTTGACAGCCATGACCACGGGGATGCCCAGCTCGATGAGCTGAGTGGTCAGGTACAGGTTGCGCTCGATGTTGGTGCCATCAATGATGTTCAGGATGGCATCGGGCTTCTCCTTGACCAGGTAAGTACGGGAGACGACCTCTTCCAGAGTGTACGGAGACAGGGAGTAGATACCGGGCAGGTCCTGGATGATGACATCCTTCTCGCCCTTCAGCTTGCCTTCCTTCTTCTCGACGGTAACGCCGGGCCAGTTGCCGACGTACTGATTAGAGCCGGTCAGATTGTTGAACAGGGTAGTCTTACCACAGTTCGGGTTGCCGGCCAGTGCAATTTTAATGCTCATTGCAACTCCTCTCCTCTCGTTACGATCAAACGACTTCGATCATTTCGGCGTCGGCCTTGCGCACGCTCAGCTCGTAGTTGCGCACGGTCAGCTCCATCGGGTCACCCAGAGGTGCGACCTTGCGGACGTAGATCTCCACACCCTTGGTGATGCCCATGTCCATGATGCGGCGCTTGACCGGGCCTTCGCCGTGCAGGCGCGCCACGGTGGCAGTCTCGCCGACCTTAACGTCTTTCAGAGTCTTCATAAAAATCCTCCTCTACTTGTCTTTCTATTCAGAGACTATCCAGTTTCGGAGCGTCTCCCAAACAGCGTTTTGCCGCTGCTCAGCCAACCATAATGCGGTTTGCCATCGTCTTGTCGAGGGCCAGACGGCTCTCCTTGACCTGAACGATGAGGTTGCCTGCGATCTCATTGACGACAGTCACCTGACTGCCCACCACGAAACCAAGCTCTGCCAGATGCAGACGCACTTCATCCTTGCCGGTGATCTTCTGGATGGTGACGGTATCGCCTGCTTTTGCCATAGTCAAAGGCATCATAATTGTTCCACTCCCATTCGTGCTCCCCATTCTGCGGGGAGCTTTTCGGTTCGCTTTTTTCGTCCTCGGGGATGGTCGCACCAGCCAGACGCCGCAACGCGCTCGCTCATGCCCGCGTCCCCCTCCGAAAAGCTACGGCAGTTAGTCAGTCGCAACTATCAGCACAGATAGTTTATACTTACTAACCCGCATTGTCAACCATTTTCCGGCTCAAAAAAGTTAGTTTGTATGAACAAACAAATTTTCTTCCCTTATTTCAAGAAGATTTTTACAGTTTCTATATGCTAACTTTGTTTGCACATATTTACGATTTTTCTCTTTTACACTCCCCGCAAATGACACAGCCGCCCGGTGCAGGGGGTATTCTGCAACGAGCGGCCGCGTGTCAAAAGGAGGATTCTTCCCGCCAGTGCGTGGTTTCGCTCTGGCGGGCGCCAGGATAAAAAGAGAGTATTTGGAAGAGAATGTCAAAATTCAGGGGCGTCAGGCTGCGACAGCCAGACGCTGGATGGGGGTACCGCTGCGGAACAGACGGAGATACACTGCCGTACACTTGTTCAGCTGAGCAAAATGCCGCTGGGCGGCACTGGGGTCACCATAGGCTTTCCAGCAACCGCAGCAGGTGAAGTTGCGGCCCGCATTTTCGATAAAGCCCACCACATCGTGGAGCGGATAGCCCAGAAATACGCCGATCTCATGGGGGAAATCAGCCTCGCAGCAGAGCCGGCGGGACAGCTGCCGCAAAAGCGGCGCGTAGTCGTCCGACTGCTGAGGCAGAGTGTAGCCTTCCCTGCACAGGAAATCCCGCACCTGCGGCTGGGCCAGCACAGCGCGGAGCCTGCTCTCGCGGTAGATATACACCAGATACCGATGGGTCCGCACACAGCCCTTGAGGACGCGGACGCAGAGGCCCTTTTCGCCCAGCTGTTCGTTCCAGCTGCGGACGCGGCGGGCAAGGTCGGCGCAGTCGCTCGTCTCGTAGCGGAAAAGTCCCGCAGGCTTTAAGCTGGCCAGCACCGGGGCGCACTGTTCGATCATGACTGTCTCAAAGTTGCGTTCCATGTCTTCGGCCTCCCTGCCCGTTTTCCACTATTGTCTCCTGCCGTGTGGTGCTTATGCAGAAGATGTAGTTAGAAAAAGCTAACCAGAATTCCAAAAAGAATGCGGCAGCCTGCCCCTCTCGAGCTTCTTCCGCTTCTTGGTTAGTTATTTCTAACGTGGCATTATCTTACCATAGGTCCGGCTCTGTGTCAACACTTTTTTGCAAAAATATTTGCTCCATTTTCTCCGCCGTGCTATACTGAGCCAAAGCTGATATAAAGGAATGGTATCCCCATGCATCTTATCTCACCCGAAGAGCTGGCCTCGGCCATCGCCGACCGTCTGGCCCGACAGTCCGCCGTCCTCGTCGCACTGGATGGCCGCTGCGGCAGCGGCAAAACGACGCTGTCCGAACGGCTGGCAGAGCGTTTTCCTCAAAGCATCACCGTCCACACCGACGACTTCTATCTCCCGCCATCCCGACGAGTCACAGGCTGGGAGAGCATTCCCTGCGCCAACATGGACATCCAGCGCCTGCGGGATGAGGTCGTCGCTCCCGCCCGGGCAGGGCAGGCGTTCTCCTGCCAGGCCTACTCCTGCCGCGAAGGTGCCTATCTGCCGCCGCGTCCCCTCGGCCCTGCGCCGCTGGTCATCGTGGAAGGCAGCTACAGCCATCATCCCAGCCTTGCACCCTATTATGATATAAGAATATTCGTCACCTGCTCTCCCGATGAGCAGGCCCGGCGGCTCCGCAGACGGGAGGGGGAGCGGTATTCGAATTTTGTGGAGCGGTGGATCCCGCTGGAAGAGGGGTATTTTGCAAATTACTCCATTGAGGAGAACGCGGAGATGATGGTCGTTACTGATTGACGGCATCACGCGCCGGTAGCGCGGGGTTAGAGCGCTTTTACGCTGGGCTAAGTTCTCTTTTGCGCACCAAAAGAGAACCAGAAAAGTGCCCGCTACTTT
>OGGD01000779.1_pt1 | contig 20101 bp, 22 predicted proteins | sample 1571091 | NCBI WGS metagenome assembly OGGD01 (sample SAMEA2582073, study PRJEB24529) | metagenome | biome: Human gut stool | place: China | collected 2011
CCGAGAGCGTGTGGGACAACCGCTTCCGCTATGTGGACGAGCTGCGCAAGATGGGTGCCAGCGTGCAGGTGGACGGTCAGGTGGCCGTGTTTGAGGGCGTGGAAAAGCTCAGCCCCGCCCCGCTGCGCGCCTCCGACCTGCGTGCCGGTGCTGCTATGGTGGTGGCCGCTCTGATGGCCGACGGCACCAGCGAGATCGAGGAGATCGGTCATATCGAGCGCGGCTACGAGAATATCGTGGAAAAGCTGCGCGGTCTGGGTGCAGAGATCAGCAAGGTGGAGCGGATGCCCGCTGCACTGGAACAGGCCCTGTAACACAAACAAAAAACAAACAGCCTGCCGTAAGTTCTGTGCGGCGGGCTGTTTTCAGGTTTTAACATAAGAGGTTTTCATGGCAGAGTTCATTTCATTGTATTCCGGCTCCTCCGGCAACAGCAGCGTGGTGCGCTGCGGTGCGCAGTACCTCATCGTGGATATGGGCAAGGGGGTGCGCACCACTACGGCAGCGCTCAAATCGCTGGGGCTTGCCATCAGCGATTGCGCGGGCATCCTTGTCACCCACGAGCACAGCGACCACGTCAAGGGGCTTTCCACCTTCCTGAAAAAGAACCCGCTGCCGGTGTACGGTGCAGCGGCTACGCTGGATTTTCTGGACGCCAACGATATCGTGCCTGCCAACTGTGAGCTGAATGCGCTGGAGGGCAGGGAAGAGGACATCGGCTGCTTCGGAGTGCAGTCTTTCCCCACCAGCCACGATGTACCCTGCGTGGGCTACCGCATCCACACCCCGGATGATAAGACCATGACTATCGCCACCGACCTTGGTACTCTGACCCCGCCGGTGCATGAAGCACTTTCCGGCTGCGACCTTGTGGCGCTGGAAAGCAACTACGACCTGCACATGCTGCGCAGCGGGCCCTACCCCTACTATCTGCGCGCCCGCATCGAGAGCGTGCGGGGACATCTTTCCAACGATGAATGCTCCGCAAAGCTTCTGGAACTGATCCAGAGCGGCTGCAAAAAGTTTGCCCTGTGCCATCTCTCGCAGGAAAATAACACGCCGGCTCTTGCTTTGCAGACCGTGTTCACCACCTTGGGTGCAGCCGGTGTCGTGCCGGAAAAGGACTGCATCGTGCAGGCACAGCGCCGCAACGAGGTAAGCCCTGCATTGGAGTTCTGATTTGTCAAACAATAAAGCCATCTGTCACAGCTGATTCCAAGGGGTTCAAACCCTGGTCATGCTGCGGCAGATGGCTTTTTTCTTTGCGCGGTGATTCGCACTTGTTTTGCGATTGCTTCTCTCAAAAGATGTACAATTCCGGCAGAAATAAATCGACTTATTCTGCGGCCTTCTGTACCCGGATATCACTGCCAAGAAACTGGATCTGCACAAAGGCCGCAAGGCGGCTGGAGATCTTCTCTGTATACAGCTTTTCCAGCAGCGTACCGTCCGTGATGTTGGTGGTGACGATGGTGGGCAGCTTTGCGCCCAAGCGGTTATTCAGCAGGCTGTACAGATTCGTCAGGAAGAAGCTGGAGTTGAATTCCGTGCCAAGATCGTCCAAAATCAGCAGATCGGCGTTGCAGGCAGTCTGGAACAAGGTCTCCTCCTCGCCGCCGGGGTCTGTGCCGAAATGCAGCGCCTCCAGCTTGCCGAAAAAGTCCGGGCAGGAGACATAGATCACATCGTAGTTCTGCCGCAGCACCTCCCCGGCAATGGCAAGGGCGGCATGGGTCTTGCCCAGCCCTGCGTTGCCTACCAGCAGCAGGCTTTCGCGGGTGGCAGGGGAAAAGTCCGCGGCGTAATCCCGCAGGTCGGCCAGAACCTCGGCCATGTAGCTGCGCACGCTCTCACCCAGCGCCTTGTCCATGGTGTTGGGGTAGTAGTCCAGCTGCATGGTGTCAAAGCTGGAGACAGACAGACTGGACAGCTCCTCGATCTCCTTCCGGCGCAGCTGCTGCATCACCCGGCGCACACAGTCGCAGGTGTGGCCGTCCACCGCGCCGGTGTCCTCGCACCGCTTGCAGGTGAACTTCGGCTCTAGCGCATCCGCAGGGCGTCCGCTCTCAGCCAGTAGGGTAGTCAGCTTCTGCTTTGCCGCCGCAAGGGCAGCGGCGGTCTCGGTGCGGTCCTTGCCGGAAGCTCCGGCAATGGCGCAGCGAATGCCCCGCACCCGCACCTCCTCCTCGGCGTGGCGCAGCCCGGGGATGGCGGTCTCGGCTTCGGCTTGTGCATCCTGCGCAAGGGCACGGGCAGTCTGCCGCCGCATGGCTACGGTGCGCAATGCCTGCTGATACAATTCGTTTTTGGTACGCATAAAGACTCCTTACTCCGGTTTCTTGATCAGGGAACGGCGGCGGGTGGCGTTTTTCAGGATATCGTTTCCGCTGGGCGTGTCACGGTCCACCCGGATATTCCGGCTGGCACCGGCTGCGGCCACAGGGCCGCGCACATCATGGATGTTGCGCAGACCCTTGGCGTTCCATGTTTTCAGGATGCTGTTCCAGTACCACAGATCCCGCTTGGGACCAGCCTGTACGGCGGCTTCCTGTACCATGGCGTCATCGTAGCCGTACACCTCGTACCAGCGCGCAATGGCCTTGCGCCCGCCCAGCGTCAGCTCCTCGGTGGAGATCTGCAGCAGGCCGCTGACATACTCCTCGCGGCTCTGGCGCAGTGCCAGCAGCTTTAAGTGGGCGTCAGCCTGTTCGCCGGTCTCCACGCCCTCGGCACGCCAGACCTTCAGTTCGTGGGTCACGGCGGCTAGGGTGCGCTTGCCCCGGCTTGCCACATAGGCTACGCACAGCATCACGGTCTCGGGCGCAAAGCCTTCCTGCACATACAGGTTCACTAGTTTTTCCATCTCAGTATGGGTCAGCGGACGGGCAAAGCTGGTCTGTGCGCAGTCGATCAGGCTGGAGATCATAGGGTCGGTGCGGCTGGCGGCGGCGATCTCCGCCCAGCGCATGGGGGCAGGGGCGCTGGGCTCTGCGCCCGGCGCGGCGTTTTCCTCGTAGCGTTCCAAAAGCCCTGCACCTGCCCAGAAGGCCAGCGCGCTCTCAGCGCTGATGCGGCTGCGCAGCTTGAGGTCGGCGCAGATCTTGTCCGGGTCGGTCACGCCGGTAGCCAGCACATACAGCGCCACCCGCACATTGTATTCTTCGGCAATGCCCAGCTTAGAGAACACCAGCTGCGGCACGGCGATGGTATCGCCTTTCAGTTCTTTCAAACGGTAGATCATGGTTTCCTCGTTCGGTTTATTCGTTGGCAGGATCCGGCTCGGCAGGCGGCTCCCAAGGGTCGCAGTCCATCATGTCCGGGCAGTTGTTCCAGTGCTCCGGCGCGGCATCGTAGGCGTCCTTCAGATACTGCGCAGCGGCGGCACGCCCTTCGTCTGTAAGCGGAAATACCTCCCGGCGGCGCAGGGCGGGGTCGGTCTTGTCGATCGTCCAAGGCGCGGGCCAGTAGTCCACGGTGAGAATTTTCTCCTCTTTGGTGGCATCCGCGCCGCCGTCCGGGTCCGGCACGGTGCGCTTGCCCGGGGTAAGCCGGTAGCGCAGCCCGGCCTCGTTGCCGCTGTAATCATTCTTGCACAAAAAGTAGTGCAGCAGGGGAACAAAAATCATGGTGCAGCTCGTCCTTTCCGGCAAAAGGCGCGGCCTTTTGCGCAATCAATTCTATTATAAAGCCGCTGGGCTAAAATGCAATAACTTTTTGTGAAACTCCCTGCAAAAGCTGCCCAGCTTACAGGAAATCCGGCCTTGACAGCACCGCGGAAATATGGTAAAATATTGCCTGTTGCAGCAGATGTGCAATGTGCTACTGTGGCTCAGCTGGTAGAGCAGCTCACTCGTAATGAGCAGGTCGCCTGTTCGAATCAGGTCAGTAGCTCCAAAGTAAAACCCCCGAAAGTTGGCTTGTGAAGTCGACTTTCGGGGGTTTTTGTTTATGCGGCAGGGGATGGGAAAGTGGGCGATTGTGCCTTAATTACCCCTGTTTATCTGGAAATTGCTTTAATGAGGGGCACAAAAGGCGGCACAATAAAGGCACAGTGCATTTCTACATCGTGTTAAAAATGGGCGAACAAAAACCACGGTGCGCGTGCATCGTGGTTTAGAAAATCAGATTCAGTCCAGCAGTTCCAATTCGGAGGCTGAACAGGTGTACAGTGGCCACCGCCCCGGATCGCCGCTGGTGTCACCCGGCTTGCGTTCCTCATCGACCTCCACTGTGAAATGACCATTGAGAACATCAACAATAATGCCAGTAACGCCACTGGACTTGATTTTCACATGGTCAAACAGTTTCATTATCATCTTTGGCTATTGGCTTCTCCTCATTCGGAAATTATTTCAAACAGTTGCGGTGGATAGTCGTATTCTTCATGTGTTTCATCTACGATGCCGTACCAATGCGTTCCCTTTTTTGTGGGCTTTAATACGCGAGCATCGTAAATCTTTCCATTGCGCAATGCAATAGGATCGTCTTTTCCGATAAATCTTACTTTAATCATATCGCCTGTGCACATAGTAGTTCGGTTTTTGATAAGGTGATATCACATTTTGGCTTGTTGCAAACTCATTTCGTTTGCACCGCCGGGAAGGTTGGGCTCGAAAAATTGCACAGGGTCATTTTCCCAACCACAGACATCACAGATGTCATATTCTGCAACATGGGTCTTGCCGCATACTGGGCAAGGAATCGTTTCCGTCATGATTATGTCTCTCCGTTTTTATTATAAAAAAGATACTCCCACACTGCTCCCGAAGGCAGTGCGGTGTACCCTTGCGGATGCACAGGAAGTATCTTATGCAATGAGTATAGCGCCGGACGCTGTAAAATACAATGGAAAATTCGGAATGATCTTATTTTGTATGCGGTGGCATGACCGCCTTGATGTGGGGTTGCTTCTGCGGTATACTGGGGCAGAAGGAAGGCGATGAAAATGGATTTTTCTGAAATTGCAGCGATCGTGGCTATTATTGGAGCCGTTGTATCTCCGGTAGCAACGACATATCTGAACAACAAACACGCAGAAAAAATGAGACAACTGGAATACGAACATCAGGACAAGATAGAAAAACAGCAGCACGATCGTGAGATCTATGAAGGGTACATTCGTGCGGCGGGGGCTTGTGTTCAGGCTGCCAACACAGACGCTCTTCAAGAATTTGGAAAACATTCTGCGCTGGCAATGTACTATGTCGCAGAAGATGTTCGGCAAGATATGATGAGACTGGAAAAGATCAATCGGTACTCAGATGAACGGACACAGCGTGTTGAACTTTTGAATCAGATCATCGGTAAACTGCGGGAGTTGCGGACAGCAAATCTCGGATCAAGACAATGACAGTGTATATCCACGCCCTCCGCGAGGAGGGCGACTGAAAATCGTCCTTGTCGAACCACCCGGCAGGCTCATTTCTATCCACGTCCTCCGCGAGGAGGGCGACTACAACGCGCAAGAAATGTATAGCGTTGCACTGCTATTTCTATCCACGCCCTCCGCGAGGAGGGCGACGAGATGTACAACCAACTGGATAAAGAATGGAGAGATTTCTATCCACGCCCTCCGCGAGGAGGGCGACGCTAAAATGCCGTAGTTCTGGAAGCGCTGGGTCGTATTTCTATCCACGCCCTCCGCGAGGAGGGCGACCTTTGACCCGCCTGATGATGACCCTGTGGCAAGGTTCATTTCTATCCACGCCCTCCGCGAGGAGGGCGACCCAGAGACGATTCACGCAGACCGCAAAACGCGTGAAATTTCTATCCACGCCCTCCGCGAGGAGGGCGACGGTGACGCACCGGTCATTATGGGCAACTACAACATTTCTATCCACGCCCTCCGCGAGGAGGGCGACTGACCAATGGGCAACAAGAATCGAACTAGAAGCCATTTCTATCCACGCCCTCCGCGAGGAGGGCGACGGTGGCATCCGACTGTAAAAACCACATGGAACAACATTTCTATCCACGCCCTCCGCGAGGAGGGCGACAACTGCTACATGGATACCTATTTCTTCTTTGTCCCATTTCTATCCACGCCCTCCGCGAGGAGGGCGACCTGGTATGGATGCATGCAATGCTCATATATCAGTATTTCTATCCACGCCCTCCGCGAGGAGGGCGACCCTTGATGCCTGACTTTCGATTTTGTTCAAAGGTAATTTCTATCCACGCCCTCCGCGAGGAGGGCGACCTGGACACCGTGCACAAGCTGACCGACACCATCAAATTTCTATCCACGCCCTCCGCGAGGAGGGCGACTCGACGCCTATCACAGGGGCGGTCTGGATGCTGCATTTCTATCCACGCCCTCCGCGAGGAGGGCGACACAAGGCCCCCATCTTGCTCACGCTTTCTTCCAGCATTTCTATCCACGCCCTCCGCGAGGAGGGCGACTCCACGTTGTCGAACTGCGGCTCATAGCCCATGGTATTTCTATCCACGCCCTCCGCGAGGAGGGCGACTAGCGGGCAACCGTTTTATGGTTGCCCGCAAGGGATTTCTATCCACGCCCTCCGCGAGGAGGGCGACTTCTGGCGGGCAACCTGATGAACGCCGGTAAGATCATTTCTATCCACGCCCTCCGCGAGGAGGGCGACCTTTTGCGTTCTGCAATGTCACGTTCAAAACAGTATTTCTATCCACGCCCTCCGCGAGGAGGGCGACCTGGAATAGGGCAAATCAACGGAAATGCCGCTGTATTTCTATCCACGCCCTCCGCGAGGAGGGCGACGCTTCAACGGCCTTGCTTGCCGCGTCGTCCATGTATTTCTATCCACGCCCTCCGCGAGGAGGGCGACTCTGCCTTACGCTTTGCCGCGATGCGTTCAGGGATATTTCTATCCACGCCCTCCGCGAGGAGGGCGACCCAAGGGCACCCGGCAGGACGAAACCCACGAGAATTTCTATCCACGCCCTCCGCGAGGAGGGCGACGGTGCTCCCATGCTGCTGCGCCTGAATGCACAACAATTTCTATCCACGCCCTCCGCGAGGAGGGCGACGGGACGGCCACACCGTAGATAATCCGGCAAGAGTATTTCTATCCACGCCCTCCGCGAGGAGGGCGACTTCTTCTGTCCGTCTGGCAGCACCTCAAATTCAGCATTTCTATCCACGCCCTCCGCGAGGAGGGCGACCGAATTGCAGGCCATTGCGGCAGACCCCGATTTATTTCTATCCACGCCCTCCGCGAGGAGGGCGACCCCTGCTTTTTGCCAACGCCTGCGATGGTACTTTATTTCTATCCACGCCCTCCGCGAGGAGGGCGACGTTATAGCTTGCCGTGCGAAACGCACTGTTGATATATTTCTATCCACGCCCTCCGCGAGGAGGGCGACATATTTTTCGCCGATACCTTTTGACATGATTCTATTTCTATCCACGCCCTCCGCGAGGAGGGCGACGGAAATCTATACACAAGGCACAACCGAAGATGACGATTTCTATCCACGCCCTCCGCGAGGAGGGCGACCAATCGGTGATTATTTCGGCCTACCGACAAACGTATTTCTATCCACGCCCTCCGCGAGGAGGGCGACATCGGTTTCTTGTATGCTTTCCGTAGACGTTTTACATTTCTATCCACGCCCTCCGCGAGGAGGGCGACAGCAAAAACAGAGAGAAAACCCTCTGCTTTTGTCTCATTATACACCTCCCTGCACAAATTGCAAAGAGGTGCCTGTAAAACAAACCGCAAAATCACACCGTTACTTGCGCAAACGGCTGGTATTCCGGTGCGAAGCGTCTGGGAAAACCATGTGCGCTGCCTGTTCGCACTGGCGGGGCATCAAAAGATCAGCACACTATCCTGCGCAAACTCCGGGTGCAGCCCAACATGCTCGACCTTAGTCTGGTAATTGTTGCCCAACTGGTAGAACCGTAGACTGTCCAAGGCAGGGGCGATCAGGGCGGTCAGCTCTGCCTTGAGCAGCGCGTACTGCGATGCGTTCAGCAGGCACTCGAACACGGAATTCTGCACCCGCTGCCCATGATCCATGCACTTCTTGGCAACCTTGCGCAGCCGCTTGCGTCCGGCGGAGGTCTCGGTGTTTACATCGTAAGTGATCAGTACCAGCATGATTGCACCTCATTTCCAAAAAAACGGAGGGTAGACCTCTAGATCGCCCCGCAGGGTGCGTACCAGCAGCAACGCCTGCACATAGGGCACAAGCCCCCAGCAGAGCTTTTCCTTTAAAAACGGGTGGGTGATGACTTCGCGTTTTTTCTGCTGCCATGCATTCAGGAACGCGCGGCGTCCTTCCTCGGTCAGCAGAACGGCACCGTTTTCCTGCTTTTCAAAGTGCTTTGCGCTCAGCACTTTCTGGTTGATACAGGACAGCACGAAACGGTCAGCCAAAACGGCGCGCAGTTCCTCCATCAGATCCAGCGCAAGGCTGCGCCGCCCGGGGCGGGCACGGTGCAGAAAGCCCACATAGGGGTCCAGCCCGGCACCCTCCAGCGCGGCGGCACAATCGCTGGCCAGCAGGGAATAGGCAAAGGACAGCAGCGCGTTCACGTTGTCCAGCGGCGGTCTGCGGCTGCGGCTGGTGAACACAAAAGCATCGTTCTGCTGTAAGATCAGCGCGTTGAACCGGTCGAAATACCGCTGTGCGGCTTCGCCCTCCAGCCCGCGCAGCTGCTCCAGATCTTCGCAGCTTTCCACCAGCGGCAGGGCAGCAGCCAGCTGGGCGCTGGTCTGTTTCAATTCGTCCACGGGCACCCGCTGCGGGTGGTCTCGGGTGGCACGTTCCAGCACCCAGCGGGCATTGTACACCTTGCCCAGAATAAAGCTGCGGGCATAGCTGCAGCTGAGCGTCTCGCTGGCGGCAACGGCGTACTGGGTCTGCCGCAGCAATACGTTGCCGCGTTCCTCGCCCACAGTGCGCGCTAAAAAGCGTCCGCGCGGGCTATAAAAACTCAGGTCGACGCCCATACGCCCGCATTTGCCCATCAGCGCAGGGCTGGCACCGGCGTAACTGAAGCAGAGGATGCTTTCCAGCGTGTGCAGCGGCACCCGCCCGACCTCGGATTTCCCACGGCTGACCACAACGTTTTCGCCGTCCAGCGTGAGGTAAGCATCCTCGCTGAGGACGAACAGGGTGTTCAGGAATTGTCGCATGGTGTCACCTCCGTGGCCGCAGCCTCGTCCAGATAACGCCGCAGATAGCCTTTGGCGTCTGCCTTCTGGCAGAGCACCGGCAGGCAGAGCTCTTTCAGGGAGCAGGCGTTGCAGTGCTTGCCGGGCTTTACCTTTGGGGTGTAGCCGCGGGCAAAATACTGGTTCATCTCGTCTGCCATCTGCCGGGTGGTGCTGCGCAGTTCGTCGGTAAAAGGTACGGCTTCCCGCCGTTTGGTCTCGCAGTAATACAGCGCCCCTTCCGGGATACGGCACACCAGCATTTCCTCCAGTGCCATGGCCTGTGCGCATAATTGCAGCCGGTCGGCATCCGTCTCCTTTGCGTGGCCGTGCTTGTACTCCACTGGGTAGGGCTGCCAGCGCCCGGGGGTTCTTTGCAGCGGAATACCATCCGCACAAGCCCGGAACTCTACCACGTCGCAGTTGCCCGCCATCCGCAGCCGGTGGCTGACCACCCGCATGCCCCGGGTGATCAGCAGATCGCCCCGGCGCTCGGTGCGGGTGTCATCGTGGCAGCGGGCATGATCCAGATGCCCTTCGGTGGTGCGCAGATTTTCAGCCCATTGCTGCTCCAGATAGGCCAGTGCCCACTGACGGCGGCAGAAGGCAAAGTGCTGGATACCGGACATTTGCAGGTAGTCGTCCGGCGCGTCCATCAGTGGAACCTCTCGCAGTGCACACCCTCCGGCAGGGTGTCGGCCACCGTAACGGTGTAGTCCTGATAGCTGCGGGGCGCGACCACCTCGGCCTTGTGCGCCACGGTAACGGCATCAAACAGCTTGTAGGCGGGCGCATTGCCCAGCTCGGAATCGTGCTTGAACACGATCAGCTCCCGCACGGCCATCTTGCCGCGTGCAGCGCTGTGGTCGTTCTCGAACATATTCAGGATAGCCTGCCACAGCAGCTGCAAGTCCTCCTCCGAGAAGCCGGTGGTCTTGCGGGCAAGATTGGCAGAAACGTAACCCTCGGCACGGTACAGGCCGTAGGGCACGATGTGCTTATTGCCCATTTCGCTGTTCTTCTTTTCAGCGTCTGCCTCGGTGGTGATGGCTACGCGGGTAATGGTCACCTCCTGCGGCACGATGGGGTCCACAGAGCGGGCAAAGCTCAGCTGCACCGGCCCGCGCACCTGACCGCAGTTCAGCGCACCCTTGACAAAGGTGGTCATCACGGCACCGAAGGTGCGGATATCATAGAAATGTTCGCACATATAATCCCGCAGTTTGCGGTCGATCTCCGGGTCGCTTTTCTTGGCCTTTTTCAGGTCGTCTTTGGGGGTCAGACCGTTGTGCTCCAGCGCCTCGGCATCGCTGCGGTTCAGGGGCACGCCCTCCTTGACATAGATGCGGTAATTGTCGGCATCGGGGGCGTCCTCTTTCAGCATCTCCACATAGTTGCGGATCTTGCGCTTCAGGCAGACATCGGTCACCAGACCGTAGCCGGTCTCGGGGTCGATGCGGGGCATATTGCCGGCATCGGGGTCGCCGTTGGGGTTACCGTTCTCCACATCGAACAGAATGACGAAATCGTAGCGGTTCTTGATAGGTGCAGACATTTTTTATTCCTCCTCGTTCTTTTTGGCAAAGCGTTTCTGGGTCTGGTGGTAGTAGCCGATGGCAAATTTGCCCTGATCCGGCAGGCTGAGCCGAGCGGGGAAACCGCTTTCCGGCAGCTGCGCCATCAGTTCGGTGATCTGACTATCGTAGTAGGTGGCAAGGCCGTCGTTCAGCTTGCGCAGATGCTTCTGGCTCAGCCGCAGCAGGGTGGGGAAGGCCATGCCCGGCGTGGCACAGGCGGCGTTGAAATACCGGTCCTTGATGGTGGTGTTGATGCCGGGGTTTGCAGCTTTTTGCACAGCCTCCAGCACAGAGAACAGCCGCCCCAGAAGATAGGGAACATTGGTGGTTTCGTTCAGGCTCACAGTATAGACCTCCTTGTTCAGTTCAGTAGGGTAATTACGAAGGTAATACGCTTTGATCACAGCAGCCCGGCCGCGGGTCACTGCCTGCTCGGCACGGATGCGCAGGGTCACACCGTTCAATAGGGTGGCGGGGTAGCGCCCGCCGGTCAGCACGGCGCGCAGCAGGTCGCCTGCCAGCTGCGGGGACGGCTTTGCGGGCTGTCCGGGCACGGTGCGGGTGGTCTCGTTTACCACAGCCCAGATGGGCAGGGTACGGAACTTTTCTTTTTCCGAGCAGTCGATTGCCATTTCCTCGGCGTGCTTTTGCAGGTTTTGCGCAAAGCTGCCAAAGGTGTCCCGCAAAAAGAACCGCACCGACAGGCGGGAAGCGTTGGGTGCCAGTCCCAATAGATAAAAGTGCTGGTCGGGCGAAAGCTCTTTTTCCAGAAAAGGCACTGTCTGCCCGGCAGACAGCCGTTTGAGCGCAGCCTGTACATCGCTTTCCTGAATGCCTGCGGCTTCGTCTGCACCAAACAGGAACATACTCATGGCATCCTGATAGACCGGCTCCGCGTTTTCTGCCCAGCACAAAATGGTGGTATCGCCAACGCGCTTGCAATGGTCGCGGTCAGCAAGCAGGCGGTTCAGCGCAGTGGTATAGGCAAAGGCTGCGTACTCACTCATGGGGGCGTTCTCGCCCTGCTCGTGGCCGTAGGAGCAAAAGGCGGGTGCATTGAAGGACACCAGTGCCGCGCCGGAACTCTGCGCACCCTGTACTCCCATGATGGACGGGTGCACCAGTGCAGCAGGCGCTTGCTTACCAGTGATCAGGCACTGTACCGTGTCTGCACCTGCAGAGCGGTCGTTGTAGTGCGCCTGCCATGCGTTCTGAATGGCGGGGTCATCATTGACAAGGCTGTGGTTGTGGTCGGCGGCCTCATAGCCGAAAATCAGGTTGGCATTGCCGGTGATCTCCTTCCACTGCTCAGCCAATAGGGGATGCGTGGCAGCCTGCGCCGGGTCCCAGCTGTCAAAATAAGCAAGGATCGCCCGGGCTGCGGGGCTGTCGACATCGTCCAACAGCCTGTGGTGCAGCGCCGCACAGGCATCGAAGCACTGCTTTGCACGCTCCGGCTTACCTTTTTCGTCTGCGCCCAACAGATAGGAGGAATTATCGCACAGCAGGTTTGCCGAAACACCGGCCGTGCGCTTGACGTGCGCCGGTACGCGCATTGCACGCGGGGCAAGGACGGTCTTTTTGCCCACGGTCTTTTCGGTGAGAAGGGGAACGACCCTAACCAGCTGCCCGGCATCGTTCAACCGCAGCTCGTAGCTCACCTTAAAGCTGTCGTCCCAGCCGGGGGCAGAAAGCTTGCCCTGCCGGACAAGCTGCTCGTAATAGGCAGTAAGTGCCTGTAAGATCATGTAAACACCTCCACATCCCGGCAGTCCAGAACGCCGTTCTCCAGCCTTGCCCGGAAGAACTGGGAGCGGATATTTTCCGGGTCGGAGTAGTCCAGATCATACAGCATAAAGCCCAGATCCTGCGTGAGCGGCAGTGCGGGGATCTCCTCGGCGCTGCCGTGCCATTCCCGGAAGTTTGCCGGAAACTCCCTGCAGCCGAAGCAGGGCTGATGATAGCACTGCCCCTTCTTCAGCCGCCGCCGTAAGATATCCTGAAATTTGCCCGGGTTATCGCCGGGTGCGGCTTTTTCGGTCATGGTAAAATGGCACTCGATAACGTAGTGCACATCTTGCAGCACCAGTGCGGCACGCTGCTGGATGTTCTCTGCCGTGCACAGCATGGGCACCTCGCCGCCCTTGGCTGCACTGAGCGCTGCCGAGGACAGCAGGGTAGCCTTGACCTCATTGCGCCGGATGCTGGCAAACTGCACCGGCTTGAGCAGATAGATGCGGTCGATATGGTACTTCATGCCCGGGTGCCAGTAGATGGCCTCTACCAGCCCGCGCGCCGCCGAGGGCGTCATGATGTCATAGGATACACGCTCGGTTTTCATCTCGGGTCTTGAAAAGCAGGCGTAGTCGCCCCAGACCTCGATCAGCATGGACATGAACACCACCTCCTTTCAAATTTGGTTTATATTTATAATACTGCTTCTAAGGTGTTATAAAAAGGACTTTTGCGTTTTTTCTTTGATTTATTTGAGATTTTTTGTCAGAAAAACAGGCCTTTTCCGGTCTCCACATCCATGGAAAGCCCGGTCTTGGCATCGTATAGGGTGCTGTCGGTCAGGATAGCGCTGCCGTTGTGCAGCATTTCCAGTGCTCCGGCGGCATCCAACGCCTGAAACTGCTGGGCATAGCAGGCTACGCTGTAAGCGCCCAGCTTGCGGTAAAGTGCGCGGCTCACAGTTCCGTTGAGCTGCTCGCAAAGGGCTTTGCCTTCGCCAACAGGCAGGTAAACGGTGCGGGTGGGGGCTTCGATCAGATGGAACTGCTCTGCCACCTGTGCAAACGGGAAAATGCAGCCCGAGATCCCTTTGCGCAAGGCGTCCAGAATGCCGCTTGCGTCCAGTGCAGCCTCGCCCCGCGCAAAATACAGCTCCTTAAAATAAGCCCTGACCGCCTCCGGGCTGTCCAGCGCTGCGGTGCAGCCTGCTGCGTACTGCATGGCGTGTACGTTCTGGCGCAGCATCTGCGGGACGCCGCAGCCTTCCAGCTTAAAACGGTATACCAAGCTCTCTTCTGCGCTGCGGCGTCCTTCCCGGTTGCAGCGCCCGGCGGTCTGCAAAAGGGAGTCCAGCCCGCACAGCTCCCGGTATGCGGCGGGGAAATCCACGTCCACACCGGCTTCGATCAGCGAGGTGGACACCACCCGGCAGGACAGCCCATCCCGCAGCCGCTGCCGGATCTCTGCCAGCTGGCGGCGGCGGTCTGCGGCGCACAATAGCGTGGTCAGGCAGTAGCTGCCCTCGGTGGGCAGGGCGGCGTACACTTCCTGCGCCGTTTTGCGCCGGTTCACCACGCACAGCACCTGCGGCAGTGCGCAAAGCTGCGCAGTCAGTGCCTCCTGCGTCAGCTCTCCGGCATCGCAAAGGGTGGTGCGGCGCAGGGTGCTGTATAAAGTGGCAGTGTCCGGCACGATCTCCTGCAAGGGCAACTCCGGCGCAAACTGCCGGAAATAGGGCTCTAATGCGGGCTGGGTGGCGGTGCATAACACGGCGGTGGCGTGGTAATGCCGTACCAGCTGCGCAATAGCACTGACGCAGGGCAGCAGATAACTGGTGGGCAGGGTCTGCGCTTCGTCAAAAATGACCACGCTGTCCGCGATGTTGTGCAGCTTGCGGCAGCGGCTGCTGCGGTTGGCGTACAGCGATTCAAAAAACTGCACGGCGGTGGTCACCACAACAGATGCATCCCAGTTTTCGCTGGCCAGCAGCTGGCGGTACTGCGCCGGGGTCAACTTTTCCTGTTCAAGGCTTTTGTAGTCCGCGCAGGAGTAATCCGCCAGTACATTTTCTGCGCCCAGAAGGTCTGCAAAAACAGCGGCAGTCTGGTCGATGATGGACATATACGGAATAACGTAAATCACCCGTTTCATGCCCTGCGCTGCTGCCTGTTCCAGCGCAAAGGCAAGGGAGGCGAAGGTCTTGCCGCCGCCGGTGGGCACGGTGAGGGTATACAGCCCCGGTGCGCCGTGGGCACCTTTTTCCATGCAGGCCCGCAGCACGGCATTGCGCTGGCAGCTTACCGGCGAGCTGCTCTGTGCCGCAAGATAGCCGCTGGCCTTGGCACGAACCTTTTCCAGCAGAGAAGAAAGCGTGGTGCTGTTGCCCCGGGGCGCGGCCTGCCCGTTCATAAAAGTTTCGGTGTCGATAAAATCAGCATCCACCAAGCAGGAGTAGAGCATCCGGGTGAAGAATGCAAAATCCAGCGGGTCGCGGTTTGCCCAGTCCGGCGGGGCGCTCTGGGGCAGGGGGACCTCCCGCCAGCCATCGTAAGGCTCCACCGGCTTTTTCAGCCGCCCAAAGAGGGTAGCGTCAGCGGCATCGGCTGTCCTTCGGTTGCCGCCATCTGGCAGACCGGTGTGGTGTCCGGCTATGGCAAAGGCGGCCTGAACGTGGGGCACGCAGCCCTTCATCGCTTCCTGTGCACCGGCGGTCGAGTGGTCGGTTGCAGCACCGCCCGCCAGCCGCTGCTGGAAAGCAACGCTGTATTTGCCAATGTCATGCAGCCATGCGGTGTATGCAGCCTCCTGCGCAGCGCCAAAGGGTGCGGCAAAAGCTCCGGCAAGACGTGCTGTGCCGGAAAGGTGCTCGTAGACGGTCTGGGTGCGGGTTCCGTCCTCAGAAATATGTGCAAGTGCTTTTTCCATGTTGAACCCTCCGTTTCTGGGTCAACGATACAACGGCAGGAAATGCCTGTCAAGAATTGGCAGAAAGTTTGGCGGTTTACACAGCCCGGGCGAGGGATTATCCGGCAGAACGCCCATAAAAAAGCCGCCGCACCCTGCCCGGAAAACTCCGGCTGCAGAATGCGGCGGTATATTGCTATAAAACGATTACTTGGAGAGCTTCTGCCCGATCCAGATGCAGATGCAGGCACCAACTACCGAGATGGCAAAGGAAGAAAAGCTGCCGGAAGCGTGAATGCCCAGCAGACCGAACAAAAACTCGCCCACAAAGCTGCCCAGCACGCCCATCAGGATGTTGCGGCCAAGGGAAGTTTCTGTGCCCATAAAGCGTCCGGCCAGATATCCGGCCAGTGCACCCACCAGCACGCCCACAAAAAGGGAGGCCAGCACGCCCACCAGCGTCAGCAGACCGGTCAGGCAGCCCACCAGCACACACAGTAGGGCGACGATAAGCAAAATCATTAAAGTAATCATAGGTTATACCTCCTAAAGTTACAGTTCTGCCTGTTGCCCGGCGGCTTCGCGGGCGGTGCGGCAGATGTCCTTCAAACAGCATTTTTCACATTCCGGCTTGCGGGCGTTGCACACCGCGCGGCCGTGCATCACAAAGCGGTGGCAAAGGTCGCTGCCTTCCTCCGGCGGGATGATCTTCCACAGCGCCATCTCCACCTTCTGCGGCTCCTTGATGCCGTCCACAAGGCCGATCTTATTGCACAGCCGGATGCAGTGGGTGTCGGTGACGATGGCGGGCTTGCCGAACACATCCCCCATGATGAGGTTTGCGCTCTTGCGCCCCACGCCGGGCAGGGCAAGCAATTCGTCAAAAGTGTCGGGCACCCGGCAGTCGTACTTGTCCCGCAGCATCCGCATACAGGCCGAGATATCCCGCGCCTTGGAGTGCCCCAGCCCGCAGGGCTTGACGATGGCTTCAATGTCCTCCGGTTCGGCGGCAGCCAGCGCGGCTACGCTTGGGTATTTGGCAAACAGTTCCTCCACCACAATGTTCACCCGGGCATCCGTGCACTGGGCGGCCAGCCGCACGCTGACCAGCAGCTGCCATGCGTGGTCGTAGTCCAAGGTACACCCTGCATCTGGGTATTCGGCCTTGAGACGCCGGATGACCTCCAGCGCCAGCGCTTTTTTTGCGGTAAGATCCTCCGGGGCTTTTTTTCGTACCGGCATGGGACAAACCTCCTTTGAAAGGGAATACCTGAATCATACCATGTTTGACAGGATTTGTAAATGTTTGCGGGGCATTATCTGAGAATGATTTTCAGAAAAGCCCTTGTCCTCCTTTTCTAAATGCGCTATACTATATAAAAAGTGCCTTGCGGGCAGGGAAGGAGAAACCACCATGAATGAACCACTTGCGCAGCGTCTGCGTCCCAAAACGCTGGCGGATGTGTGCGGACAGCAGCATCTGCTGGCGCCGGGGCGGGTGTTCCGCCGCACCATCGAGAGCGGGCGCATCCCCAACATGATCTTTTATGGCCCCTCCGGTACCGGAAAGACCACGGTGGCACGCATTATTGCCGAGAACAGCGGCATGACCCTGCACAAGCTCAACGGCACCTCCTGCGGTACCGGGGATATCAAGGCGGTGCTCAAGGATATCGGCACGCTGGCAGCAGCGGGCGGCATTCTGCTGTATCTGGACGAGATCCAGTACCTGAACAAAAAGCAGCAGCAGAGCCTTTTGGAATGCATCGAGGACGGCAGTGTCACCCTGATCGCTTCCACCACCGAGAACCCCTATTTCTACATCTATAACGCGCTGCTTTCCCGCTGCACGGTGTTTGAGTTCAAGCCCCTTGCCGCAGCGGATGTGGAGCGCGGGGTGCGCAATGCCGTGCAGCGCCTTTCCGAGGGGGAACAGGTGCCGGTGTGCATGGACGAGGATGCCTGTGCCTATCTGGCTGAAAGCGCCGGCGGCGATCTGCGCAAGGCGCTGGGCTGTCTGGACTTTGCAGTTACGGCAGCGCCGGTGGAAAACGGAGAAAAGCGCATTACCCTGGATATGATCCAGCAGGTCACCCGCCGCACTGCCATGCGCTACGACCGGGAGGGCGATGACCACTACGACATCGTTTCTGCCTACCAGAAGTCCATGCGCGGCTCCGACCCGGACGCGGCGCTGCATTATCTGGCACGCCTGCTGGAAGCAGGAGACCTGCCCTCTGCCTGCCGCCGGTTGATGGTGTGTGCCTGCGAGGATGTGGGGCTTGCCTACCCGCAGATCATCCCCATCGTCAAGGCGGCGGTGGATGCCGCCAACATGGTGGGTCTGCCGGAGGCACGTCTGCCCCTTGCGGATGCGGTGATTCTGGTGGCCACCAGCCCCAAATCTAACAGCGCTCACGATGCCATCAACGCCGCCATCGCGGACGTACAGGCCGGGCGCACCGGTCCCATCCCGCGCCAGCTGCAAAACAAGCACTTTGACGGCGAGGATGCGCTGGTAAAAGGGCAGAACTACAAATATGCCCACAGCTACGCCAACCACTGGGTACAGCAGCAGTATCTGCCGGATGTGCTGAAGGATACCAAATACTACACCTTTGGCGACAACAAGACCGAGCAGGCCGCCCGGGCGTACTGGGCAAAGATCAAAGGGGAAGAAAACGTCTGAACCGTGTAAAGAAGGAGGATGGATATGCGTTACTCAAAACAGCGGGAGCTTGTCATGCAGACGGTGGAGCGGCTGTGCGACCACCCGACTGCGGAAGAGATCTACGATAAAGCCGCACAGGAGTGCCCGAACCTGAGCCTTGGCACCGTATACCGCAACCTGAACAGTCTGGTGGAGGCTGGGCGGGTGCGCCGGGTGTCCATCCCCGGCAAGGCCGACCGCTTTGACCACACTCTGCCGTGGCACAGCCACCTGTACTGCACCGTCTGCGGCGGCGTGACCGATGCAGATGTGGACGGAAAACAGGTGATGGAACTGGTCAAAAACCAGAAGGGCAGGGTGCAGGACTGCGCCGTGGTGCTGCTGGGCGTGTGCGAAGAGTGCTGCCGCAAGCAGGCTGCAGAGGAGGCAGCGGCAGAACAGGCATAAAATTTGCGCGTTCCCTCTTGCCCGCAGCGGCCAAACAGGGTATACTAAAGAGTGTCTTTTATAAAATAGCAGAAAATAGAGTTTCGCCGCACGGGGCCACCCTGCCCGGCGGAGAAGGATGGTTTTTTTGAAATACATTAACTTTGAACATAATGCCGTTGCCGCCGAGCTGGTGCGGCAGACCTACGACACCCCGCCGCTGGCCTTTGTGCACAGCTACGGCTGCCAGCAGAACGTCAACGACGGCGAGCGCATCAAGGGCGTGCTGGTGGATATCGGCTACGGCCTGTGCGATAAACCCGAGGATGCCGACCTGATTTTGTTTAACACCTGCGCCGTGCGCGAGCACGCCGAGCAGCGGGTGTTCGGCAATGTGGGTGCGCTGAAGGGGCTGAAGGAGAAAAAGCCCGGTCTGATCATCGGCCTGTGCGGCTGTATGGCTAACCAACAGCACGTTGTGGAAAAGCTGCGCAAGAGCTACCCCTATGTGGATCTGGTGTTCGGCGTGGACGGCATCGACACCCTGCCGCAGCTGGTGGCACAGAAGCTGCAAAAGCATAAGCGGGTGCTGCTGGACCCCGCACAGCGTCCGGTCATCGTGGAGAACATCCCCATCCGGCGCGAGAGCGAGTTCCGCGCATGGCTGCCCATCATGTACGGCTGCGACAACTTCTGCACCTACTGCATTGTGCCGTATGTCCGCGGGCGGGAGCGCAGCCGTGAGCCCGCCGCCATTCTGGAGGAGTTCAGGCAGCTGGTGGCGCAGGGCTACAAGGAGATCACCCTGCTGGGCCAGAATGTCAACAGCTACGGCAAGGGGCTGGAAAACCCCATTGACTTTGCCGATCTTTTGAACCTGCTGTGCGAGGTCCCCGGTGATTACCAGATCCGCTTTATGACAAGCCACCCGAAGGACGCCAGCCGCAAGCTGATCGACACGATCGCCGCGCAGGAGCATCTGTGCAAGCACATTCACCTGCCGGTGCAGTCCGGCTCTGACCGGCTGCTCAAGGAGATGAACCGCCATTATGATGTTGCGCAGTACATGGAGCTTATCCGCTACGCAAAGGAGAAAATCCCCGGCGTAACCTTCTCCAGCGACATCATTGTCGGCTTCCCCGGTGAGACCGAGGAGGATTTTGAGGCCACGCTGGAGCTTATCCGCAAGGTGGGCTACATGCAGCTGTTCACCTTTATCTACTCCAAGCGCACCGGCACCCCGGCGGCCAAGCTGCCGGACCCCACGACCCACGCCGAGAAGGCTGCCCGCATGGACCGCCTGCTGAAAACGCAGGAGGAGTTCGCCTTTGCGGCTGCCGCCGCCATGGCAGGGCAGACCGTCCGTGTGCTGGTGGAGGCCGCCGGCCGCAACGAGGGAACCGTCAACGGCCGCCTCGATAACAACCTTGTCGTGGAGTTCACAGCCCCCGAGACGCTTATCGGCCATTGGGCCATGGTGCGCATCACAGGCTCCCGCGCCGCCCTGCTGGTCGTCGAGCTTGCCGAGTAAACCGGTATCAAACCTACTATATATAATAAGGAGAATATCTACCATGGATTGCATTGATCTTTTTAAGAAAGCCGCCGCCGCCCTGCAGACCGATCCCCGCTATCTGGAGCTGGAC
>OGGD01000781.1_pt1 | contig 20077 bp, 10 predicted proteins | sample 1571091 | NCBI WGS metagenome assembly OGGD01 (sample SAMEA2582073, study PRJEB24529) | metagenome | biome: Human gut stool | place: China | collected 2011
TGGACTAATATGTCAAATTGCATCAGCACTAAGGAACCGCCGTATGCCGAACGGCACGTACGGTGGTGTGAGAGGTCGGAAAACGAAAGTAGGAAGAAAGCTTTCGTTTTCCTCCTACTCGATTATACAGTATTTATACAGTATGTTGCAGTATAGTCTGTTTTAGTAAACCGTTTGTTTATTGAAATCGTTTGCAGTTGAGGCTTGCTTACGCTTGTCGCATAGCCAATGCCTTATTCTCCGCAGCTTCCATTATCTCTCGTTCTCCGGGACCTTTATCGTTAATGCCGCACAAGTGAAGAATTCCGTGGATAATCACACGATGTAGTTCGTCTTCGTATGAGGCACCAAACTGTTCCGCATTGGTAAGTATCGTATCCAGGCTTCGAAGAGCGCAGAAGACAGTGGCACGGGCTACAAATATGTAGTCGACCTAGAACGTTTCTTCGATACGGTAAGCCACAGCAAGCTGATAGAAATACTCAGTCGCACCATAAATGACAGAAGGGTGGTCAGTCTGATACACAAATACTCCGTAGCGGTATAATAAACCGAGGATTGTTCGAAACCAGTACGGAAGGCACTCCTCAAGGAGGTCCTTTAAGTCCGTTGATAAGCAATATCGTGTAGAACGAGTTGGATAAGGAGCTTGAAAGTAGAGGGCTTCTATTCGTTCGTTATGCTGATGATGCTATGATATTCTGCAAATCCAAACGTGCCGCAAATCGTGTCAGGGAATCAATAATCCGATTCATAGAGGGAAAACTCTTTCTGAAAGTGAATCATGATAAGACAGTGGTGTCTTATGTAAGAGGTGTAAGGTTTCTTGGCTACTCTTTTTATGTAATGAACGGTAAATGTCTCCTGACGGTACATTTCAAATCCAAGTCCAAGATGAAATCCAAACTTAAGGAGTTGATAAGTCGAAGTAATGGATGGGGACATGAATATAGAAAATAGAGACTTAAGGAATACATAAGAGAATGGTCGGTTACTATCACTCTGCCCAGATAAAACGTCTTTGTATTGAAAGCGACAAGTTGCATAGGGCTGGATATGTCAGCCTGATGGATTATTATCTCGAATGGTACCCAAAATAGGAACCGTTACGTGCTGAACCGCATGCGTGGTGGGAGAGGTCTGAAAACGAAAGTAAGAAGAAAACTACTTCGTTTTCCTCCTACTCGATTATAAAAACAATTTATGCCAAATGTATGTCTTAAGGCTTTGCACAATCTACAAGTCCTATATCAATGTATGAATAAGGAGCTTTATTCTCAAAGACTACGGCTATAATGTTGTTGCCTATTTGGAGGCATTCTTTATTAATAGTTTCTTTTGTATATTCTATTAGATTGTTTTCACTTGAATAAATTAATTTTTCATTGATCCAAATATTAACGGAGCCTGTATGGCGAAGAAATAGAGCGGGTTGCTCAGGAAGTGTATCAATGGAGAAGTCTTTTCTCATCCAAAGTTTATCAGAGGAATATTCTGAACCAACGTCACTGAATGTGCCGTGGTTCATGACTTCCGGATTTCCGAATGCGCCTTCTTTTTTATCCCATTTCGTATCCTTAAAATACATAGACTGCCAGTTACCTTTTGGCTCTGTAGTTGTAATATACCATATAGGGCGTGGATATGAGCGTTTGATAGATAAGGCTCCTTCGGGAGAAACTTCAATTGGAATAAGGGCAGGTTCGATTGCTTTCTCCATATGTGGTTGTGGGTGAAACTGCGTAGACCACCAGTTACCTTTCTTGTCTTTAAAGATATTATTATGTCCGGCATAAGTGATGGCACGATGACGATTATTGTAAGGTCCATAGATTGACCCCGATGATGTGGCAGAAAAACAGTCATACGTGCGTGCTTCTTTTCCATTGATTGTAGTGAAGGTATTCGAAGAGTTATACCATACGTATTTTTCTCCCACTTTAAGCATATTAATACCTTCTCCCCAAGGTGGAGTGGGATTAAACTTCAGTTTCCTCAAGGGCTCTGCTAGCCCACTCATATCGTCTTTCATACGGGCTATGCTATATCCGTCGCACAAATAGTAAACTGTGCCGTCCGTATCTTCGAATAGTGCTACGTCAATGTGTCCTGGTAGAGGCCCATCGGTCTTTATATCGACATAAGGACCTTCCGGTTTGCCACTTGTACTTTTTAGTATTCCTATTCCGCCGTAATTCATTGAATAACCGATCCAGTAAGTACCTTTCAGATAATGAATCTCAGGAGCCCAGATACAACGTACCGGATCGTTATTGGGTGTTTGGGTATTAGGAGAGAGTTTGAATTCTTTCGACCAGGTAGCATCTTTTTCGAAAGTCCATACATATCCCATTGTTTCCCAGTCTTTCAGATTCTTTGAACGCCAAAGTGGGATGCCGTCGTTATACCACCAGCCGTTTGATTCGGGACTGCTTTTCAAAGGTGCAGGCAAGGTCGTGGATTCCGGTGTTCCTACCATATAATAATACTCATCCGGTGCATTTAGAATAAAAGGGTCGCGTACCCAGTTATTAAAAAGAACTCTTAGCGGAACTCCACTATATGAGTTATAATCTCGTGCTGCGGGAAGTATTATGGTAGCGTCGATAGGCTTGTCTGCCGGCTGCGGGACAGGATACCATTTTATATTATTTTCTATGTTTTCTCCCGTGTTTACATAGCTGTCTTTGGTGTTATTTTCAGCACAACCGGGAATGGACAGGCTTGCTAGAATTATTAAACCTGTGAGATGTTTCTTTTTCATGGTAATGATTTTAATTAGTAATGGATATATGCAAAGATAAGCTATTGTTATATCAGGATTTTCCTTTCTTGTAACAAGATTATTCTCTATGGTAACCAGCCCGTTTTTGAAAGATAACTTCCATTTTTATGTTTGTATAAGGCTTTTTGAAGGGAATTGTAGGTTAAAAAGGTTTGTGGATAGGGTGATTTTAAGACAAATTTTTATGTTTGTTACAATATCGAAGTATCATGTGACAATAGGGAAAGTCGTTTGAGCAAAATGCCTTTACATTTGCAATCAGTTAAGTTGACGAAAATACTAATTAAAAACACCAAGGCTTATGAAGAAACACATTGAATCGGGCTAATCATCTCTTTTCTCAGTAGGCAATCTTCTTCGGATATATGTCTTACTATACTCGTTAAAATTATTTCTAATCATTGCATTTACCGTTCTCACGGGACTTGCTAAATTAAAAAACTCATGGAAAAAGATATGAATCATTATATCTTGAAATGGCGAATATCAACGTTTACAAGATGTTACTTGCTATGTTTGGTATCCTTTATGCTATGCTTTGCCATGAATGCCTTCTCTCAAGGGTCGCAGAAAACTATCTCAGGGAAAGTGACCTCAAACGATGGAGAAGCGCTCATTGGAGTAACTATCCAGGCAGAAGGTACGTTTGTCGGTACTATTACAAATGTGGACGGTGCATTCTCGTTTAAAGTACCTTCCACTGCCAAGACGCTAATTTTCAGTATGATAGGTTTCAAGGAACAAAAGATACTGATTGGTACTAAAACTCATTTCAATGTACTTATGCTGGAAGATGCCATTGCGATAGGAGAGGTCGTGGTGGTAGGCTATGGCGTTCAGAAGAAAGCCACTGTAACCGGAGCTATTTCAGTTGTCGACACGAAAGACCTCCTTCAGTCTCCACAGGCAAATATTAGCAATGCGCTTGTAGGACGAATGCCGGGACTTCTTTCCGTACAGAATAGTGGTGCACCAGGCCAGGATGCTTCCACATTAAGAATACGTGGAGTGGGAACATTTGCCCAATCTACGGAATTGTTTGATCCGTCCGCCCCATTGATTATGGTAGACGGTATTGAGGCGGCAACATTCAATAATATCGATCCGAATGAGATAGAGTCCATCTCTATTCTGAAAGATGCATCGGCTACGGCGGTGTATGGAGTACGTGGTGCGAATGGTGTTATTATTATTACTACCAAACGGGGAACTGAAAGTGCTCCGAAAGTAAGCCTTTCCAGTAATTTTGGACTGGCTACCTTCACCGAAACCCGTGAGAACATGGGGAGTTATGAGTGGGCGAAAACCTTTAATTCTGCTTTGAAGAACGACGCCTATTTTAAAGGAGTTTATATTCCTAAATTTACGGATTCGGAAATAGAACGTTACCGACTCAATTCTGACCCACTTTTCTATCCGAGTACCGACTGGACAGATGTGATTTTGAAGAAATGGGCATTTCAGACGCAGCATAACGTGAATATCAGCGGTGGAACCAAGCGGGTGAAGTATTTCGTTTCATTGGGATATTTCAATCAGGAAGGTTTGTATAAGAATACGGATATCATGTCCGACGTAGACTATAAACTTAAATATGACCGGTACAATATCAGGGCTAATTTTGATTTTAAGGTAACAGATAATTTGGGTATCAAGTTGAGCTTGTCTGATCAGTTGGATACTCGTTCCGGGCCGCGAAACAGTGTGGAATATGTGCTTTCCACTGCCTATAAGGCGGCTCCTAATCTAGCACCGGGCATTGTTGACGGCAAACTGACTGTACTTAAAAACAGGGACAATAGCATTGTCAACAACCCGTTGGGCAACCTGCTGAGAAGTCCTTATGATAAAGATCAGGGAAATAATTTGAATGCTCAGGTGAGAGCAGACTACAAACTGGATTTTCTGACCAAAGGCCTCTCTGTACACGGAACGGTGTCTTATCAGAATTACTACTGGTATCAGCGTAGTTATCATCCCGAACTACCTTATTACTATTTGGTTTATGATCAGGAAGGGGGGCCAAAACATGTGAAAGCAAGTCAGGAACGGCCGCCTTCACTCAATACGGATTCCCGGAAAACCCGTAAGGTAGATATTGAATTCGGACTGGATTATGCCCGTTCTTTCGGCGGTGATAAAGAGCATAACGTGAGTGCTTTGTTGCTTTATAATCAACGGAAGTTATATGACCCACGTCTTAAATATGGAATACCGAATGCTCATCTCGGGTTTGTAGGTCGTGCTACTTACGATTATAGACAGAAATATCTTATAGAATTCAATATGGGCTATAACGGTACGGAAAATTTTGCAAAGGGACATCGATTCGGTTTCTTCCCGGCTTTTTCGCTAGGCTGGGTAGTGTCCGAGGAGAAGTTTTTCCCAAAAACAGAAGCAGTTTCTTTCCTCAAGATACGCGGTTCTTACGGTGAAGTTGGTAATGACTGGGTGGGGGATGATCGCTTCCTCTTTCTACCGACTTCTTACACCAAGGATGGTGGCGGTGATTTTGATATTGGCTATTGGTTTGGAGAGGTTGGTGTCAATGCAAACAAGCATGGCTCTGCTTCCGAAGGGATTTTGGGTAATCCTGATCTTACTTGGGAGCGTGCTCGTAAAGCAAATATAGGTCTTGAAATCAGGCTGTGGGATGATAGAATCAGCCTGACCGGAGATTATTTTTATGAGAAGCGTAGCAATATCCTTACCCGTATGGGAACAGCGCCTGTCATCACTGGTGCACAGCTTCCTGCATACAATCTCGGTATTATGCAAAACCAGGGGTTTGATGGGGAGTTGACTTTCCGTGACCGTGTTGGTCAGTTATCTTATTGGGCAAAAGGAATCTTTACCTTTGCACGTAATAAAGTTATAGAAATGGATGAAGTTGCACCGAGGTACCCTTATCTGAGAGCCACAGGGCAACGTAGCGGTCAGTATTTCGGACTTATTGCAGAGGGCTTCTATAATACTTGGGAGGAAGTCAATGACCCTAATCGTCCACGTTCTATTTGGGACAATAACAAGATACAGCCCGGTGATGTGAAATATAAGGACGTGAATGGTGATGGTGTTATTAATGAAGACGACCGTGTACCTATAGGTTATTCCGGTTTCCCTGAAATCATGTATGGAATTTCTTTTGGTGGTAATTGGAAAGGTTTCGACTTCTCCGTATTATTTCAAGGAGCAGCCAATCAATCCCGCCCGGCATCCATTACTATGAGTCGTGGTTTCATCACTGACGGCGGTGCACCCGCTTATTTGAATGACTATTGCTGGACTCAGGAAAAGTATGATAATGGCGAAGCGATTAAGTTCCCTCGTCTGTCCATTTCGAGCGACCACAATTATCAGCGTTCTACACTTTGGGTGCGCAACTCGAAATATCTCCGTCTGAAAAATGTGGAACTGGGCTATACGTTCAATGGCAGTATTCTGAAGAAGCTGGGACTGAGTTCTACCAGAATCTATGCTAATGGCAGTAACTTGTTTACATGGCACAATCTATTGAAAGGCGAAGACCCTGAAATCCCCTTTGTGGGTGATGGCAATTATGACCCATATCCTACAACGATGGTGTTTAACTTTGGACTAAATGTGAATTTTTAATATGCATACGATATGAAAAGGACAGTAATATATGTGATATCTTTTGTGTTGGTCGCCTTTTTAGGTACATCTTGTGAAGATTATCTCGAAAAGCCTCCTGGGGTTGATCTGACGGAAGATATGATTTTCGATAACGAACAAAACCTTGAGGAGTTTATCAACGGTACATATTGGCTGGGTGTTACTTCCGATCTTGGATGGCAGGGTAGAGAAGGTGGCGGTGGTTACGCGCCATGTTGCGACGAGGGAGAGATTTCGATGGCGTGGTATTTCCAGCATGTGTGGAACAGAGGAGCGCTCAATGCCTCAACCGGACCAACTACGCATGATACACGTTGGGATGACCGTTGGAAAGCATTACGCCGGGCTAATATTTTGATAGAACGGATAGGTAGTATTACTTTCGAACCTACCAACCGTGAGTATGACTATAAGAACCGTGTAATGGGGGAAGCTCTTTGGATACGTGCCTATAATCATTTTGAATTGTTTCGTAAGTTCGGTGGAATTCCCAAAATTGACAAACGTTTGAATATGGGTGACGATATGAAGATTCCCCGTTCTTCGGTAGAGGATATAGTGAAATTCATCGTAAAAGACTGTGAGGATGCTGCCGGACTATTGCCCAGTTCGTATGCTTCCAATGAGCGTGGGCGCATTCATAAAGGTGCAGCACTGGCTTTGAAAGCACGAACACTTCTTTATGCGGCAAGTCCTCAGTTTAATACGGGTAATCCTTACATGAGTTTGGGAAGTGACAATAACCTCATCTGTTATGGTAATACTGATGTTAGTCGCTGGGAGGCTGCTGCCGATGCTGCTTTGGCAGTTCTCACTTGGGCCGAGACAGAAGGAAAGTGGTGCAAACTCATCGATACGGACCAACCTGATAAAGATTATCTAACCTCTTGGAATGTTTATGATAATTCGGAGATAATTCTTGCTCAGAAGGCTTCAGGAGCAGTGGGACCTTGGCATTGGCCTTTCGAACCGATGACTCCCAAAACACAGGGACAAGGAGGAATTTCTGTTCCATTGAATTTTGTAATGCTTTATCAGAAGAAGGATGGAACCGATCAAAATTGGGATTTGAAGAACGGAGGAGATGATTTACTAGCCAAATACTCAGAACTCGATCCACGTTTTGCACAAACGCATGCTTATCACACAAGCCGTTGGAACAATCAGATTGAGAAATTGGATATGACTTCGGGAAGTGTTAATAACCCTCTTGAACAACCTTGTTGGGGAGGAGTAATGGCACATAAACCAGTACCATACGACCTTTCGTCCGACCATCCAATTATTCCGAATGTTACGTTGTTCCGGCTTGCCGAGTTTTATCTCAACTATGCTGAAGCGCTGAATGAGGCAGACCCCGGTACAGTTGTTCCGGAACCTGCCAGACTGAAAGCAAACGTTATCAGAGATCGTGCCGGTATGCCGGAATTTCCGGCCGGAATGTCAAAGAGCGATTTTCGCAAAGCTATAAAACGCGAGCGTGCCATTGAATTAGCTTATGAAAACCATCGTTTGTGGGATTTAAGACGCTGGTTGGATTGCGAACAGGACGGAGTGATGAAAGGTGATATGTACGGTATAAAGATATATCCGTTGGAAAACAACCCGGCAGATTTCAAGTACGTACCTTATGTCTTTGAGAAGCGGTTCTTTCCGAAGTATATGTATCTTAATCCTTTCCCGCAGAGCGAAGTGAATAAGGGGTATATCGTACAAAATCCCGGTTATTAGAATCATTACCTATTTATTGTATAATAAAACAGTAATTACTATGGCTTTAAAATACACTACAATATTTCTGAATACGTTTCTGCTTCTCGGTTCGGGATTCGCTTCTGCCCAATCGTCCTTCAAGGATGTTACGCAGTATGACGATTCCGTACAGATAGGCTATGAGAAACAGCCGTTTTGGAAGGTGACTTCTGCCATTTCTACGGTAGAAGGAGAGAAGTTGCAGAGGACATTCACAACGAATGTTGCATCTACGTTATATGGGAGATTGCCCGGCCTTACACTGATGGAAGGTAGCAATGAGCCGGGGTTCAGTATTGGTTCCAACAGTATGTTTGCACGAGGCATCGGGACTTTCCGCGATGATGCGCAGAAGATGCTTTTGCTTGTTGATGGGTATGAGTGCGATTTCACTCAACTTTCGTCTTTTGAAATAGAATCGGTTACTTTACTCAAAGATGCTTCTGCCACTGCCATATATGGCGCCAGGGGAGCCAATGGAGTACTATTGGTGACTACAAAGAAAGGAAGTACTTCTGCCCTGCAAGTTAGCTTGCGTGCTCAAGTGGGTTTCCAACAGGCAAAGCGGATGGAGGAATTTATGGGAGGTTACGATCATGCACGCTTTTACAATGAGGCTTATAAGAATGATGGTAAAGGAGATTACTATTACTCACCGGAAGATCTCGAAGCCTATCGCACAGGGAGTGACCCTTATTTTCATCCGAATGTGGATTGGGCTTCTCAAACATTGAGAAAGGTAAACCCTATAATGAACTACGATCTTAGTTTCCGTGGAGGAGGTGAGCGTGTACGCTATTTTGTGATGCTCAATATTCTGAATAGTAAGAATTTAGTCAAGCCGATGGCAGACCGTTCAGATAATACGAAGAATGCCGACTTTACCAAATATAGTTTCAGATCGAATGTAGACATTGATATTACACGCTACCTTACCGCAGAAGTGCTGTTGGGCGGTATGGTGCAAGATCACACTACTCCCGGTTGGGAGAGTGACAGTAATCTTTTTAGCATGATTAACGGTATTCCTCCTATCTCATTTCCGGTTTATAATCCCGATAATTCGTACGGAGGAACTGCATTAAGCGGAAATCCGTTGGCAGAGATTACCGATATGGGGTTTTATTCGAGGAACTCCCGTTTGCTGAATTCTGCTATCAAACTAACCGGTAAGCTAGACTTCATTACTCCGGGATTGAGCGCTTCAGTAGCTCTTTCTTACAATAATTATTTCAAAGGATATACTATCCGTGGACGTAGCTACTCCAGATATTCGATAACAAAGGGTGCTGATGACAATCCGCTTTATCATCAGCATTCAGTAAATACCGATTTAGGAAATGATGAAAACCGTGCCGAAGAATGGAATAATGTAACTTTCAGGGCGTTTCTGAATTATGGGCGTACTTTTGGACATCATGATGTGAATGCATTTATGTTGTTCAACTATGATGAACTTGCAATTTCACGTAGAAATATGCCCGATGGTTATCAGAATGCATCAAATTTCTATAACTGGAATAGATATAATATTCTTTCGGATAATCTACCTGTGAAGCATGCAGGTTTTGCAGGTAGAGCGACCTATGCATACAATAAGAAGTATGTGGCGGAAGTGTCGTTTAGTTATGAAGGTTCGGACAAGTTCCCCGGACATGGCCGGTTTGGTTTCTTTCCTGCAGCCTCGTTGGGTTGGATACTGTCACGTGAGAGTTTTATGAAGAATGTCACATTTGTTGATTTTCTGAAGGTCAGAGGTTCTTATGGTGTGGTAGGAAATGATGCAATTGGTGGTGAACGCTATATGTATGACCAAACGTTTAATAGTGCCGAAGGTTATTTGTTTGGCGTTGCACCGACCGATCCCGGTAGTCTTCGTGAGTGGCGTGTTGCCAATCAGGATGTGACGTGGGAGAAAGATAAAAAGTTTAATATTGGCGTTGAAGGACGATTCTTCGATTGCATAGATATGTCTTTCGATTACTTTCAACATAAGCGTAATAACATCTTGGTTGTACCGGATGCAACGTTACCTTCTTTTTTAGGGATGATTCCTCCTTATCTGAATCAGGGGCGGATGACTAACAGTGGATTTGAGGCTATGTTGAGATATACCAACTCAGCAAAGAACCCTTTCCGATTTTATGTAGAAGCCAATGCATGGTTTGCTCATAACAAGATAGATTTTATGGCGGAAGAGGTAAAACTTTATGATTACCAGCGGCGTACAGGTCAATCTTATGGCAAATCTTATGCACTTATTGCTGAAGGTTTTTTCAACTCTCAGGAGGAGATTAATGCTAGTGGACTGACTTACGAATGGGGAACTATTCGTCCAGGGGATATCAGATATAAAGACATGAACGGTGACAACGTAATCAATGACAATGACTTCTACCCGGATGGATATAACAATATTCCGGAGATTACGATGAATCTTGAATCGGGCATTAGCTGGAAAGACTTTGATTTTAGTTTTCTATTTCAGGGAGCAGCACGAAGAGATGTTTATTATTCCATTTCAGCATTTGCCGGTGATAGCAGAATCCCGGAAATGGCTAGAGGGCGATGGACTTCGGAGACGGCTCAGACAGCTACCTATCCGAGGCTTACGACTGAAGTGGATAATATAAACTTCCGTACTTCTACTTTCTGGAAACGCAATGGTAGTTTCTTGAAACTGCGAAATGTAGAGCTTGGCTATACGCTGAAAAATCTTATTCGTAAAGGAAGTAATCTTAGAATATTTGCCAACGGGACGAACTTGTTTTCCCTTGACTATATGGACGGAATGACTGACCCGGAAATTTTTGGAGGTTATCCTACTCTCCGTACTGTCAGTCTTGGTGCTCAATTAACGTTTTAATTTTTATAAATTCTGAATGATGAAAAAGTCAGTATATATTATAGCACTTACCTCTTTATGCTTGTTAGGCAGCTGTGACCTTGATAGAGAGATACAAACGGACATCAGTCCTCAGTATGCTTATCGGAACTTCGATTATACCATGATGCGAGCGAATGGACTGTACGGACCGTTACTGCGTGGATTTAAGTATATAGACGATGCAATGATGGCATCTGCTACAGATGAGGCTGAATTTGTTGTACAGTGGGCCAATGTGCAGAACTTTAATCAAGGTTCGTGGAGCGAACGGTTGAATCCGGACAATAAGTGGGGGCATTATTTCGATGCTATACGCAGATGTAACCTGTTTCTCGAAAATTGTGATAATGTAGACTTCGACCAATGGAAAATGGATCCCGACGAGAATCAGCAAATCATATACCGTAAGAATCTAGCCAAGTTAGAGAACCGGAAAAAAGAAGCGCGTTTCCTACGTGCGTTCTATCATTTTGAACTGATGAAGCGTTATGGTGGCATTCCGGTGATGAATCGTACTTACTCTTTGAAAGATGATTATACAGTATTGACTCGTCGCCCTTTGCAGGATGTAATCGATTTTATAGTCGGTGAATGTAAAGAATTGGCAGGTGATGAAGGGCTTCCGGTAAGTTATGAAGAGAATCTTGATTACGGCAGAATAACCAAAGGAGCCGCTCTTGCATTGAGAAGTCGTGTATTGCTTTATGCGGCGAGTGATCTTTATAACAATTCTGCATGGACAAAAGGTTATGAACATCCGGAATTGATTTCACTTACTGGAGACAGGCGTACTAAGTGGGCGGAAGCTGCACAAGCAGCCAAAGATTTGATTCTGATGCCCGAATCACCTTACTCGCTTTGCAATGATTATAGCAAAATAGGGAAGGATGCTAATATTTCCGAATTGATACTGTTCAGGATAGAAAGCCAGTCTAACGACTTGGAAAGAATTAACTATCCGATTGGTTATTTGGGAGGAGGTACAGGGAATATGCCGTCCGGCAATCTTGTAGATGCTTATCAGAAATCAAATGGAGAAATGTTCGACTGGACTAAGTTGGCAAATGATGCTGATCCCTATGCCGATCGCGATCCGCGCCTCAAAATGAGTATCATCACTAATAACGATACCTATAAGGGGCGTCCGGTAGAAATATGGGAAGGTGGTAAAGATGGGCAGCCGATTGAAAGAAGTACCCGTACCGGATACTACTTGAAGAAGTTTTTGGATGAAAATATCAATTTGCTCGAGAATGGTACATCTGTTCATGTGTGGCCTTATTTCCGGTTGGCAGAGATTTATCTTAACTATGCGGAAGCTTTGAATGAATGTGATCCGGGAAATGCTGATATCAAGAAATATGTTGATATGGTGCGCGATCGGCAGAATGTAAAAATGCCCGGAATGACAGTCACGGGGCAGGAAGATGTCCGTGAATTTATTCGTAACGAACGTCGGGTGGAATTGGCATTCGAAGATCATCGTGCATGGGATACCCGTCGCTGGATGATTGCAGATAAGGTGGAGAACCTGAAACTGAGAGGAGTAAGAGTTACTAAATCTCCAACAGGTTTCGTCTATCAACCCAATGAAGTAGAAACCCGAGTCTTTGAGCCGAGGATGTATTTCTATCCCATTCCTCTGAATGAAATAAATGTGACCGGCTGGCCTCAAAACCCGCTTTGGTAATAGTGAACCCAGATAAAATCAAATGAAGATGAAAAAGATAGGTAAACAGATATATGGTATATTTCTCCTTTTGGGTATCATCCTGTTTTTGTATTCGTGCGAATACAAGGAGATAGCAGACGCTGACTACCCTCAGCAGAAAATATATCTAACGACGGCTTCTTATGGAGTCTATGATGTGAACACTCCGCCTGCTTCTGAACATGAGGCTTATCGCTTTAAACTCGACTTCGAGAATGGCAAGTTCATCATACCTCTAAGCGTTTCACGTGGGGGAATGGACAAAGGAGGTGAAGTACGCGTGAATATCTTTGTACAGAATGATACGATAGCCAAAATGGTGGAGGCGGAGACGCTTAAGTATGCGGATGAAAGCGGCAATGTGCGAGAAGTCAAAGTGTTGCCTGAGGGAAAATACACTTTGCCGTCTGGAGTAGCGATCCCATCCGGAGAAGATACAGGTAAGTTCACATTGGATGTTGATTTTGATTTCCTCGAAAGCAATATTAATGAACTATTTGCTATTGCGATTCATATCGACAGCCAGGATAGGGAAGTTTCGAAAGGTTTGAATACGACAGTTGTAGTGATAGATACCAAATTTATGGAGGTTGTTTCCTCATTCACTTACAAGCAGGATGACGCCAATCCAAATCGGATTATATTTACCAATACATCCAATGGGGCAGTATCTGTTTTGTGGGATTTTGGAGATGGAGCTACTTCGACAGAGATGAATCCTACACACGTCTATGCAACGAAGGGACGTAAGATGGTAACTTTGAAATCGACGGGAATACTAGGAACAGGTGATACGAAAGAAGGTAAGGTGGAAATATGGGATAAAAAAGGTGTCACCTGGTTCTTCCCCAACGGAGTACGTCCTTTCCAGAATGATGGTGTTTTCGTGGGTCCTTTCAGTACGCTGAAGGATTGGAATATGAATTCAAGCGTACGTTATATCACTGAGGGGTCTATTTCCGTAGGAGGCTGGGGACCGGGTGATGATGGTATCATCCATATGGAGCCTTCTCCATGGCCTGACGGCGTGAAAGCAAGCAATGCTCATATCTGGTGTACCAAGAAGCTGCCGCGTGGAGAATACTATGTTAATTTCAATGTTGGTGCAAGCGGTATAGAACCCAATGGAGTGTCGGAGGGAAGCCCCTGTTTTTTGAATTTGAATTTCATCGCTGTGAAAGGAAATACAATGCCCGATATTACGGACATCGACAATAATCCCAATGTATTGGGTGGACTCAAGTTCCGTAAAACAGCTGAAGAGACCGGATATAAGAACTGGTATATTCAGGAGAAAAGTTGGGAATGGGATTTTAAGTTTACGGTGGAGGAGGAAATGGAAGTATCTATCGGCTTTGTTGCCAGCTTCGGAAGAGCATCTTTCTTCCGTATCTTCAATATTAATCAGTTCAACCAGTTGGCTTTTGACTAGATGGAAGCAAAAGGTCTCCGCCTGCTGACTAATGCAGGTGGAGATAATAATTATTAAAACATAAAGAAAGATGTTCAAAAGAGTAATATGTTTATTGGGGGTGTTAACCTTGTTCACTCAGTTTTCGATAACCAGTGCACAGAAAGACGGTACCTCTCATATGGAGAGGCGTTATAAGGCGGACACGGGAAGGGGGACTTTTCTTAATCCGGTGATGTGTGGTAATTATGCCGATCCTAGTGTGATACGCGACGGTGAAGACTATTATATGACTCATTCTTCGTTTACTGATATGCCGGGGCTTACTATTTGGCATTCCCGTGATTTAGTGAATTGGGAACCCGTTGCACATGCTCTTAATAAATTTGTAGGTAGCGTTTGGGCACCTGATATGATTAAGCATAAATATATCTATTATATTTATTTCCCGGCAAATGGTAAGAATTATGTGGTAACGGCAAAAGATCCGCGTGGTCCTTGGAGCGATCCGGTTGACTTGAATATAGGTGAGATAGATCCCGGACACGTTGTTGCACCTGATGGAAAACGCTACTTGCATATGTCGGGCGGCAATATCGTTCCGTTGTCTGATGATGGGTTGAGTGTAACGGGTGAGATGACACATATTTACGATGGCTGGAAGTTTTCTTCCGACTGGATTGTAGAATGTTTCTGCCTCGAATCTCCCAAACTGACGTATAAGAATGGTTGGTATTATCTCACTTCCGCTCAGGGTGGAACGGCAGGACCGCCCACTAGTCACATGGTTATTTCTGCACGTTCTCGAACTCCCTTCGGACCGTGGGAAAACAGTCCTTTTAATCCTATTATCAGGAATGCCCGCCGCGATTCTAAATGGATTTCTACAGGGCATGGCACATTGGTTGATTCTCCGGATGGTAAGTGGTGGATTATGTTCCATGGTTATGAACGGGAAAACCGTACTATCGGTCGGCAGACGCTACTATTACCGATAGAATGGACAGAAGACGGTTGGTTTCGCGTACCGAACGGGGTGGATGTAGATCTTCCGATTAAAAAGCCTCAGGGTACTGCGGTGCAACATGGTATGCAGCTTTCAGATGATTTCCGAGGAACGGTATTGGGGCGCCAGTGGTCGGTCATAGAAAACGCTGACAAGACAAAATTTACTGTTGCAGATAATGCTTTGAATATAAGATGCGATAGTAAATTTCCTTCCGAAACTTATCCATTAGAGTTGATGCCACAGAATAATTTTTATGGAATAGAGGCTGAGATAATAGCTCCGAAAGGTACTGAAGGTGGACTGGTATTCTATTACAACCAACGTTACTATGTGGGCATGTCGTTGGAAGATGGAAATGTATGTATGCTTTTTCCGCATGGTGGTAAGTCGAAGTTTGCCGGAGGTTTGGGTGAACATGTGTGGCTGAAGATTGTCAATGACCATCACGACTTGCTTTGTTATTGGAGTATCGACGGGAAGGAGTGGACGAGAGCCGATTTTGTTCGAGATTTGTCCGGTTTCCACCATAACGCATTGTCGGATTGGGGAATATTACGTCCTGGGGTATTTGGCTCGGGTAAAGGAATGGTAAAGGTAAAAAGTTTCAGATATACAGGTCTGGATTAGGTAATTAATTCAAGTTCAGCAAGTGCTTTCTCTGAAAGGAGTTGGAGTGCACTTGCTGAATGTAAAAATCAGGATGATGAAAAGTAAAATGAAGTTTCTATCAGCAGTCTTTCTGACGCTTGTTGTAGCAACACATATTAATGCACAGCCACAGCAGTCGGACAGAATGATAATGGTTACTGAGAATCCCTGGCAGGCAGATCAGGGTGACGGTTATTATATGAATCCCATTCTCAAGGGCGATTGGGGGGACCCGACAGTGCTGCGTGTCGGTAAAGATTATTATATGACTAATCATACGGCTACTCATAGTACCCCCAGTATGCTGATATGGCATTCGCGTGATTTGGTGAATTGGGAACCGTTGACGTACGCTTTGACCGAAGATTTTGGAACTCCCGTATGGGCAGCTGATTTCATTAAGCACGGTGAACTTTATTATATCTATCTACCGGTTCCGGATCGTGGGACTGTGTACGTAATTACTGCCAAAGATCCTGCCGGACCATGGAGCAAACCGGTAGATGTGGGAGTATCCGGCATCGATCCCGGACACATCGTCACACCGGATGGCAAGCGGTATCTCCATGTAGATGCAGGATATATGGTAGAGTTATCCTCCGATGGCTTGAAAGCTGTTACCCCTAAGAAAAAGGTTTATGAAGGATGGCAATACCCGAAGGACTGGATTGTGGAATGTTTCTGCCTTGAATCGCCCAAATTGACTTACCGGAATGGTTGGTATTATATGACAGTGGCGCAGGGAGGGACTGCGGGACCTCCCACAGGACACATGATTACCACCTCCCGTTCGCGTACTCCTTACGGGCCTTGGGAACATAGCCCTTACAATCCTATAGTTAAAACATCCGATCGTTCAGCGAAATGGGCTTCGATGGGACATGGTACACTGATTGATACTCCGGAAGGGGAATGGTATATCATCTTTCATGCATACGAAAATAAACTGCGCAGCATGGGGCGGCAAGTGCTGATGCTTCCTGTGGAGTGGACAGCAGACGGTTGGTACAAAATACCCGAAGGGGTTGATCCCGCCGGACGAATAAGAAAGCCGGTGAACGGTAGCAAAGTTGGTACGATGATGAGGTTATCGGATAATTTTGGAGAAGATAAACTGGGATTCCAGTGGAAACTTATTAAAGGAGATAGTCGTAAGAGAGTGACTGTCGGCAATGGCTCTCTTCAACTGAAAGCGGAAGGTAATTCACCATCAGACAGTCGGCCTTTGGTTATAGATCCGGTGAATGATTACTATCAGGTAGAAGTAACTGTGCAATCCTCGGAAAAAGTACGTAGCGGACTTATTCTGTATGCCGGAATCGATGATTATCTGGGACTTGAGGTAGATGGCAATATACTATATCGTCTTGCCGGAGGAGATTATCATCGTGAAAAGATTGCCGATGTGAATCGTGGGGACGTAATTCGATTCAGGCTTTCCCAAGATCATGGTGATTTACTCTATTGGTATAGTAAGGATGGGGGAGATACATGGAAGCGCGTCGATTTTGTTAATAATCTGACTAGTTTTGGTGGAATGACCATACGGCCCGGTATTTATGCTTTGGGAACAGGGAGTGCTATTTTCAGAAATTTCTCGTATAAAGGAATCAAATAAGATGAAAAAGAATGTGATAACAAGAATTCTTACCGTGTCACTCGCTGTGCTTCTCTGTATGGCTTGTACATCTGTTCATAAACAAGGCGAAACAGTTGATGCTTCTGTTTTCGGGCTGAAACCTGATACTGGTGAAGATGCTTCCGGCTTCATACGCAAAGCATTGGAGTATTGTACCGGACATCATGTGACAAAGCTTATCATTGAACCGGGAAGATATGATTTCTATCCTGAACAGACCTTTGAGACATATCTGTTTATTAGTAACAATCATGACGGTTTGAAAAGTGTTGCTTTCCTGCTCAAAGGAATGGCGGATTTCGAAATTTCAGCTCCCGGAGCACAATTCGTGTTTCATGGATATACCTTGCCTTTTGTGCTTGAGAACTGCCGGAATGTAAAGTTGACAGGTTTTTCTATTAATTTTGCTAGAACCTTTCAAAGTGAAGGAGATATTTTGAGTGTGGGAAATGGTAAACTGGAAGTCTCTTTTTCCGAAGAATACCCGTTCAAAGTGGAGAATGAACGTCTGAAGTTTTATGATGAAACAGGAAAAATCGAATATCCGTTCGGTAATCTGTTAGAGTTCGATCCTATACGTAAAGAAACTGCTTACATGGCACGGGATTATTATATCGGCAATAATCTCAAAGCCGAACAGACCGGACCATGTAGCGTCCGTTTGCACATTCCCGATATTCAGGGTACACCGGGAAACAAAATGGTTTTTGCTCCTAATCACCGCTTAGTTCCTAACATTGTAATACATCGGTGTGAAGACATTGAGGTGGACAGTATAACAATGTATAATAGTGGTGGTATGGGATTCATTGCTCAAATGAGCAAGAATTTGACTGTCAGTAAAATGGTAGTGACTCCGCCTTCAGGTAAGGTCGTGAGTTGTACCGCCGATGCTACCCATTTCTCCAATTGCACGGGAAAGATATGGATCGAAGATTGCCTGTTCGAGAACCAAATGGATGATGCCACTAATATACACGGAATTTATATGCGGATTAAGAAGAAAATAAGCCCATATAAATTACTTGTGCAACTGGTTCATCATGAACAGTTAGGAATGGATATATTTAACCCGAAGGATTCTGTTGAGATGGTAGATGCAAAGACTATGGTTACTTATGCACATGCTCAAATAGACTCGGTGAAACGGCTTAATAAAGACTTCACAGAAATTACCTTTTCCGACAATTTGTCGGAAAAGGTAAAGATAAACGATGTTGTCGGTGCTACGGTAACCCCCGATATTGTTCTGCGCAATACCGTTTGTCGGCGAAACCGTGCAAGGGGAGTCTTGTTGGGGTCGCGTACCAGCATATTGATAGAGGGATGTACATTTCATATCGGTGGAGCGGCAATAATGACGGGAGGTGATTCACGATATTGGTTTGAACAGGGTGGAGTAAGCAATATGACCATACGTAACAATATATTCGATAACTGTATGTTCGGTAACTGGGGAAGGGCAATTATCTCGTTGGATGCAGGAGAAGAACCGGAACCCGCAGATGTACCTCGTTTCAACCGAAATGTGTTGGTGGAGAATAATGAATTCCGGTTAGTCGATTCCCGGATAGTGAGTGCCGTTTCGGTGGATGGATTTGTGTTCAGAAATAATAAAATTATCCGTTCGGACGATTACCCGTTCTCCTCACAACAGGCAGAACCTTTCATTATGGAACGGTCTGTTCATGTAGACATTGAGAAAGAATAATAAACTAAATAAAATCTGATTATGAAAGTATTAAAGGCTTCGACATTACTGGTTTCATGCCTGTTTGGCATTATTTTCTTTACCAGTTGCAACAATGCTAAAGGCGAAAAAAATGAAGATGGACAATCACAAACACAGCTGCCTTTCACGTTCCAGAATCCTCTTCCATTTTCGTATCCCTATTTCAACGGGCAAGAGGAACAAATAAAAACCGAATTGCGTGACCCGTGTATTATGCGTGACGGAGATACATATTATCTTGTATATACTCATTTTCCGTTTACTCATCACACCAGCCGCAATCCTGCGTTGCCGGACATGAATTCATCTCCGGGTATCAGGCTTTACTCATCGATAGCCCTCAGGAACTGGAAGTTTGAAATTTGGATTGTCAAGTCGAGTGAACTGCCGGAAAACTGTCCTTATAAACATCGTTTTTGGGCTCCTGAATTACGCAAGATGAATGGTAAATATTACGTTATATTTTATGCTGATAATTGGATAAAAGATGAATATAATGTGCGTGGTGAAATGGGATATGTCGGATTCGTCGGTGTAGCAGATAAACCTACCGGTCCTTATGAACATATTACCTGGCTTCCCGGTTCGGGGTGTGATACACATCTCTTTGCTGATACGGATGGCAAGTTCTATTCGGTAATGCCCTTCAGCGACACATTTGTTCAAGAAGCCGACCTGTCGGGTATAAAGAAGGGGGACATTAAGTTGGTGGGCGAGCGATGGAAGGTGGTGAACAGGGATAATGCCGATATCGGTCTGTCTTTCAGTCCCGACTATATGGAAGCCCCGTGGATGATTAAGCGAGGAAACAAATATGTTCTTTTCACCGGTTCGCCTTATAAGAAGGAACAAGAACCGGCGAATAAC
>OGGD01000790.1_pt1 | contig 19934 bp, 16 predicted proteins | sample 1571091 | NCBI WGS metagenome assembly OGGD01 (sample SAMEA2582073, study PRJEB24529) | metagenome | biome: Human gut stool | place: China | collected 2011
GGCCCTTTGGCATCGGCACGCTGGGGGAAGAAGCCTTTTCGTTCGTGGATTTTCTGGCCCGTGCAAAGCAGACCTATTGGCAGATCCTGCCCATTGGCCCCACCGGCTACGGTGACAGCCCCTACCAGAGCTTTTCTGCCTTTGCCGGGAACCCCTACTTTATCGATTTCCGTGTCCTGCACGAGCAGGGCTATCTGACCGCTGATGAGATTCCCGCTGAGGTTCCGGTTGGACCGGTGGACTACGGCGTGCTCTACCAGCAGCGCCCGGTGGTGCTGCAAAAAGCCGCTGACCGTCTGCTGGCTGCAGCCAGCGTGGAGTACAAAGACTTCTGCACGGCACAGAGCTTCTGGCTGGACGATTACGCCCTGTTCATGGCCATCAAGGCCGAACAGGGACAGGCAGGCCTGTGTGACTGGCCGGATGACCTGCGCACCCGCCAGCCCGCTGCCGTAGCCACTGCCAGGGAGCGTCTGGCCGGGCAGGTGGATTATTTCAAGGCGGTGCAGTTCTTCTTCTACACCCAGTGGAACGCCCTGAAAGCCTATGCCAACGGCAAGGGAATCCAGCTGGTGGGAGATATCCCCATCTACGTCAGCCCGGATTCCAGCGATCTGTGGACGCGGCCGGAGCTTTTCCAGACCGACGGCCAAACCCAACTGACGCAGGTGGCAGGCTGCCCCCCGGATGCCTTTGCGGCAGACGGTCAGCTCTGGGGCAATCCGCTCTACGACTGGCCCCGCCATAAGGCCGAGGATTTTGCCTGGTGGAAGCGCCGGATGCAGCACGCCACTTCGATTTATGATGTCGTGCGCATCGACCACTTCCGTGGTTTTGAGAGCTACTACGCCATCCCTGCCGGAAACAAGACAGCGGCAGGCGGCCACTGGGAAAAGGGGCCGGATCGTGCTTTCATCAATGCCATCCACGAGACTTTGGGCCAGGGCGGCATCATTGCAGAGGATCTGGGATACCTGACCCCAGAGGTCAAGACCATGCTGGCTGCCAGCGGCTATCCGGGCATGAAGATCATGCAGTTTGCCTTTGACAGCCGGGAACCGGGCAATTATCTTCCCTACACCTACCCTCACAACAGCGTGGTCTATACCGGCACCCATGACAATGTGACCACCGAAGGCTGGCGGCAGTCTGCCAGCCCCGAAGATGTCCACTATGCCTGCCGTTACCTGCGCTGCCTGCCCGAGGATCTGACAGAGGCCATGATCTGCGCCTGCCTTGCCAGTGTTTCGGATATGGCCATCATCCCCATGGCCGACTGGCTGCATCTGGGCGCGGAGGCCCGCATCAACACCCCCAGCACCCAGGGAGCCAACTGGCAGTGGCGGCTGGATACCCCGCTTACCAGTCTGCTGGCCGAGCATATTGCCGATTTGACAGCACTGTATGACCGGGCTCCGGCTGCGGCAGACCGCTAAAACGTTTCCTTCTTCTTTTCTCCCCATACAAAGACGGCAGGCCCCAGCCCCTCCTTTCCGGAGGAACTGGTGCCCGCCGTCTTTTTTTGCATTATTTTTCAATTTTCACACAACATTTTTTCGCCGCATCCCGCACAGGACGTTCCACATATTTCCGCGCAGAACCGTTTCTTTTTTACAAAACGGCCACAGTATCTTCACAATTCTTTCGCATTTTGGGTTTCATCGCTCTCTTGTTGTTTTTGGGCAATTATGCTATAATCCAATTAGCTTCACGTCCGCCTTTGCGCGGATTTTACGAACGAAAGGAGTTTTCCACCATGGAATTTACCTATCAGAGCACGATGCAGCTGCCCGCGTCCTATGCGGTTCTCTCCGAAGACGAAATGGTCTACACCGTTGGCGGCGCTTTTGAGCTGAATATCAACGCGCAGGATGTCCTGAATTTCACCGTCAATGTCGGTGTCAACCTGGTACGTATGCTGGGTCAGGCTGCCATCAGCAACACCATTGCCGGTATCATTGACATGCGGAACGATGGTCTGACCACGATGGGTGCCATTGAGCATTACTGGGGCCGCCAGACTCCCGTGGGCAAGACCATGACTGTGGTTGTTGCCGGTTTTGCAGGCGTTTATGTCTACTACTGGGCTAGATCTGCTATTGAGAGCTTCCTGTCCATTTACAACGACATGCGGAACATCTACAACGAGAGCGAAACCAAAAATCAGGCACAGGCCGCAGGTACAGCAGCTCTGGCCGCCTGAGTAAATCTTTGAAAGGAGCCTTTTATGGAAAACTTGCGTATGCCTGCATCTTATGCAACGCTTCCGGAAGAAGAGCTGCCGGAGATCTTTGGCGGCGGAGAACTGGGAGATGCATTGGACAGCTTTACGGATAATCTCCACCTGGACGATTTCTTCTTTCAGGGGGGGATTCTCTCCATCTCCATCTCGTTTGTACCTCTGCTCCTGTTCAATGTTGTTGTTTCCGGCTACCGGTTTGTAGAAAATATCTACAAGAACCTGTCCAACTGGTTCGGTTATCACGATGATACCTTCTCTGCCGTTTCTAGTTTCACGGATGAAATGCGCCAAAAACAGCAGCAACGCGGTATCTGAGTCGTTTTTCCTGTAACATGAAAGAGCTTCACGATTCCGGCTTCTGCCGGAGTGTGAAGCTCTTTTTGTTTGGCCGGATCCAGATGTTCAAATGACCCGCAGGGCCCCCTGCTCCCGCAGACGGAGCAGATAGCAGCTGCCCGCACCGAACACCTTTTCTATCGCGTCGTGATACTTTGCCGTCAGCATACCGGGTACAAACGCCTGAATGGTCCCTGCAAAGCCGCCGCCCTGCATCCGCCAGGCTCCCCCCTGCCCCTCCAGCAGAGTCTGACTGAGGGCAAGCGCCACCGCGAGCCCCTGATGCCGTACGTCTGTGGAGCAGTAAACGTTCTGGCACAGGGCAAAAGAGGCATGTCCGCTTTCCAGAATCAGCTGCAGGAAGGCATTGAAATCCCCGCTGACCAGGGCATTCCGCTGGGCCAATGCGCGGGCATTCTCCTCAAAATAGTGGACCGCACGCAGAACGGCACGATCCCCGCAGGCCTTGCGCAGGCGTGGCAGAGCCGTCCAGAACTCCTGTTCCTTGACCTGCCCCAACACCTTACCGCCCAGACAGGCCGCCACCGATTCCATTTCATGCCGGATGGCCGCAAATTCACCGGTCAGCTCGCTGTGACTGCCCCGGGTATCGGTCACGCAAAGGGTCATGTCCGCCGGGAGCAGCCCTGCCGTGTGGATCTTTTCTATCCGGGGCTTCTTTGGGTCGGCAAAATCCGCAAAGATGACCCCGCCCACGGCACTGGTCAGCTGATCCAACAGGCCGCTGGGTTTTCCGAAATATGTATTTTCCGCATACTGGCAGATCTTCGCCAGCTCCGGCGCAGTCAGGCCACAGCCATATTCCCCGTTCAGGATGGCCGCCATTCCCATCTCAAAAGCCGCCGAGCTGGAAAGCCCGCTGCCCCGGAGCACGTCGCTGGCGGTATAGGCATCGAAGCCACCCACCGTCTTTCCCTGTGCCCGGAAACCTTCCGCAATGCCCCGGATCAAGCTGGCCGAATGGGTGCTCTCGCCCTGCTGGGGCTCGGCCTCGCTCAGGTCAATGACATCCAGCTTGTTGAAACCCCGGGATTTGACCCGGATAAAACCATCGTCACTGGGGGATGCCACTGCGACCAGATCCAGCGTCACCGCTGCCGCAAGACCATACCCGTGCTGATGATCGGTATGGTTGCCGCCCAGCTCCGCCCGGCCCGGAGCCGAGTAGACATGCACCTGCCGCCCGGGGCCATAGTACAGCTCAAACTGTTCCAGCGCGGCGGCATACCGCTGCCGCTGGCGGGCCAGCACCGCCGGTTCTGTGCCATAGAGCGTGCAGAGCGCTTCGTCCCACTGCCCCGCAAGGATCTCCCGTCTGAGTTGTGCACTGGTCGCCATGGCTGTTCCTCCTCCATAAGCGTTCTCCGCAAAGTCCGTGCATGAAGGCTCCATGCACTTGGGTTAGCCTTATTGTACTTCATTCCGCCCTCTTTTGCAATTTGAATCCGCAAAAAATCCAATTTCAGCGCGAAAAACAAAGTTTCGGATGTACTTTTGTTGAATTTGCAGATACAGTTATGATATACTGGGAATAAGAATGCGGTCAACTGGAGGAAACGATCATGGCAGATGTCTACAAGCAGTCCTTCAAGCAGAATTACACCAATAATATTGAATTATCCATCTTCAACTGTGGTCTGGAGCGCTGTGCCCCGGGCCAGACCTGGGGCCCCGGTATCCGGGATCACTACCTGATCCATCTGGTGGTCTCGGGCAAGGGCACCTTTGAAGTGGGCGGCAAGACCTTTGAGGTCGTGCCGGGGGATCTGTTCTTTGCCCGGCCCAGTCAGCTCATCCGCTACTCTGCCGATGAGCAGCAGCCCTGGGAGTACAGTTGGGTCGGCTTCAACGGTGCCTGCGCTCACAAACTGGCGGCACAGCTGCCCTTTACCGACACTGCTCCTGTGCACCACACGCAGGACCCAGAGGGAATGCGGGCAGCTCTGACCAACATCTATTCTTCCCGTGGGTTAGAGCCTCAGGATGAGGCTGCCATGGTGGGGTACCTCTACCTGTTCATCTCTGCCCTGATGAAGGAAACCAGCGAGACGCGCCCCCACAATGCTTCCTCCTCCAATCAATATGTACTGAATGCCATCAAATACATCCAGTTCAACTATTCGCACGACATCTCCATTGATGATGTCGCTAAGAGCGTGGGCGTTTCCCGCAGTCATCTGTACCGGGTGTTTATGCTCAATGTGGGCAAGAGCCCCATCGATTATCTGACCGAATACCGCATCAACGAAGCCTGCAAGCTGCTGAGGGCCGGCAACCTTTCCATTGCAGAGGTTGCCATCTCGGTGGGCTTCTTTGACCAATTCTATTTTTCCCGGGTCTTCAAGCGGGCCAAGGGGATGCCGCCCAGCAAATACATCGCCGCCCAGAGCGAAAATGCAGATGCCCCCGCTTCGGAAGAAGCCTGACCCAATCCCATTCCAAAGGAGAATTTCCATGCCCTTACAAAAAAATCAGGTGCTGACCCTGACCATTGAGCGCCTGTCCAACGATGGCAGCGGCGTTGCTCACAGTCCGGACGGCGAGGCTGTGTTCATACCCGGCACCGCCCCCGGTGACGTTGCCGCCATCCGCATCGTTAAAGATTGCGGCCGCTACGCTTTCGGTATTCTGGATGCCATTCAGACTTCCTCACCTGACCGTATCCCGGTAGATTGTGCAGTGGCCGGCCCCTGCGGTGGCTGCAGCCTGCGGCATCTGGATTATGCCGCTGAACTGCGCGCCAAGGGCGAAAGCGTTACCGATGCTTTCCGCCGCATTGGCGGGCTGGATGTACCCGTGCTGCCGCCCCTCCCCTCCCCCGAGATCGACCACTACCGCAATAAGGTTCAATTCCCGGTGGGCCGTGATAAGAATGGCAAGCCCTGCATCGGTTTCTACGCCGGGCGCACCCACCGCATCGTTCCCTGCCCCGACTGCAAGCTGCAGCCGGATGTGCTGAACGAGATCGGCAATACCCTCTGCGATTTCTTTGCCGCCCACAACATCCAGCCCTACGATGAGCAGACGGGCAAGGGGCTGGTGCGTCATGTGTTTCTGCGCCGGGGTGTCCACAGCGGCCAGATCATGGTCTGCCTGGTTTGCACCCGGGCAAAGCTGCCCCACGCAGAGGAGCTTTGCCGCACACTGACTGCGCAGTTTTCCGATATCGCTACCATCCTGATCAATGTCAACGCCAGAAACACCAATGTGATCCTGGGCAGCGAGACCCACACCCTGTACGGCCCCGGGTTCATCGAGGACACCCTCTGCGGTGTTCCGGTGCAGCTGGGTCCCTTGTCGTTCTATCAAGTCAATACCCTGGCCGCTGAGCAGCTCTATGGCATTGCTGCAGAATATGCTCAGTTGACCCCGGATGACCTGCTGTTGGACCTCTACTGCGGCATGGGCACCATTGGCCTGTCCATGGCAGACCATTGCCGGGAGCTCATCGGCGTGGAGATCGTGCCTGAGGCCATCGAAAGCGCCAAGGCCAATGCAGCCCGCATGGGCGATGCCATAGCCGCAAAGAGCCGCTTCTTCTGCGCTGATGCCGGTAAGGCGGCTTCTCAGCTCGCCGCCGAGGGACTGCACCCGGATGTTGTGATGCTCGACCCGCCCCGCAAAGGCTGTGACGAAGCAACCCTTTCCGCTGTCGTCGCCATGTCCCCCCGCCGGGTGGTCTATGTCAGCTGCAACCCCTCCACCGCTGCCCGGGATGCCAAGTGGCTGGAAGAGCATGGGTATCGGGCCGAAAAGGTGCAACCGGTGGACCTTTTCCCGAGGACGAAGCACGTCGAATGCGTCATTGCACTTTCCAAGGGCGAGATCGACTCCAAAAAAGTCCGTGTAGAGTTCTCTTTGGAGGGCATGGATACCTCCGGATTGCAGAAAGGTGCGACCTATCCCGAAATCAAGGCCCGTGTGTTGGAACAGACCGGGCTGAAAGTATCTTCCCTGTATATCTCGCAGGTCAAGCAGAAATGTGGTCTGGAGGTACGGGAGAATCACCATAAGGCGAAGTCCGAAAACGCAAAGCAGCCCCAGTGTCCGCCGGAGAAGGAAGCGGCCATAAGGGATGCGCTGAAATATTTTAAGATGCTTTGACCCACAAAACGAAAAAAATCCGAACCGGCTTTCCAGATGCCGATTCGGATTTTTTCTGTTTATCGCAAGTCAAGAAATCCGTGCAGCATTCAAACAGCCTATTTGCAATATGCCATGCTGTTGCTGTTGCCTTAAAAAGTTGAATTGCTATAATTTCCCGGAATGACCCGAACTTCTACCTACTCCCCGGCGTTTGCCAGCGGCAGGACATTTCCTTGGATTTGATTTCCGTTCACTGTAACGGAACGCACACCCTTTTCCACATGAGCGGTGTTAGGAGAAAGTCCGGGGTCTGTGACAAATTTAGAAGACTTTTCCGGGATGGAGTGCCGCATCAGAAGGATCGTTTTCATGACAGAAGCTCTTTTCAATCAGATTCAAGTAAATCCAGTATAACGGAGTTTTGGCCGATTTTCAATTCCAATCAAGAACAGCCGCTCATCTCAGGCAAAACCTGAAATGGGCGGCTGTGTTTTATGTGAAGCAAAAGAGTTATGCTTTCTTCATCACCAGCACGACATCCTGTTCAAAGGGGTGCATGGAGATGAGGGTCTGGCCGTCCTTCTGCTCGGTGTTGAGGCAGGCGGTGCGGCGGCTGGACAGGTCATACGCGCGGATGGAATAACCCGTGAAATCCCCATCCAGAGCAAGCTTGGTGTTGACCGGGAGGTAGACCAGATAGAGCGATTCATCCGGTGTCTTTGCCATCCGAATTTCCGGCGAATCGTGCTTGACGAGTTCGCGGCAGGGAACCAGTGTGCTGATGCCGTAGACATCGAACAGTTCGTGCATGAAGCCGTAATCCCACGCGCCGGGGAATTCCAGAGCGATCTGGTGCGGCTGGGGGGCGTCGAAGCCCTCGCCCAAGGAAAGCGTCGTGCGGAAGCCGGTGGACACCCAGTTCCAGACGCCGTGTGCGCCGTAGGTGATGCCGGCACAGGCACCGGACAGCAAGCTCTGCCATGCGGCACGGCGGATTTCGAACCGGCCAAAGCGGCCATACAGTTTGTGGCTGTAACCCATCTGGTCGTAGCAGGGCTCGCTGTTGATGACCGGGCGTTTCGGCTCCCGAGCGGTCAGGACTTCGGCGGAAGTGTAGGCCATGGCTTGCGCACCGCTGTTGTGGCCGGACTGATAAAGATAGAAATCCATCTGCTCCGCAAACACATCCGGGATATCGGTAAAGCGGCCCTTGATGTGCATGATCTTCAGGCCCGGGAACTTGCGCTCTGCCAGCAGATCGAAGGCTTCCTGATAATATGCGACCGTTTCCTCGGTCGGGAAATCAGTGTCACCGCTGACGACATAGACCGGCTCGAACTCATCGAAGGTGTCGTAGATTTTCGTCAGAACGCCGCGCAGCTCGTCCTTCGGGATGGTGTAACGGGGAATCATGTTGTTCGCCCAGGTGCCGGGAACCTGATTGCTCCACAGGACGACCAGAGCCAGCGTAAAGCCCTCGGCTTTTGCCATCCGGCACATCTCCCGAGCGTGTTCAAAGTAGCCGTTCTCCGGCTGGGAGTAGATGGGGAAACCGTCTGCATCCAGTGCAAACGGGTTCCAGAGCAGAGGGCTTTCGCCGCGGTCCCACTGGGCTAATGTGTTGATTTCTTGGAAGTAGTATAACATCCAAAACCTGTAAAAAACGAGAATTTCAAGAAGTATTCAACAAATTCGTCGAAAATTGCAAACAGAAGAGGATGCAATGTTGCAATTTGAACAAAGAATGTGCTTTGTGAAGAAATAATGACTGAATATTTTAGTAAATGATTTAGTAAATTTTTTAAAACGGGTCTTACAGATGCTGTTTTCCCATCCACTCCCAGATGGTGCAGGGAACGCCATCGCACAGAACGGCACGACCATCGACATCGGCACGGCAGACGTCGTCCAGCATCAGCACCCAGACACCGTGGTTCATGTACCGCTTCGGGCGGCCATGCTCATCTTTGTATTCGCCGGTCGGGTCAAGAACTTCTTCCCAGTAGGTGAAGTGCAGGTTCTCCGCACCAGCATCATGCAGGCAGCGATAAAGCGGAAGAACGGTCTCTTCTGGATGCACCAGCTCGTCGTTCTTGGCGTGGGTGAACCAGATGGGCGTCTTCTTGAGGGTGTCAACGACTTCGTCGGTGATATTCTCCTCAAAGAAGGGGGTGCATCCGGGAGCGGCTGCGGCAAAGAAACCGGGATAATCCAGCACCATCCGGACGGTCATGAAGCCGCCGTTCGAGATGCCGGTGATCCAGATGCGGCTGGTGTCGACCTCGTCGACGTGTTCCGCAATGAACTGGTCGATGCAGGCTTTCAGCGGCTTGGAATAGATGCTCTGATTGCTGCGGCCCAGCTGCTCCTTGCCGTCGTCCATCCAGACGGTCGGGCATTGCGGCACCAGCACCCATGCCGCACCGCCCAGCTCACGCTGAACTTTCGGGCTGGACAGAGCCGTGACCCGATTGCCGGTGTAGGCCACCAGAGGGTCATTTCCGCCCTCGCCTGCGCCGTGTAGCCAGATGATGAGCGGCAGTTTCTGTCCGGCCTCGTGCTTTGGGGTGAACCAGCCGTATTTCAGGGTGGATTCGTCATTCTGCCAGCTGTTCAGCTCCGGGCTGCTGTCGCCGTCAAAAGTGTCAAAGACCAGACCAGTGGTTGCCGGTTTGTCCGCTTCCAGCGGAGGGAAGGGTTTCAGCTGGGTGACACGGAAACAGTTCTGAACATACCGGCTGGAGAGGACGCTGCCCTCGATCTTCTTGTTCAGCCGCTCCTCGAGCAGTTCCAGTGCGGCATAGCTGCCACGGGGCAGGAAAGAGCCGTTTTCGTCGCAGGGGTAAGCGGCTTTCACGGTTACATAGCCGACCGAGGGCAGAGCGACTTCTGCGCCATGCTCTGTCCGCATCAGGACGTCGCCGTTTTTCTCCCGGCGGATGACGTGGACGTTGAAGACCTCCGGCGACAGGTCGTTCTGGCCGACCTCACAGCCGAGGTTCAAAATCAGTTTGATGATGTACGGGCCGGAGTCGGTCATCCGGGTCACAGTGCGGTAAGTGGACATAAGTACCTCCTGAATCTTATCAAAGAGACGCCGAGCCGATTGGCCCGGCGTCTGCCGTTTCATGAGAAATTATTCTTCGATCATGCTGTCGTTGAAGGTGATGTAAGAGCTGATGGCACTGCCGAAGAAGCCGACCAGAACACCGATCAGGATGCCAACACCGCCGGGCAGCAGGGTGACGAACATTGCCATCGTGTAGATGCTGATGGAACCCAGCTGCATGATGCAGTCTGCACCGGCTGCGGCAATGATGGCACCGCCGATACCGGTAAAGATGCTTGCGCAGATGAACGGACGCTTATACTTGAGGTTGACGCCGTAGATAGCAGGCTCGGAGATGGTGCCGAAGATGCCGGAAATGAAGGCTGCAATACCGACTTCCTTGATGTCCAGCACACCTTCCAGCGAGATGCCCGGGATGCGGCCGCCTGCCTGCACGACGCTGACAACGCCTTTGATTTTCTTGACGATATCGGTCTTTGCGATGCTCTCGTCTTTCAGCTTGAAGCGCAGGCGAGTAATGCAGTGGGTCACGGAGATAATGTTCTCCGGGCCGCCGATGTTTTCGACGACGGCTTTCGCCAATGCGTCATAATCCTTTGCCATGATATCCGTCCTTTCACTCTCTTGCCCTGATGCCACAGGGATTCTGGTTCACGGTGCCGCGTCTCTCAGCGGCTTTCTTTGCAACCAGTATACACTTTCGGGTGAAAAATGAACGGGATGTTAGCTTGTATCCTATTTCTTTGGCAAAAGTGCTTAACTTCGGGGGGGGTAACTGTGCAAATGAACGAAGAATATGGAATTTACAGAATAATTTACTAATTTTTTTGCTAGAGTTTAGTGCGGCTGTTTACTTCTTGCTCTTTTTCGAGGCTGGTGCTGAGTTGCGCACCAGAACGCTCTGGCGGACGAGGACTTCGGGTGCGATGGCGATGCGGACGCGCTCCGGCGGCGAGGAGCAGAGCAGGGTGTTCAGCCGCTCGACGGCCAGCGCGCCCATCCGCTGTTTCTGGATCTGCATGGTCGTCAGGGGTGGATTCAGCACCTCGCTCACGGCGGAATCATCGAAGCCGATGACCGAGATATTGTCCGGGATGCGGTAGCCGTATTTCAGCAGCGTTTTGCAGCACCCGGCGGCGATACGGTCGTTGTCCGCGAAAAAGGCGGTGGGGAGCATCGGCTCGGTGTCAAGATACTTTGCCATGTCCTCGGCGGCTTCCTCGCTGGATGGCCGGACGGGGATGATGCGCCGGGCGGAATCTTTGGCGGCATCGCCCGGAAGCGAACGGCAGGCGGACAGGTAGCCGCTTTGCCGTTCCCGGAAGTTGTGAATCTCAACGCTGCTGTGCAGGTAGCCGATCCGGGTGTGGCCGCAGTCGATGAGGTAGTGGACGGCCTTCCACGCGCCGAGGGCGTTGTCGATGGCGATAGCGTCGTATTTCAACGCCGGGAAGGAGTTGTCCAGCACGACCAGAGGAACGGACAGATCAAAGAACGGCGCGACGTCCTCCGAGTGCATCTCGGTCGCAAGTAAGATCAGCCCAGCCGAGTTCAGGCTCTGGATGCTGTGGATCTGCTCTTTGGCCGACTGGTTGCCGTAAAAATAGCTGATGGATAAGTGATAGCCCAGCGAGGCGGCCTCGTCGGCAACGCCCTGTGTCAACTGTTCAAAAAACGGGGTGTCGGCCATGACCTGACCGTGCCGTTTGTAGATGACGAGCTGGATGGTCTTTCCGTTGGGTGTGGGTGCGGCGCGGAACTGCGGCTCAAGCCCCATCTCCCGGGCGAGCTGTAAGATCTGGATACGAACACTTTCGCTGACGCCGGGCTTGCCGCGCAAGACCAGCGAAACGGTCGCCTGCGAAACGCCTGCCTTCTCTGCAAGCTGCTTTGCGGTGATACGCATGGGAATCCTCCCTTTCTTTCCTTATTCTTATTGTACCGACACGGAAAACGGGATGTCAAGGCGCAGGTCTCTGAAATTTTACTAAATAATTTAGTGAAAAATGCGAATCTGGCGGAATCCTTTGTCAAAAGTGACAAAGCGGACGGGTCAAAATCCTGCAATTTGCAGAATTTCAGGTATCCAACAGCGGAACACCTCTCGAAACGCGAAGGATGTGATACACTGCAATCAATAAAAGCCGTACGTGAAAAAGAATGTGAAATGGAGGATTTTAGCAGATGGCAAACATCAAATTGGGTTTTGCACCGACGCGCCGCAGCATCGTCTCGGCACCGGACGCTGTGAAGGACCGCGGCCTGACCGCTGCCCGGCTGCGTGAGCTGGGCGTCGACTTTGTGGACATCGACGACATCAACGAGGAGGGCCTGCTCTACGACGAGAACGACCGCCTCAAAATCGTTGAGAAATTCAAGGCGGCAAAGATCGACGGTCTGTTCCTGCCGCACTGTAACTTCGGCACCGAGTACGAGTGCGCACGTCTGGCAAAAGACCTCGGTGTGCCGGTGCTGCTCTGGGGTCCTCTGGATGAGCGTCCGGAGCCGAACGGCGTCCGCCTGCGCGATACCCAGTGCGGCCTGTTCGCGACCGGCAAAGTCCTGCGCCGCTTCCAAGTGCCGTTTACTTACCTGACCAACTGCCGCCTGAACGACCCGGTCTTCGAGCGCGGCATCCGGGATTTCCTTGCGGTCTGCAATGTCGTCAAGACCTTCAAGAACATCCGCATTTTGCAGATCGGCCCCCGTCCTTATGACTTCTGGTCGACCATGTGCAACGAGGGTGAGCTGCTCGAAAAATTCAACATCCAGCTGGCTCCTGTTCCGCTGCCGGAGCTGACGAGCGAGGTCAAAAAGGCCATCGCCGACGGCGACGAAGTGCAGGCAACGATGGCCTACTGCCGCGAGAAGATGGAAATCAAGGTCAACGATGAGCAGCTGCAGAACATCGCCGGTCTGGCTGTCGCGATGGAACGCCTCATCAAGAAGTATCACTGCAACGCCGGTGCCATCCAGTGCTGGAATGCTTTGCAGGGGGAACTGGGCATCATGCCCTGCGCCGCAAACGCTCTGCTGAACGACAAGGGCATCCCGATGGTCTGCGAGACCGATATCCACGGCGCAGTCACCGCCCTGATGGTCGAGGCTGCGGCCAACGACGACACGCGCGGCTTCTTCGCCGACTGGACCATCCGTCACCCGGATGTGCCGAACGGCGAGCTGCTCCAGCACTGCGGCCCGTGGCCGCTGTCGGTGGCCGGCTGCAAACCCTGCATCACCTATCCGCTGGCCTTTGATTACCCCGGTGCCATCACCGCCGAGGCAAAGCACGGCGACCTGACGCTGGCACGCTTTGACGGTGACAGCGGCGAGTACAGCCTGCTGCTGGGCAACGCGAAGGGCATCGACGGCCCCAAGGGTATGGGTACTTACCTCTGGGTCGAGGTGGACAACATCAAGCGTCTGGAAGCCAAGATCGTGGAAGGCCCGTACATCCATCACTGCGTCGGCATCCACAAGGATGTCGTGCCGGTGCTGTACGAAGCATGTAAATATATCGGCATCAAGCCCGACCTGTATGACCCGGTCGAGGAGCAGGTCAAGGCATATCTGAGAGGGGAATAAGTTATGGAACTGCATGAACTGGAACTGAAAAGCTGGGACCTGCGCCGTGATATCGTCGATATCATCATGGCAGGCGGCGGTGGACACATCGGCGGCGATATGAGCGTCCTGAACACTCTGCTGGTCCTGTATAAAAATCACCTGAATATCACCCCGGACACCACCGAGGACCCGAACCGTGACCGCTTTGTTCTGAGCAAGGGCCACGCCGTCGAAGCACTGTACGCGGTGCTGGCCGACTGCGGTTTCCTTGACTTGGACGACATCAAGGCACGCTTCTCGAAGTTCGGTTCGCCCTACATCGGCCACCCGAACAACAAGCTGAAGGGCATCGAGATGAACTCCGGTTCTCTGGGCCACGGCCTGCCGGTCTGTGTCGGCATGGCACTGGCCGGAAAGATGGATAAGCGTGATTACCGCGTTTATACCGTCATGGGCGACGGCGAGCTGGCCGAGGGCAGTGTCTGGGAAGGCGCAATGTCCGCCGGCAACTACAAGCTGGACAACCTCTGCGCCATCGTCGACCGCAACCGCCTGCAGATCTCGGGCAACACCGAGGACGTCATGAAGCAGGACAGTCAGGAGCAGCGTTGGGCGGCGTTCGGCTGGAACGTCATCAGCGTCGACGGCGACAGCATCGAGGCAATGGATGCAGCTTTCACCGCCGCAAAGCATCACGCCGGTCAGCCCACCGTCATCATCGCCAACACCACCAAGGGCTATGGCAGCTCCATCATGGAAAACAAAGCAAGCTGGCATCACCATCTCCCGAATCAGGAAGAGTACCAGCAGATCATTGCGGACTTTGCCGCACGAAAGGAGGCTGTTCAGAATGGCTAACAAAATTCCGAACCGACAGGCGATCTGCGACACCCTGCTGAACGCAGCCAAGACCGATAAAGACATTGTAGTTCTGTGCAGCGACAGCCGCGGCAGCGCAAGCCTGACAAAATTCGCCGACACCTACCCCGAGCAGTTCGTGGAGATGGGCATTGCAGAACAGGACCTCGTCAGCGTAGCGGCCGGCCTTGCCAGCTGCGGCAAGAAGGCTTTCGCCGCTTCTCCGGCCTGCTTCCTGTCCACGCGCAGCTATGAGCAGGCAAAGATCGACTGTGCCTACTCCAACACCAACGTCACCCTCATCGGCATTTCCGGCGGCGTCAGCTACGGCGCGCTGGGCATGAGCCACCACTCCGCACAGGATATCGCGGCCATGAGTGCTATCCCGAACATGCGCGTCTACCTGCCGAGCGACCGCTTCCAGACTGCAAAGCTCATTGAAGCTCTGTTACAGGACAAGAAGCCGGCTTATCTGCGTGTGGGCCGCAACCCGGTCGAGGATGTCTATACCGCTGAGAACTGCCCCTTTGCGATGGACAAGGCGACCATCCTGACTGAGGGTTCCGATGTCGCCATCATCGCCTGCGGCGAGATGGTCCGCCCGGCACTGGATGCCGCTGAACTGCTGAAAGTACAGGGCATCTCCGCAACGGTCGTCGACATGTACTGCGTCAAGCCGCTGGACACCGAAGCCGTCATCAAGGCGGCATCCGGCGCAAAGGCCGTCCTGACCGTGGAAGAACACGCACCGTTCGGTGGTCTGGGCAGTATGGTCGCACAGGTCGTCGGCGAGCATTGCCCCCGTAAGGTGAAGAACCTCTCTCTGCCGGATGCACCAGTCATCACCGGCACCTCCAAAGAGGTGTTCGATTACTACGGACTGAACGCGGAGGGCATCGCAAAGTCTGCCGTGGAACTTCTGAAATAACGGAACGATTATGGAACGATACATTTTATCCATCGACCAGTCCACACAGGGAACAAAGGCCATGCTGTTTGACGTGGCAGGCCAGCTGACCGCCCGTGCCGACCGCGCCCACCGGCAGTACGTCAACGAAAAGGGCTGGGTCAGCCACGACCTCGACGAGATTTTGTCGAACACGCTGGCCGTTGCACGGGATGTGCTGGCAAAGGCGGATGTCTGGCCGGAACAAATTGTTGCAGTCGGCATCAGCAACCAGCGTGAGACGGTCGCCGCATGGAACCGCACGACCGGCGAACCGGTTGGCAAGGCCATCGTCTGGCAGTGCGCGCGCGCAAAAGATATCTGCGAAAAATTGACCGCCCACGCCGACACCGTACAACAGAAAACGGGAATCCCGCTCTCGCCCTATTTCTCCGCGCCCAAGATGGCGTGGATCTTGCAGAACGAACCCGGCGCGGCAGAGCTGGCGGAGAAAAACGAGCTTTGCTTCGGCACCATCGACAGCTTTCTGGTGTCGCACCTGACCGAGGAAAAAGCGTTCAAGACCGATTACTCCAACGCCAGCCGCACTCAGCTGTTCAACATCCACACATTGCAGTGGGATGAGGAGCTGTGCCGCATCTACGGCGTGCCGGAAACCTGCCTGCCGGAAGTCTGCATGAGTGACAGTGTATTCGGCTACACCACCTTTGGCGGCCTGCTGAAAACACCGATTCCGCTCTGCGGCGTGCTGGGCGACAGCCACGCCGCCCTGCTGGGCCAGAACTGCCGGACACCCGGCCAGACCAAAGCAACTTACGGCACCGGCTCTTCGGTCATGATGCAGACGGGCGGCCGCCTTGTTACCAGCAACTGCGGCCTTGTCACAAGTCTTGCGTGGGGGCTTGACGGAAGAGTAGAATATGTATTAGAGGGCAACCTGAATTACACCGGCGCAGTCATCACTTGGCTGAAGAAGGATGCGGCATTGCTGGCATCCGACAGCGAGAGTGAACTGCTGGCCCGGATGGCGAACCCGGCGGACAAGACCTACTTCGTGCCGGCCTTTACCGGCCTTGGCGCACCCTACTGGGATAGCGAGGCGACCGGTCTGCTGACCGGCATCACGCGCACGACCGGCAAGGCGGAACTCGTCAAGGCCGGCGTCGAGTGCATCGGCTACCAAATTACAGATTTGGTGCAGCGGATGGCGCAGGATGCTGGTCTGCTGCTGGCGGAGCTTCGGGTCGATGGAGGCCCGACCGCGAACACCTACCTGATGCAGTTCCAGAGCGACATGGCACAGGTGGAAGTCAGCGTGCCGGAGATTCAGGAACTGTCCGGTTTTGGTGCGGCATGTGCGGCAGGATTTTCCTGCGGATTCTACGACCCGGCGATCATCCACAGTCAGCTGCGCCGTCACAGCTACACTCCGAAAATGAGTACAGAAGAACGGATCGGACGCTATGCCGGCTGGCAGAGTGCTGTGCGGCAGGCGTTGACGCATTGAGGAGGAAATTAAGATGAAGTTTTTCATTGACACCGCCAACGTGGACGAGATCCGCAAGGCCAACGAGATGGGCATCATTGCAGGCGTAACGACTAACCCCAGTCTGATCGCAAAAGAGGGCCGCGACTATGCCGAGACTCTGGCAGAGATCGCCACCATCGTGGATGGCCCCATCTCCGGCGAGGTCAAGGCGACCACCGAGGATGCCGCCGGCATGATCGAAGAGGGCCGTGCGATTTACGCCCTCGACCCCAAGCACATGGTCGTAAAAATTCCCATGACCGCCGAGGGCCTGAAAGCGATCAAAGTTCTGAGCGCGGAGGGCATCCCGACCAACTGCACCCTCATCTTCTCGGCAAATCAGGCTCTGCTGGCAGCGCGTGCCGGTGCAGCCTATGTCAGCCCTTTCCTCGGTCGTCTGGACGATATCGGCCAGCCCGGCATCGACCTGATCGAGACCATCCGGGAGATGTTCGCGAATTACCCGGATATCAAGACGGAAATCATCGCGGCAAGTGTCCGCAATCCCATCCATGTGACCGACTGTGCGCTGGCAGGCGCAGACATCGCCACCGTGCCGTACAAGGTTCTGGAGCAGATGCTGCATCATCCACTGACCGATGTCGGCATTGAGAAATTCAAGGCAGATTACACCAAGGTATTTGGCAACTGAGAGGAGAAACCAGATGACCCAAACTGAACTCAAAAAAATCGATGCCTACTGGCGTGCGTCGAACTATCTGGCAGCCGGCCAGCTCTACCTGCTGGACAATCCGCTGCTCCGCCGTCCGCTGACCCGCGACGATGTGAAAAAGAAGATCGTCGGCCACTGGGGCACCGTACCCGGACAGAACTTTGTGTATGTCCACCTGAACCGCGTCATCAAGCAGTACGATCAGGATATGGTGCTGATCTCCGGTCCGGGTCACGGCGGCAACTTCTTTGTGGCCAACGCCTATCTGGACGGCACCTATTCGGAGGTCTACCCCAACATCAGCCGTGACGAAGAGGGCATGAAGAAACTGTTCAAACAGTTCTCCTTCCCCGGCGGCATTTCCTCCCACGTTGCACCCGAGACTCCGGGTTCCATCAACGAGGGCGGCGAGCTGGGTTACTCCATCGCTCATGCCTTTGGTGCCGCCTTCGATAACCCCGACCTGATCGTGGCTTGCACCGTGGGCGATGGCGAAGCTGAGACCGGTCCTCTGGCTACCAGCTGGCAGTCCAACAAATTCCTGAACCCGGTGGGCGACGGTGCTGTGCTGCCCATCCTGCACCTGAACGGCTATAAAATCAGCAATCCTACCGTTTTTGGCCGTATGACCCATGAGGAGATCGAGAGTTTCTTCAAGGGCTGCTCTTGGAAGCCCTACTTCGTTGAGGGCGACGACCCCATGACCATGCACGCCAAGATGGCCGACACGCTGGATACCGTCATCAACGAGATCCATGACATCCAGAAGCGTGCCCGTTCCGGCGAGAAGCTGGAGCATATCCAGTGGCCCATGATCGTCCTGCGCACTCCCAAGGGCTGGACCGGTCCGAAGGTCGTGGACGGCAAGCCCATCGAGGGCACCTTCCGCGCCCATCAGGTGCCCATTGACATCACGCTCGGCACCCCGCATCAGGAGGAACACCTGAAACAGATTGAGGAGTGGCTGCACAGCTATCACCCGGAAGAGCTGTTCGATGAGAACGGCACCCTCATCCCCGAACTGCAGGAGCTGGCTCCCACCGGCGACCGCCGTATTGCAGCCAACCCCCACGCCAACGGCGGCAAGCTGCTGCGTGACCTGCGTACCCCGGACTTCAAGCAGTATGCCGTGGAGATTCCCTTCCCCGGCAGCGTTGAGAAACAGGATATGATCGAGTTAGGCGGTTACATCCGTGATGTGTTCAAGCTGAACGCCGACGCAAAGAACTTCCGCATCTTCGGACCGGACGAGACCATGTCCAACCGCCTGTACAAGTGCTTCGAGGCTACCGAGCGCGACTGGAACTCTACCATCGTCCCGATTGATGAGTTCCTTGCCCATGATGGCCGCATCATGGACTCTATGCTGTCCGAGCACCTGTGCGAGGGCTGGCTGGAAGGCTATCTGCTCACCGGCCGCCACGGCTTCTTTGCCAGCTACGAGAGCTTCATCCGCGTGGTGGACTCCATGGTGGCACAGCACGCAAAGTGGCTCAAGGTCTGCAATCAGCTGCCGTGGCGGCAGAGCATTGCATCGCTGAATCTGATCCTGTCCTCCAATGTCTGGCAGCAGGACCACAACGGCTACACCCATCAGGACCCCGGCTTCCTGGACCACATTGCCAACAAGAAGGCCGACGTTGTCCGCCTGTATCTGCCGCCGGATACCAACTGTCTGCTGAGCTGCTTTGACCACTGCATCCGCAGCCGTGATTATGTCAACGTACTGGTCACCTCCAAGCATCCCCGCCCCCAGTGGCTGACCATGGAGCAGGCCGTTAAGCACTGCACTCAGGGCGTTGGCATCTGGGATTGGGCATCCACCGATGCCGGGGAAGAACCGGATATCGTTATGGCCTGCTGCGGCGATACTCCCACGCTGGAAACGCTGGCCGCTGTCACCATTCTGCGTGACGCACTGCCGGAGCTGAAGATCCGCGTAGTCAACGTCGTTGACCTGATGAAGCTGGAACCGAACACCAAGCATCCTCACGGCCTGTCCGATGCCGATTACAACGCACTGTTCACCAAGGACAAGCCCATCATCTTCGCGTTCCACGGCTATCCCACGCTGGTGCATGAGTTGACCTATGAGCGTGCAAACCGCAATCTGAGCGTCCACGGCTATCAGGAAGAGGGCACCATCACCACGCCGTTCGATATGCGTGTTCAGAACGAGATCGACCGCTTCCATCTGGTCAAGGATGCTGTACTGCATCTTCCCCAGCTGGGCAATCGCGGCGCTTACCTCGTCCAGCAGATGAACGACAAGCTGGTAGAGCACAAGAACTACATCCACGAGGTCGGTCAGGATATGCCGGAGATCCTCGACTGGAAGTGGCACATCTAAGTTTTTCCTCATTTCTCCTTCATTCTGCGGAAAAGGCAGCGGACACCACCGCTGCCTTTTTCAATTTTTTGAGTCGTTTGAGTCGTATGAATTTGAGATTTTTATGGCAAGCCTGCATCCCCCGGATGCAGTTCAAGGGTTTGGGTGTCCCCAACAAGCATTTTGCAAAGCAAAAATGGTCTTTGTATATACGAAGACACTGCTTGCGGGCGCTATGAAACCTCTCAACGTGCTTTCCAAATTTGAAAATCATTTTGTAATCAGGACCGTCCGTTTTCAAGTTCAACTTGAAGCGG
>OGGD01000792.1_pt1 | contig 19907 bp, 16 predicted proteins | sample 1571091 | NCBI WGS metagenome assembly OGGD01 (sample SAMEA2582073, study PRJEB24529) | metagenome | biome: Human gut stool | place: China | collected 2011
TTTTCGTAGAAAATTCACATCCGGAGACCTTACATCGAGACATGTGTATCGCATGCTCCGGGAGTTCGTGGATTTTGCCAATGTATTTCACTAACTCTCTATTTACATCGATATCGAATTGCTAATTGACGTAATCTTATATCCATATTATTATGAAAATAAATAAGACATTTTTGTAAGAATTTGGAGGTAATAGCATGCGAGAGTATGATGATGCGGTACTGGAATGCTTCCTGGACAAACAGCTCCAGCTTTTTCCGGAAGCTGTAGCAGAGACACTGGATGAGGCAGAAGATTTTCTGGAAGAGTGCATGGCAGTCGTGGTAGATTCCGTGGAGGATGTCATTGAGTATTTTGATGAGGCCGGCATGGATGTGGACGGCGCTGTGGATGATGAGATTCTGGAGGCAGATGAAGTATTCGATATCGGAGACGGCAGATATCTGATCGTAGAAGCGTAGAACCGAAGATTATTGTACACAGAAACTGGAATGAACCGGAGCTCTCCGACATATATATGTTGGAGGGCTTCTTTGCGTAAGTCTCCTGTAAAAATCTCTTCCCCATTTGTAGGGAATGCGTTATAATGAAATAATGGACTTTTACAGAAAGGTATGGTAAGGAAAATGTTAGAAGGACAAAAATGTCTGGTCATCGGCTCCGGCATCAGCGGGATCGGTGCAGTGGCTTTATTGGAAAAATATCATGCAGACGTGGTTCTGTATGACAGCAGTGATAAATTGACAAAGGAAGATCTGGAGGCGAAGCTTCCCGGGGAAAGCAAGGCAGTCTGTATCGCCGGAGAACTGCCGGAGGAGGTAGAACTGAGCATTCAGGCAACCGTTTTAAGCCCCGGAGTACCTACGGATATTCCGCTGGTGAACCGTATGAGGGACCGTGGGGTACAGATTCTGGGAGAGATCGAACTGGGATTCCTTGCGGAGCAAGGCAGAGTGATCGCCATTACCGGCACTAACGGCAAGACTACAACCACCACACTGACCGGTGAGATCATGAAGGCACACTTCGGTAAGAATAAGACTTTCGTGGTGGGTAACATCGGTAATCCCTATACCCTGGAAGCGGATAAGACTTCAAAGGACAGTGTCACTGTGGGAGAGATCAGTTCTTTCCAGTTAGAGACCATACATACATTCCATCCGGTGGTATCGGCGATCCTGAATATCACACCGGATCACCTGAACAGACATCATACCATGGAGGCCTATGTGGCAGCCAAGGAAGCAGTGGCTTCCCACCAGACAAAAAATGATATCTGTGTATTGAATTATGACAATGATTACACCAGAGATTTCGCAGGAAGATGTCCTGCCACCCCGGTACTGTTCTCCTCCCATCACGAGCTGGAAAACGGTTACTTCCTGCGGGGAGACAAGATCATTAAGAGTGTGAACGGCGCAGAGACTGAACTAATGGATATTCACAAGGATATGAATCTGGTAGGCCTGTGCAATGTGGAAAATGTCATGGCAGCCATTGCTATTGCAGAGGGTATGCAGGTGCCCCTGGAGACGATTCTTACTGTGATCCGCAGTTTCCACGCAGTGGAGCACAGAATTGAGTTCGTAGCCACCAAGGGCGGTGTGGATTATTACAACGATTCCAAGGGAACCAATCCCGATGCCGCTATTCAGGGCATCAAAGCCATGAGCAAGCCCACGGTTCTCATCGGCGGCGGCTATGACAAGCAGAGTGAGTACGATGAGTGGATCGACAGCTTTGACGGCAAGGTAAAATGCCTTGTCCTCATCGGCCAGACCAGAGAGAAGATTGCCGAATGTGCCAGAAAGCATGGCTTTGACAAGATCCGTTTTGCGGACACTTATGAGGAATGCCTGAAGCTGTGTACCGAACTGGCCCAGCCGGGAGACGCTGTATTGTTGTCTCCGGCCTGTGCAAGCTGGGGCATGTTCCCGAACTATGAAGTCAGAGGACAGCTTTTCAAGGAATATGTACACGGACTGGCGGAATAAGAAATCATAACAGAAGTAAGGAGTAAAAGCAGGCATGGCGGAAACGCGGGGAAGAAGACGTAAAAAGAAACAACAATCCGAATACTTTTTTGACTACAGCCTGCTTTTTATTGTGCTGTTTTTACTGGGCTTCGGACTGATCATGATCTATTCGGCCAGCTCCTATGAGGCTTATGATTCCTATGGAGATGCCGCCTATTATATGAAGAAACAGCTGATCGCCAATATCATCGGTCTGGTCTTCATGATGGTCATTGCCAATATCCCGTATACCTTCTGGGAACGATTTGCCACCCTGGGATATGTGGTGTCCATGATCCTGATCTTCCTGGTAAAGACACCCCTGGGTATCACTTCCCACGGCGCTACCAGATGGATCGGTATCCCACATACAGGCTTCAACCTGCAGCCTGCGGAAGTAGCGAAATTGTGTATGATCCTGTTCCTGGCAAGTCTGGTATGCAAGATGGGAAAAAGCGTCCGTACCATGAAAGGCTTCTTTACCATGATGGCGGCACCCCTGCCGATCGCAGCATCGGTGTACCTCATTACGGATAATTTGAGTTCCGCCATTATTATTATGGGTATTGCGGTGCTGATGGTATTCGTGGCAAGCCCGGATTACAAGAAATTCATCATCATGGGCGGCAGCGTACTGGCGGCGGCTGGACTTTTGGTAGTCGCAGTCGTACAGTTGGGAGATAAGATCGGTGGCAAGTTCCGTCTGGCAAGAATCCAGGCGTGGCTGAACCCGGAAAGTCAGGCACAGGATAAAGGCTTCCAGACCCTGCAGGCACTGTATGCCATCGGAAGCGGTGGCATCTGGGGCAAGGGACTGGGGCAGAGTATGCAGAAGTTAAGCTTCCTGCCCGAGGCACAGAACGACATGATCTTCTCCATTATCTGCGAGGAACTGGGATTGTTCGGAGCGGTTGCCATTATTCTCATGTTCATTATGCTGTTGTGGCGGATGATGGTCATTGCCAATAATGCACCGGACCTGTTCGGCGCCATGCTGGTGGTGGGCGTTATGGGACATATCGCAATCCAGGCGATCTTAAACATTGCCGTAGTTACCAACTCCATTCCCAACACCGGAATTTCCCTGCCGTTTATCAGTTACGGTGGTTCTTCGGCATTGTTTTTGCTGTCGGAGATCGGACTGGTATTAAGCGTGGCGCGCAGGATCCAGTTAAAAGAGCTGTAGAAAAATACATATTCAGAAGACATGGTACGAAACAGTGCTTTCCTACATAAGATAAGATTATCATAAAAACGGGGATGGTGCTGTATGAAAGGAATCCGCATGCAGGGAGGCATTCCGCTGCAGGGGAAGGTACGCATACAGGGATCAAAGAATGCGGCACTTCCGATCCTGGCGGCAACGCTTCTTACCAATGAAGTATCCTATATTCAGAACTGCCCACGTATTGCAGATGTACATCGTTTTGTGCATCTGCTTCGGGAACTGGGATGTCTGGTGCACTGGCAGGAAAAAGGGATCCGGGTACAGCCGGGAGAAAATGAAGAACTTCCCTGCGAGAGAGCGGAGGACAGACGGATGCAGGGGGAAGCTATCACCGGAATGCGTTCATCTCTGTGCCTGTTGGGAGCATTGCTGGGAAGATGTGGTTATGTGACCATGGAGCATCCGGGTGGGTGCGTCATCGGAGAACGGCCGATCGATCTGCACATCAGGGCACTACAGCAGATGGGCGTCGAATTCCGGGAGGAAGAAGGGCTTCTGTCTGCACAGGTGAAGGATGGGAAAATGCACGGGGCAGAGATCACACTGGAGTTTCCCAGTGTGGGAGCTACGGAGAATATTTTGCTGGCTGCGGTGAAGGCGGATGGAGACACCAGGATACTGGGGGCCGCCAGAGAACCGGAAGTGACGGCATTGTGCGAATTTCTGACGGCATGTGGTGCACAGATTGAGGGGATTGGAGGATCGGAACTTCTGGTTCATGGTGACAGACCACTTCATAGTACACGGTACACAGTTCCGTCAGACCGGATTGTAGCCGGGACATATCTGTTCGCCTGTATCGGCTGTGGAGGCAGTGTACTTTTGACAGAGGCTCCCTGGGAGCAGATGGAAGCGGTGACCTTTGTGGCGGAAAAAATGGGTGCACAGTGTATCACCTCGGAGGAAGGTCTGTTCGTACAGTGTTCCAAAAGACCGCAGGCCATACCGTATTTACGGACCGGACCTTACCCGGGGTTTCCCACGGATCTGCAGTCGGTGGCAATGGCGGTGCTGACGAAAGCGGAAGGATGCAGCTGCATTGAAGAGAATATTTTCGAGAATCGTTTTCGTATTGCGGAACCGCTAAAGGGCATGGGAGCAGAGATTGTTCTGAAGGACGGAAGACATGCCGTGATCACCGGAGTGGAGCATTTACGGGGAAGCCGGATGGAAGCCTGTGAACTTCGCGGCGGTGCGGCACTGGTTCTGGCGGGGCTTGCGGCAGAAGGCGAGAGTTTCGTGACAGGACAGCACTTTATAGAACGCGGATATGAAAATATCTGCAGAGACTTGAGAGAATTAGGAGCACGGATCATCAGTGTATAGAGACCGAAGCAAAATTATCAGAAGAATAGTGATCATAGGCATCCTGCTGCTGGCACTGGGCGGTGGTGCGGTGGCATTGCACTCCGTGTATACGGTACGTACCGTGTATGTGGAGGGCAATGTGCATTATACCGAGGACGAGATCATGGAGATCGTGATGTCGGGACCTTTGGGAGATAATTCCCTGTATCTGTCTCTGAAATACCGGGACAGAGGGATTCAGGACATTCCCTTTGTGGATGTGATGAATGTATCGATTCTGGCACCCGACACGATCAAGATCACTGTATATGAAAAAGCACTGGCGGGATATGTGAAATATCTGGATACTTATATGTATTTTGATAAAGACGGCTATGTGGTGGAAAGTTCCGGGATCCGCACCCAGGGAATACCGCAGATCACGGGGCTTTCCTTCAACCATGTGGTGCTGGGAGAGCAGCTGCCGGTGGAGGATCCGCAGGTGTTTTCCAGGATCATGGATCTGACAAAGCTTTTGAACAAATATTCACTGGCTGCGGACAAGATCTATCTGCATTCTTCCGGTGACATTACGATCTACTTCGGACAGATCAAGGTTTCCATGGGCAGTGACAACAGCCATATAGAGGACAAGCTGCAGTTGTTGCCGGACTTCCTGGAGAAGTTACAGGGTAAAAGCGGAACCCTGCAAATGGAAAACTACGAGGAAGGAAAGGGTAAATTTACCTTCAAACCGGACGCGTGAAACATTTGTGAAACATTTTGAAAAAATAGGTTGCTAAATTTGTAAAATGATTATATGATAGTCTATGTGAAGTTGAAAAAGGTTAAAAGGAGGAACTAACCTTGCTGGAGATTAAGACGAATGACGCGGATACAGCTGCCAAGATCATCGTAGTCGGTGTAGGCGGCGCGGGAAATAACGCTGTAAATAGAATGGTGGATGAGAAAATTACCGGAGTGGATTTTATCGGGGTGAATACCGATAAGCAGGCATTGCAGCTCTGCAAGGCTCCGAAACTGTTACAGATCGGTGAGAAGCTGACCAAGGGTCTTGGTGCGGGAGCCAAGCCTGAGATCGGTGAGAAAGCAGCCGAGGAGAGTGCAGAAGAGATTTCCGCAGCTCTGAAGGGTGCAGACATGGTATTCGTCACCTGTGGTATGGGCGGCGGTACCGGAACCGGAGCTGCTCCGGTAGTGGCCAAGCTTGCAAAGGATATGGGCATCTTAACCGTTGGTGTGGTAACGAAGCCTTTCCGTTTTGAAGCAAAAGCCCGTATGGTCAATGCATTAAACGGTATCGAGCGTATCAAGGAACACGTGGATACCCTGATCGTAATTCCCAATGATAAGCTTCTGGAGATCGTGGACAGACGTACCACCATGCCGGAAGCACTGAAGAAGGCGGATGAAGTACTGCAGCAGGCAGTACAGGGAATCACTGACCTGATCAATGTTCCCGCAGTTATCAATCTGGATTTCGCAGATGTACAGACGGTTATGAAGGACAAGGGTATTGCTCACATCGGTATCGGTGAAGGCAAGGGCGATGACAAGGCTATGGAAGCTGTCAAGATGGCAGTGGAGAGCCCTCTGTTAGAGACTACGATTTCCGGTGCTACCCATGTTATCATCAATATTTCCGGTGACATTACCCTGGCAGATGCTTCCGATGCGGCAAGCTATGTTCAGGAGCTGGCAGGAGACGATGTAAATATTATCTTCGGTGCCATGTATGATGAGTCCAAGTCCGACAGTTGCACCATTACGGTTATTGCTACCGGTCTGGAAGACAAGGCCAACAACGGTGTACAGAATCGTCTGGGAGGAGGCGCTGCATTCAGACAGCCTGCTTCCCATATGACTCCCAGTTCTCTGAAGGGAATGAATATACAGTCTACCGCTCCTACGACATCCCAGGGACAGGGAGGACAGGCTCCGAGACCCATACAGCCGGTGCCCGGTATTCATAAGCCTACAGATATCAGAAGCTCTGTAGAAGAGAAGTCTCTGAAGATTCCTGATTTCTTACAGAGAAAGTAATACTTAGTATTTGTTTTTATCATAACGGAACATAATAAGAGCCACGACACAGAATACTGTGTTGTGGCTTGTTTTGCGTGGAGATTTTAGGAAAGCATATTAGTCTGCCGTTCTCTTTTTCCTGTGCAGAGAAATAATCCTCTCCCCCAGTACAAAGAACGCACCGATCGCACAAGGTAACAGCATGGTGGCGAAACGGTAGAGAAGCACGGCAGACAGGGCTTTGGCCTCCGGCAGGAGACGCCGAAACAGCAATGTGAAGACGGCTTCTACGGATCCAATCCCCGCCGGAGTGGGGATGACCCCCGCCAGCGACTGGCTGAGGGAGGTCAGAGCAAAACATTGCAGGAAAGAAAAGGGCAGATCGCCGGATTCTCCTCTAAGAGAATTGCAGAACACGATCCATGGAATGATATACCAGGTAGTGAATTTTAATACATTACACAGGAACAATCGAAGTAGCAGTAATGGATCTCGTAACAGAGACCGGCTTTCCGCCTGTAGCAGGGCAAGCTTATGCCCGGCACCGGTGAGTTTTTCCTCCCAGGAGGGATGCTTTGCACGGAACCGGTTGGCCAGCAGATTACATGCGGTCTGCATCCAGGGTACGGTAGCGACAGCTAACAGAACTCCTGCAATCACACAGACTCCTGCAAATCCCAGCAGAATATAACCCTGATAGTATGCAAACGAGGTGTGAATAAATCTGTAGGTTGCCAAAAACAATAGCAGACTATAGACTGCCATAGAGACCTTGTGGACAATATATTGGAAAAAGTACATGCCGGTGGCATTGGGAACCGGGATACCGGCTTTGTTCAGGTAATAGATTCCTGCGATGCCGGAACCGCTGCCCAGAGTGGCTGTCTTATAGAAAGAGCAGTAGAAAGCATTACAGAATCCCTTCAGGCGGGGATATTCCGGGTGTGTTTTATGCACGATCAGCCAGGTGATGTGCCCTTCAAAGATATGGTAGAGGATCACGGTCAGGAACAGGGACATGACCACTTGCGGGGAGACATTGGCAAGCTCCGTCAGCATATCTCCCATGGAATCCCGGAAGCTGTAATACAGGATACCTAATAACAGACAGACAAACAGAAGCTTTCCTGCGAATTTTAATCTCTTTTTGGTAGTATCCGACACAGACGTTTCCTCCTTTTTGAACCTTTTGGCAAGTAAAAATCTATTTTGATTGTCTCTCTTTTGCCTGAAAATGGAAAGAAACAGATTTTGAAAAACGTAGTCTTTTCACCGCATAAGTTTATCTTTTTTTTAGAATAAGGTAAGAGAATATCCATTGATTGTGTGGAAAAAAGTGGCTATGATTGATTTATTACAACAGATTTGGACAATAATACAGGAATGAGAAAGGGAAAATGTATGCAGGAAGTCAAACAACCAAACAAAAAACCGTTCATATTCTATTATATGATTGCACTGATCGTGATTATCCTGATCAACAGTCTTCTGGTACCGCAGATCGTACAGCGGGCAGTGAAGGAAGTGGATTACAACACTTTTATGCAGATGACTTATGATAAACAGATCGATGAGGTACAGGTCCAGGACAATCAGATCGTATTCACGGCAAAAGATGACAAGACCATCTACAAGACCGGTCTGATGGATGATCCGGACAGAACGCAGAGACTGTATGACAGTGGGGCAAAATTCTCCAGTGAGATCGTGGAGGAAGCATCGCCGGTTTTAAGCTTTCTGATCAGCTGGCTGCTGCCTTTGATCATCATTATTGGCTTCGGACAATTGATGTACCGTCAGATGGCGAAAAAAGCTGGCGGCGACTCCATGATGTTCGGCATGGGAGGCATGGGCAAGAGCAATGCGAAGGTCTATGTGAAGTCTTCCAACGGTATTAAGTTCACCGATGTGGCAGGAGAGGATGAGGCGAAGGAAAATCTGACAGAGATCGTGGAATACCTGCATGACCCCGACAAATACAAAGAGATCGGTGCTTCCATGCCGAAGGGTATCCTCTTAGTAGGCCCTCCCGGAACCGGTAAGACGATGTTAGCCAAGGCAGTAGCCGGAGAAGCCAATGTTCCCTTTTTCTCCATGTCAGGTTCGGAATTCGTGGAGATGTTCGTAGGTATGGGTGCCTCCAAAGTAAGAGACCTGTTCAAACAGGCAAAGGAAAAGGCTCCCTGTATCGGATTTATCGATGAGGTCGATGCCATCGGTAAAAAGCGTGACGGACAGGTGGGCGGTAACGATGAGAGAGAACAGACCCTGAACCAGCTGTTAACGGAGATGGATGGCTTTGAAGGCAACAACGGCGTTATCATTTTGGCGGCCACCAACCGTCCGGAGAGTCTGGATCCCGCACTGTTACGTCCCGGACGTTTTGACAGACGTGTGCCGGTAGAACTTCCCGACCTGAAAGGAAGAGAAGAAATCCTGAAAGTGCATGCCCGTAAGATCAAAGTCGCAGATAATGTGGACTTCAACAAGATCGCCCGTATGGCTTCCGGAGCCTCCGGTGCAGAGCTTGCCAATATCGTCAATGAGGCAGCTCTTCGGGCAGTCAGAGATAGACGTAAGTTCGCAACCCAGGCAGACTTAGAAGAGAGTATTGAAGTAGTCATTGCCGGTTATCAGAAAAAGAATGCCATCCTTACAGATAAGGAAAAGCGGATCGTGGCATACCATGAGATCGGACACGCACTGGTGGCAGCGAAACAGACCAATTCCGCACCGGTACAGAAGATCACTATTGTGCCCCGTACCTCCGGTGCACTGGGTTATACCATGCAGGTGGAAGAGGAAGGCAATCATTATCTGATGAGCAAGGAAGAGATGGAGAACAAGATCGCTACATTGACCGGTGGACGTGCCGCGGAAGAGATCGCCTTCGGGTCTGTGACCACAGGAGCTTCCAATGATATCGAACAGGCTACCAAGCTTGCCAGAGGCATGATCACCCGCTACGGTATGAGCAAAGATTTTGACATGGTAGCCATGGAGACCGTGACGAACCAGTATCTGGGTGGGGATGCTTCCCTGACCTGTTCCATGGAGACCCAGACTGCCATCGACAGAGAAGTTGTGGAGCTGGTGAAGAAGCAGCATGAAAAGGCAGGACAGATCCTGCTGGAAAACCGTGCGAAACTGGATGAACTGTCCCAGTATTTATATGAAAAAGAGACCATTACCGGAGAAGAATTTATGAAGATATTGAATTCCTAATAGGGTTCCCGGAGAAGACGGAATCGGCGTTTGTGCCGGTTCCGTTTTTCGTTAAGAAAATCTTAATCATATGGTAAAGGCATCTTAACCCTTGCCTGCTGTTATCTTAAAAAAGAAACCGCTATACTTTTCCTGTAAGAAAAAGTTGTGAAACGACACAGCAGAATGGGAGAGAAAGATGCAAAACAGAAACTATTTGAATAACAATAACATGCAAAAAGGAATCGCACTGGCGACCTGTATGGCAATCGTCATGGGACTGTTCACCGGGTGCGGGAAGAAGAACGATCTGCAGATTGCAGCGTCACCTGATGAAGTGCAGAAAGGGCGATATGTAGAGACGGAACTCTCACTTCCGGAGGAATGGAAGGACAAAAATATCAGCCAGATCTTTCGTTCGGGTGATGAATTACATTTTCTCGTGGCAGGAGGATCGGAAGGTCAGGTCTCTTTAGAGGAATGGATGCTGGGCGAAGGGGATACTCTGACGGAGGTGACGAAGGACTGGCTGAAGGCGCTTCCCGAGGGAAAGGGTCTGGAGAGCAGTGACAGTTTTACACTGTTGCAGGATGCGGAGGGGAATCAGTACCTGTACGGCAACTGTTACCGGGATGAGGAGAGCTCTTCCGCACATCTGTGGAAGGAAGCGGGCGGCAGTGCGTTGGATATTACACCACAGAAGTGGCTGGAGCCTATGGATATGGATGGCTATCGGTTCTATGATACGCCGCAGTATGTGACACTGACAGAGGACGGATTGTTAGTGGGACTGTCTTATTTTTCCCTGGATGTTGTATTGGCACAGGACGGAAGCCTGGTGAGCAGCCAGGAGAGCGACAGCCTGACAGACAGTGGCAGTCTGTCGGATAATAAGTGGGTCAGTGCTGTGGGAGATACGTTGTATCTGGCACAGGCGGATGAACAGGGGAACGTGAACGGTCTGTTGCAGATGCAGCTGGACGGAAGCAATGGGGCAAAAAAGAAGGAAGTGCTTCCTTTTTCCCAGGACAGTTACAGCTCTGCTTATTTCAGTGTGCTGGGAGACGGCACAGTCTATGCGGCGGATGCAGACGGATTCTTCCGCTGCGACGCAGGCGATACCAACTGGCAGAAGCTGCTTCAGGGAATCGATACCGGTTTTTCTCTGTCGGATCAGTGGTGCAGGGATATTGTGGCGCTGGCGGACGGCAGTGTATACGCGTGGTTTGGAAGTGAGAGCGGGGATAAAATAATGATTTATCGATATGATCCCGATGCGGTGACAGAGGTGACCGAAGAACTGACACTGTATACCGTGGAGGAGAGCTTCTTTTTACAGCAGGCTGCGGTGCAGTATCATAAGCAGCATCCGGAGGTACTGATCCATGTGGATGCGGCAATCTCCATGACGGATAAATACAGCGGAAATGCGGATTATCAGCAGATCTATCAGGATCTTAACACTTCCCTGACCTCCGGCAACGGACCGGATCTCATGGTGATGGATCATCTGAAACTGGACACGTATGCCTCTAAGGGCTTGCTACTGGATCTGCAGGAAATATTGCGACCCATGGAAGAGGACGGAACCCTGCTTTCCAACATCACAACAGCCTATAAAGAGGCGGATGGAACACGGTATGCGGTGCCGCTGCAATTCGGATTATTGTTAGCTGTCGGCAGGGATGTGCAGCCGAAGGAAATGAGCAGCATGGGCGCTATTGCAAAGGCGGTATCCGGAAAGACGGAGAGTTATATGGGAGACCGTACCTGCGGCGAACTGGTGGAAGAGTTCTATCCGTTGATCGTGGATGATATTTTACAGAACCGTCAGGTGAATCGTGATTCTTTGCGTCCCTGGCTGGAAGATTTGAAGAAGATTGCGGATAACTGCGGTATCCTGCCTTCCAGAAAAGAAGGCCGTGCAGCGAATATCTGGGATCTGGGATCTGATGTGAAGCTGGTATTTCAGGAGACTGACGGCTTTAATCAGGCAATGACACCCTATGCTGTGGCAGAACTGTTGAATGCCAATGTGGTATCCGTGGAAAATGCATTTTATCCGAAGATGGTCATTGGAATCAACAGCCGGAGTGAACACGTGGAGATCGCAAAGGATTTCCTGCGGTTTGCTCTGTCCGAAGAATTGCAGAGCGTGGATACCTATGAGGGTTTTCCTGTCAATGCAAAAGCGTTGGAGACGCAGGCTGCAGCAGACCGCAGCATGGCGGAAGCCTATACCACCTATGATATCGACGGCAGCACCGTAGAGTTCGCCATCAAAGCCTACTCTGAGGAGACCGCAAAACAGCTGATGGATCTATGCAAGACTGCAACCCTGTGCCTCAAGGAAGACACTCAGATCGAGACTTCCCTGACCGAGAGCTTACAGGCATACCTAAACGGGCAGGCGAGTGTGGAGGAAGCCATGGATGCGGTGGAAGGAAGCCTGAAGATGTATCTGGCGGAGTAGCGCTCCGCCCTTAAAAAAGAGATGTGCCCTAACCGGCACACCTCTTTTTCAACATAATACCGCCTGACTGGCAACAGTGTCTGTGCAAGCGGTACGTTCCTTGCAATTTTCTATATTTGCTAGATTATTACCGCCGAAATTATTGCATTGGATTTTGAGGCGGTAATAGGACCAGGAAAAAAGTATATATCAGAAATCATCCTCGTCAGCATTGTCATTCCAACCGGAAGTTATGTGAAGTTCACCGGTTTCCAGATTCATAGACATATTGTCACCCATACGCATATGAAGACATCAATAAGAAATTGTATTTCTGAATCGGATGACTTTGCCGTAACATGAACTACATTGGTGATGAATCCGTGGTATGGTTTTAAATATACAGGAGTTGTATAAGCCACGAACCCTGTTTGAGGATAAAAATAATAATTTTTCCATGCTTCATGTATATAATGGGAATTGCTATAGAAAGAACCGTTAGCACTTTCGTAAAAGGCCGTGAGGTTTTTTATACTGTTATTCGTTAACTGTAATAATTTTTTTAATATAGATTTATTGTATGTAATTACTTTTTCCAAAACATAAGGAGCATAGAAGTTTTTTGCGTACAATTTCGCATATCGTGTGACTGGCGTTCTACAGTCGATTCCCACAGGAAAGTAACTTGTAAACATAGGATAAAGCCGCTATAATTTTAAGTATAAGAAAGGCGGTGGAGAATTTACTTATGGAGATTTATGTGGATGCGGATGCCTGTCCGGTGGTGGACATAGTGGAAAAAACAGCAATAAAATATCAGATTCCGGTAACACTTCTGTGTGATACTAACCATGTGCTGACTTCCGGTTACAGTGAGGTGATAGTCGTGGGAGCCGGCGCGGATGCAGTGGATTATAAATTGATCAGTCTCTGCCACAGGGGAGATATCGTGGTATCTCAGGATTATGGCGTGGCAGCTATGGCACTTGGTAAGGGAGCCTACGCCATCCACCAGTCCGGCAAATGGTACACGGATGAGAATATTGATCAGATGCTCATGGAAAGACATCTGAATAAAAAGGCAAGACGTGCTTCTCAGAAAAATCATTTCAAAGGTCCGAAGAAGCGGACAGGAGAGGATGACGAGAGGTTCGAACAATCCTTTGAACGGATGGTAAAAGCAGCACTGGAGGAATCAGAATGATACTTTTTTCAAAGAAAAGCGAAAAGAAGACTTACGACCGGAGCAATCAAAAACCTGTCATCAAAGCCAGCATCTGCAACGGCGAACAGGTGGCGGGATTCAAGGATATCCACACGGGAAAATTCGAAGAAGTCATGCTGATCCGCAGGGCAGAGGATCTTGAGACATTTAAGACGATGTATGGAATTGAGGAAGAGATTGCGAAGGAATACTGAGATGTCTAATGCCAACATAGATGAACAGAATGGACAGGCTGTACTGGATTTGATTATGGGGCGGTTAGGGCGGAAAGATTCTGCAGTGGAGTACTGGAAGGGGTCCTTCAGAACGGATCGATAACCAAATGGCTTAAAAGGCTGGAAAAATCGCCTGATGCAATTGAAGAAAGTGAGTAGTGCGGTGGTATAGAAGAGTAATTGATTTTATAGAGCGAGGAACAGACTATGAAAAGAAAAATTATTTTAGCACTGATGACAATATGTATTTTATCGTTTGCTTCCTGCGGAAAACAGGAAACTACAGCGACAGCAGAACCCATTCCCACTGCTGTTGAATCTGCACAAGTAGAACTTACAGAAACAACCACGGAGACAATAGAAAGCACTGAGGTAGTAGAAGATAACACAAGTGAAGCAGAAGCGAAAGACGAATCAACAGAGGCAGAAAAGACCACAGAAGTAACCGACATAGAAGAAGCAGAGCCGCTTTCAGAAAAAGACCTTGCATTTAGTTTTTTGGGATATGATACATATAATGAATATGTAGAGGCGGGAAATGATGAGGCTGCATACATGCTTGCCGATAATGCAAACATGATAGTATCAGGTGAATTTACAGATGATGGTAATGTAATAGAAAGTACAGTAAGAGGCATCAAACTTGGAGACAGTATAGACAAAGTAATTGAATTATATGGAGATACAAAGCAGCGTTCCGCAGATATTAAAGATGTATTCTCACATGATGGGTTAAAGGACTCCGGAGCATATAATTATTTCTTAAAAATTGATTCAACCAAAGACTACTTTTATGCATTTAGATTTAGAGTAGATCAAAATAATAATATAATTGCAGTTGTAATAGAACCTATTTCAATGAAGTATTGGTCAGAAGATTGAACTTAACTGAAAATGCTGAAGGGCCGACACAGATCCTTGGTAGATTATTCACAGAGAGAAGGCAGCTTGAAAGAGTCTCACCCTAATATCATTATTTTTACAAATGAAAAAAGCTCAGGAACACCCTATTCCTGAGCTTTTTAAAGTAAAAAAATAATGCGGAAGATGGGACTTGAACCCACACGGTATTGCTACCACAAGATCCTTAGTCTTGCTCGTCTGCCAATTCCGACACTTCCGCATAGCGACACAAAATAATTACTATCTCGCATCACGCAAGAATGATAATAACATCTTCCCACGGCAATGTCAACATGATTTTGAAATTTGTAGGAATTATTTATACACTTAGAACAGTTTGGGAGAAATGTAAAGATAGAAAATTATGACGATGGCGTCTTAGATTTATTTCTGATATAATACATAACAGAAAATACACTACAGATGATTATTGGAAAAATATAAACAGAAGAAGGAACAACAGTTATGGAATCAAGAGTAGAAAAAGCAGCAGAAAGAAAAATGTGTGGCTACAATTGTGCGCAGGCAGTGGCATGCACGTATTGTGATCTGGCGGGAATTGATGAAGAGACGGCTAGGAATCTTACTCAGGGATTTGCGGCAGGTATCGGTGGCAGCATGGAAGCTACCTGCGGAGCTGTCATCGGAGCGGTCAATGTACTGGGACTGATCAATAAAAATCCGCAGAAGACCATGCAAGGGTCCAGAAGGATAATTCAGAGCTTCAAGGAGCAGAACGGAACCGTGATCTGTAAGGAATTAAAAGGCATCAACGATGGCATTGTAAAGAGAGAATGCATCGACTGCGTCAGAGATGCAGCGGCTTTACTGGAAGCAGAATTACCGGAAAGCTATGGAAAGTCGAAAACGGTAGTACCATAGAGGTGTGACAGCATGAGTACAAAAGAAACTTCAGCGGATAAAACAAAATACCGCCTGGCGGAAGCGGCGAAAAAGTGTATGGCTTCGTCCGGCACCGATGCCATGACCGTGACGCAGATCGTGCAGACCTGCGGTGTGACGAGGCAGACCTTTTATCGGAATTTTCAGGACAAATATGATCTGATCAACTGGTATTTCGACAAACTCTTACTGGAATCTTTTGCCCAGATGGGAGACGGACTTACTGTATACGAAGGACTGACCAGAAAGTTTGAATTCATTCAAAATGAGAGAGTCTTTTTTGCTGGGGCATTCCGATCGGATGATCATAATTCTCTAAAGGAACATGACTACGAGCTGATCCTGAATTTCTATACACAGCTGATCAGGCGTAAGACCGGCAGACAGCTTGAAGAGAACCTTTTATTTCCCTTGCAGCTTTATTGCAGAGGATCTATTGATATGACCGTGGAATGGATCTTCGCTCCGAAGGAGAGAACACCGGAGCAGATGGCGGCGCTTTTGGTCAGTGCACTTCCTATGCCGGTGACAGAATTATTTCAGCAGTTGGGTGTATTGCGGTAGTGAAAAAATCACCAAAACTATTTGTGAAAAATTACTAAAATAGATGTACACATTGTGAACTTTCTGTAAAAAGTGACAGTCGGGGCAAACTGTCACTTTCTTTATGCGATGTTTGCAGTTAGAATAAAATTATCAATAAGATTGTTTTTATGTCGAAAGGAGATTATGTATCATGGCAAACAGAATTATGCTCAACCAGACCTCTTATCACGGTGCAGGAGCAATTGCAGAAATCGTAACCGAAGCAAAGGCTCATGCTTTTCAGAAAGCATTCGTATGTTCCGATCCGGATCTGATCAAGTTCGGTGTGACCGGAAAGGTAACCGATCTGCTGGACAAGGAAGGTCTTGCTTATGAAATTTATTCCGATATTAAGGCTAATCCTACTATTGACAATGTGAAAAACGGTGTGGCTGCTTTCAAGGCATCCGGCGCAGACTATATCATCGCCATCGGCGGCGGCTCCTCCATGGATACCTCCAAAGCCATCGGCATCATCATTGCAAACCCTGAATTCGAAGATGTACGCAGCCTGGAGGGCGTAGCACCTACCAGGAAGCCCTGCGTTCCCATTATCGCAGTGCCCACCACAGCAGGTACCGCAGCAGAGGTTACGATTAACTACGTTATCACCGATGTAGAGCGCAAGCGTAAGTTCGTATGCGTAGACCCTCATGATATGCCTATCATTGCTGTGGTAGATCCCGAGATGATGTCTTCTATGCCTAAGGGTCTGACCGCTTCCACCGGTATGGATGCACTGACCCATGCAATTGAAGGTTACACCACCAAGGCAGCCTGGGAGATGACCGATATGTTCCATCTGAAAGCCATCGAGATCATTTCCAAGTCCCTGCGCGGCGCGGTAGCTAATACTAAGGAAGGCCGCGAAGGCATGGCTCTGGGTCAGTACATTGCCGGTATGGGCTTCTCCAACGTGGGTCTGGGCATTGTCCACTCCATGGCACACGGCCTGTCTGCCCTGTATGACACCCCCCACGGTGTGGCCTGCGCTATCCTGCTGCCGGTGGGTCTGGAGTACAACAAGAGCGCTGCCGGCGAGCGTTACCGCGCCGTGGGCAAGGCCATGGGCGTTATGGGCATCGACGAGATGAACGATGTGGAAGCCGCTGATGCCACCATCGCTGCCGTCAAGCAGCTGAGCGCAGACGTGGGCATTCCCGCAAACCTGCACGGCATCCTGAAGGAAGAGGATATCCAGTTCCTCGCCGAGTCTGCTTTTGCAGACGCCTGCCGTCCCGGCAACCCCCGCGACACCAGCGTGGAGGAGATCGTGGAGCTGTACAAGAGCCAGCTGTAAGCTGTAAAAAATGACCCTGAGAGCCGTTGCACCGTGCTTGTGCAGCGGCTCTTTTTTGGTGGGAAAATCCCGTACCGATTGTAACATTTTCAGCTGGCCTCTTGTATAAACCGGCGCAAGCGAGTACAATCAGAGAATAAAAACAGAAGGCGAGGAAAGCGCGATGACACTGAATTTCTACACGCTGGGCGTGCTGTATCTGGTCTATTCCTTCCTTGGGTGGGTAGGGGAGACCGTGGTGGCTACCTTCCGGGGCAAGCGGTTTGCAAACCGCGGCATGGCGGCGGGGCCGTTCTGCTTTGTGTATGGCACCACGGCCATCCTGATGGCAGTGGGCTTTGCAGATATGCGCACAAAGCCGGTGGTGCTGTTTGTGGCCTGTATGCTCACGGCTACCGTGGTGGAGTGGCTTACGGCAAACCTGCTGGAACGGCTGCACAACCGCAAATGGTGGGATTACTCCGATAAAAAGTTTAACCTGAACGGCTACGTCTGCCTGCAATACTCGATGCTGTGGGGCGCGCTGGGCATGGTGACTGTGCTTTGGGGCAACGGGCTGCTGCTGCGGCTGTGTGCCCTTGTGCCCGGCTGGCTGCTGCATCCGCTGGTGTGGGCGGCGCTGGGCATCGCGGCGCTGGACCAGCTGGGCTCGGCGGTGCTGGTGGGGCGGTACGCGGCGCAGCACCCGGTGCTGGAACAGCTGAACCAGAAGCTGGAAGAGCGCTCCGATACCCTGCGCCGCCGCATTGCCGTGTATGTGGAAAAGCGCATCCAGCGCGCCTACCCGGAGGCCGCCCGGCAGCAGCCCACGGCAGCGCAGAAGGGAAAAGCCGACTTCCTCAGCGCGGCAGACCTGCTGTGGCTGTTCGTCATCGGGGCGTTTCTGGGCGATATGGTGGAGACCGTGTTCTGCCGCCTGACCGCCGGGGTATGGATGAGCCGTTCCAGCTTGGTGTGGGGGCCTTTCAGCGTGGTGTGGGGTCTGGCGCTGGCCATGGCTACCGTGCTGCTGCGGCAGAATCAGGAAAAAAGCGACCGCTATCTCTTTGCTTTCGGCACGGTGCTGGGCGGCGTATATGAATATGTGTGCAGCGCCGTTACCGAGCTGCTGTTCGGCACGGTGTTCTGGGATTACAGCAAGTTCAAGTTCAATCTGGGCGGGCGCATCAACCTGCTGTACTGCTTTTTCTGGGGCATTGCGGCGGTGCTGTGGATGCGCTACGGCTACCCGCTGGTGCTGAAGCTGATGAAAAAGGTGCGCAGCCATATCCGTCCGTGGATGACGGCGGCGCTGGCGGTGTTCATGGCGGTGAATATGCTCACCAGTGCGCTGGCACTGGCGCGGTACGATGCCCGCACCAGCGGCGAAGCACCCAACGGCCAGCTGGAAGTGTTCCTTGACGCGCATTTCGACAACGCCCGCATGGAGCGCATTTACCCCAACGCCAAAAAAGTGAACAAGGCAGAATAAACTCCATATTTCCCCTTGCGTTTTTGCCGGAAAACCGGTATAATATTCTTTGGATAAAAGGGAGTAAGGGGCGTACCTTGGTTAAAAAACCGGTGCGCTGTACTGTGGCGACAAACCCGGCAGAAATGCCCGATGCAGTACCGGATGCTTGAGACTTTTATCACATTTTCCCGTTTTGGGCAGGATGTGATAAGGGTCTTTTTTTGTGCCTCTGCCGCCATCATTTAAAAAGGAGAGATATTATGCTGATCCCTGTTCTGTTGTTTATCGTGGGTCTGCTGTGCCTGATCAAGGGCGGCGACTGGTTTGTGGACGGTGCCACCGGCATCGCCCGCCGCTTCCATGTGCCGGAGCTGCTCATCGGTGCCACGGTGGTGTCCATCGGTACCACCCTGCCGGAGGTCATGGTGTCCACCACCTCTGCCCTCACCGGTCACGGCGAGATCGCCTACGGCAACGCCATCGGCTCGGTCATCTGCAACGCTGCATTGATCGCCGCCATCACCATTGCGGTGCGCCCGGGCAAGGTTGACCCCAAGAGCCTGCGCACCCCGGTAGCCTTCTTCTTTGTGGCTGCCGCTTTCTATGCCGGTGTGGCCTACACCACCGGCTCCTTCACCCGCCCGGTTGGTCTGATCCTGCTGGCCATGTTCGTGGCTTACATCGTGTGCAACGTGCTGGCCATGAAGAACGCCCCCGCCCCGGAAGAGGAGGAACAGGGGGAAGAGGGCTCCTTTGGCAAGGAACTGGGTCTGCTGGCCATTGGTGCAGTGCTCATTGCTGTGGGCGCTGACCTGCTGGTGGACAACGGCACCCTGATCGCACAGGCACTGGGCGTGCCGGAGTCGGTCATTGCGCTGACCTTTGTGGCACTGGGCACCTCGCTGCCGGAGCTGGTCACCGCCATTACCTCGCTGGCCAAGGGCCACGGTGCGCTGTCGCTGGGCAATGTCATCGGTGCAAACGTGTTCAATCTGGTGCTGGTCAGCGGCGTGTCCGTGACGCTGGCTCCCTTCACCATCCCGCAGAACTCCACCATCGCAGGCATGAACGCCTCGCTGGTGATGGATATC
>OGGD01000803.1_pt1 | contig 19780 bp, 13 predicted proteins | sample 1571091 | NCBI WGS metagenome assembly OGGD01 (sample SAMEA2582073, study PRJEB24529) | metagenome | biome: Human gut stool | place: China | collected 2011
CCTCGTAACCCTCAGCATCAAACATCTGACGGAAAGCCAGACGGCCAATACGACCGAAACCATTGATAGCAACTCTAACAGCCATTGTAATAGTACCTCCTAATTATTTTACCCATAATCGGATAAATCACGGTATCTTTATTGTAGACCAAAACTGGCAAACTTTCAAGTGTCTGCTAAAAAATTAACAACACAATTTTATCTTTTTTTGCTTTTGTACGATTTTATGCACCCTTCCACAAAGCTTTTGTTCAATTGCACCAAGGGTGCACTGCCGTTTTTTGTCAGTTATTTCCAGCTTTTCCCTTTCCGGTACAGGCAACCCCCATGCCGCCGATGCAGCAAAGCGCAAGGCCGGAAAGCAGCTCCGGCAGCGCTGCCGCCATACCGCCGCTAAGACCCGCTGCCAACAGCAGGAGCACCCGGGGCAACTCCCAGCACAGGCACAGACAAAAGGCTGCAAGCGCCGCTGCGTGCAGGGTGCGCCCGTTTTCCGGCCGGGGCAGATATAGAGTGCGCGCCAGCGCCGCCAGAAACAGCAGCGCCGCCATCTCCTGCCAGACCGCTGCCGTAGGCTGTACCCGGTGCCAGCTGGAGCTGTTCTCCATAAAGCGCATCAGCACGTTCCAGTAGAACAGTGCACTGCCCGCTATGGCCAGCGGCAGACCGCCGCCGGGCGTTTTCCAGCCGTCCCGGCGCAGCCAGCTGCGGCCGAGATTGCTCAGCCACACGGCACAGGCTACCTCCAGCAGAATGCGCACAAAGGTGCTTACCGTACCGGCTGCAAACACGAACTGTGCTGCACCGGCAGCCAGCATACACACCGCCCCGGCAAAGGCCAGCACGCCCGCCGCCGGGCGGCGGCTGCGCAGCGGCGTCTCAGGCAGCGGGCGGCTGCGTCCGGCCAGCACTGCGGTCAGCACCACAGCGCCCAAGGCAAGATACCGCCACCATACCGCGCCTGCGGTGCACAGACCGGTGGCGGCGTCCGTAGCAAAGGCAAGGTCTGCGCCGCGGCCAAGGCCAAGCAGCACGCAGAGCAGGACAACAACGAACTCTAACGATTCCATTAACGTTCCTCGATGGGCTTATATTTCTGGCGCACGCCCAGATACTTGTAGGCCGGGCGGATGATCCGGTTGGCAAAGATCACCTCTTCCACCCGGTGTGCGCACCAGCCCGGCACACGGGCGATGGCGAACAGCGGGGTGTACAGATCCTCCGAGATGCCCAGCATGTTGTAGATCAGGCCGCTGAACAGGTCCACGTTGGCACACACCGGCTTGGAGCTGCCCTTTTCCTCAGCAAAGATGCCGGGTGCCAGCCGCTCGATGCTGCACAGCATGTTGTACTCTTCCTCAAAGCCCTTTTCGTAGGCCAAATGCTTTGCGCGCTGCTTCAGGATGACTTCACGGGGGTCGCTGATGGTGTACACCGCATGACCCATGCCGTAGATCAGGCCGGAGCCGTCGCCCGCCTGCTTGCGCAGGATGCGGCGCAGATACTCGCGCACCTCATCGTCATCCTCCGGGTTCTCGACGTGCTTGAGGATATCCTGCAGCTGGCGGTTGACCATCAGGTTCGCGCCGCCGTGCTTGGGACCCTTCAACGCACCGATGGCCGCAGAGATGGCCGAGTAAGTGTCCGTACCGGAGGAGGACAGCACGCGGGTGGTAAAGGTGGAGCAGTTGCCGCCGCCGTGGTCTGCGTGCACCAGCAGGCACATATCCAGCAGCTTTGCTTCCTCGTGGGTGAACTTCTGATCCGGACGGTAGGTGCTGAGGATGTGCTCTGCCGTGCTCTGGCCGGGCTTGGGCAGATGGAAGAACATACTCTGTTTATCGTAGTAGCGGCGCTTCATCTGGTAAGCGTTCACCATCATGGTGGGCATACTGGCGATCAGGTTGATGCTCTGGTTCAGGATATTCTCAAGGCTCAGATCCTCGGCGCGGTCGTCGTAGGAGTACAGACCCAGCACACAGCGCTGCAACTTATTCATGATATTGGGCGAGGGGGCGTTCATGGTGTCCATAAAACCGTCCGGCAGGGCGCGGGACTCTGCCAGGATCTCGCAGAAATCGTCCAGCTGCTCCCGGGTGGGCAGGCTGCCGAACAACAGCAGCCAGATCACTTCCTCAAACACGAAGCGGTCGTTGCGGTAAGCCTCGTCCACGATCTCGTTGATGTTGACGCCCCGGTAGATCAGCTTGCCGGGGGTGGGGATCACATGACCCTCCTGATCCTTTTTGTAGCCCACAACGTCGCAGACGTTGGTCAGGCCGGCCAGCACGCCGGTGCCATCCGGGTTGCGCAGGCCGCGCTTGACTCCCAGCCGCTCGCTGGTCTCCGGGTCGATGTAGTTGTTTGCGATGTACTCCTCGCACAGGGTACGCATGGTCGTCGGATCCAGCGTTGCCACTTCTGCATGTGCAAAGTTCATAGGAGTGCTCCTTTCCGTCTCTTACTTTTTATACTTTCCGATCCCGTCCATCCTACGCTCTGATGGACATACTTTTATAATATCGCTTTTGTGCAGTAAATTCAAGCGCTAAGTGTACACTTCTCACCGCAAAGCGCAAAAATGCCGGTTTTCCTCTGCGCATTTCCCGCCGGTTTGCACGCTGCCGGGCGTATGATGTTCCCAAAGCTTGCGTTCCGGGAGGAGGTCTCGTATGAAACGTTCCTTTTTGCTGCTGTGCGCCGTTCTGCTGGTGCTGGGCTGCGCACTGCCGTGTGCTGCCTACCGCCTTGCCCGTACGACCCTTGCGCAGAGTGCTGCTCCGTCCGCAGCAGAAGCCGCCTCTGCCGCCTCGGAGGAAAGCAGCGAGCAAGAAGCTCCCTCCCCTGCTGACACAGCCGATACCGTCTGCTTTACGGATCAGAGCACCGGGCAGGCGGTAGAGCTGCCGCTGCGGGAGTACCTGATTGGAGCCGTTGCCGCCGAAATGCCGGTCAGCTGGCCGGACGAAGCACTGAAGGCGCAGGCAGTGGCGGCGCACAGCTATGCCCTCTACCGCCGGGATCACAGCACCGAGGAAAACGGCGCATGGTTCACCGCAGACCCCGCCCGGCGGCAAGGCTGCCTGACCGATGCAGTGCTGCACAGCTACTGGGGCACTGCCTACGCAGCCAACTACGCCCGGCTTTCCGCGCTGATAGACGCAGTACAAACGCAGGTGCTGTATTATGGCGATGCCCCCGCCGGGACAAGCTACTTTGCCATGTCCAATGGCCGCACCGAAGCCAGCGAAAACGTCTGGGGCACTGCCCTGCCCTATCTTGTACCGGTGGACAGCAGCACCGACACCGCCGCCGACAACTACGAATACACCCTGAACCTTTCCGCCGCCCAATTACAGCAGCTGCTGGCGGAGCGGCTAGGCATCGCCGCTGATCTTTCGCAGCAGGCGCAGTGGTTCGGCACGCCGGTGCTCACCCCCTCCGGCTATGTAGACAGTCTGCCGGTATGCGGACAAATGGTGCAGGGCACCGCCCTGCGCAAGGCGCTGGGGCTGCGCAGCGCCTGCTTTACGGTAGTCTGCCAGAGCGGCACATTCTCCTTTACCACAAGGGGCTACGGGCACGGCGTAGGCATGAGCCAGTGGGGCGCAAAGGCACTGGCCGAGCAGGGCGCAGACTACCGTGCCATTCTGGCGCACTATTACCCCGGCACGGAGCTGCGGGGGTAACAGCGACAGAACAAAGACGATTTTGAATGTTCTCCGCGCTGCTCTGACCATATTCAGCGGAAGGAATATTTTAATTTTGTGGTTCAGAACCGCCTGCGGGCGGTTCTGAACCACTTTTTTTCACGGAAAGCTTTTTATATTATGCAAACAGGGCTGCTGCACGTTGCTTCGTGCAGCAGCCCCAAATTATTTCTTTTTATCAGCCGAACAGCTGTGCGAACCAGCTTACGGTGGTCTCGGCGGCAGTCTCTACCGTGGTCTCCATCTGTTTGACCGTCTGCTGCAGCTTAGTGCCCTCAGTATCCTTGACCGACCAATACGTCTGGGTACTGCTTGCACTGCCGGACACCGTGAAGTCCGAAGCGAAGCACAGGCTCTCGCCCACAGAGTCGGTCACCAGCACCATATAGGTGTAGCTGCCCTCCGGCAGCTCTCCGAAACGGATCTGGCTGTCCAGCGTGTTCAGCGAGAAAGCGGCGGCATTCACCTGTGCCTCGGCGCTCTGCATGGTCTGGTCCGCCGCATCCAGAACAGCCACCTGCACACTGGTCAGGGTGGTGCCGGTAGCGCTGTTAGCCGTACCGGTCAGTGCCATGCCGCTGCCGGTGCGAAGATTCACCGGGTAGCGCACGCCCTCCAGCCGCAGCCCATCAGTCTGTGCCGCCACGCTGTTGTGATCTGCGGTGACGTACCAGTAGCAGGAGGATCTTGCGATGGACACGCTGGAGCTGGTAATGGGGATGCGTCCGTAACCGATGTTCCCCGCCGGGTCGGAGCAATAGAAAATACCGTTGGTATAGTCGGTCAGCAGCACCGCATGGGGCTGGGTGCGGTCGTAGAGGACGATGCCCTCCGGGTGCTGCTCCAGCAGGGAGATCAGCACCGCCGTTTTGCTTTGCAGTCCGGAGGGCAGGGTGCCGTAGCCCACCTGCATCTCCTTATATGTAAAGCTGTGTGCAAGGCCGTTGGCCCATGCTGTGGAGCGCACACTGTTCTCGGTCACGTTCGTCCAGTCGCTCAGCCCGTCAAAGTAGGCACGGCGGCGCAGCATCATGGCTGCAGAGGCCAGCGTACAGGTGCCGCCCCGGCTCTGCTTGAAGTAGAAACCTGCGTCCACGTTCAGGTCCACTGCCAGTGCAGCGGGCAGACAGGTAAACAGGAAAGCAAGGCTCAGGATCAGGGTCAGCAATCGTTTTTTCAGGGCGTGCGGTGCGGCGGTATTCACGGTTCGGTATTTCCTTTCTTATTTCTTTGCAGATCTCATAGGGATCTACCGCTACAAAGTATACCAGCCTGTCATTCTTTTGTAAACAATTCTCCGTCTTTTTTCTCAATATCAACACGTTTAGGGGATATCCATTGGTTGCTTTTTACAAATTTTTCTGAAATATTCCACGCATTTGACAAAATTTCGTCCTACCCACCGCACAACTGTGAAAATATATTTCTTTTTTCGCCCGGCGCGCAGAGCGCAAAAAAGTCGGCAGCCCTGCACATTCGTCCCGGCATTTCACAAAACAATTCCCTCTCTGAGCCATGCAGCAGCCAGCCTATCGTTGTCTGCCGCAGTTGGGGCAGTAAATGTCCCCAATTTTCCATAATTCATATACTAGTATACAAGTTCGGAATAAACATTTGCCCTATTTCGCCTTCATTTATCGGCATTCTGCCCAATAATGCCTTCAAAAGTTTATATCAAACGCCAAAGTTGTTTTGTTTTGCTAAATATTTCTTGTAAAAATGTGAAATTCATGTTAACTTGAATACAACATTGTGCACGCCTGTACGGACAATCTCGTGTCCGGCAGCGTGTACGGAAAAGGAGACTATCCATGAAAAAAGCAAAGCAACCCATCCGGCGCACTCTGGCCGGGCTGCTGGCAGGTGCGCTGCTGCTGGGCATGACGCCGCTGGCTGCATTTGCAGAGGACAGCACCTCTGCAAGCGGCTGGCAATTCAAGGCCTTCGGCACCTCCTCCGCAGCAAACGTCAACACCCTTGCAGAGGGTGCAGACATCCACAGCAAAGTCACCCTGAACGCCTGCACCGTCAAGGAGGACGGCACCATCAACAAAAAGGGCGGCAAGTTTGTTGCCGACTCCCCCGCCGATGGTCTTTCCTTCTACTACACCACCATCGACCCCACCAAGGAAAACTTCTATCTGCAGGCCGATGTGACCATCGACTACGTCAACCCCGCCCCGGACGGTCAGGAGGGCTTTGCGCTGATGCTGCGCGACAGCCTGAGCGGTTCCGGCAGCTACTTCTCCAACCAGATCTCGGTTGCCGGTACCAAGCTCCCGCTGGACGGCGTAGAGATCAAGGACGCCGTGGGTGTGCGCAGCTACACCGGCATCATCTCCAACGAGACCGCCGCCTCTAATGAGGTCAAGGCGACCCGCGCCGCTTTCAGCAGCCAGACCATCAAGCAGGGCGACACCTACCGTGTCAGCCTTGCCAAGACCAGCAACAGCTACGTTGCCACCCAGTACGCCATCAATGCGGACGGCACCACCGGTGCGGTCATTGGCTCTTCTACCCTGTACATCCCGGCAAAGAACAGCACCGCCACCAGTGTTTCCAAGTATGCTGAGCTGGACGACCCCATGACCGTGCAGGAGGCAAACAAGGCATATCTGGGCTTTGCAGCTGCCCGCGGCATGAATGTGACCTTCTCCAACGTCACCTACACCACCAGTGCATGGAATGCCTCGGAGTGGACCTTGCAGCCCACCAGTTACATCGACCCGGTGTACCAGATCACCAGCCCCTCCACCTGCACCGGCAGCAGCTACGCGCTGGCTTTCAAGGCCAATGCAGACGGCACCGCCAAGGTGTACGCCAACGGCAAGCTTGTGGACAAGAACCTTGCCGTCAAGGCCGGCGAGACCCTGACCCGGAGCTACACCGTGACCCGCGATACCACCTTTAAGGTGGTGTTCACCCCGGACAAGAACTACGTCATCAGCGCCTTTGAAAAGCTGAGCAGCTACAAGGCCGCCACCATTGAAAAGAAGGTCTCGCTGCGGGCTCTGGGCGCAAACGGTATCATCGTGGTCACCCCGGACGGCAGCGCAACCCACAACGGCACCAGCGCTGCGGACGCCGTAGACCTGCAGACCGCGCTGAACTACGCCGCCGCAGGCCAGACCATCCAGCTGGCAGGCGGCACCTACCACCTGACCGGTGAGCTGAAAGTAGAGCGCGGCCGTGACGGCACCGCCGAGGCACCCATCACCCTGACCACCGCAGACGGCAGCTACGCCACGCTGGACTTTGGCGGCGTGGGCACCGGCTTCAGCGTCTGGGGCAACTACTGGAACATCAGCAAGCTGAACATCACCAACACCAAGGACGGTGCCAAGGGCATGCAACTGGCCGGCAGCCATTGCGTGCTGGAGCAGATGAACTTCTACAACAACGGCAACACCGGCTTGCAGGTCTCCGGCCTGTCTACGGACAACAAGGCACTATGGCCCAGCTACAACACCATCAAGAACTGCACCTCTATGAACAACGCCGACCGCGCCATGGAAGATGCCGACGGCTTTGCCGCCAAGCTGACCACCGGCGAAGGCAACGTGTTTGACGGCTGCGTCGCCGCTTACAACGCCGACGACGGCTGGGACCTGTTCGCCAAGGCTGCTACCGGCTCCATCGGTGCCGTTACCATCCAGAACTGCGTTGCCTACAAAAACGGCTACCTGATGCTGGCCGCAGAGCCGGTCAAAAAGCAGCCGCTGCAATTCCCCACCGTTGCCTGTGACGCAAACGGCAACCTGAGCTTTGGCAATGTTGCCACCACCATCGAGGCAGGCAACGGCAACGGCTTCAAGATGGGCGGCACCAACCTGCCCGGCAACCACAAGCTGCTGAACTCCATCTCCTACGACAACGCCGCCAAGGGCATCGACTCCAACTCCTGCCCGGACGTGAAGGTGTACAACTCCACCTCCTACAACAACGAGGGCTACAACGTTGCACTGTACACCGGCAACAAGTCTGCCGTGACCGACTACGCCGCTGACGGCATCATTTCCTTCCGCAAGGGCACGGACGGCAAGGAGCAGCTGGCGCTCCAGAGCCAGAGCAGCACCGCTGTCTACGGCCCGGACAACTTCTATTGGGACGCCGAGACCCAGACCAGCCACAACAAATCCACCAACACTGTCACGGTGAAGGAGAGCTGGTTCCAGAGTCTGGACACCTCTGTTGCCCCCACCCGCAACGCAGACGGCAGCATTGATATGCACGGTCTGCTGCTGCTCACCGCCGAGGGTCTGGCTGCCACCGATGCCGGTGCACGCGGCGCTGTCTGGGGTCAGGCAGAAGCCGCCAAGGCCACCTTCTGGGTGGTGGGCGACTCCACCGTCTCCCCCTTCAACGACAGCTACTACCTTCCCCGCGAGGGCTACGGCGAGGAACTTGAGAACTACTTCAACGCCAACGTCTACAATCTGGCCGTTTCCGGCGCATCCAGCAAGGACTTTACCGGCATGGCCAACTACACCACCCTGCTGAAGGGTTCCGACACGGTGCCCGCACTGGGCGATGCCGCCGGGGACAAGTTCCTGCTCATCGGCTTCGGCCACAACGATGAAAAGACCGAGCCTGCCCGCTACACCAACCCCAACGGCGACTACAAGACCGAGGGTTCCTTTGCCAACAGCCTTTACGTCAACTACATCCAGCCCGCTTTGGAGCGCGGCGTTATCCCCGTGGTGTGCACCCCCATTGCCCGCCTGACCGAGGCGAACAACAAGGCCAGTTATGACGGTGCTTCCGGCCACAAGACTACCACCGTCACCATCGGTGATGCCGTCTATGAGGGCGGCGACTACGCACAGGCCATCCGCGATATGTGCAGCGAGCTGCATCTCATCTGCGTGGACCTGACCGATGCTACCATCAACGAAAACATCGCCATGGGCAAAAAGGCACAGTACACCCACAGCTTTACCGGCGCAAAGGCCGACAAGCGCGGCAAGCTCTCCCCCACCGGCCTTGACCTGACCCACACCAACAGCTACGGCGCAAAGCTGAACGCATGGCTCATTGCCCAGCTTACCGCCGACACCCCGCTGGGCGCTTACAACCGGAACAAGGCAAAGCCCACCTACAAGCAGTTCTACGGCGATGCCGCAAACCCGGACTATGTGCCCTCCAGCTACGCCGCACCCACCCAGACCAGCAAGCTGTGGCCTGCCTTTACCGATGCCAACGGCACGGTATGGAACGGCTCTGTCTTCGGCAACGTGGGCGGTGACGACAAGATCTCCGGCGGCGATTTCACCGCCGCTGTCGATGGCCAGAACATCACGCTGGGCGTTGCCAACAACCGCGGCAAGATCGCATCCACGGTGGACGGCCTGATGATGTACTACGTCCAGCTGCCCGCCGGCACCAATTTCACCCTGACCGCAAAGGCCACCGTGAACAAGCTTGCCAAGAACAATCAGGTCTCCTTCGGCCTGATGGCGCGCGACGAGATGTACGTTGACACCAGCATCTCCGACCCCATGGGCGATTATGTGGCCGTGGGCACCCGGAATCAGGGCGCTGTCAACTGCTTCGGCCGCAAGAGCGGTGCACTGTACGACGGCCCCGCCGCAACCGCAAAGTACGGCGCAGGCGATACCGTAGACCTGAAGCTCGTAGGCACTGCCGATGGCTTCACCCTGACCTACGGCGATAACGAGACCGCTTCTGCCGGTTTCGACTACGCCCTGACCGCTGTGGATTCCGATTACATCTATGTCGGCTTCTACGTTGCCCGCAACGCAAGCGTCACCTTCAGCGATGTGCAGCTGACCACCAGCGGCGTCTCCTCCGGTTCCCCGCTCAAGACTGCATGGAACCGCATCGTCAGCATCTTCCCCTTCTGAGTAAGGTGAAAGCTGCCGCATAACCGCTGAAAACCAAAACCCGGAACCTTCTTGAGCCCTTGCGGCTCCGAAAAGGTTCCGGGTTTTTTGCGTTCTTTTTTCAGTGAGCTATTGCCCTCCGACCATACTGCTTTTTGCTCAGCCCAGTGCCTGCTGGATCTTGGCAAAGTCCTCCAGCGTCAGGGCTTCCGGGCGAATGCGGGCATCAAAGCCTGCGGCCTCGATGGCGGCAATGACCTTCTCCTTGGGCAGATTCAGCCCGCCCGCAATGGCATTGGCGGCGGTCTTGCGGCGCTGGCCAAAGGCGGCGCGCACCAGCGCAAAGTAGCCTGCCTCGTCCTCCACCTGCACGGCAGGGGTGGGCCGGATGTCCATGCGCACCACGGCGCTGGTCACCTTGGGGGCGGGGTAAAAGCTGCCCGGTGCGGCGGTGAACATCAGCTTGGAGGTGGCGTAGTAGTTCACCGCGCAGCTGATGGCGCTGGAAGCGCGGGTGCCGGGCACGGCAGCCAGACGGTCGGCGGCTTCCTTCTGCACCATAACGGTCAGGCTCTCGATGGGCAGGCGATCGCCCAGCAGCTTCATCACGATGGGGCTGGTGATGTAGTAGGGCAGGTTTGCGCACACTGCCACCGGCATACCGGGGAATTCCTCGGCGATGAGGGCTTTCAGGTCCACCTTCAGCACGTCCTGCAGCACCAGCTTGAAGTTGTCCACCCCGGCCATGGTCTCGGCCAACAGGGGCGGCAGGCGCTCGTCCACCTCGATGGACACTACCTTGGCGGCGCGCTTGGCCAGTTCCTTGGTCAGCACACCGATGCCGGGGCCGATCTCGATGACACCGTAGCGCTTGTCTACCCCGCTGGCATCCACGATCTTGGTGGGGATGCCCGGGTTGATGATAAAGTTCTGCCCAAAGCCCTTGGAAAGTGCAAAATCGTATTTTTCGCACAGGGCACGGATCACAGAAAGATCGGTCAGTTCCGGCATAGGGTCAAATTCCTTTCTCAGAAAAAGGCTGTTGCAGAACGCAGCAGCCTTTTTGGTGTTATGGTTCAAATCTTGGGGTTCACTCCGCTGCGCTTGCAACAACTTCCGGCTCAGACGCGGCAGTCTCACCCTCGGCGGGCTCTCCCTCCGCAGCTTCTGCGGGGGCGGTATCGTCTGCTGCGGCAGAGGAAGCGGTGCTGTCCGCTGCGGCGGCAGAGCTTGCGCCTGCCAGCGTGGTGGTGCCGCTGAGCTGCTGTGCAGCGCTGACTGCGCGCTGCACCTGCGGGTCGGTCTGGGGAGTATAGTCGTAGAAGTTCGTGGCTTCCTCTGCGCTCAGGGCGCGCTCCACGTCCACCGTCAGACCGGTGCCGTCAAAGCAGCTGCCGTCGCCGCAGACCAGCTTTGCCACCGTGATGACCACGGCACTGCCGTCCGACAGGCGCTGCGGGCTGCTCTGGATCGTGCCCTTGCCCATGGTGGTAGTACCCACCAGACGGGCTCCGTTCATGGTGCGCAGGGTGGCTGCGAACAGCTCGGCTGCGCTGGCGGTGTTGCCGTTGACCAGACAGACCATCGGCAGGCTGATAGAGCTTTCGGCATCGCTGCTGCCGATGACGGTGCGGTTGCCGTTTTTATCCTCGGCGTAGGCCACCGTGCCCTCCGGTGCGATCAGGTCGATGCAGTTTACGGCATCTTCCAGAATGCCGCCGCCGTTGTCCCGCAGGTCAAACACCAGACTGGCCGCACCGTTTGCGGTCAGGGTACGCAGGGCGTAGTCCAGCTCGCTGGGGGTGGTGCCGTCGAATTGACGGATGCGGATGTAGCCCACATTGTCCAGCAGCTGGTAGTCCACGGTAGTGCTGGTGTAGCCGGAATGGGTCAGCTCAGCCGTTTTGCTGGCGGCAGCGCTGTCCAGCCATGTCACGGTAACAGTAGTGCCGGCCTCGCCTTGCAGAGCCTTGTACACGGCATCTGCGCCGGACAAGCTCTTGACATCGGTATCGCCTACGGTGGTGATGTAATCACCCACGGCGATGCCCGCCTCCTGCGCGGGAGAGCCATCGTAGACACGGGTCACCTTGGCGTAGCCGGTCTGGTCGATGCCAAGCTCCACACCGATGCCCAAAATTTTGCCGCTCTGGATGTTCATCAGCTCGGTGTAGGCGTTGGCGGTGTAGTAGCGGGCGTACTTGTCGCCCGTGCCCAGCAGATAACCTGCGGTCAGGCGGTCGTACAGCATCGTCTCGTCGATGGTGTAGTAATCGTTGCTGCGGACGTAGCGGTCCACCTCAGCGATCTTGTTATACATACTTTCCTTTTCTTTTACGCTGTTGACCGTGCTGTCGAACAGACGCATGGCGATGAGCATCGTGATGGAAAAGGTCACGGTCATGGCAAGGATCACGATAGTGACCGCCATGCCTAAAGAAATTTTACGGTTCATGGTTCTTTCCTCCCGGTCAGAGCAGCAGCATCATAAGGATGCTGCCCAGCAGCGAGAGTACAAACACCCCTGCCAGAACCAGACAGCCGATGCGCAGCACGCGCTTGCGTTTTTGTTCGTTCATAGATCAACCAGACTCCTTGCGTTGCTTGTTGGGGTGTATCTGAAAACAAAGAAAATGACGAATATTTCGCAAGCACAAGCGGGATTTAAGGCAAATAGCCGCAGGAATCCTTTGTGGATTTCAAGGCTGTTTAACGCAAAATCCAGCTGTGCTTGTAGAAATAGACTAAATTTTCGACTTTTCAGATACCCCCTAGTTGTGGGGGATGGGGATGCAGCTGCGGGGGTTCACGGCGTTGGCCTTGGAGCCGCCCTTCCACACCTCCAGATGCAGGTGGTTGCCGGTAGAATTGCCGGTGCTGCCCACATAACCGATCAATTCGCCCTGCTTCACATACTTGCCTGCACTGGTAGCCACCGAGCGCATGTGCGCGTACAGGGTGGTATAGGTATTGCCATCGGACATTTTGCCGTGGTAGATGATAACGTAGTTGCCGTAGCCGCCGGTGGACCAGCCTGCCACCTGCACATAGCCGCTGGCGGCTGCGTAGATGGGCGTGCCGCCGGCTGCCGCAAAGTCGATACCGGCATGGAGCTTGTTCACGCCGGAGACCGGGTTCTTGCGCCAGCCGTACTCGCTGGAGATGCGGCTGTAACTCTTCAGCGGGCAGGCAAAGCCGCTAAAGCTCAGCTGCGGCTTGCTGGCAGAGGCTGCGGCGATCATCTTCTGGATCTCCTTTTTCACGGCCTCGTAGTTCAACTCGTCGGACTCGATGGCTGCCTGTGCCTTCTGCTGCGCCGCCTGTGCCTCGGCAGCGGAAAGCTGTGCCGCAGAGATGCTGCTGTTCAGCTCGCTCTGCTTGCCCTTCATCTGGGCGTTCTGGCTGTCCAGCTCGCTCTTCTGGCTCTGCAGTTCAGCCTTCTCGGCTTCCAGACTGGCTTTCTGCTCTTCCAGCGCGGCCTTATCGTCCTCCAGCCCCTGCTTGGCGGACTTCATGTTGTTCATGATCTCGGTGTCCTTGATGGAGATATCCTGCATCACCTCGTTGAAGGTAAGCAGCTCGTACAGGTCGTTCACCGCACTGAGCATGGCTACGCTGCCGCCGTCCCGCAGCTCCTGCATGGCAGCCATGTGCTTTTTGAAATCAGCCCACTGACCGTCGATCTCGGTCTGCTTTTCCTCGATCTGGGTCTGCTTGTCCGTGATCTGGGTCTGCATCACGCCGATCTGCTGTTCCTTTTCGCCGATGCTGTTCTGCACTGCGGCGATCTGACCGCCGAGCACACAGATCTGATCCTGCAGAACGGTGACTCGCTCCTTCAGTTCGTTTTCCAGCGCTTTGGCGGCAGACTCCTTCTTTTTGGCGTCCGACAGCTCCTTTTTGTGCTGGTTGATGGACTGGGAAAGCTTATCCAGCTTGGTCTGCAAGCTGGCCATACTGGTGCTATTGGTAGCTGCCGAGGCCGGGTACACCGTGGCTGTCAGCAGCAGGCAGACACAGGCCAGCCCAAGGCTGACCACACGGATCAGCTTGCTGCAGGGGCTTTCCGGCCGGGCGTGCCGGGCGGTATAAGGGCCTGTGAGCCGGAAGGGCTTTGCGTGCATTGCTTTACTCATAAAACGCGGCTCCTTTCGGTCACACATTCAGATGTTTGCGGATAGAGAACATACTGCCCACGCCGCCTACGATGGCACCGCTGAGCAGGCTTGTTACCACGATGGTCGGCAGCACGTTTGCCACCGGCACCAGTGCGCGGCCCATGAGCATCTGCCAGATACCGCCCAGACCACCGGCGGCGTTGACCACATAGCTGTAGCAGCCAAGGCTGACCGCTGCGGTCAGGATACCGGAGATCAGCCCCATGGTCAGGCCCTCCACAAAGAAAGGCAGGGTGACCATGCGGTTGGTAGCACCCACATACTTCATGATCTCGATCTCGCGGCGGCGGGCAAAAACGCTCAGGCGGATGGTACTGCCCACCGTGATGATACTGACCACCATCAGCACCATCACGATCATGCGGCCGCCCTTGGTGACCGCCTTCTGGATCTCCACAAAGATATTGGTCATCTCCACCGGAGCAGTAACGCTGACAACGCCCGGGATGGCCTGCATCTTCACGCTCATGCTCTCCATCTGGGTCAGGTCGCTCAGGGTGACCCGGTAGTTGGCCTTAAAGGGGTTATCGGTCTCAAATTCATCCCACAGGGAGGAATAATCCTGCATATAACCGCGGTAGGTGTCGAGCACGTCCTGCTTGGAAACGTACTGCACCCCGCTGACCCCCGGCATAGCCGAAAGGGTCTCGCCTACCTGCGCGGCGGTGGCATCATCACATTCGGGGTCCAGATAGACCACCGTCTCGTTCTGGCTTCCCAGATAGGCCACCATGCTGCCCACATTCACCTCGGCCAAGCTGGCAAAGATGTTCAGGGTCATACAAACACTCAAAGAAGCGATGCAGGCAATGGTCATAGCCCAGTGCTTGCCCAAGTTGCGCACACCGCGCCGGGTGAGGAAGAAGAAGGTAGAGGGTCGCATCATACGGTAGCCACCTCCTTTTTGGCAGCGGACGCATCGTCCGCATCAAAGGCGGCAACATCCAGCGAAAGATCGTCCTCGGCGGCAGCCACGGGGTCTGCGGGCACGTCCGAGATGATGCGTCCATGGCTCAGGGTGACCACACGCTGATGGAAGCGGTGCACCAGCTCGTGCTCGTGGGTGACCACCAGCACCGTAATGCCCATTTTGCTCACCCGCTCCAGCAGCTGCATCATTTCCTGGCTCAGTTCCGGGTCGATGTTGCCGGTAGGCTCGTCTGCAATGACCAGCTTGGGGTTATGCACCAGCGCACGCGCCACAGCCACACGCTGCTGCTCGCCACCGGAAAGGGTATCCGGGTAGCACTTGGCCTTATCCTCCAGATGCACCAGCTCCAGAATGTACTCCACGCGGGGACGGATCTCCTTGCGGGGCACATTGAGGACGTGCATGGCAAAGGCCACGTTCTCGTATACGGTCATGCTGGGGATCAGCCGGAAGTCCTGAAAGATGATGCCCATCTGACGGCGCAGGTAAGGGATCTTGTGGCGGCGCAGCTTGGCTACGTCCTTGCCCAGCACGGTCACCTTGCCGGAGGTAGGCAGTGCCTCCCGCAGGATCAGCTTGAGCAGGGTGGATTTGCCCGCGCCGGAGTGCCCCAGCAGAAAGACGAATTCACCTTCGTCCACATGGAGGTTGATATCCTCCAGCGCAAGGCGTCCGCCCTTTTTATATTCTTTGGAAACGTGTTCAAAATCGATCATGGAATCGTATTAGCTCCTGACATCAAGATTTTTGACGGTCAAGAAAGCCCGTCCGCAACCTGTACTGCAAAAAGAACCGGCCAGCATCGGTTTCGAGCGGCCGGTTCGGCGCCGGCGGGGCAACGCCCGCACAGCGGAATATCAGTATTTGGCCGGGTTGTTGGACAGGTACTTCTTGACCATCAGCGCTACCTTAAAGACGATAGCGTCGTCGAACTCACGCAGATCCAGGCCGGTCAGCTTTTTGATCTTTTCCAGACGATACACCAGCGTATTGCGGTGCACAAACAGGCCGCGGCTGGTCTCGGACACATTCAGGTTGTTCTCAAAGAAGCGCTGGATGGTGAACAAAGTCTCCTGATCCAGGCTTTCAATGCTGCCCTGCTTGAACACCTCGCGCAGGAACATCTCGCAAACGGTGGTGGGCAGCTGGTAGATCAGACGAGCAATGCCCAGGTTATCGTAGCGGATGATCTGCTTTTCGGTATCGAACACCTTGCTCACTTCCATGGCGATCTGGGCTTCCTTAAAGGAGGTAGCCAGATCCTTCACATTGGCAATGGGGGTGCCAATGCCAACCACGGCCTTGATGTAGTGCTCGCCGGAGAGGGTATCCACGATGCTGGCAGCCAGCTTTTCCATATCGGTGCGGTCGATGCCCTTGCGGATCTCCTTGACCAGCACGGTGTCGGTCTCGCTGATATTGAACACAAAGTCCTTCTGCTTATCGGGGAACAGGCTGCTGACCACATCATAGGCAGAGATATCGCCGCCGCTGATCACCCGCACAATGAACACCACGCGGGAGACATCGGTGGCAAAGTGCAGCTCCCGTGCCTTGGCGTAGATATCGCCGGGCAGGATGTTGTCCAGCACCACGTTCTTGATAAAGTTGGACTTATCGAATTTTTCGTCGTGGTACTGCTTGATGCTCTGCAGGCTGATAGCCAGCACACCGGCAAACTGACCCGCAGTCTCGTCGGCGCCCTCCACGAACACGGCATAATCGTTATGCTTGGCGTTGGAGAACTGCTGGTAAGTATAGCCGTCGCGCACAAAGCGGTCGCCTGCGTTCAGGCGCTCGGCCATATAGCCCTCGCGCACCTCGCCGATCAGGTTCAGCTCCGAGCAGGAAATGACAGCGCCGGTCTCATCCACAACGCCGACCACCCGATTGATCGCGTCCTTCATCTGGTAGATCACGCTTTGAAATACTCTATTGGCCATAAATGGATACCCCTTTTCCTCGTTTGTGCAAGCCGCGGCGGCATGGGTTGTGATTTTAAACAATTTAGCCGCATTACAATCTATATTTTACACAAAAGAATTTACTTTTGCAACAGATTTCAACAAAAAAAATAATTCTTTCTTGTTGAAATTATCTTTCGGGGCCATTTTTTGCCAAAAAAGTGCCTTTTTGCGTGGTTCTTACCGTTATTTTACCGATAAAATGTGATACATTTTTGAAAACCGCGTGAAAAGCGCAGCGTTTTATCTGGTAATTTTTGCCACTTCTTCGTTAGAAAGCTCCCGCCACTGTCCCGGGGCAAGCTGTGCATCCAGTGCAAGGCCGCCAATGGCCTCCCGGTGCAAAGCATTCACCCCAGCACCGTACACGCCGAACATCCGTTTGATCTGATGGTACACCCCCTGCCGCAGCACCACCCGCACGGTGCACCCATCCGGGGAAAGGGCGGTCACCTCGGCGGGCGAAAGGGCGGTGCCGTCCGCCAGCGTGACCCCCGCCGCAAAGCCGGTGCACATCTCCTGCGTGAGCGGGGTGTCGATGGTCACGGTGTAGGTCTTGGAAACATGGTGCCGGGGGGACAGGATATCGTGGGCAAAGCCGCCGTCATCGGTCAGCAGCACAAAGCCGGTGCTGGTCTTATCCAGCCGCCCGGCCGGGAACAGCTCCCGCCGGGGGTAGGCATCCCCTACCAGATCTACTACAGTGGTGTCCCGCTTGTCTGTGGAGGCGCTCACCACCCCCTCGGGCTTATTGAGCATGAGGTAAACGAATTTCTGATAGCGCAGCGGCGCGCCATCCACTGCCACGGTGTCGGTATCCTTCAGCTGGGTGTCCCCTTTTTTGCACACCGTGCCGTTTACCTGCACGCGCCCCTTTGCCAGCATGGTTTTGGCCTCGCTACGGGTGCACTGGGCAGTCTCGGCCAGATATTTATCCAATCGCATAAGCGGTTCTCCTTTGTTGATGATGTCCTCAGTGTAACATGACAGACAAAATCGTGCAAGGCACAAACGCAAAAAAGGAGAAGCCCGCGGGCTTCTCCTTTTTGCAATTGATATTATCAGACGCTCAGGGAGGCGTGCTGTTCCACATCCTCGGGGTCAGCATCAAAGATGGGCTGCAGGACGTTGGCGATGAACTCCTCCACCTGCTGGGGTGCACGGCCCACAAAGTTCTCCGGCACCAGCCCTGCCACGATCTCCTCGCGGGTCAGGCCAAAGGCCGGGTCTGCGGCAATGCGGTCCACCATATCGTTGGGCAGACCCTCTTCCTTGACCTGCTTACCGGCGGCGATGGCATGCTGGCGCAGGCGCTCGTGCAGCTCCTGACGGTTGCCGCCCTTTTCCACAGCCTGCATCATGATGTTCTCGCTGGCCATGAAAGGCAGCTCGGCCATCAGGCGGCTGCGCACCACCTTGGGGTACACCACCAGACCATCGGTAACATTGAGCATGATGTTCAGGATGGCATCAGTGGCAAGGAAGCCCTCTGCCATGGCCACGCGCTTGTTGGCGCTGTCGTCCAGCGTGCGCTCAAACCACTGGCAGCCGGTGGTAAAGCTGGGGTTCAGCACATCCACCATCAGGTAGCGGGCAAGGGCGCAGATGCGCTCGCAGCGCATGGGGTTGCGCTTGTAGGGCATAGCGGAGGAACCGATCTGGTTCTTCTCAAAGGGTTCCTCCATCTCCTTGAAGTTTGCCAGCAGGCGCAGGTCGGTGGCAAACTTCATGCAGCTCTGACCAATACCTGCCAGCGCGTTCAGGATAAAAGCATCCACCTTGCGGCTGTAAGTCTGGCCGGACACCGGCACAACGGCCTTGGGGTCAAAGCCCATCTCCTTTGCAATGGAAGCATCCACGGCGCGGATCTTGTCGGCATCACCCTTGAACAGCTCCATAAAGGAAGCCTGCGTACCGGTGGTGCCCTTGACACCACGCAGCTGCAAGGTAGCCAGACGATGGTCGATCTCGGCCAGATCCATCACCAGCTCGTTTGCCCACAGGGTAGCGCGCTTACCCACAGTGGTGGGCTGTGCAGGCTGGCAGTGGGTGTAGGCCATGCAGGGCATATCCTTGTACTCCTTGGCAAAGTGTGCCAGCTTTGCCAGCACACCCACCAGCTTTTTGCGCACCAGTTCAAGACCCTGCCGCATCACGATGATGTCGGTGTTATCGCCCACATAGCAGCTGGTAGCACCCAGATGGATGATGCCCTTTGCCTTGGGGCACTGCAGGCCGTAGGCATAGACATGGCTCATAACATCATGGCGGACGAGCTTTTCGCGGGCGATGGCGTCCTCATAGTTGATATCGTCCTTGTGGGCCTCCAGCTCGGCGATCTGCTCATCAGTGATGGCAAGTCCCTGCGCTTTTTCCGCCTTAGCCAGTGCGATCCACAGCCTGCGCCATGTCTTGAACTTGTTGTCGTCCGAGAAAATATACTGCATCTCATCCGAAGCATACCGGGTAGAGAAGGGGGAAATGTAACGGTTGTGTTGTGCCATAGGGTCAAATCCTCACAATCTTTAAAACTTATAGTTTCAGTATAGCAGAATCATTCCGAAATATCAAAGTTTAAAGTAGTTCACGCCGCCCTCAAAGATCGGCTGGTATTTGTCACCGGTGACATTTTTGTAAAGCTGCTCGCCGCTGCGCTCACTGTGGCCCATCTTGCCAAAGACGCGGCCGTCCGGGCTGGTGATGCCCTCGATGGCCAGCACAGAGCCGTTCGGGTTGTAACGCATGTCCATCGTCGGGCGGCAGGTCAGGTCCACATACTGCGTTGCGACCTGACCATTTTCGATCAGCTGGTTCAGCAGCTTTTCGTTGCAGACAAAGCGGCCTTCGCCGTGGCTGATGGCGATCAGATGTTCGTCATTGATGTCGCAGCGGCTCAGCCATGGGCTCTTGTTGCTGGCAACGCGGGTACGCACCAGCATGCTCTGATGGCGATGAATCGTGTTGAAGGTCAGCGTCGGGTCCTCCTCGGGAATGGGACGGATCTCGCCGTAGGGGACAAGGCCCAGCTTGATGAGTGCCTGGAAGCCGTTGCAGATACCTAAGGCCAGACCGTCACGCTGGTTCAGCAGTCGGTTGACCGCATCGGCTACGGCCGGATTGCGGAAGAAGGAGGCAATGAACTTGGCAGAGCCAT
>OGGD01000804.1_pt1 | contig 19752 bp, 23 predicted proteins | sample 1571091 | NCBI WGS metagenome assembly OGGD01 (sample SAMEA2582073, study PRJEB24529) | metagenome | biome: Human gut stool | place: China | collected 2011
ACGAGAAACATTACAGAGAATAATTCCTAAACAAAAAGCGTTAGTCTTTGTAGAGCTTGAGTGATCTGCAAATCTTGAAAAGTATTGATACAATGCAATATTTTGAGAGCCAAAAGGCTCTGTGATACTGCTTTGATACTATCGGGCGATTATTCATAAAGAGAGACATGAGAATGCCCTCTGAGAAACGGTAAGTTTTTCAGAGGGCATTTTTGTGTCTTTTATTCTTTACGCCACTTTTTCTTCGGCTCGTAGCGTCCGCAGCCGTCGGCGGTCTGGGGCCAGTTGAGCTTCCATTCCAGATACTCTTCTTTGGTGATCTCACCCTCCCGGAGCTGCTTCTTGCGGAGCTGCCACTCCTTTAAGAACTCATCCAGCAGGCGATAGCGGAAACTGACTGCCATGTGCTTTTCAGGGAAATCCGGGTCGGTGGTGTCTGTGACCTCGTAGAGCCGGGTGCAGGATAGTGCTCATCCAGTTCGAACAGGGTGTACATTACATCCTCTGCGGCGTACAAGGTAGGCTCATAGAGGGAACGGTAGTTCACGTTCAGTACCTCCGCAATCTTGTGGAGCAGCTCTTCCTTGGGCGTGCGGGTGTTGCTTTCGTATTGTGCGATACGGATGTCTGCGCTTTTCTCCTCAAACCCGATGGCGATGCCCAGTTCCTTCTGGGTCATGCCTCGGAAGTTGCGGGCACGTTTGATGCGGTCACCGACTGCCATGCGATTGCCTCCTGACTTAAACATATTTGTTGAACCTAGTATAGCACAGAAAAATAGGAGGTGCAATAGAAAATAAACAAAAAAGTTTAAGATTTTACCTGAAAACCTCTTGACTTAACGGAATGTGTTTAGTATAATGAGAGCACAAAAAGATAAGCAAAAATGCTTAGTAAAATTGAATGACCGCCAAACTGATCCAAACCGCCAAGACCTTCCGAAAGGAAGCGAGCGCTCCACAAGGGGACGGCACAGCACCGCAAAGGGGATATGCCTGCCGGAAGTCAGCGAGGATGAAGCGGCACCGAAATGAAACCGACAAGGAAAGGACAAAAAATGGCAAACAGCATTTTTATCAAGGCAGACGAGCTGGCAAAGGAGCTGGACATCTCGCAGGGGCTGGCGTACAAAATGATCGCCCAGTGGAACGAGGAACTGAGAGCCAAGGGCTACACGACCGTGGGAGGCCGGGTAAGCAGGAGGTACTATCAGGAGAAGATCTACGGGGCAGGGGAGGAGTGATAGGATGCCAGCCTACAAGGACAACAGGCAGGGCACATGGTACGCTTCCTTCTACTTCGAGAACTGGCAAGGTGTGAAGCAGAAGAAGCTGAAACGGGGGTTTGCCACCAAGAAGGACGCTCTGGCGTGGGAACGGGAGTTCCTTCTTCAGCAGGCAGCAGACCTGACCATGACATTTGAAGGGTCCGTGGAAATTTATATCACGGACAAGAAAAAGCGACTCCGGGAAAACACCTGGTCTACCAAAGAGCACATCATCCGAACGAAAATCTTACCGTATTTCAAAGAAAAGCGGCTCAGCGAGATAAAGCCACGGGATGTGATCGCATGGCAGAACGAGATGCTCAACTACCGGGACAAAAACGGCAAGGCCTACTCGCCGACCTACCTCAAGACGCTGCATGGACAACTCAGTGCCATTCTGAATCACGCCGTCCGGTTCTACGGACTGAAATCAAACGCAGCAGCCACAGCCGGGTGCATGGGGTCAGAAAAGCACAAGGAAATGCTTTTCTGGACAAAGGAAGAGTACCTCAAATTCGCGGAAGCCATGATGGACAAGCCGCAGTCCTATTATGCTTTTGAAGTCCTCTATTGGTGCGGCATCCGGGAGGGTGAGCTGCTGGCTCTGACCCCGGCAGACTTCGACTTGGACAAGGGGCTGCTCTCTATCACTAAGTCCTATCAAAGGCTGAAAGGCCGGGATGTGATCACCGACCCGAAAACACCCAAGAGCGTCCGGGTCATCCAGATGCCGCAGTTTCTGACGGACGAGATCAGGGACTATCTGAAATCCCTCTACAAAGTCCAGCCGGATCAGCGGATCTTTGAGGTGACCAAGAGCTACCTGCACCACGAGATGGACAGGGGAGCCAAGGAAGCCGGGGTGAAGCGCATCCGAATCCACGACCTACGGCACTCCCATGTGTCGCTGCTGATCGAGATGGGCTTCTCGGCTCTGGCAATCGCAGACCGGGTGGGGCATGAGAGCGTGGACATCACCTATAAGTACGCCCACCTCTTCCCCTCAAAGCAGCAGGAGATGGCGCAGAAGCTGGACATGGAGCGAAGGGAGGGATGAAAATGGAACGAGTACTCGACCAGCAAGGCCGCTGGCGGAACAAGGTAGTAGCCTTCCGAATGTCCCCGGAAGAGGACGAGGTTCTGAAAGCTAAGGTAAAGCTCTCCGGACTGACCAAACAGGAGTATATCATCCGCCGCTTGACTGACCGGGAGATCACCGTGGTAGGCAACCCAAGGGTCTACAAAGCCCTGCGAGACCAGATGAGGCTGATCTATCAGGAATTGCAGCGGCTGACCGTGGATGAAGAGGTTCCGCCGGACTTGCTGGAGACCCTGCAAATGGTAGCCCTGACGTTAAACGGACTTAAGGAGGAATGCGAATGACGGACAATAGAAAAACGACCGTACCGGGTGCATCTGTTGGCGCAGATGCGGTACAGTCGTCTGATAAAATTACCACCAATATTATAACAAATTCGGACAAGCAAATCAATCTGCAAGCTGCGAAAAAGTCAAACAATTTCGGGCTGAACACGATATCAATGACCGAGCTGTACGACACGGTGTATCCACCCCGGAGACCCATCGTGAACGACCTGCTGTACAGCGGCACCTACCTCTTTGTAGGTGCGCCCAAGGTGGGCAAGTCCTTCTTCATGGGGCAGCTCGCCTACCATGTGGCGATGGGGCTTCCGCTGTGGGAGTACGAGGTGCATCAGGGCACCGTCCTCTACCTTGCATTGGAGGACGATTACGCCCGGCTGCAGCGGCGGCTCTCCCGGATGTTCGGGGTAGAGGAGACCAGCAATCTCTACTTCGCAACGCAGGCCAAGTCCGTGAGCGAGGGACTTGACCAGCAGTTGGAAGGATTCATCCGGGAGCACCCGGATGTACGGCTCATCATCATCGATACCCTGCAGAAGGTGCGGGAGATCGGCGGTGAACGATATAGCTACGCCAGCGACTACGAGATCGTGACCAAGCTGAAAACCTTCAGTGACAGGTACGGCATCTGCCTGCTGGTGGTCCATCACACCCGGAAGATGGAAGCCGAGGACAGCTTCGATATGATTTCCGGCACCAACGGCCTGCTGGGTGCAGCGGATGGAGCGTTCATCATGCAGAAGAAGCGGCGTACAGATAATACCGCTCTGCTGGACATCGTGGGGCGTGACCAGCCGGACCAAGAGTTGACGTTGGAGTTCAACCGGGAACGCTGCGTCTGGGAGTTTCAGGGAGCCGAAACGGAACTCTGGAAGCTGCCGCCCGACCCACTTCTGGAAGCGGTGGCAAAGGTGCTCACCCCAGAACAGCCGGAGTGGAGTGGTACGCCCACGGAGCTGCTGGAACGGCTGTCTGGTGTAAGCATACAGGCAAACATCCTGACCCGGAAGCTGAACGTGAGTGCCGACAGGCTCTATAACGACTATGGGATTCGGTACGAAAGCAGGCGCACCCATGAGGGCAGGGTGGTCAAATTGACGCTGGAAAATTCTGGGGCGTGACGATTCGTGACGGTTGTGACGGTATTTTTGCTACTATATAAAATACCGTCATAATCGACACAACCGACACGGGATAGTGATAATGATGAAAAACGTGCAAATTTCACAGGAGCTTTTCGTCGCCTTGCTGCATTATCATTTGAGCGGCGAAAATGAGTACGAAGAGATTATTGAACAGGGCTTGGAGCAAAAACTGGATGCGATGCTGCGGCATGAGCTGTATGCCCAGTACAAGACAGCGCCCACCGAGGAACAGCGGGAGCAGGCTCGGCAGGAGTATCTGGACAGACGAGGCGTGCCAGAAAGCTTCCGCTGGTGAGTCCCTCTATTGGCAAAGTACAGGAGCGTGTCACGCTCCTGTGAATGCAATCACGCAGGAAGGTGGTGTTGGACCGGGCAGCGGCGAGGTACAGCGAAACCCCGTCCGCAGACGGAAGCCCCTGGCAGGGCGCAAAGGCATCTTTTGATGGACGGAACGTCTGTCAAAAGTGCTTTTGCGTTACTTTCGACGAAAGTAACAAAGCCTTTGCCGTGTCCGGCACCAGTTACTTCCACAGAGAAAGGACGTGCGATTGAAAAGAACCATTTCCGCAATGCGGGGTCCCGGCTCCCTCAACCATAACCGGAGAAGTTTCACCGCTGAAAACGTAGACCCGAAGCGCAGCAGTCTGAATGTCGTGTACCGTGATGAGCCGATTCAGAAGGTGTACCACGAACTGTTTGACGAGGCAGTGAAGCGTTACAATGCCAAGCAGAAGCGCAAGGACCGCTGTATCACCGACTACTATGAGCACCTGCGGACAGGCAAGCAGGAAAAGCTTTTCCATGAGCTGATCGTCCAGATCGGCAACAAAGATGATATGGGTGTCCTGACCGAGAATGGCGCACTGGCAAAGGAACTGCTGGACGAGTATATGCAGGGCTTCCAAGAGCGGAACCCGACACTGCGGGTGTTCGGGGCTTTCCTCCACATGGACGAAGCTACGCCCCATCTGCACATCGACTTCGTGCCGTATGTGTCCGGCTGGAAGGGCAAAGGACTGGACACCAAGGTGTCCCTGAAGCAGGCGCTGAAAGCCTTGGGCTTTGCAGGCGGTTCTAAACGGGAATCCGAGCTGAACCAGTGGATCAACGCCGAGAAAGAGCAGCTTGCCGCCGTGATGGAGCGGCACGGCATCGAGTGGGAACAGAAAGGCACCCACGAAGAGCACCTGTCTGTGCTGGACTTCAAAAAGCAGGAGCGCACCAAAGAGGTGGCTGCGCTGGAAGCGGCTAAGCAGGAGTGTCAGGCTGATTTGGCTGAGATGCAGGAGCAGTTGGAAACCGTACAGACTGCGGCAGATGCAGCGGAACAGCGGGCGCAGCAGGCAAACAAGGCTTACCAGAAGCAGAGCAAGGAACTGAACAAGCTGGCTCCCATCATGGATGGGCTGGAAAGTCTGTCGGCACAGTATTCCCAGCGGCCAGAGGAATGGGTGCCGGAGGCGGGCACCTTTGAAACGGCCAAGAGCTACCGGGAAAAGAAGGTCGTGCCGCTCATTAAGAAGCTGGTGCAAGTGATTTTCTCACTGCATCGGAAGTATTGGGAGATGAAGTATGACCGGGACAAGTATCAGGGCTTTTATCGCAGCGAAAAGGATGTGAACCGCAACTTGAGCAGGCTGCTGGAACAAGCTGAAGCAGAGAACGAACAGTTTCGTGCGATGAAGCGTGACTTTGGACGAGTGTGGAACTACTTCGGTGCGGAGAAGATGAATCAGGTCATTGGGCTTATGAGGGAGCAGGAGCAGACCGCAGATAAGAGCCAAAAGAAGAACAGGCAGAACAGCGCAGAGCTGTAAGATGGGATAGCATAGCAGCCCCCGCCAAAATCCACTGGTAGGGGCTGTACATATAGGGGTGACTCTTCGGAATTTCCGAACAGTTCAGAGCAGTTGTTAAGGAATGCTTAATAACTCGGGCAGTCTGTCAACTATCCGGGATTTTCGGATGGTTCGAGTTTGGCGATGGCAACCATTAAGAAAAACTTAATGGTTGGACGCACTAGAGGAAATAAAAAGATATAAAGATATAATTTCGAATTAAAGTTCCTCGAAAGACACCATAGAGGAAAGCGGGTTTCTCATTTTTTCATGGCGATCTGCGGACAGAGCTTTTTCACGAGCGGTATCGGCGTAGCCGAGGACAAGGATGTTGACTGGTTCAAGGTTGTCGGGAATCTTAAATTCAGCCTTCAGGATGGTCGGCTTGAAATAGCATACCCATACGCTTCCTAAACCTAAGTAGGTAGCTTCCATCATCATGTGGTCGGTAATAATGCTTGCATCAATATCGGTCAGCTTTTTGCCATCAAAGGGACGTGTCCAGACCTTATTTATATCGCTGCAAACGATAATTGCCAGCGGCGCACCATAGATATTTGTGGCCTTTCCAATTTTACGAAGGCCCTCATCACTCTGCACTACAATCAGGTGTTGAGGCTGGCAATTACCACCCGTGGGTGCAACGTGAGCTGCCTCTAAGATGGCATCCAGCTTTTCCTTCTCAACCTTCTGCTTTGTGTAAGCGCGTACACTATACCGTTTCTTTGCAAGTGTCAAAAAATCCATAATGTGATGGTCCTTTCTGAAAGTGTAAATTTGTGTAGGGTCTTGATAATTCAGTCGGCCTATGCTATGATTTTATCAGTCGTTTTCAAAAAAGCAAGAACGCACTTTTTTGTTATATACTACCTAAAAAGATAGTGTAGGGAAGAGAAAAATGAAATGTCCAAGTACCTTTAGCTGCCCGGTTGAAGCAACCCTTGATTTGATTGGTGGGAAATATAAAGCACTTATCCTATGGCACTTGATTGATAATACCTTGCGTTTTAACGAGATAGGAAAGCTGATTCCAAAAGCTACACCCAAAATGCTGACACAGCAGCTTCGGGAGCTTGAAAACGATAACCTGATTACTCGGAAAGTCTATCCTGTTGTGCCGCCGAAGGTGGAATATTCGCTCAGCGATTTTGGAAGAAGCATCATTCCTATTTTGGATGCGATGTGTAAATGGGGAGAAAACTATCTGGCAGATGCAAGCAAGAAGTAATCCTTAAAAGACAGTTGCTTCCTGAACGTAAATACGTTATAATAATCACAGAGATCCCGCTGGTTGTGTGATACTATCCTGATACTAAAAAATCAGCAAGCCGCATCTACCACGGTAATCTCATGGAAAAATGAACATCCCCAAATAGCATCACTAAACAAATTTGTTTAGTTAAGATCTAAACTTACCGAGCTCGAGTAATCCCCAATAGCATCATCACCCCGGAGGGTTCCGTGAAAACGAAACCTCCCGGGGTGTTTTTATCTTCCAGCCCAATCAAATAAGTTGTAACTTTGAAAGTATCTCCTGTATCAGCGCAAACTCTAAGCATTTTGACCGTAGCATTTTACACAAAAAAAGCCCGAAACCCCTTCCTTCTCTGCCCGCAGGGGAGTATAATAGAATCTGTTGTTTGCAAAATAGGAAAGGGGAAGTATCGACTATGGAATCGAAGCAGAGGCTTCTGGAGCCGCAGCTCGTCCAAACGGGGAGGGCGGATCAATTCAGCCGCAAGGTGTTCTGCGACGGAATGCGGGATGGTGTGCCTATTGCGCTGGGTTACTTTGCTGTATCGTTTTCGTTGGGCATCGCAGCCCGCAAGGCGAGCTTTACGCCGTTTCAGGGGTTTCTCGTCAGCCTGCTGAACAATGCCTCCGCAGGAGAATACGCCGCATTTGCGCTGATTATGGCAAACGCCACCTATTTTGAGGTGGCAGTCATCACCCTGATTGCCAATGCGCGATATCTTCTAATGAGCTGCGCACTGGCACAGCGCTTTGCGCCGGAAACGCCCTTCTGGCATCGGCTGCTCATCGGCTATGATGTCACGGACGAACTGTTCGGTATTACCATCGCCCGCCCGGGCAACCTGAACCCGTACTATACCTATGGCGCTATCCTGCTGGCAGCGCCGGCTTGGGCTTCCGGTACGGCGCTGGGCATTATAGCGGGCAACCTGCTGCCGCTGCGGGTGGTCAGCGCCCTGAGTGTGGCGCTGTACGGAATGTTTTTGGCTATCATCATCCCGCCGGCTCGCAAAGACCGGATCGTTGCGGTGCTGGTCGTCATCAGCTTTGTACTGAGTTTTCTGTGCAGCTATCTGCCGGGCATCTCGGCGCTTTCCGAGGGCACCCGCACCATTCTTTTGACGGTAGCGATCTCCGGCGCAGCAGCGGTGCTGTTCCCAGTCAGGCAGGAGGAAAACGAAGATGACGCATAACAATTATATCTATATTGCGGTCATGGCGCTGGTGTCCTATGCTATCCGCATCCTGCCGCTGACGTTGATTCGCAAGCCAATCAAAAACCGATTTATCCAGTCGTTTTTGTACTATGTGCCCTATGTAACGCTGGCTGTGATGACCTTTCCGGCCATCATTCAGGCAACGCAGAGCCCGGTGGCGGGTGCCGTTGCACTGGTAGTTGGCATTGCCGCCGCATGGTTTGGCGCAAGCCTGTTTCAGGTGGCTGCAGGCTGCTGTGCCGTGGTGTTCGTGCTGGAATTTTTTATCTGAGAACTTATAGCGGGAGAGCAAAATGAAGAAGATTCTTGTGACCGGTGCAGGCGGCTTTGTAGGCTCCCGCGTGATGCAGCAATGGGCGGGACGTTACGAGCTGTGCACCTTTCCCAAAGGCTTTCTGGCAACAGCAGGGGAGGGCGCCGTGCGGCAGGCTGTTTTGCAGCAGCGCCCGGATGTCATCCTGCACACCGCAGCCATTTCGGATACCGGTTACTGCGCCGACCACCCGGAGCAGGCTTACCGCGCCAATGTGGAACTGCCGATCTGGCTTGCCCGGGCGGCAGCTGAGACTGGCGCAAAACTGGTGGCCTTCAGCTCGGATCAGGTCTATGCCGGTATAGAGCAGTCCGGCCCGCTGCCGGAAACAATTCCGTTAAAGCCTGCCAATGTGTACGGGCAGGGCAAGCTGGAAATGGAGCAGCGGGTGCAGGCGCTCTGCCCGAGTGCCGTGTTGCTGCGCGCCACATGGATGTACGACCTGCCGGGCTACCGGCTGCCCATCCGTGGCAATCTGCCGTTGAATCTTTTGCGTGCAGCGCAGCGGGGAGAATCCGTCCACTTTTCTGTCCGGGATTTCCGGGGCATCACCTATGTCCGGCAGGCAGTGGCGCTGTTGGAGCCTGCCCTGACCCTGCCCGGCGGGGTCTATAACTTCGGCAGTGAAAACGCTGAAAACATGGTGCTGACCGCCCGGCAGTTCGCTGAGACACTGGGAATCACAGTCGATATTCAGGAAGCTGACTGGGCACGGAATCTTGCGATGGATTGCAGCAAGCTGCGGGCGCAGGGCATTGTATTTGACACCACACAGGAAGGGTTAACGCGCTGTTTGCGGGATTATGGACTGCGCTGACCACAGAAACGAAAATTTTTCCGTATCGCACAAAAAACAGAGAAAAGCACGAAAAAAGCAGGGGATTCTGTATGCTACCCGCCCGACAGGGTGGGACAAATCATGCGGAAACCCTGCTTTTTTGCTTATCTACCGGAGAAAAGCTCACTTGTAGGATGCAGCAATTTTTCATATAAAAGTCATACTTATTTTACATCTTATCTGCATTTTGCTATAATATTTTCGCTTTTTTGCAAAGCATCCGAACCGCATAAACCTTTAAAACCTTGAGGAGAGTGGAATTTTTGAAGGAAGTCAAGCTTGAAGAAGCAGCTTATCAGTTTGAAGCCAAAATGTCCCTGCGTCAGGCCATCCCGCTGGGCTTGCAGCATGTCTGCGCCATGTTCGTGGGCAACCTGACCCCGCTGCTGATCATCACCAGCGCCTGCGGCATTGCAGGCGGCGAGTTCGCAGACCTGCAGGTCACCCTGCTGCAAAGCGCCATGTTCGTGGCAGGTATCGTCACGCTGGTGCAGCTGTTCACCATCGGACCCGTGGGCGGCGCAGTGCCTATTATTATGGGTACCAGCTCCGGCTTTATCGGCGTGTTCAACAGTGTTGTGGGCACGATGGGCGGCGGCGTGCTGGCCTATGGCGCGATTATGGGTGCCTCCATCATCGGCGGTATTTTTGAAAGCGTGCTGGGCTTCTTCCTGAAGCCGCTGCGCAGGTTCTTCCCGCCGGTGGTCACCGGCACGGTGGTGCTTTCCATCGGTCTTTCGCTGATCTCGGTAGGCATCAACTCCTTCGGTGGCGGCAACAAGGCCAAGGACTTCGGCTCTGTGGAGAACCTGCTGCTGGCACTGTTCGTGCTGGTGGTCATCCTGTTCTTCAAGCACTGGACTACCGGTTTCCTCAGCTCCTCTGCCATCCTCATCGGCATTCTGGCCGGTTACGTGGCTGCATTCATTATGGGTCTGGTGCTGCCCACCACCAGCGTGACTGCCGATGGCGTGGAGTTCACCAAGGCTTGGGTGCTCAACTGGAGCAAGGTGGCACAGGCTTCTTGGTTCGCAGTGCCCAAGCTGATGCCGGTCAAGGTGGTATTTGATGCCCGTGCGATCCTGCCGGTGCTGATCATGTTCATCGTTACCGCTGTGGAGACTGTGGGCGATATCTCCGGCGTGATGGAGGGCGGCATGAACCGCGAACCCTCTGATAAGGAACTGTCCGGCGGCGTTATCTGCGATGGCCTCGGCTCCAGCTTTGCCGCATTGTTCGGCGTGCTGCCCAACACCTCCTTCAGCCAGAACGTGGGTCTGGTGGCCATGACCAAGGTGGTCAACCGTATGGCACTGGCTTCCGGCGCTGTGTTCCTGATCCTCTGCGGCCTGATCCCCAAGCTGGGCGCGCTGATCTCCATCATGCCGCAGGCTGTTCTGGGCGGTGCAGCCGTTATGATGTTCTCTTCCATCGTGGTCAGCGGCATCCAGCTGATCACCAAGGAAAAGATGACTCCGCGCCATCTGACCATCGTGTCCGTGGCACTGGGCGTGGGCTACGGCATGGGTGCCAACAGCGGCATTCTGGCACAGGCTCCGCAGGCCTTCCAGCTGATCTGCGGCGAGTCCGGCATCGTTCCGGCTGCTTTTGTGGCAATTCTGCTGAACGTGCTGCTGCCCAAGAACGATATGGCAGAGTAAACCTTAGCCTTTTTGCCGGGCGATGGCTTCCAGTTGCTGCAACACCTCCGGGGTATCTGCATCCAGCAACTCTGCGCCGTCTGCAATGCAGACCGTGTGCACTTGCGCAGGATGTTTTTTAAGCAGCACGTTGCCGCCTTTATTTTCCGGCAGGGTGAGCAGTTCTGAAAAGAAGCTGCTTCCAAACAGAACGGGACTTCCGACAAGAGGTGCCGGGTCGTTTTCGACCACGGCTCCCAGACGGAAGATCTCCCGTTCTGTTTCTTTTTGCCATTCTGCCGGGCACGGCTGCACCCGGCAGAAGCACTTTACCATGGCTTCTACCGTCTCCCGGCGCAGCAGGGGCTGATCCCCGGGCAGAAACATACAGCCGTTAAGCTCCGGCAGCTGCTCCAGCAGCGCCGAAAGCCCCAGCCGAACGGTATCGTTGCGGCCGGGCAGGCAGTGCAGCAGCACCGGGACACCCTGCGCCCTGCACAGTGCCTGCACTTCCTCCGAGCGGGTCACCACGATGCGGGCCGTGATACCGGGTGTGGCGGTAGCCGCAAAAGCCCGGCAGAGCATGGGCTGGCCGCAAAAATCCGCCAGCAGCTTATTTGCGCCAAACCTGCGGCTCAGCCCGGAAGCCATGATCACACAGCCGACCGTAAGCGACTTCTTCATACAAAAACACTCCTTCAACAGCATTTTATAATAGTATTATACCGAAAGCTGTGCTAAAATAAAAGAAGAGATATCGCAGCGATAGAAAAGAGAGGTACTGCACATGATGACGATCCGAGAATATAAGCGGGCAGAAAGTCTGGAGGAAGCGTGGCAGCTGAACCAGAAAAAACCAAACCGCATTTTGGGCGGCATGATCTGGCTGAAGATGGAAACCATCAATGTCGGCACCGCCATCGACCTTTCCGGTCTGGGACTGGATACCATTGAGGAGACCGAGGACAGCTTTTCCATCGGCGCTATGGTCACCCTGCGCCAGCTGGAACAGCATCCGGGGCTTGCCGCCTACACCCACGGCGCTATGCGCGAGGCTGTGCGCCATATCGTGGGTGTGCAGCTGCGCAATCTGGCGACCGTGGGCGGCAGCATTTACAGCCGGTTCGGCTTTTCGGATGTGCTGACCATGTTCCTGGCCATGGATTGTGACGTAGAGCTGTACAAGGGCGGTATCCTGCCGCTGCAGGAATATGCCCAGCGCCCCTATGACCGGGACATTCTGGTGCGGCTGATCGTAAAAAAGACACCGATGAAGCTTTATTACCAGTCGGTGCGCAACAGCCAGACCGATATCCCGGTGCTGACCTGCGCTGCCGCCCGGATGGAGACCGGCGATTACCGCATCGTCATCGGTGCGCGTCCGCTGCGCGCCGTGCGGTTTGAGCTCCCGGCAGAGCCTGCCCTTGCGGCAGAACAGCTTGCCGTACAGTTTGCCGAAAACGTAAAGGCGCAGATCGTTACCGGCTCCAATATGCGCGGCAGCGCCGAGTACCGCAGGCATCTGGCTGGCGTGCTGACAAAGCGCGCGGTGCTGGAACTGGAACAGCGTAAAATGCAGGAGGAAAAGTAAATGCAGATCACACTTACATTGAACGGTGTCCGGGTATCCGAGGAGATCGCCCCGGATATGCTTTTGATCGATTTTGTCCGTGCACATGGCTGCAAGAGCGTCAAACGCGGCTGCGAGACCTCCAACTGCGGTCTGTGCACCGTGTTTATGGATGATAAGCCTGTGCTGTCCTGCTCCGTGCTGGCAGCCCGTGCCGATGGACATAAGATCACCACGCTGGAGGGCCTACAGGAGGAAGCAGCCGAGTTTGGTGCCTTTATCGCAGATCAGGGCGCAGAGCAGTGTGGCTTCTGCAACCCGGGCTTTATTATGAACGCGCTGGCTCTGTTCCGGGAGCAGCCGTACCCCACCGAAGAGCAGGTGAAGGAATACCTTGCCGGAAACCTGTGCCGCTGCTCCGGTTACGAAGGTCAGCTGCGCGGCATCATGAGCTTTCTGGCATGGAAAAAGCAGAAGGAGGGTGTACAGTGAAAACAGTCAACAAACCGTTCCGCAAAAAAGACGCAATGCAGCTGGTCACCGGCCAGCCTGTTTATATGGATGACCTTATCCCGCAGGACTGCCTGATCGTCAAGCTGCTGCGCTCGCCCTATGCAAACGCCATCGTCCGCAGCATTAACACCACCGTTGCGAAAAAAGTGCCCGGCATCGAGGCTATCTTTACTTGGGAGGACGTACCGCAGGATGCCCGCCGCTACACACAGGCTGGTCAGACCTACCCGGAGGCCAGTCCCTACGACCGTCTGCTCATCGACCGCCATGTTCGCTTTGTGGGGGATGTGGTGGCCATCGTAGCCGGTAAGGACGAAAAGTGCGTGGACAAGGCGCTCAAGCTCATTAAAGTGGATTATGAGGTGCTGGAAGCTGTGCTGGATTTCCACACCGCCAAGGATAACCCCATCCTTGTGCACCCGGAGGATAACTGGGAAAGCCTTGCCCCCGTGGGTGCTGACAACAAGCGCAACCTCTGCGCCCATGATGAATGCGGCAACGGCGACATCGACGCTGTGTTGGCCGGATGTGATGTGGTCGTTGACCATGTATACCACACCAAGGCCTGCCAGCAGGCTATGATGGAGACCTTCCGCACCTATTGCTCCATTGATACTTACGGGCGGTTGAATGTGCTCAGCTCTACCCAGATCGTTTTCCACGCCCGCCGCAACATCGCCAATGCGCTGCACATTCCCAAATCCATGGTTCGTGTTTCCAAGCCCCGCATCGGCGGCGGCTTTGGTGCCAAACAGACCGCCGTCAGCGAGGTATACCCGGCCTTTGTGACTTGGATGACCAAAAAGCCCTCTAAGCTCATCTTCAGCCGTGTGGAAAGCCAGACGGCTTCTTCGCCGCGCCACGAGATGGAGATGCACGTCCGTCTGGGCGCTACCAAAGACGGCATCGTGAAGGGCATCGACCTGTACACTCTGTCCAACACCGGCGCTTACGGCGAGCATGGCCCCACTACTGTGGGTCTGTCCGGTCATAAGTCCATCCCGCTGTACGGCAAGGCCGAGGCTTTCCGCTTTGTCAGTGATGTGGTGTACACCAACCACATGTCTGCCGGTGCATACCGCGGCTATGGCGCTACGCAGGGTCTGTTTGCGGTGGAATCTGCCGTCAACGAGTTGGCGCACAAGCTGAACATGGATCCCATTGCACTGCGCCTGAAGAATACCGTGCAGGAGGGCGATGTGATGCCCGCCTATTACGGCGCTGTGAATACCAGCTGCACACTGGACCGGTGCGTGCTCAAGGTGCGCGAGATGATCGACTGGGAGCACAAGTATCCCGCCCGGGATATGGGCAACGGCAAGATCCGTGCCGTTGGCATGGGTATGGCCATGCAGGGCTCCGGTATTTCCGGCATGGATGTAGGCAGCGCTACCCTCAAACTGAACGATGACGGTTTCTATACCCTGATGATCGGCGCTGCCGATATGGGCACCGGCTGCGACACCACGCTGGCGCAGATCGCCGCCGAGGTGCTGGACTGCCCGCTGGATAACATTACCGTCTTTGGTGCGGATACGGATTCTTCGCCCTATGATTCCGGCTCCTATGCTTCCAGCACCACCTATGTCACCGGCAAGGCCACCGAAAAGTGCGCTATGAAGCTGCGGGAACAGATCTGCAAGCTGGGCGCAGAGCTGCTGGACTGCCCGGCGGATGCCGTGGAGTTTGACGGCAAGGTCGTGTTTGAAAGCGCCGACCCCACCCGCCAAAAGACCCTGTCCGAGATCGCCTTTGCTTCCCAGTTCGGCCATAAGATCCCGCTGGAATTTACCGAGACTCACACCTCGCCCTTGTCGCCGCCGCCGTATATGGTGGGCGCTGCCGAGGTGGAGGTGGATACCGAGACCGGCGAAGTGAAAGTACTGGAATTTGACGCCTGCGTGGACTGCGGCACCCCCATCAACCCCAACCTAACCCGTGTGCAGGCCGAAGGCGGTATTCTGCAAGGCATCGGCATGACCCTGACCGAGAACATCACCTACGACAAAAACGGCTACCCGGAGGAGAACTCTCTGTTCCAGTACAAGATCCCTGCCCGCAACGATATCGGCCACATCCATGTGGAGTTTGAGAACAGCTACGAGCCCAACGGCCCCTTTGGCGCAAAGTCCATCGGCGAGGTGGTCATCAATACGCCGCTGCCCGCCATCTCGGACGCCATCTACAACGCCATCGGCACCCGCTTCTATGAATTGCCCATCACCCCGGAGCAGATCGCCATGGCAGTTGCAGCAAAGCAGTAAAGGCAGATGCTGAACGAAAAAGAGTTTCCGTTTCTGGCAGAGAAAGGACATACCGTTTCTCTGGTAGGTGGCGGGGGCAAAACAACTCTGCTGTATGCCATGGCAGACCACTGTGCCTGCAAAGGCTGGCGGGTGCTTGTGATGACGACCACTCATATCCGTCAGCCTGCTGCCTGTTATGCACCGGACGATGCAGCGCTTACCGCCCTATGGCAAGCGGGCTGCTACGCCGTGATCGGCACTCCGGCAGAAAACGGCAAGCTGACCCTGCCGCCGCAGCAGCTTTTGCGCCGGATGGCGCAGGCAGATGCGGTATTTATAGAAGCAGACGGTGCAAAGCACCACCCCTGCAAGCTCCCGGCGGCGCACGAGCCGGTGCTGCTGCCCCAAAGCGATACCGTTTTGGCGGTGGCAGGGCTTTCGGCGCTGGGAAAGTCCTTGCGGGAGGTCTGCTTCCGTTACGATACCATCCAACCGCAGTTTTTTGCAGCTGCACCCGATGCGCCCCTTACACCCGCTATGCTGGCACAGCTGCTTGCAAGTGCGCAAGGTGGCCGCAAGGCGGTGGGAGACCGGCAGTTTTACGCCGTGCTCAACCAGACCGATACACCGGAATTGCAGCAGCAGGGCATACAAATACAACAGCTTTTGCGTCAACATGGCATTCTGTGTGTGCTGACGCATTTTGAAGAGGAAGAACGTGCATGAGCAAGGAAGATAAGATCATATTCTGTACCGGGGGCGGCTGCACCGCAAAGCTGGGTGCCGGGGTGCTGAGCCGCATTCTGGAAAAGCTGCCCCGGGGCGAAAAAGACCCGGATCTTCTGGTCGGCTATGACAGCCGGGATGATGCCGCAGTCTACCGTATTACGGACGACATTGCGCTGGTGCAGACCGTGGACTTTTTTCCACCGATGGTGGACGACCCCTACACCTTTGGGCAGATCGCAGCCACAAACGCCCTGAGCGATGTCTACGCCATGGGCGGCGAGGTGAAGACCGCCTTAAATCTGGTCTGTTTCCCGGAGGAGATGGATCTGAACGTGCTGGGTGAGATTTTGCGCGGCGGTGCTGAAAAAGTGGCAGAAGCGGGCGGCAGCCTTGCAGGCGGGCACTCCATTGCAGACAGCGGGGTAAAATATGGTCTTTCCGTGACCGGCCTTGTAGACCCGCACCGGATGTACACGAACGACACCGGAGTGCCGGGTGATAAGCTGATATTGACCAAGGCTTTAGGCGTGGGTCTGCTGTGCACGGCAAACCGCGTGGGCGAGGCCGCCCCGGAGGAAATGAAAGCCGCCATCCGCTCCATGACCACTCTGAACAAAACGGCGGCAGAGATCAGCCGCAAGTACCGCGTCCACGCCGCTACGGATGTGACCGGCTTCAGCTTTCTCGGCCACTTGCACGAGATGATGGGCGGCAGACTTTCCTGCATCATCCATGCAAATGCCGTGCCGGTGCTGCCGGGCGCAGAAAAAGCGGCAGATGCATTTTTGTATACTGCCGCCGGGCAGCGCAACCGCAACCATACCGGGCCGTTCGTCCGGTTCGAAAAGGTAAGCTTTGCCATGGAGGAAGTCTTGTTCGACCCGCAGACCTCCGGTGGGCTGCTGCTGGCGGTAGACCCGGCGGATGCAGAGGTTCTGGAACAGGAACTGCGCACCGCAGGGCTGCCCGCAAGTATCGTGGGCGAGATCCTGCCGAAGCAGGAAATTGAGATCACCGTAACAGACAAAAGAGAGGAGCAATCAACATGGCTGAATTTATCAAAGTAGATGCACTGGGCGATGCCTGCCCGCTGCCGGTCGTCAAGGCGAAAAAAGCGATTTCCGAATTGCAGGGCGCAGGACAGGTAGAGGTTCTGGTGGACAACGAGATCGCTGTACAGAACCTGACCAAGATGGCACAGCAGAAGGACTATCAGTACAGCGCGGAAAAGCTGGAAGAGCGCAAATACCGCGTACTGTTCACGCTGGGCGAAGCAGCAGGCGCCCCGGCAGAGCAGGCTCCTGTCTGCGTACCGGATGCCCGCACCGATACGGTGGTGGCTATTTCCGCTGCCGTTATGGGCGATGGCAGCGAGGAGCTGGGCAAGACCCTGCTCAAGGCCTTTGTGTTTGCGTTGACTCAGCAGGACAAGCTGCCCAAGACGATCCTGTTCTATAACGGCGGCGCAGCACTGACCTGTGAAGGCTCTGCCATGCTGGAAGATCTCAAGGCACTGGAAGCACAGGGCGTGGAGATCCTGACCTGCGGTACCTGCCTGAACTTCTACGGACTTACCGAGAAGCTGGCGGTGGGCAGTGTGACCAACATGTACACCATTGCCGAAAAGCTGACGCAGGCCGGGAACGTGGTAAAGCCGTGATCTATCTGGATAACGCAGCTACCACCCTGCATAAACCGCCGCAGGTGGAGCAGGCTATTCTGGAGGCACTGCATACGGCTGGCAATCCCGGGCGCGGCGCACACGAACCCACCATTCACGCTGCACGGATCGTGTTGGATACCCGTCTGGCGCTGGCAGAGCTTTTCCATGCGCCGGACCCCTCCTGTATTGTTTTTGCCGCTAATGCGACCATGGCGCTGAATACGGTGCTGAACGGTGTGCTGCATCCGGGCGATCATGTGATCACAACGGTATGCGAGCATAATTCTGTTCTGCGTCCGCTGTACCGGCTACGGGCGCAGGGGGTAGAGGTCTCTTTTACCGGAGTGGATACTGCTGCACGGCTGTGCTACGACCAGTGGGAAGCCTTGCTGCGCCCCAACACCCGGGCACTGGTGGTGACGGGTGCTTCTAACGTGACCGGCAATGGCACCGACCTTGCCCGCGCAGCGGACTTTGCCCACCGGCATGGCCTGCTGTTCATCGTGGATGCCGCGCAGACTGCCGGTGCACAGCCCATTGATGTGCAGCAACTTGGCATAGATGCTTTGTGCTTTACCGGCCACAAGGCTCTTTTGGGGCCGCAGGGCACCGGCGGAGCTTATGTGCGCCCCGGCCTGCGCGTTGAGCCGCTCCTTGTGGGCGGTAGCGGTGTGCACAGCTTTGACGAAACGCACCCCTTGCAGATGCCTACTGCACTGGAGGCCGGCACACTGAATGTGCACGGCCTTGCAGGGCTGTGTGCGGGGGTGCGCTGGCTGCTGGAGCAGGGCGTAGAAAGCCTTGCCGCCCGGGAAAATGCCCTTGCCCGCCTGTTTTATGAGCAGGTGCGCACTGCGCCGGGCGTAACGGTATACGGTGATATGACCATGCAGCCCCGTGCGCCCATTGTAGCACTGAACATCGGGCGGGAGGATTCTGCCCGGGTGGCAGATATCTTGTGGGAGGACTACGGCATCTGCGTGCGTGCCGGGGCACACTGCGCCCCGCTGATGCACAAGGCGCTTGGCACTGTGGAGCAGGGCATAGTACGGTTCAGCTTTTCCCATTTCAATACCGAACAGGAGGCGCGGCAAGCAGCGCAGGCGGTTTGCGCACTTGCCCGGGAGCTTTTATGCGAGTAAAACGAAGCTATATCGTGCTTTCCTTCCGTACCACCTTAGAGGCGATGGAGTGGGAAAAGCAATGCCATGCCCGGCAGGTGCCCGGACGGCTGATCCCGCTGCCGCGTGAGATTTCGGCAGGGTGCGGGCTTGCATGGCGTATGCTGCCGGAGGACTGGCAAAGCTGGCAGGCAGAACTGGACCAAACAAGGTTTGATAAGGTAACGCCTGTGGAACAATAACAGAGGGAGAAGGACACCAATGAACAGACAAACGCTTGCAGACGTTCTGCAAGATACAAACCAGACTGGCAGCTATACGCTGGCTACCGTGCTGGAAGGCGCAGAGACAGGCAGTCAGCTGCTGCTGTTGGACGGCAACGCCGTGTGGCAGACTCGAAACGCCGAACTTTTGCAGCGTCAGCTTGCCGTCCTGCAAGCCTGTACCGCTACGGGCTTTCTGACACTGGACGGGCAGCGAGTATTTGCCGAGCGCTTTGGTGCGGTGCCGCAGTTGGTAGTCTGCGGCGGCGGCCATGTGGCTGCTGCCCTTGTAAAACAGGCAAAGCTTCTTGGCTTGCCGGTGCTTGCCATAGACGACCGGGAAGAATTTGCCCAGCAGCTGCGCGCCGCCGGAGCAGATACCGTGCTCTGTGCCCCCTTTGCACAGGCGCTTCAAAATGTGCCAGGCGGGGCAGAGACCTATTTTGCGGTACTGACCCGCTCCCACGCTTTTGATCTGGATTGCCTTACCCAGATCCTGCAAAAGCCTGCGGCCTATGTGGGCATGATGGGCAGTCGTGGTCGTGCTGCATTGGTGCGCCGTCAGCTGTTGGAGAACGGTCTGGACAGTCAGCGGATCGATGCGCTCTGCGCACCCATCGGCCTTGCCATCGGCGCGCAGACCGCTGCGGAGATCGCACTTTCCATTCTGGCACAGATCGTGCAGGTCAAGAATGCACGCCCCCAGACCGAGGGCTATCCCATCGCCTTGCTGGATGCAATGGTGCAGGCAG
>OGGD01000810.1_pt1 | contig 19637 bp, 17 predicted proteins | sample 1571091 | NCBI WGS metagenome assembly OGGD01 (sample SAMEA2582073, study PRJEB24529) | metagenome | biome: Human gut stool | place: China | collected 2011
GAGAGGACGCTTATATCTGCCCTTCACACCCTAAGAAAGCACCACAAAATCTGCTACTCTACGGTAAGTGAAACTCCGGTTATAATGTCCCAGCCATTCGTTCCCGGATTGCCACTCCGGTCGGAGTTCCGGCAAGCCCTCCTTTTCCGGTTTCGCGGATGTCCTCGCTCATGCTGCGTCCAATTGCACGCATTGCGTCTATCACTTCATCCGGCGGAATTTTACTTGTGATTCCAGCCATGACCATATCCGACGAAGTCATTGCATTGACCGCTCCCATCACATTGCGTTTCACACACGGCACTTCGACCAGACCTGCCACGGGATCACAGGCAAGTCCAAGCAGATTTTTCAATGCCAGGGCTGCCGCATGGGAAATCTGCTCGGCATCTCCACCCATAAGGTATGCCACTCCTCCAGCCGCCATCGCCGAAGCCGAGCCGATCTCAGCCTGACAACCTCCGGCTGCCCCGGCGAGAAACGCCCTGTTTGCGATCACGCCGCCGATTCCTGCCGCCACATAAAGGGCTTCCACCATTTTTTCTTCGGAAAAATGTTTTTCCTCTTCTAATGTGAGAAAAACTGCCGGAACAACACCGCAGGAGCCCGCAGTCGGTGCCGCAACGATCCGTTTCATGCAGGCATTGGATTCACCTGTCTTTAAAGCTTTTTCCATCACTTTTCCAATAAATTTTCCGCAGAGCAATGTTCCTGCTTCTCTTGCTGCATGCATTTTTTCACCGTCTGTTCCAACCAGACCACTTGCAGACTTCAGCTTTCCATCATAATTGTCATCTGCCTCACGCATTGCCTGATACATGCCCCGCATCTGCTCAAAGGCTTCTCCCTCGCTGATTCCCTGCTCCCTGCAATCATCTTCCTGCACGATTTTCCAGAAGGGCTTTCCTTCTTTTGTTGTCATTTCGCATATTTCTTCTAAGGACTTATACATTTTTCTCTCCCTACAGTAAACTCAGATATGTTACTTTTAAAATTCCTTCCATCCGTTCTAACCACTTGAGTGCATCCGCCGGAATTTCCTGATCGCACTCGATGACCATAACTGCATTTCCACCGCGGCTTGCACGGTATAACTGCATCGTTGCGATGTTGACCGATTTGTGGGCAAGCATGGATGTCACCTCTGTAACATGCCCCGGCTGGTCAATATTATGCACGATCAGTGTCGGATAATCTCCACTGAAATTTGCTGTCAGACCATCGATCTCACAGATTTCAATACGTCCGCCCCCGATGGATGCCGCGATTACCTCCAGCGTTCTTCCTGATTCGCCTGTAAGTTCCAGTTTGACAGAGTTTGGATGCACATCCCCCAGATCGATCCCGGACAGTGTGAACCGCAATCCCTCACGCTCTGCGATCTCAAAACTGTGCGGAATCGCCGGGTCATCCACCTGCATTCCCAGAAGCCCTGCCACAACCGCCTTATCCGTTCCATGTCCTTTTCCTGTTGCCAGAAATGATCCGTGAAAAAAGATATCTGCCCTTACCACTTTTTCTGCAAGCAGTTTGTGACAGACTCGTCCGATTTTTACTGCTCCCGCTGTATGGGAGCTGGACGGTCCAACCATGACCGGTCCAATAATATCTAATAAATTCATAATCCTGGTTATCTCCTTGTTTTGCGAAGCAAAAAACAGGGTATACCAAATCTGATATACCCCATCGTATAGTTTTTGTTGATGAAACATTTTTATTCTGATGTAGAAATTATATCTGCTTTATACCGGAAATGCAAGCGTTACTGCTCACCCGGAAGTAACACTTTTTTCTATTGATTCTGTCAAAAAGAAATGTCATAATATAATCTATACTGTAATAATATAAAAGTACTAAATCATTACCTTATAATATAGAAGTGGTAAAACAGAATCTATTCTGACTAACACACCACTTCCGGGGAGGAAATGAAAATGCAGATAAAATGCGAATACTGTGGTTCCATGATTGAAGAAACTGCAGATAAATGTCCATTTTGCGGGGCAACAAACAATGCCGTCAAACGAACCACCGACAAAACACCAAAAACAATTGCCGAATTACAGCAGTGGTATCAGGACAGACACCTGCCGCCGTATGAGACAACAAGATTTTTTATTGGCATCAATTATAAGAAACCAAAAGCGTTTGGTATTTATCAGGATGGCGACAAGTTCATTGTATACAAAAACAAGGCAAACGGCGAACGTGCCATCCGCTATCAGGGCACGGATGAAGCTTATGCTGTCAATGAACTTTATCTGAAATTAAAATCTGAGATTTTAAATCAGAAGGCAAATAACCAGACAAGAAAGCAACAGCAGACACTCACGCGGGAGCAGAAGAAAGAAAAGCGGAAAAACATACTCATCACTTTTGCGATCTTTTTTGCCGGCTTTGTGGGGCTGATCTCCATTGCCATTATCGATATGCTTGCCAAAGGATTCGGAGCTTCCCTGTTCTGGTCCATTTTTCTTGCAATCGGACTGACAATCGCAAGTTTAATTCTGGCTGGTAAATTTGGTGGCCGTGTTCCTCTCCTGCAAAAATTTCATGATAACGTAATTGGGGAAAAGTCGTCCGGTCGCGCATTTTTACTGACTTATGTTGTGATTTATGTCATTTCCTTCTGCTTATTATTTGCACCGCTCCACGCTTATTACAATGTCAGCTATTATCGCTATAACGACACCATTTACGCCAACACACGCCATAGCTGGTATGAGTACGAAGACTACGGTTACGGTGGCGATTATGAAAAAGTCAGTAAATCCTCGATTCCGGACGACGTCTTAGCAAATAAAACTGACTATCAGTTCAACTACAATGATGATAGCGAATGGACTTCCTCTTTTACGGAATTTGAGGACAGCAGTTACTATGACGAGCATTATACTTCTGATTCAGATTCTGACAGCAGTTATGACTGGGATTCCGGAGACAGCTGGGATTCTGGAACAACAGACTGGGATAGTGACTGGTAACTATAGAATACAAAGGAGTACATATGGAACATACACACATCGCCAAGGACGGTACTGTTTATACACACACGCATGAGGAAGCACACGAACACGGTCACTCACATTCCCACCCACACCATCACGAAAACACAAAGGCAGTTTTAAACCGTATGAACCGTGCGATCGGGCATATGGAAGCCGTTAAGACCATGATCGAGGACGGAAGGGACTGCAGTGAAGTCCTGATCCAGATTGCGGCAGTGCGGTCAGCAATTAACAATATCGGTAAAATCATTCTGGAAGATCACATTAACCACTGTCTGGTAGATGCGATTGAAACAGGTGATGATCAGGTATTAAAAGACTTAAACGAGGCTATTAACAAGTTTGTGAAATAGCCTCCTGTGCTATATGTTCTCATTTAGTCATAGTTTGTTCATTTTTTATTCATATTTTATAGAAAATCCTGAAATCTTCCTTCTTTTTTATTTATCTTTCCAATTGTTTTTTTTCCTCATAAGCGATATATTCTTCTAGTATCAAAAATAATTTTTTTACTGTAATTTTACATGTGTTTTACCTGGACAATAAAAGAGCTTTTAAAACTCTTTTTCATTGCAGATTATCATAACTGCTGATAGATGTAACGCACCTGTATTTTTTTTGCAAAAGCGATTGCAAAAAGCTCAGATGCAGACAGGAAAATCAATTTTTTGTATTTTCCTGTGCCAACAAGGAGGGTATATGAAACAGAAATTCAAGTCAGTCGAAGAAAAAATGAATAAATTATTCCAGAAATTTGCACCGGTAAAGGAAAAAGCAGAAGTTTTTCTTTCAAAATTACCAAAAAGGAAACCACACAGTGAGAAATATTATAAGAGAATTGCATTTTTCAATAGATATTCCCTTATTTTCCACTTTATTTTAGCATGCTTTATTACTTTTACCGTAGAAGTGATCTCCAGAAGAGACTTTTTCTCTGCTGTTTCCTTCGTAGGCAATCATACATGGGCTTACCTTTACAATGCCTTTATTGTATTTGCTTCCTTATCAATTGTTTACCTGTTTAAGACAAGAGCACAGCTTCGTGTTCTGATCACCGGACTCTGGATTTTCCTCGGAACAGTCAACGGAATCATCCTTTCCAACCGTGTAACTCCATTCAGCTACACCGATTTTAAAATGCTTCCAGACCTGTTTGCAATGCAGAACACCAATTATTTTACTGCAGAAGAGGCTACCGTTGTAGTAGCTGTGGTTGCTTCTTTCATTATATTTCTGGTTCTCTTCTTTATCAAAGGACCGAAATATCAGGGAAAACGCCACATTGTACTTTCTCCGCTTGCGATCGTTGCACTGTTAGTTGTCGGTATTCCAATTACAACACAGGCTGCACAGAGTTCTAATATTATTGCCTCTTACTTTGCAAATATTGCACAGGGATACTCTGATTACGGATTTGTTTATGGTTTCTCTACAAGCGTTGTCGGTCGTGGAATGAATAAACCAGATGATTACTCCAAAGAAACCATTGACGCTATTGAAACTTTAGTGGACTCTTCCAAAGAAGAAACAACTGTTTCTGCTGGCAAAGAGCCAAATATTATCTGTATTTTGCTGGAATCCTTTATCGATCCATATGATGTGAATTTCCTTCAGATGTCAGAAGATCCGATTCCAACATTCCACAGTTTAGAGCAGAACTTCACCACCGGTTATCTTACCGTACCTGTTGTCGGAGCCGGAACTGCCAATACAGAATTTGAAGTTTTAACCGGTATGAGCATGCAGTACTTTGGTACCGGCGAGTATCCTTACAAAACAATTTTAAAACAGTCTGACTGCCCAAGCGTTGAAAGTATTGCATCTGACCTTTCCTCTATTGGTTACGGCACACATGTAGTACATAACAACACTGCTACCTTCTACAGCAGAAACAATGCATTTTCAAAAATGGGATTTGATACATTTACAAGTAAAGAGTTAATGAACATTACCGAGTACACACCAAGTGGAAGCTGGCCAACCGATAAAGTTCTTGTAAATGAGACTGTAAAAGCTATGGATGCAACAGAAAATCAGTCCGACTTTGTATACACGATCACAGTTGGTTCCCATGGAGATTATCCAACTGAAAAGATTATTGAGAATCCGGAGATCACTGTAACCGGAGCTGCCGATGAAGCTTCCAATAATCAGTGGGAATATTATGTAAACATGATCCACAACACAGATAACTTTATTGCAAACCTCATTGATGCAGTCAACCGCCGCGGTGAGGATACCATTATTGTTATGTTTGGCGATCACCTTCCTACAATGGGTCTTGAAGATTCCGATATGAAATCCGGTGATATTTTCAAGACAAAATATGCAACCTGGAATAACTTCGGTCTTCCAAAACAGGACGCTGATCTGACTGCTTACCAGTTATTAGCACACATTACCGGTCAGATGGGTATCCATGAAGGAACCATGTTTACTTACACACAGACACAGGCAGATTCCTCCACTTACCAGAATGGTCTTGACAATCTCCAGTATGACCTTCTCTACGGTGAGAGATATGCTTACAACGGCGATGATTTATATCCGGCAACGGATCTTGTCATGGACGTGGAAGATGTCAATGTAACATCCGTCCGCAAAAATGTATTGAATAATACCTTAGCGGTTTACGGTTCCAACTTTACAAAGAATGCCAAGATTTTTGTAAATGGCGAGAAGGTTCCTACCACTTACCTTACCTCCGGAATCCTGACAACTTCTCTGGATAATGTTTCCGATGGCGATGTGATTTCCGTAAGTATCACCGGTTCCCAGGGCATTATCTTACGGGCAAGCAATGATGAGGTAATTTATGAAGATCCTGATGTCATTACAACAGAAACCGAAGAACCTACCGAGGTAAACGAGACAGAGTCCTCCGAAACGGAAAACTCTGAAACCGCAAATTCTGAGACTACAAACACTCAGGAAAATAATTAATCATAGAAAGAATCCCGGATGTATGAAAATCTACATCCGGGATTTTCTTATTGCAAATGAATCACTTTACGCACAATCGCTCTCTGCTCCAATTCTTCCCTGAAATCTGTGTCCGTTTTCTTTTTACTCATCCTGCTTTCATCTATGACATAAATATACAAATCTGTTGCAATATCTTTGGTTGAAACCTTAAAGACACCTTTCGTTTCATCATAGAATCCCTGCATAGTGAGTTCTTCTGTACCATTTTCATCCCCATATACAAGCACATCATAATTGAAATTGTCTCTGTATATATCCGGGTGAGTCGTTTTAATCGTCGTAATAATTGGTGTTACAATCACTTCATCTATGGAATATTCTTCGTTCCATTCATTTACTTCGTACATGGTAACATCTTCTTTGTTGACCTGTATCGGGATTGAAAATTTCCATTGTCCCCATATGGAAATATTTTGGTTTTTCATATTTTCTGAAATCAGTGTTACATTATAAATATAGATTTCCAATTGGAACTGATCTGGAAATTCTTTTCCCGAAAGATCAAAATACTGTGATCCTGCAAACGTATTTTCATCCACATATTTACCGGTCAAACCTGCCGCACCACAATCATTTAAGGAATAAATTTTGTCATCTGATTTTATTTTGGTGATTCCCTCATAACCAATCTGATTCTGGAAAATCTGATTGTCACTGTATTCTGTAAACTTCTTCTGGCTCTCAATCACATAAGAGACAAATAAATTTGCTCCATCGCAATAGGCTTCTGTCATGGATATCGTAATTCCATGATCCTGCACTCTCTCATCCGTGCCAGTGGCATACTTTTTATAATCTCCTTTAAAATCAATGACATCCTGAATATAGGAAAATACACTTCCGATAATCGGTATATTTTCTGCCATTGCCGGGTTTGCAACATGAATAATTCCAAAAATGATCACCAGACAGGATAGTACCGACCACGCACACTTTTTTCGAAATCTGTTTTTTTGTACTGTTTTTTCAGCGCTTAAAATGGATTGATATGTTTTTTCATCTAAATCTTCCGGCACGGATATCTGGCTCATTTCATCATGAATCTTCAAAATAGTCCTCCTTTAACATTTTCTTTAAAGCAGCTCTTGCCCTTGATAAATTAGTTTTCACTGTATTCTCCGGTATCATCTGCTTTTTTGCAATTTCCTCCACAGACATTTCCAGAAAATATTTTTGAATGATAACGTCTTTGTATTTTTTCGGCAGCCGATTTACTGCGTTCATTAAATCAAGCTTTTCTTCAACATGTTCAGAATGTGAAGCCTCATGAAATGCTTCCTCGTATTCCACAATTTTTTTGTTCTGTTTTATATAACGAACCGCTTTATTCATAATGATTCTGGTCATCCATGTTGAAAACAACTTCGGATTTCTCAGTGTCTTTATTTTCAGATATCCCTGATAGACACTATCCTGAACAATTTCGACTGCTGCGTCCTCATTTTTTACATATAAAAAAGCTATTTTATAAAAGTATGGGTTATACTGATGAATCAATTCGCCGTATGCATGGCTGTCCCCATGAATTGCTTTATAAACTAAAGAGTACTCTTCTTTTTTCATCTTTCACCCACCTTTCATATATTAGATACACAACCCAGGGATGAGGTTTCAAAAACTTTTTTGTATAATGTAAAAACACCAGATTCATTTAAATAAAAATAAATCTGGTGTTTTTCATGTTGTCTATAGCTTTTTCTCGGCATTTCAGAAGAAAATCCGGGGATTATCAATTGACGACTTTTATATGTAAGAATGATCGATTTTCGTCACCACGTAATAGTTATCACCGAAATGTTCATGCACAGACTGGAGCACTTCTGTGAGCAGTTCCTCGTCCGTCAGACGGAATCCAAATGGCGCGAGAATGTCAAAAATGAGGTTCGTATGTGTCCCACCACTCACCATTCTGAAATCGTGAATGGACAAATCTTCATCAATTGCCTTGATCAGAGATACCATAGCTGCTTTCGTCTCACTCACATGCTCATCCGAAGTCACGACCGGATCCATGTGGATCGTTGCCTCACAGCCAAGTGTCTCGCGCAGTTCATTCTCAATATTGTCTATCACATCATGCAGTTCCAAAATATTTCCCTCTGCCGGAACTTCTGCATGCAATGAGATCATCTGTCTGCCCGGGCCGTAATCATGGACGATCAGATCATGCATTCCGCATACTTCCGAATGTGACATTACGATCTCATCTATTTTTTCTACAAATTCATGTGCCGGCGGCTGTCCAAGCAATGGATTTAATGTCTCTCTGGCAGCGTCAAAACCTGCATAACCGACTAATAAGCCCACAACCAGACCGCAGTAGCCATCAATTTTGATTCCTGTAAAATGGGTGAATACGGATGCCAGAAGCACAACCGTTGTCGCTGCGGTATCACTTAAACTGTCTGTGGCAACCGCTTTCATCGCTGCAGAATCCAGTTTTTTTCCAATAGCACGGTTATAATATGCCATATATAGTTTTACAAGAATGGATGCGATCAGGATCACTGCCACAAGGAGCGTGAACTCTGTTTCCTCCGGATGCATGATTTTTCCGATGGAGTCACGGACGAGTTCGTAACCCATCAAAAGGATTGCCGCAGCCACAACCAGGCCGGAAACATACTCAATCCTTCCATGTCCAAATGGATGCTCCGTATCCGGTTTTGCCCCTGCAAGCTTGAAGCCAAGCAGTGTCACGATCGAAGAACCTGCATCTGAAAGGTTGTTAAAGGCATCTGCTGTGATCGCAATGGAATTGCTTAAAGTTCCTGCGAGAAATTTACCGATAAAAAGCAGTACATTAAATAATATACCGATCACACCGCACAGCATTCCGTATGCCTCGCGCTGTTTTATTTTATCTTCTGAGTCTTTGATAAATATTTTTGCTAATAATGTTACCATGTCACTCTTCCTTTTTTATTCCAGTTTTCCAAAATGTGCAAAAGGCCAGTAAGTAAAAAGTGCCTTTCCTAAAATTTTGTCTTTTGTCACATAAGTGTTACTCCAATATCTCGCATCCCAGGAATCATTCCTGTTATCTCCCATCATGAAGTACGATTCCTCCGGCACCTCAAATGTATATGGACCTGTGGCAACAGTCCATTCTTCTTTCAGATAGTCCTCCTGTAAAGGCTCTGTCGATCCATTGATATATATTTTTCCATCCTCAATAGCGATGGTATCCCCCGGAAGCCCGATCACACGCTTCACATAGATCTCACTCTCGTCATCCGGATACCGGAATACAACAATATCCCCTCTCTCTGGCTCACCAAAAACATATGCCAGCCGGTTTCCGATAAAGCGGTCTCCCGGCAGGATTGTATTCTCCATGGACCCGGTAGGAACATCCGCATTGATGATCAGAAAGTTTTTGATCAGAAGTGCTGCCACTAACGCAATTGCAAACGGGATCACCCAGCTCATGATCTCTTTGAAAATGGAGGTTTGTTCCTCATCACTCTCCTGCTTTTCCGGTGTCTTAATACCGTCTGACGTCTGCTCAGCTTTATGTTCTATTGGATCATTAAAATCTTCTACCTGTAAATCTTCCATTATCTCTTTATCCTCAATTCATTTTCCTTATAATCTGCTATTCTGCTTTTTGCAATAGCTATATTTTACCATAACTGGAATGAAATAGATATGAGAATTTTCCTGTTGCACAAAAAAGACTGCCGGCAGTTTACCTTTTCATAAATCTGCCTGACAGTCTGATGTGCCTTCCGGAAAAAAGCTCTTAGTACTCTTCCTCTTCGCCTTCTTCTTTCTCAGAAATATCGTTCACCGGTTTCTCCAGTCCCTCGATCGTGATATGGTTTTTCTCTGCGTAATCCCATAATGCAGCGTGGATTGCTTCCTCTGCCAACAGGCTGCAGTGAACCTTCACTGGTGGAAGTCCGTCTAAAGCTTCCATTACGGCTTTATTTGTCACTTCCAACGCCTGCTGTACCGTTTTTCCCTTTACAAGTTCGGTTGCCATACTACTTGTTGCAACGGCTGCGCCACATCCAAATGTTTTAAATTTTACATCCTGGATGATCCCGTTATCATCAATGTCAAGATACATTCTCATGATGTCGCCGCATTTTGCATTACCAACGGTACCGACACCGCTTGGATTCTCAATCTCTCCAACGTTTCTTGGGTTGTTAAAATGATCCATTACTTTTTCACTATACATACTTTTTATCCTGCTTTCTTTGAAATAACCTGTTATTTTGATCACTGTAAAATCATGTGATTGAAAAATTTATTTATTCTGTTTTTTTACGAAATCCTCATATAATGGGGACATGCTTCTCAAACGTTCAATGATCTTCTTTAACTCGTCTACAACAAAATCGATTTCTTCTACGGTATTCTTCTCGGAAAGTGTCAGACGAAGAGAACCGTGTGCGATCTCATGAGGAAGACCGATCGCAAGCAATACGTGAGACGGGTCTAATGATCCGGAAGTACATGCAGAACCACTGGATGCACAGACACCTGCCTGATCCAATAAGATCAACATGGATTCACCCTCGATATAACGGAAGCATACGTTTACGTTGTTTGGCAGACGGTCATGTCTGTCACCGTTCAATCTCACATATGGGATTTCTGTTAAAATACGGTCGATCAGATGATCTCTTAAGTTGATCTCTTTTGCACTTCTCTCTGCCATGGTATTTTTTGCGATCTCGGCTGCTTTGCCGATACCTACGATACCCGGTACGTTCAGAGTTCCGGCTCTACGTTTTCTCTCCTGCGCACCACCGTGGATGAAGGAAAGAATCTTCACGCCTTTTCTGATATACATTACACCGATTCCCTTTGGTCCGTTGATCTTGTGACCGCTGGCACTCAGCATATCAATGTTCATCTCGTCCACATCGATCGGAATATGTCCAAATGCCTGTACAGCGTCCGTGTGGAATAATACGCCATGTTCATGTGCGATACGTCCGATCTCCCTGACCGGCTGGATGGTTCCGATCTCGTTATTTGCTGTCATTATGGAAATCAGGATTGTATCAGGACGGATTGCTGCCTCTAACTCGTCCAGTTTTACTTTACCGTTTTCGTCAACGTTCACATATGTGATCTCAAAACCTTTTTTCTCAAGGTAAGCACAGGTGTGAAGGATCGCATGATGTTCGATCGTGCTTGTGATGATGTGTTTTCCTTTGGACGCATAAGCGTCTGCGGTTGCCTTTAATGCCCAGTTATCAGACTCGCTGCCGCCACCTGTAAAATAAATCTCATCTGTCTTCGCATTGATCAGTTCTGCCACGGAAGTCCTTGCTTTATCAACCGCCTTTTTGCTCTCAGATGCAAAACTGTAAATTGCAGATGGATTGCTGTATACTTCTGAAAAATATGGAAGCATCTCCTGTAACACTTCCGGATATACCTGCGTTGTTGCTGCATTATCTAAGTAAATCAGTTTACTCATATCTTTGTACCTCTTTCTATCTCTAAATTAGTTTGTAATTGATATTTCCTAGTTATTTGATATGATATAAGTATTATAACGCATTATTTCCCCTTGTCAAGGTAGGAATTGTTTTCTTTTTTGTACAAGTACGCTATTCTTTTTCATAGCCGCCCGATACCTGACAATATATAAGTATCACGGCAATTCTTCCAGACCGCTGAACATTTTCATGAGTTCTTTTTCCCCATAATCGTCAAAATCAACGGTGATCATCATGTCATCCTCTCTTACCACGGAACCGGTGCCGTATTTTGGATGACGGACGCGGCGTTTTTGTGTGGTTACTGCTTCATTTCCTACTGAAATATTCTTTGTTCCTGTATTCGCCGATGGATTTTTTCCCCCTGATATTTTGCCGGCTTCTTGCAGTTCTATATGCTCTGCACGCTCTGCAAGGATCTGGCGTTTCAGATCCTGTAAATGCGTTGCCGAAGACTCCCGATCCTTCTCCTGTCCTTCAATCAGATTTCCCGGTATCATGCGCAGATATCTGCTCGGTCCGGGTGCTGCCCGGTACTGTCCCGGACTTGTGTAATAGGAAAGTTCCAGATGTTCCTTCGCCCTTGTGATGCCGACAAAAAAGAGACGCTGCTCCTCCTCTTCCTCCTCAAAACTTTTGGTCTGCAAAGGAATCAGCCCATAATTCACACCTGTGATAAAAACATGGGAAAACTCCAACCCTTTGGATGCATGAAGTGTCATAAGCTTTACAGTATCGTTTTCATTATGTATCTCTTTTTTCAAAATATTCGTTCCATACAAAGACGCCATATTCAAAAATTCCGAAAAACCTTCCACGACATTTTTCTGCTGCTCTTTCTGGTAGGTGGTCATGCGCTCCAAAAAGTCCATGACGCAGATTCTGTCTTCTACATACGAAGCTGTCGTTGGATGGAGATGATTTTCCAGAGAAAAATAGTTCCAGAGGTCTTCTGCTGTTGTGGATTGAGCGTTGAAATATGCTTGCGAAAATCCAAGCATTTGCTTACGGATATCTGAGTTTATTTTTTGCTTCTCTGATTGTGGAGTCTCTGTCTGTGTTTTCCGGGTTTCACTCAGAATATCAATTGTTTTTTCCGCCTCTTTCACCGACATGCCGAGCCCGTATCTCTTATCCGCAAGCGCCGCTATGCCGGAACTTTTATCCTTCGGGTTGACAGAAAAACGCAGTACCCTGATCAGCCAGTCCAGAACCGGAATATCTTTCACAGTCTTTTTTAACGAAACTTCGAATGGAATGCCTTCTTTTTCAAAAACATGTTCAAAAATTTCTGACTGGTTCTGCAAACGGTAAAAGATCGCCATTTCCCGGTATGGAAGCCCCGACGCATGCAGATCCCTGATCCTGCCTGCAAGATAGTCAGCCTCCTGAAACGGATCATACATATTCCGGATCTGAATTTTATCACCGCTCTCCCTGCCGCCCTGCAAGGTGCCTCCCTGCTGCATGAAGCAGCGTGCCACTGCAAGGATTTCACTGCTGGAACGGTAATTCACCGGAAGTGTCAGCTCCGTTGCCTGATATTTGGTCTTCAGCTGATAAAAAATATGAAAAGCACTTCCACGCCAACTGTAAATGACCTGATTCGGATCACCTACTGCAAAAAAACAGGTCTGTGGTTTTTTCAGGCAGTCGATGAGCTCTAACTGTTTCTCATCGCTGTCCTGCACTTCGTCCACGATGATCCAGGAGATATCTTGCATTCCTGTATTCTCGTTGTCTTGCAAGTTCGCATTCTTTTTTGATACTTCTTCTATTTCTGCTGACATCTTCACCAATTTACATGTGTTTTCCAGCAGCTCGTCAAACGTCATTTTATCCTGACGTCGCTTCTCTTCCTTTAGTAATGCCTTTAATTTTTCAATATCATCCTGATATTTGCTGTTTTTCTGTTCCAGACGTTTTTTCAGCCGGTTTTTATATTTGATTTTCAGCTGATAAGTTAAGATCAACTGCTCTGCCATCCCAAGTTCTTCGTCCGGATCCATCACCATAAATTCTTTGGTATAACCCAGATTTTCCACTGGAAGCATTTTCTTCAACATTGTAAGACACACACTGTGAAATGTTCCAAAGCCCCACAACTGTTCCTCTGCGATCTCCGGCTCCAATGCATACAAGCGCTCTTTGATCTCATCCGCAGCCTTATTTGTAAAAGTCAGAACGACCATCTGTTCATATGGAATCTGCTTCTCGTAATGCAGATACATGACTTTTGTGATAAGAACCGTCGTCTTACCGCTGCCAACATTGGCATTCACCAGACAAGCGTTGCTCTCATCGAAAACGGCTGCTTTCTGGTATTCATTTAGACGTTGTAGCTGTTGTGTGTAATTTTCTTTAAATTCCATATTTCTTTAAATCCACCCTGCCATTCACCACTTCAATGCCGTCTGCTTTCAGCAGTTCTTCCTGCACATGCTCCCCTCCAAAGGCGAAAGCCCCTGCTAATTCTCCCTTGGAATTCACAACACGGTAACATGGGATATGCTCCGGGTCCGGGTTATGGTGCAGGGCATTTCCGACAGCTCTGGACATTCTCGGATTTCCGGCAAGCTCTGCCACCCTGCCGTAAGTTGCCACTTTACCTTTTGGAATGGTTTTCACCGCCTCATAAATACGCTTTGTCGGACTGTCTGTGATAATGTCATAGCTTTCTGCAATCATCTGCTTCACATCCTTATCCGGGATTGTCCCATCTAAAATGATCGTATTCCAGTGTTCTTTATTCTGATGATATCCCGGAAGCACGGACGCATAGGCATCCCTCCAGAAATCGCGCCACTCCGGGCGCACTTTCACATTCAGATTGATGTATCCGTTCCGCTCATATACCCACAAAAATGCCTTTTTGCTTCCATGCACACGCACTAACTCCCAGTTTGAATCATGAAACGGCGTTTCCAGATAAGTGTCTGGAAATGACAGTCCGTATTTTGTTGCTTCTTCTCTTGTTTTCATTTTAACCTCCGTTCCATCTTCTCCATCGCGTCCTTATCCGGCTCTCTCACTTCATCTGCGAGTGTCACCTGGATCTGGAATCCAACCGGCACATCCGCATAATAACTGATAATATTCTTAAGGCTCTCGCGGTTTCCCGGCTCCATCACCCAGTCTGCATAAAAGGCGCTGGATAATTTTAAGATCAGCATCCGCTCTCTCACTTCGACCGCCGGAACGGTCTGTAAAAATGCGGCAAAGTTCTCTCCGTTTTCACTAATCTTTTTGCAGAACTCCTGCCACTGCTCTCCTAACTTTTCAAACGAGAACTCTTTTCTCCGGAACGTGGACGGCGCATGCTCTGCAGTCTTCACTCCCATCGGGACATCCCAGTGTTCCAGCAGGTTTTCCAGTCCGAAAAGTACCATCTGCCTGTCAAGCCGGTAATCTCCCACACAGGCGGCACAGCCATCTTTGCATCCACAGCCTTTTACAAGCTTCACGGCATTTTGGATAATATCTTCCATATTATCATAAATCTTTTCAGCGAATCCAAGTCCACCCACATACTTATCGTAAAAATAGATGTCTACGTCCGAGCTTGTGTCAAACGCAAGTTCCAGTGCATTCGCCGATGTAATGACCCCGATGTCCTCCTGCTCTGTCATCGTCACCATCCGGGCAGCATTTTTCAGTGCGAAACAGACGCCCTCATAATAATTGTTCCGCACCATTTTCGTATTCTCATTCACCTGGATCAATCCCCGGTACACCTTCACGACATTCTCCGGCACACGCATCCAGGTACTCTCCGTATCATAGTCTTTGGAGAGTGCCTTCGGTAACTGCTCATAGCCAAGATTCTGATGATTGTGAAACTGCATTTTCTTAAACATATAAACGTAATCGCTCACATTGACATCGCCAAAATGAAGCTCTGTGCGCGCAAGCGGCATATTTTTACTCTCGTGAACAATCTTCACATTCGCTTCCCCTGCCGCGACTGTATAATAATTTCCATTAAATGGCACTGCATAGGCAGTCCGGCTCTCAAGGTCAAGCTTTGTCACCTGATAAGCAACGCCGTCATGCATGTAGACCGCACCATCGTGAAGCTCGCGGAACGCCTGACTCTCGTCCATCTCTGTGATCTCTTTTCCGCTGTCCTTGTGCAGAAGCTTATAGCGCTTCTCGTCAATATTGCGCATGGAAAAATCACCCGCCGGGAACTCACCGCCAGACCACGCAAATTTTCCATTGTGGCTCGACAGTTCCTCAGCGCGGAGAAGTACCGGGATTGCCTCGCCAAGATCCGGAAACAGGGAAATATCATCAAGCGTCAAAGGAATCTCCGCTGCTGCCGCACGGATATGTGCCAGCTCAATAATCAGATTATTCTTATCGATCACAGCATTTTCACTGCTTCCCTCAAACAGCCAGCCCGGCTCAAGCGCAATGTACTGGTCAAACGGCTGATTGTCGAGAATGAGATAGTTGCTGCTCCTTTTCCCGCTTCTTCCGGCACGCCCTGTCTGCTGCCAGAATGAGGCTCTGGTGCCCGGATAACCGACTAACACCGTGGTACTGATCTTTCCGATATCAATTCCAAGTTCTAATGCATTCGTGGAAACAAGTCCCATCAGTTCTCCCGAGATCATCTGATTTTCAATCTGTTTCCGCTCAAGCGGCGTGTAACCGCCACGATAACCGGAGATTTCATCCGGCTTATGCGTGCCTAAAAATCCCTCCGCTTCCAAATGATCTCTCGTCTCTTTTAAGACGATCTCCACATTCTTTCTGGACTTCGTAAACGCAATAAAATTTTTTCCTTCATCCATCAGCTCCGGCAAAAGTTCTGCCGCCACTGTCGTAATGCGTACCTGCCCATAATAGTTGTCGTCTTTCCCCATGATCTTCGGTGGCTGGATGAGATAATATCCACGTTCTGCTGCTGGTGAGCCGTCCTTATCCACAAGTGCAAACTGCTTTCCACAGATCTCTGCTGCAAGCTCCACCGGATTGGCAATCGTAGCAGAACTGCAAAGAAACTGCGGATTGGAATGATAATAACGGCATACTCTTGAAAGTCTGCGGAACACATTTGCCAGATGCGAACCGAACGCTCCACGATAGGTATGCAGCTCATCGATCACAATGTATTTTAAATTGGAAAAAATAAAATCAAACCCGTATTTGCTGTGATTCGGCAGAAATGCCCCATTCACCATCTCCGGGTTTGTCAATATGATATTGGCACTCTGCCGGATTCTTGTACGCTCCGCCACCGGCGTATCCCCATCATACACGCCCGCCACAATACGGTTCTCTCCAAAATATTCCAGATACGGTGCAATCGCACGGTACTGGTCTGCCGCAAGTGCCTTGGTCGGGTAAATGAAAATTGCCCTTGTCAGCGGATTTTTCAAAATGTCCTGTAAAACCGGGAGCAGAAAGCTTAATGTCTTGCCGCTCGCCGTCGGTGTTGTGATAACAGCATTTTTCCCGGAAGTCACTTTCTCAAACATTTCCGTCTGATGACAATATAATTTTTCAATTCCGTGCTCTTTTAAATACCCTGCCAGTTCTGGCAGCAGATTCTCCGGAAAATCATCGTATACTGCCGGGTGAGCAGGGATTGTTTTTTCATAAATAATGCAGTCTTTGATGTCCATGGAAAAGTCCTTCCTATTCTATCTGTAAAAACTTCATACATTTTTGATGAATTTGAAATATACAAAAAAGTATAGCCTCTTTTAAATTTTCATGCAACAAAAAGGCAAAAGATTAAAACATCTCTTGCCTCATACTTTATCTAATATTCGATTCCGATTTCTTTATACTCTAACAGTCTTGCTTTGCCCATAGGAAGCTCGGTCCAGGCACCTTCCATTGTGCCACCTGTAATTCCTTCCACAGCTGTCAGGAAATCATGTATCACCTGTTTCTCGACCGGTTTGATATGATGTCCCGGCCAGGTAATATCGTAGAGAGATTCCATAGCGATCAGCTTTTCCAGTGATTCCTTATAGGTCTGCATCGGTGCCGCAAATTCCATCTGGAGCAGTACATGAGCCTTACAGCAGGTATCCCCGGTGAACATCCATCTGTTCTTTTCATCAAGGAAACATACTGATCCGACAGAATGTCCCGGTGTCCTTACCACACGCACCGGTCTGTCACCAATTTCAAATACCATCTCATCCTCAAAATAACTGCAATTTTCTTTTACCGGGAGAAGCTCATCCTGTGTAAAAATATGACGGACATCCTCTCTGCTGTGTGCCTCATAAAGTTCTTTGTCTTCTTTTGCAAGCCATACTTCCTCAAATGCTCCTGTTCCACCAATATGGTCTACATGTCCATGCGTCAGTGCCACAATGACCGGAAGCACAGTAAGTTCTTCACATATTGATTTCAGTGGGATTGTTCCAAATCCGGTATCGATCAATAATGCCCTTTCCTTTCCGGTGAGCAGGTACATATAAGCACTTGCCGTATTACTATATTCTTCTATCAGCCACGTCTGTTCATTTAATTTCTCAATACGATAATTCATCCTATTCTCCTTGCTCCGGTATCAGCAGTTTATCTTTTGTTCCTTCCTCAATTCCTGCAAGAAAAGAAAATGCCGGATCCATCATCTGTTCCCAGTAGAAAAATTCATGATCGCCATGTCCGCTGCGATACTCATGAGTAATATTTTCCTTTTGTAAAGCATTTTCTAATTTTTCTACCGCATCATATACAAGGCGGTCATCTTTTCCACAACACAGGAACAGCTCCGGTCTGTTATCCACATCTTTTCTCGTCCACTGTGTGCACATATCGCATTCACTGCCATAATAAGCTTCTTTGCTTCCGAAGATTCCCTCGAACTGCTTTCTCGAAAATCCTGGTGCATCTTCTTCGGCAAGCAGCATATAAGCGTCCGATGCCGGGGAAAATGCCACTACTTTTGAAAAAGTGTCACGATATTTAAAGCCATTATATAATGCTCCATATCCCCCCATGGAAATTCCACCGATAAAAGTGTCTTCCCTTTTTGTGGACAGTGGCAGCATCTTTCTGGTTACTTCCACCAGTTCTTTTCCTACATAAGTGCTATAAAATGTCATACGATCCGGCAGATCCTGATAAAACAGATTTTCTCCATCCGGCAGGACGTTTATTGTAGATGGAAGCCAAAATTTTCCGGTCGAAATCATTTCCTAACCCGATTTGTCTTTCCCCTTCCTGAAAGATGAACAGCTCCCTATATTCGGCCAATTCTTCCGGCATTTGCCGGCAATGCTTATAAAAATAACGCAGTTCTTCTTCTTCGGGTAAGGTGGTTTCACACTTCCAGTACTTATCCAACAACCCTATGATCCGATCATAATCCATAATTCTCCATGTTTAAAATCCATGTTTTAATTTTTTTCCTGGCCCGGAATAAATTCACTTTCACCTGTTCTTCCGTCACCTGTAAAGTTTTCGCAATATCCCGATAACTCAGTCCTTCCATATCTCTCAATTGGACGACATCCCGCTGTAAACCGGGTAATCCGTCAATCATCCGATATAACAACTTCATCTTTTCGGTACGGATTATATTTTCCAACGGTTGTTCCTGCACTTCCTGTTCATATGCCCCTTCCAACTCCTTGCTCCGATTGTCTTTCAAGACCAATCGGTTTAAAGCCAGATTCCGGGCCATAGTGTAACAATAAGCTGCCAGATTTTCAACCTTTCCTTTTTCATCCCTCCACACCTTCAGCATTACATCCTGAACAATATCTTCGGCCTCTTCTTTGCTTCGCAGAATACACCAAGCCACCCGAAACAACCGATCCTTTAAAGGAAGTACCAGAGATATAAATTCATTTTTATCCATCATTCAAACTCACTTACAATACTAAGACAGTTGAAAAGATCAAAAGTTACATAAAAGACCGAATTTTCGGAAAATAAAAAAGGTACCCCGGAAACGGGGTACCTGATCGATCAGTCAAAGAGTCAATTAATTATTTCCTCTTTTCTTATATTCTTCCAAACCTTGTTTCAAAAATTCAACGAAAGCATCTTTATCCAGGTTATGTCCTCTTGGAGCAGCCAGTATATGCGGTCTCAGATCATTATCGTTGCCGCCGCGGCTATCCAACAAAATGTAGTTGGGCTGTGCATTGGAATCGAATTTCTTGATCTGGAAGTCAGCATTTTTCTTGCCTAATGTTTTCTT
>OGGD01000818.1_pt1 | contig 19458 bp, 8 predicted proteins | sample 1571091 | NCBI WGS metagenome assembly OGGD01 (sample SAMEA2582073, study PRJEB24529) | metagenome | biome: Human gut stool | place: China | collected 2011
GATGGGAATACAACCTAAAGCAGCACAGAAATTAGTGTATCGGGCTATCGAACAAATGCGTAAAATTCAGCCTCAAATTATTTATTTTTTCCTTTTCGGTTATTTTCTTTAATTTTCGTGGGGGTATTTTTGTTCTTTGCGTGTTTTTAAAGTGAAACCGTAAAAAGAACGAGTATGCATTCAGATCGAATACCCGAATCGACAAAACAATGGCTACAAAATGAAGACTTCATATTGTGGTGTCTGGCTCCTACCCAGGAATCGGAAGAATGGTGGGTTAATTATCAAAAAGAGCATCCCGAAGATCAAGCATCCCTACAGGAGGCCCGCAAAATCATGTTATCTGCCCGGCTGAATCCGGTTCAGCGCTTACCCGAAGAATCAGAAAGATTGTGGGCACGTATAGAGACAAGCATGGAGCGTCGTGATAAGAGACATCGTTTTATCTTATTTACCCGTTATGCTGCCGCCTGTGTACTAATATTAGGTATTGTTTCTTTCTGGTTGATTCATTCTTTTCAGACGTCCGGAACTGCTGATGATCTGCTTGTCAATGTGAAAGCAGATACTCTGTATCAGAAAGTAATGCTGATAAGAGATGATGCGGAAGCGATTCAGATAGAGAATAATGCCGTCATTACTTATGATAGCAATATTACTATTCAATCCGATGGTAAGGAAACAGAGATAATCAAAGAGGGAGCGGCTCAACCCGGAAAACAAAATACACTGATAGTTCCTTATGGTAGCCATTCATCCATTGTATTGGCAGATGGATCGAAAGTATGGATTAATTCCGGAAGTAAATTACGTTTCCCTTCCTCTTTTGGTCCGGGCGAACGCAGGATAAAAGTAGAAGGAGAGATTTATATAGAAGTTGCCAAAGATACTTCCCGGCCTTTTTATGTAGAGACCCCCCAACTGACAGTTAATGTATTGGGAACAAAGTTTAATGTGTCTGCCTATGCTGATGATGCATTGCAATCCGTGGTGTTGGTAGAAGGAAAAGTAAATGTAAAAGCAAACTCCAATGAAGATTTTGTCCTTTTGCCTAATCAGCGTTTTAAGTTGAGTGATGGGATATCCGGCATCGACGAAGTTAATGCTTACGATTATATTTCATGGAAAGATGGCGTACTTCAGTTCCGGGGTGAGACAATGAAAGATATTATCCAACGGCTAAGTCGCTACTATAATGTATCTATCACATGTACGCCGGAAGTTGCGCAAAAGTGTACAATGGGAAAACTTATCTTATTTGATGATATAGAACAAGTCATGAAAACCTTCTCGTTGCTGTACGATGTCCAGTGTACAATTGAAGCGGGAAGTATAAAAATCGAGTAATAACCCTAAAAATTTAATGCCTATGAATAAACCACAGAAATGAAGCCTTTGTAAAAAAGAAGTTCGGAAGAGAGGCAACTCTTCCGAACCCGTGAGATTTAAATTTTTCAATTACTTATGAAAAACCTAAAAATTGATACGCAAAAATATGGAAAATTCCTATTACAATCATGCAAATAGGGCATATTTTCTTTGTAAATCATATCTGTTTGTGAAATTTTTTGTTATTTTTCTATTTATAGCGAATGTAACTCTCGCTAATGGAAATGGAACGAGCGAACTCTATGATATAAAGAAAGGGACTCTACTGGAATATTTTAAAGATATAGAGAAAGAAACAGGCTACGTTTTCATCTATTCGAAAGATATCCGGCCTAGTTTAAATCAAGTTGTCAGTGTAGATCTATCCAGGAAGAAGACAATCACAGAAAAATTGTCAGCCTTGTTTGAAAAGACAAATCTGGTATATGAAATAAATGGAAAACAGATTGTTGTAAAGAGAAAAACGGCAGTGAAAAAGAATCTTTCTTCACAGCCACAGGAGCCTCGGAGAATAACCGGTACTATTACCGATACAAAAGGAGAACCGATTATCGGTGCCAATATCAAGGAAGTCGGTACATTTAACGGCATAATTTCCGATATAAATGGGCGCTTTGCCTTATCTGTAAATCCGAATGCAGTTTTGGAAATCAGTTATATCGGTTATGTCACGACGACAGTACCTGTAAAAGACAATAAAGTGCTTTCTATTGAAATAGAAGAAGCCGAGCAAAGTCTGGAGGAAGTCGTTGTTGTCGGCTACGGAAAGCAGAAGAAAGAAAGTGTGACAGCATCTATCGCTTCTATTTCGAGGAAAGAACTGGTACAGACACAACAATCCAATATTAGTAACATGCTGGTAGGACGAATGCCGGGATTGATTGCTTTTCAAAGAAGTGGTGCTCCCGGCGAAGACGCTTCCAGTCTGTTAATCAGAGGTGTCAGTACATTTACAGACAACACGGCTCCTTTAATAATGATCGATGGCATCGAACGAACTAATTTTGACGGCATAGATCCGAATGAAGTTGAATCATTGAATATACTTAAAGATGCTTCGGCAACAGCGATCTATGGAGTAAAGGGAGCTAACGGCGTAGTATTAATTACTACCCGTAAAGGGGAAAGAGGGCGTCCCCGGTTGAGCTATTCGGGTAATTTTGCTTTGCAGCAATCTACCCAGCTCCCCAGTTATCTGAATAGTGCGGATTATGCAACTTTATACAATGAAGCTTTAGAAAATGACTCCCGGGTTTCGGGTTCTACCTACCAACCGAAATTCACGGATAAAGATATTGAATTGTACAGAAATGGCTTTGATCCGATTTTGCATCCGAACACTAACTGGATAGACGATTTTCTTAGAAAGTTTTCTACCCGCACTCAACATAACATCAACCTTTCGGGTGGTACAGAACGTGTGAAATACTTTATATCGGGAAGTTATTTCGATCAGACCGGTATCTATAAACATACCAAGATAGATTCGGATCATGATGTAAATCCCCGTAACACCCGTTATAACTTCAGAACTAATTTCGATTTTCAGATAACGCGGGACTTTTCGGCAACTGTTCAAATGGCCGCCCAGATAGGCAGAGTGATTACTCCGGGCTCCGGTAACAGTGGAATCTGGCAAGCTATTTCTTTTGCCAATCCCTTGAGCTCTCCGGGATTGGTGGACAATAAAATTGTCCGCATACAGGATGGATTGGGAAGCGTCAATCCCTGGCAAACCTTATTAAGCAACGGTTATCAGAAAGATAATAGAAATAACATCAATACAACATTACGTCTGAATTATGATTTATCATCTTTGCTGACCAAAGGTTTGTCCGTACACGGGAGTATCGCGTATGATAGCTATTATTACAGCCGTAAGAAATATTCGAAAACCTTTCCTTATTATCTTGCGCGCCGTGATGCGGAAGATCCGGATTACATCTATCTGATCCCCCAATCAGAAGAGAGTATCTGGTCTGTAAGTACCGGATGGGATAAGAACCGGAAAGTATATATGGAGTTTGGAATTGATTATAATAGAACTTTCGGGCTTCATAAAACGACAGCACTTATTCTGTATAATCAGAGTAAATATTATTCCCCCTCCCTTCAATATTATGTACCTAATGCTTATCAGGGATTGGTAGGACGATTGACCTATGAATATGCCTCCCGTTATTTGGCAGAATTCAATATGGGATACAACGGAACCGAGAATTTTGCCAAAGGCAAACGGTTCGGATTTTTTCCTGCTGTTTCATTAGGTTGGGTCATCAGTGAAGAAAAGTTTTTTCCGAAAAACAATATCGTTAAATATCTAAAGGTGAGAGGGTCCTACGGAGAGGTAGGAAACGATCAGATAGGTGGTGATCGATTTTTGTATCTGCCGTCTTCTTATGGAGCAGCGAGCGATTCGGGTGTGAACAAGTATAATTTCGGTTTGGCTTCCAATCCGTATACTTCACTGATGATTGTTGAAAATAAAATCGGTAATCCTGATTTGACTTGGGAAAAGGCGAAAAAGATGAATGTCGGTGTAGATATTAATCTGTTCAATAATTGTCTGACTGCTTCATTTGATATATTCAAAGAAAAACGGAATAACATATTAGCCAACAGATCAACATCCCCCATGATTATAGGTGCTAATCTTCCTGCATATAATTTTGGAGAAATGGAAAATCGCGGTTGGGAAATGGACCTTAATTTTAGACATCATATACAAGATTTCCATTATTGGGCACGCTTCAATTATTCATTTGCGAGGAATGAAATCATCTACATGGATGAAGTGCAGAAGAGATATGATTATCAGATGACTACCGGAAGAAGAAAGAATCAGTTTTTCGGACTGATTTTTGACGGATACTATAACTCGTGGGAAGAAATCAATGCATTAGACCGTCCTAAAAGTTCATGGAGCGGGAATCAGTTGCAACCGGGAGACGTCAAGTATATAGACGTCAACCAGGATGGAGTGATTGATGATTACGACATGGTCCCGATAGGATACACCCCCGTACCGGAGATTATTTACGGTTTCTCATTCGGAGCGCAATATAAAGGATTTGATTTCTCCATCTTATTTCAGGGAGCCGACAATGTATCCATTAAATATTTCGGACGGTCGATGTGGCCTTTCGCGAAAGGAGAAGAGAGTGCGAAATCTCTGATAAAAGAACGTTGGACACAGGAACGGTATGAGGCAGGAGAAAAGATCACCTTTCCCCGTTTGTCTCTGAATCCCAACGGAGAAACCGATCACAACTATCGTCCTTCTACTCTTTGGATACGGGATGCCAGTTATTTGCGATTGAAAAACCTCGAAGTAGGATATACATTTACCGGAGGTTTTGTCAAACGGCTTAACCTGAATAGTGTAAGATTATATTTCAACGGTTCCAATTTATTCACGTGGACAGATGTGGTAGATCTGGACCCGGAAGCACCTTCGAGAAGTGGAAATGTTGAAATCAATACATATCCGTTGCAGAAAGTATATAATATTGGTCTTAATATAAATTTTTGATAATCATGAAAAGAATAACATATATATGTGCAATACTTCTGTCGTCTGTATTGATGTTTTCGTGTAGTGACTATCTGGAAGCTCCGCCCTCTGTCGATTTGGATGAAGACGGTGTCTTTGCCGACAGGACTTTGACAGAACAATACATAACAGGCATCTATGCAGAAGGTATGCCGCTGGGGTTCTCGATGGGAAGTAGCGGGATCGACCGTAAACTGTGTGCAACCTCAACCCTGGCAGGAGCGTGTGATGAAGCCGAACAAGGTGCAAACTGGGGGAAGGGCAATGCCTCGTGGAACGTGGACAATCATAACAACAGCAGCATAGACTGGGATGAAGACCCCCGTCACAACACCCGTTGGCAGACATTACGAAAATGCAATATCGTGCTTGAACGTATTGACGAAGTGCCCGATGATCCGGGAGACGTTGATTTTAAGAAACGTTCCAGAGGCGAAGCCTATTTTATGCGGGCTTTGGTCTTCTGGGAAGGAGTATATAGATATGGTGGACTGCCTATAATATACCGTAGAATAAATCCGTCGGAAGATGGTAAACTACCCCGTAATACATTTTCCGATTGTGTAGACTCCATTCTTGTCGATTGTGACCGGGCTGCCTCCATATTACCGGATTATTATACGAATTCGATATTGGTGGGACGGGCAAACAGGATAGCCGCCTTAGCTCTCAAATCCAGAGTACTCCTGTATGCGGCGAGTCCTTTGTTCAATACCGACGATCCGTACCTTCCTTTAAGTGGAAATAATGACCTGATAGGATATGGAAACTATAGTAAAGAACGCTGGAATGAAGCTGCTAAAGCAGCCAAGGCAGCCATTACCGCTGTTGAATCTTCTGGCTATTATGACTTGTACGATGAGGGAACACCTGAAACAAATTACGAACATGTGTGGACTGCTCCCGATAACAAAGAAATAATTCTGGCCAACAAGAAATACCGGAATTTCACAACAAGCAGTCATCCCATAACAAGCAATATACCGGCATGGGCGGGAAGTAGTTGGAGCGACGGCGGTCTTTTTACAACCTTCAATTTCGTGCGTTTCTATGAGAAAAAAGACGGGAACCAACAAACATGGAATATGGATGGTGGCGATGATCTGCTTGAAAAGTACGACGAACTGGACCCTCGTTTTGCGCAAACCATTGCAGCACATGGAGCTAACTGGAATACAGAGATTGGAATTCTTAATTTTCTGCCCGGTGGAGCTCACAATGTAGCCAATGATAAAACGAAACACCTGGTTCGCAAATGGGTACCTCGCGTACTAAGAGCAACGGCTCCGCGCAACTCCACTAATATGGACTGGATTGTCTTCCGGGTAGCCGAACTCTATCTGAATTATGCAGAAGCTTTGAATGAATATTATGAAACTCCCCCGAAAGAAGCATTCGATGCAGTCCTGAAAGTTCGTGAACGCTCCGGAATGCCGGGCTTTCCTTCCACTTTGAATAAAGAGCAGTTCAGGGAGAAACTGCGAAGAGAACGAGCCGTGGAACTGGCTTATGAAGATCATCGTTTCTGGGATATACGACGTTGGCTGATAGCCGATGATGAAGGTGTTATGAAAGGTGCCATGTATGGATTGCAGCTCTCCGCTGTTACAGGAGCACCGGGTAAAGTACATTACAAACCTTATGTCTTTGAAAACAGATTATGGAGTGACCGTTCTTATTTACATCCTATCAAGCAGACCGAAATAGATAAAGGGTATATGCTTCAGAATCCGGGATGGTAAATATGTTCAATCAACTAAAAATAAAAGGTATGACAATAATAAACAGTATATACAAAGGGAAGCGTTATGCTATACTTTTGACTACTATTCTCACTTTTTATGCTCCCGTTTTGTTTGCTCAACACATAGCCGACTCTGCACTTGTAGAAGTCGCCAATGGGCAACAACCGGAATGGAGGCGAACAAGTGCCATTTCTTCCATACGTGGGGAAGATTTGATGAAAACTACTTCCGCAAGCTTGGGAAATAGTCTGCAAGGACAGCTTCCCGGACTAACATTGTTGCAACAAAGCGGAGAGCCCGGCTATGATTTCTCTATCGCGAATCTCTACCTCCGGGGACGTACTTCCTATGCAAGCGGACAAAAAATGCTGGTATATGTCGACGGTTTCGAAGCCCCGATTGAAAGTCTGTCCACTGCGGAAATCGAGTCTGTAACATTATTGAAAGACGCTTCGGCTCTGGCTTTATATGGTATGCGTGGTGCAAATGGTGTTTTATTGGTGACAACCAAGAAAGGATGCGTTTCCGCTCCGCAAGTCAGTATCCGTTTACAAACGGGAATACAACAACCGTTGGGCGTTCCCGATCCTATCAATGCGTATGATTATACCACCTTATACAATCAGGCGCGTGTGAATGACGGATTGCCTCGTTTATACACTCCAGAGGAATTGAATGCCTATCAGAACAACACCGATCCTTACTTTTACCCCAATGTAAACTGGAAAAAGGCCATTTTGAATAATACAGCTCCTTTGAGTATGGCTGATTTAAGTTTTAAAGGAGGAGGAGATGTGGTGCAATACTATGTAATGATGAATCTTTTGCAGAACATCGGTTTCTACAAAGACACCGATAAAAAACGCCGGGAAAACTCGAATGCCTATTATGCGAGCTTTAATTTCAGGTCTAATTTGAATATCCAGATAAGCAAACACCTGTCTACCGGACTCAATTTTAGCGGGAGTGTAGGTAATCGCTCTATTCCCGGAGGCAGCAGTTCTGCCAACGGACTTTTGGGAGCGATATGGAGAACAGCTCCGAATGCATTTCCGGTGTACAACCCCGACGGATCGTATGGAGGAAATGCCGCTTTTACCAACCCGGTCGGTAATATCGTCAGCAGAGGGCTTTATAAAGAAAACAGCCGGACTTTCCAACTGATTTTTATGCCTAAATACGACCTGGAGAAACTGACAAAGGGATTAAGTGTCAGTGCCGGTATTGCCTACAACAACTATATGGCGGATTCATCTATAAAGAATCAGAATTATGCCCGTTATTCTCTTTCCAAAGGAGCAGGGGGAGAGGTGCTATATACACCCTACGGCGCTGATTCTCCTTTGGAATCCGATGAAGGATTCCGTACTGACTGGAGCCGTCTGAACTTTAAGGCACAGTTGGATTATGATCGCGTTTTCAAGCAACATCAACTCACTGCCAGCATCTTTTTCCTGTCTGATTTATATCAGAAATATGGAAGTCGTGATGACATTAAATACTTGAATTATGCAGGGCGGGTAACTTACTCTTATAATCAAAAATACATAGGAGAATTTGCAGCTTCATATACAGGTTGTGATGATTATGCTCCTGGAAAAAGATATGGATTCTTTCCCGCTTTCTCCGCCGGATGGATACTGTCGAAAGAAAACTTCATGAAAAATATCAACTGGGTTGAATATTTGAAACTAAGAGCATCTATCGGACTGGTTGGAAACAATCAGAATGAGAACGGACGTTATCTGTTCGACCAGACTTATAGCAGTAACGGCTCCTATTTTTTAGGTACAGGGTCGTCATCAACAGGCGGGTTTCGGGCAGATATGATTGCCAATCCCGATATTAGTTGGGAGAAGGAACGTGTATTCAATATCGGATTGGATGCAGTTTTACTGAAAGGGCTGTCGGTAGAATTCGATTATTTCCATAAAGAAAGATATGATATCCTGTCACAGCCGTATTCCACTATTCCCGGATTTGTTGGAGCCTCTTATGGCGACATATTGCCTTATATGAATGTAGGTAAAGTAAAGAATCAAGGTTTCGAGGGTACGATCAGGTACGAAAGCAGTCTTAAAAATAACTTCAACTATTACGTTGAAACATCGGCGTGGTATGCAAAGAATGAAATTGTCGATATGGCGGAAGAAGTGAAACTCTACGATTATCAATATCGTAAAGGACGTTCCGTGAATACTCCTTTTGTACTTGTTGCTGACGGACTGTATCAGGAGAGTGATTTCGATTCGAATGGAAGTCTGAAGTCACATTTACCGGTACCGCAGTTTGGAGAAGTAAACCCCGGTGATATAAAATATATCGATAAAAATGGTGATGGAGTAGTCGATTCCAATGACTCCTATCCTGTGGGATATTCTAATATTCCGGAGTGGAATTATGCTTTGAAAATAGGCTTTGAATGGAAAGGGATAGACGTTGAGGCTTTATTTCATGGCGTTGCCAATAGAGACATCTATTTGAGCGGGCCGTTGGCTTATTCCTTTACCGACAATGGCTCTGCTTCAAAACTGGCTCTCGACAGCTGGACACCGGAGAATCCCAATGCTTCTTATCCCCGTTTGTCTACCCGGACATTTGAAAACAATTACCGGATATCTACATATTGGAAAAGAAACGGAAACTACTTCAGAATGAAGAATATCCGGATTGGATATACCTTCCCCCAGTCAATAGCAAGAGCGATAAAATTGTCCAGATTGTATGTGTATGCTAATGCGAGCAATCTTTTCACCGTGAGTCATCTTGACGGATTGGCCGACCCGGAAAGCAGTTCTTTGATTACATATCCGTTGACACGTTCCTACAACCTGGGAATAAAAATTGATTTTTAATAGGTAAGAACAAAAATATAATAATTATGAAATACCCAATAGGTTTATCTATCATATTGAATGCTCTTGCTGCTATCAGCATATTGTCCGGATGCAGTGATTATCTGGACAGAGAGTATGATTCGTTTATCGACAACGAGATGACCTTTACTTCCTATGAACGTACAAGCAAATTTCTAGTCAATGCTTATCGGTATCTGCCTGATGGTTTCAACCGTATCGGTTCCGAAGCTATGTTGGATGCCGCTACCGATGATGCCGAACATGCTAATGCCTCCTGCAACATCCAGCACTTCAACACCGGAGCCTGGAATTCAAGGTCCAATCCGGATGATTTGTGGAATAAGTATTACGCAGGAATTCGCATAGCGAATGAATTTATAGAAAATGTAGACAGAGTGAATCTGGATAAATACAGACTCGATCCGGATAATCAGAATGAATATCAGAACCGTCTGAATGACTTGAAAACATGGAAATATGAGGCCCGTTTTTTAAGAGCGTTTTTCCATTTCGAGCTGGTGAAACGTTTCGGACCTGTACCTGTGATTACTTCTACACTATCCGTCAATGCGGATTATTCGGAGACTCCACGCCCGTCTATGGACGATTGCATCTCATTCATCTCCAGCGAATGTGATAAGGTAGCCGAAGTGCTCGATTTAACTCCGGGACGAGGAATCGATTCGGATTTGGGACGTGCAACGAAGGGAGCCGCATTGGCTTTGAAAAGCAGAGTTTTATTGTATGCGGCCAGTCCCTTGTATCTGGACTGGCAGAATTTTTCGGAAAGCGATCTTCCTTCCGATATGGAGAAATGGAAAGCTGCGGCACAGGCTGCGAAAGACGTAATTGATCTGGGCATATATTCGTTGTATGGCAGTTATGCCACTTTATTCAAGAATAACTTTCAGAATTCCGAGTTTATTCTGATGCGTCGTTATGGAAACAATTCCGACTTTGAAAAATACAACTTTCCTGTCAGTTATGGTGGGGTAGGCGGCATCAATCCTTCGTTGAATCTGGTAGACTCTTATGAAATGAAAGATGGCAGCTATTTTAGTTGGGAGAATGAGGAAAATGCCGTTCGTCCGCAATTCTACCGGGATGACAGGTTGAATGCTACCATTCTGCTGAATGATTCCGTTTGGAAAAGCACGGCGGTAGAGAATTGGGACGGTGGAAAAGACGGTCTGGGCGTTACCAATGCAACCAAAACCGGATTCTATCTGAAAAAATACCTCAATGAAGATGTGAATATCCAAACCGGCGGAGGAAGTCAGGGACATATCTGGCCGTTGTTTCGTTTAGCGGAGATTTACCTGAATTATGCGGAAGCCTTGAACGAATACGATCCCGAAAATGCGGATATAGCAGAATACGTCAATCGAGTGCGCAGCCGTGCCGGACAACCGAATCTGCCTTCCGGATTGACGCAGGACGAAATGCGTGAGCGTATCCGGCGTGAACGTCGTGTCGAACTGGCATTTGAGGAGCATCGTTCGTGGGATGTAAGACGGTGGAAGATTGCGCAAGAAACACTCGGAGGAGATTTGCTAGGTCTTGAAATCACCCGTAAGAATCAGGCTCGAAGAGCTGTTACCCGGAATTCCGTAATACCGGCTAACGAAGTTCCGGAAGGATGGCATTATTACGATGGAGACGAATTCAATGATTTGGTCATAAACAACTCATATTGGGGACAGTATGGAAGCGACACTCCGGTAGGAAACTCCCAGTATGGACAACCCACCGGAAATATCCAGACTTATCGTAAAAAACAGATTACGATTGAGAAAGGGAGTGGCGGATTGAGCTTTGCCCGGATAGCAGCCACCAAGGACGACAATCCACCGGCTCCGACATTAAGCACTGCCAGTACGAGAGAAGGATGGTGGTCGGGAGCTTTGTCCAGCCGGGATACCGACAAATATGGTTATCAGGGGAAATATTACCCTCTGCATTCCCGCATTGAGATTCGTGCAAAAATACCTTATATATATGGTATATGGATGGGACCGTGGTGTCGTCATTATGCAGGAGCCAGTGTTGCGGAACTTGACATCGAAGAGTTTTTCGTCAAGGAATTTGAGAATACGGCTTCACCCCGCCGGCTTAGCCAGGCTTTACATTTGCATGATAATAAAACAGGCAATCTGGGAATCAACGTGAATGGGTACGGACGACATACAGTGCTTGATTTTGATCCGGGAGCAGACTTCCATACGTATGGCGTTCAGGTAGATCCGGACCCGGTTTCTCCGGATAAGCATGCTATCATCAGCTACCTGTTGGATGGTAAAGTAACCAATACATTCAAGACGATTGACTATGATGACAGATATAATACATTTATAACCAAAGCAATAGCGGAGGGAAGAGAAAAGCGAACCTGGGACATTGCGATAACCGGACAAATCGGAGGAAAGAATGAAAATGGTATCGGCTATCCCGAAGACAGGAATGCCAATTTGAGAAACGTTTCGATGGATGTAGATTGGGTACGTGTATTTACCCGGGATGAAACAGAACCAGAGATTCCTGAAAAGCCGGAATATCCCGTCGAGAAGTTTGATTATTCCCGTGCTGTGGTAGAAAAGAGAGTGTTTGATTCTAAAATGTATTGGTATCCCATACCTGAAAGTGAGATTCTGCAGTTGAAGAACTGGAAACAGAATCCGGGTTGGTAAATCATTAAAAAGAAATATCATGTTGAAAATAAAGATTCTAATAATCATATTTTGCTGTATCGGGGTGGTGAAAGCCCAAACCGTTATTCCTCCTTCATCAGAAACCCCTCCCGGATGGATTTATTACGATGGAGACGAGTTTAACGGAGATGTGATTGACTCCCGGTATTGGGGAATATATGGTTCCCCAAAAGTGGGGCGACCCACCTATAATCAGGAAAATAAAGCCATGCTTCAGACATATCGTCCGGAGCAGGTCTTTATCGAAACCCTTCCTACAGGAGAGAAGATTTGTCGAATTCGCTCATTCAAAAGTAAAGATGCGCCCAGTCCCGTTCATCCCAGTGTGAAGAGTAAGACCGGATGGTGGTCGGGAGCGCTGTCCAGCAGAGATTCCGATACGGAGAAATATTATCCTCTTTTCTGCCGCATAGAGATCAAAGCCAAAGTCCCATATCTATATGGGCTTTGGAATGCACTTTGGTTGAGGCATTATAAAGGAGCTGGAGTAGCCGAAATAGATATACTGGAGTTTTTTACCAAAGCTTTCGGGGAAAATCCTTATCCGGCCAAAGCGAATCAAACCTTGCATTTGTTCAATTCGGAAACGCAAAAGTTGGGAATCAATCTACCCAAAGGTCAGATACGATATACTGAAATCGGAGACGATAAGCCGGGAGATAATTTCCATGTATATGCGGTTCAGATAGATCCCGATCCTGTTGATAACAATCATGCCATCATTACGTTTCTGATAGATAATAAAGTCAATTACCAGATACATACCCGTACACAGTTGGGGGATGCATATACTGATTTTATCACTAAGGCTCGTAAAGAGGATCGGCTGGACAGAGTTTGGGATATTGCTATCACCGGGCAGGTAGGAGCATTTGACAAGTTGGATGTCGGCTATCCTGCGGAGGAATTGCAGCAATTTGATTTCGATATTGATTGGATAAGAGTTTATGTTCGCGATCCGCATACCCGGATCGTCGGAAATAGTAAACTACCTCATACTCCGGAAGCGGATTCATTTGTTAAAGATTTGCTCTCACGGATGACTGTGGAAGAGAAGATCGGCCAGTTATCCCAATACGTAGGCCGTACCCTTTTAACCGGTCCTGAATCAGAATATTTGAGCGATTCATTGATAGCACGCGGACTTGTAGGTTCTGTTTTGAATATATCCGGTGCAAAGACATTGCGTGATTTGCAGGAAAAGAATATGCGTCATTCCCGGATAAAGATACCGATTCTTTTTGGGATGGACGTGATTCATGGATATAAGACAATCTTTCCGACTCCTTTGGCGGAATCGTGTAGTTGGGATTTAGCAGCGATCGAACGAGCTGCCAAGATTGCTGCGATTGAATCCTCGGCAGCCGGACTACATTGGACGTTCGCTCCTATGGTCGACATCGCAAGAGACGCCCGTTGGGGCAGGGTAGTGGAAGGAGCAGGAGAAGACACCTACCTGGGAAGTGAAATAGCCAAAGCAAGAGTGAATGGTTTTCAGTGGAATCTTTGGGAGAATAATTCAGTATTGGCATGTGCAAAGCATTGGGTAGCTTACGGACTTCCCCAGGCGGGAAGAGATTATGCTCCGGTGGATATGTCGGAACGGACTTTGTTTGATACTTATCTACCTCCTTTTAAGGCTTGCATTGATGCGGGAGTACTTACTTTTATGAGTGCTTTCAATGATATAAATGGTATTCCTGCGTCCGCACATCCGTTCCTGCTCAAAGACTTATTGAGAGGGCAATGGAATTTCAATGGTTTTGTGGTAAGCGATTGGGAAGCAGTGAAGCAGCTGGTGGCGCAGGGAGTGGCGGAAGACGATAAAGACGCTACCCGTCTGGCTTTCAATTCCGGCATCGACATGGATATGACAGATGGGCTCTATAATAAATACATGAAAGAACTGATAGAAGCCGGTAAAATCAGTATGGAAGATGTCGACAATTCCGTCAGTCGGATTCTGCATATCAAATATGCTTTGGGACTGTTTGTTGATCCATATAAATTCTGTAATGAAGAATACGAATCGCAGACAATCATGAAAAAAGAATTTCTGGATGCAGCACTGGACATGGCTCATAAATCGGCTGTCCTGCTGAAGAATGACAATCATACATTACCGCTGGCAAAAAATGTCCGTTCCATTGCCGTGGTAGGTCCGCTGGCCGATAATCAGACCGAACTGCTGGGCTCGTGGAGAGCAAGAGGGGAAGATCGCCATGTGACGACTGTATTGCAGGGCATAAAGAACAAAATCGGCGGTAACAAAACGAAAGTTGGATATGCCCGTGGTTGCGATTTTGACGGAGAAGATAAGTCAGGATTCAAAGAAGCAGTGAAATTGGCTTCCAAAAGTGATATGGTGATTGCCGTTGTCGGTGAAAAAGCTTTGATGAGTGGCGAATCGAGAAGCCGTGCCCAACTGGATTTGCCGGGTGTGCAGGAAGAATTGATAAAAGAACTGGTTGCCACAGGGAAACCCGTTGTCGTCGTATTGATGAATGGGCGTCCGCTGTCTATCGAATGGGTGGACAAGAACGTATCGGCCATTCTCGAAACCTGGTTTTTAGGTACTTCTGCAGGAACCGCTATTGCTGATATACTGTTCGGTGATTATAATCCTTCCGGAAGATTGACCATTTCTTTTCCACGGGTAGAGGGACAAGTACCGATTTACTATAACTATAAGAAATCCGGACGTCCGGGAGATATGCTCCATTCCTCAACCACCCGGCATATCGATGTTCTGAATGCTCCGCTCTATCCTTTTGGTTACGGTTTGAGTTATACCACATTCAGTTATTCAGCTCCGCAGAGCACCCAAAAAGAATATACGCGACAGGAGACCATCTCCGTTTCGGTGACAGTAACCAATACCGGAGACAGAGATGGCGAAGAGACTGTGCAACTGTATGTGAATGATAAAGTTGCTTCTGTTGTGCGTCCGGTAAAGGAGTTGAAGGCATTCAAGAAAATATTCCTGAAAGCGGGGGAGTCAAAGACCGTTCAGTTTGACATTTCTCCTTTAGCTTTAGGCTTTTATGATGCTGCCATGAACTATGTGGTAGAACCCGGTGAATTTGAAATTATGACCGGCTGCAACAGTAATGATTTACAAACCATATCGGTCAAACTAATAAATTAGAAGGAGGAACCGTTCTATGAGAAATTGGATAATTGTATTTTTTGTCATCTTTGCCGCTCGGCTTTCTGCACATGACGGTGACAGTATAAAGATCACACACGGTCCTTACCTGTGTGATATGAGTACCGACGGCGTGACAGTGGTATGGACTACAAACAAACCTGCTCTTTCGTGGGTGGAAGTGGCGCCTGCCGGTGAAGATCATTTCTATGGGAAGGAACGTCCGCGATATTACGATACGGAGTCCGGACGTAAGCGGGCCAATGATACAATCCACCGTGTACGCATCAAACATTTGGAACCCGGCAGGGAATACAGATACCGGATTTTTTCGAGAGAAGTTGTCTCCTGGCCTTCGAGTGACTGGGTAACTTATGGATTGATTGCTGCTTCAAATGTATACAAGCAAGAACCTTTCAGATTCAGAACTTTCGACGACCGGAAGAAAGAAATTTCCTTTCTGGTATTAAATGATATTCACGGGCGGAGTGACTATATGAAGTCTCTGTGTCGGGAAGTAGATTTCAAATCTCTTGATTTCGTTTTGCTTAATGGAGATATGTCGTCATGGGTAGAGGGGCAGGAGCAGATATGTAAAGATTATATTGATGCTTGTGTCGAATTGTTTGCGTCCGAAGTGCCTATTGTTTTCAATCGGGGAAACCATGAAACACGTGGAGTTTATTCCGATGCGTTGATAAAGTATTTTCCTACGTCTACCGGAACTTTTTATTATCGTTTCAACATAGGTAAGGTTTGTTTTCTTGTTCTTGATTCCGGTGAAGATAAGCCGGATTCGGATTTGGAGTATGCCGGTATTGCCGACTATGACAATTACCGAGAAGAAGAAACCCTATGGTTGCGGAGTGTGGTGGAAGAAAACGATTTTAAGCAATCATCCCTTCGGATCGCATTCCTGCACATCCCGCCGACGATAGGCAACTGGCATGGAAACTATCATTTGCAGCAAACCTTGTTGCCCGTTTTAAATACGGCTGGAATTGATCTGATGTTATCCGGACACACTCATAAATATTATTTCCGTGAATCAGAACCCGATAAAGCCAACTTTCCCATCCTTGTCAATGATAATAACAGCTATCTGCTTTGTAAGATAAAAGATGGAAAAATGGTGATTGATGTGGTAGGAGCGAATGGAAAAGACAAGAAGCAACATCAGTTTGATGTGAAATTTTAGTCAAATACCATTAGATTCCAATAGTATAGTTATTTATAATTTAATGTAATCATGAAGATGAAAACTATAATAAAATTATTATTTGTATTTTCGTTGCCATTTATTTTCTGTCGTTGTGCCGACGACGGGATACACTATGAACGGGAAATCAATGTTCCCGAAGGTATCTATCTGACGGGGAGTGCGTCCCAATTCTCGGTAGAGGCAATCAATGGTAAAATGAATGTGATAAAAGAGGGCACTTTGGTCGCATTGAACACATGGCTGACATCCAGCGGAGATTTTTATATCTCTTTAGTCGGACCGGATGGGCAACCCGTTTATTATGGGCAGGGAGCGCTTTTGCAAAACGACAACAGTGAGGTGCCAACTTATTCTTTGGCTCCTGGAACCGGCGGTTTCAGAGTAATGGAAGATGGATTGTATCAGCTAATTGTGAATCCTTTATTGAAACAGGTTAATATTGTTCCATTCAATTTCCGTTTGACGAGTAAATTCGAACTGACAGAAGACGGTGAAAACGAACTCTTTCTTCAAAAACCGTCTTACGACCATATTAACCATGTGGCTACCTGGGTGTCCAGTGGCGAGTTAGAAGTGATATTACCGGCAGAGTTTTCGTTTAATTATACCGATAATACGTCTTTTGATGTGAAGGAAACAGATACGGAGAAATATACATTCTCTTCTATGTACACCGGAACGGGAGGAAGTATAAAAATGAATGTTTTAACTGAAGAATATGCCGAACTAACCAACCAGTCGCAAGTGCAGCTCAATCTTAAAAACAAAGGTGAGTATAAAGTAACGCTTCAATATGAAGTCTTGACAGGAAAATTCTTTGCGAAGATGACGGGCAATGAGATCATAGAACCCGAACCGGAGGGGTATCCAGAGAAACTATATATGATTGGAGATGAATTTGGAAACTGGAATTGGAATTCGACAAATGTGGTAGAGATGGCCCCTGTGGGACAGCTTGGCAATGGTGCATTCTGGACTATCAAGTATTTCAATGCTGGTCAGGGAATTAAATGGGCATCGGAAAAATCTGATGCGGAAAGTTTTGCCTCTTTGGGTACAAATGTCAATTATGTTGTAGGCAGTAACGGAAGAGCGACGGTAGAAACAAGCGGCCTGTATTTGGTATATGTAGATATGAACCGTAATCTTATAACTTTTGAGAAACCTGCCGTTTATGGAATAGGTGAGTGTTTTGACGGACAGGAAGTATCGTTCGATCTTTCCGGGCAGAATTTCTCTGCTGTCACTACAACACAAGGCAATCTTCAGATGTATGCAACTTCCGACTATAACAATAGAGACTGGAACACTATGGAATTCAACATCTATAATGGACAAATCTATTATCGTGGTGTAGGTGCTACACTGGAACCGGTTCCTGTTGCTTCTAATATACCAATAGAACTTGATTTCTCTCAAGATAAAGGTAAAATAGCTGTGACTTTTGCCTCTCCAAGTGATGTCCCCTCAACAGCGAAGGCTATTTATATGGTTGGCGATGAATTTGGAAACATGAATTGGGGCTCGGATGGGGTTATCTCATTAGATAAGGTTTGGAACAGTGCCGACCGATGGATACATATTAATTATTTCAATGCCGGAACTAAACTTCGTTTCTCTACATCCAAGATATTTGGTGATGGAGAGTTTACCGGACTGACTAATAATGTGGGCTTCGAAATCTCTGACGAAGGACTGGTGGTTATCCCCCAAAGTGGTACTTATATCATTTTCGTTGATTTAGGTTCGAAGACCATCTCCATCCAAAAGCCTGTAATCTATGGGTATGGAACGGCAGCCGGAGGAAACAACGAAAAGATCTTGCCTTTTACGGAAAGTAGCGACGGGAAAACATTCTCTGTTACTTTACCTAATGGAGGACGTTTCAGAATACATCCTTATATTCCTGCTTTTGATAATCTTAATCCTTCATTTGGTGCTTGGAAACGCGAATATGCTGTTAATCCGGAGACTCTTGAAATCTATTTGCGTAAAGAGGGCATGGATGAACCGAACAAAGATTATGTATGGGCTGCCAACACTATAATAACTCTTGATTTCAAGGCAGCGAAAGGAATAATAGTGCTTCTTTCTCGCTGAAACTGCAGGCGTTCCCCTATGCAAAAAACAAAGTTATGAACAGTGAGGCAGGGATAAAGGGTACAGTAGGGACACCACAATAATTTCTCACACACGTGCGCGCGTATAAATAAGGTGGAAAATGATGAAACGTGGGGAGAAGAAGGAGAGCACGGCGAAGAAGATGCTTCTACTACGACGATGAAGAAGTGCTGCCAGATTATAATCATTCTTTCGCCGACTTTAAGATCGCACTTCAACTTGTGTCTCTCTACTACCAAGCCACGCATATCCTGTTATTCCTTGCCCTTACAGAAATTAGCCATCTGATGAATGTTGATGAGAATTTCTTCTTTGGCAAATTGAGAGCAGGTTTCACCCGCGCATAGGTATGGCAGTCGGCATGGGATAAAGGAAAATACTGCACTCGCCTGACTGAAACGCCTGCCCCAATGCATAGTGTTTATCAATGTAGATGATGAAGAGACTATTTTAGTACGTGCGCGCGGGTGTGTGTGAAGGGGCTCCCTGAAAAGTGTCCCTTCTGTACCCGCCCGTTATAAACAATGCAGTGATTTGTCAATGCTAAAGCGGTGCTTTACGAGTGCTAAAGCATAGCTTTACGTTCTCTAAAGCTATGCTTTTCTAAGTGCCTCTCTCAATGCTCTACTATTACCCTCACTTCCTTATCCGTCCCCAGACTTTTCTAATTCTATCAAAAAAATGTTCTACAACATCATTATCCTTCAGCACTTT
>OGGD01000821.1_pt1 | contig 19413 bp, 19 predicted proteins | sample 1571091 | NCBI WGS metagenome assembly OGGD01 (sample SAMEA2582073, study PRJEB24529) | metagenome | biome: Human gut stool | place: China | collected 2011
CACCCACCTATGAGCAAGCTCATGTGGGCTTAGACCTTTTGACCCTGGCATCATACAATTTCGATATTACCATATTACAACTTGTATGCTTCTGCTAACAAGTTGTATTTCCTACGACAAGCTCCGGCTGGATGAGAATCTTTCTCTCTTCCGGTCCCAGAGATTCCCCATGAAGCAGTGACAGTAACAGCTGTGCCGCCATTTCTCCCAGTTTTTCCTGGGGATGAACGATAGTGGTCAGCTGAAAACCTCCGCCGATGGCCATGTAGGAATTGTCATAACCGGTGACGGAAATGTCCTCCGGGACGCGAATCCCCCGTGAAGTCAGCGTCGGGATGACCTGCATGGCGATCTGGTCATTGTAACAGACCACACTGTCGAGTCTGGTTCCCTTGGAGATCAGACGCCGGATTCCCTCCTGTGGGTGGACTTTACGATCCTCGGTATGGAACCAGATCACCTTGTCCGGATCGTAGAGGACACCTGCTTCCTGCAGGGCCTGTACATAGCCCCGGTGACGGTTCTGTCCCTGGATGTCATCTGCCTTGAACACTCCGGCAATATCACGATGCCCGGTATCCAGGAGATATTTTGTGATCAGATGACCTCCCCTGCAATCGTCCATCAGCACCTGGGGCTTGTCTTCCATCTGGTCGAAGCAGCCTTGAATAAACACATAGGGAATTCCGTATTCTTCCAGCCGCTCATACAGATGCAGATGTCTGCAGCTGATCTGGCTCTTACTGGGTTCGATGATGACCCCGTCGATATCCTTCTGCAACAGTTCCTCCAGACACCGTGCCTCCTGGCTCCGGGAGTTTCTTGTATTTTTTAATAAAATGCTATACCCCTGTGCCGTAAGAACTTCATCGATGCCCTGAATAACCCGGGGAAAAATATAATCCGACAGATAGGTGGTCACCACGGCAATGTTGTGAGACTTATGCTCCGGGCGGACCCGCTCCGACACAAAGGTGCCTTTCCCGTGTACCGCATAGATGTATCCCTCCTGTTCCAGAATGGCCAGTGCCTTGCGGACGGTCTGGCGGCTCACCTGATAAGCGGCGGCCAGCTGGTTCTCCGAGGGAACACGGTCACCGCTGCGCAGTTCTCCCAGTCGGATCTGTTCCTGTAAATCATGATGCATTTTATAGTATTTCAGCTGTTTTTCTTCCATACGTATCCGTCCGCCCCGCTCCTTCTCTATCCGGTTTTGTGCAACTCTATTCCGTTTTCCGGGTATCGCTCCCCGGTACATTTCAGTATTTTTCGCCTTCCAGCAGGATCAGCCGCCGGATTTCTTCCGCTCCGCTGACACGTTCCCCTTCTATGGTATCATTATGGATCACATAATCACAGATCTTGCGATTACGCTTCTCCGCATCGATAGACAGGATCCGAAGTGTCTTTTCCTCGGTGTCATAGTCGGAATCAATGATATCGGCGATCAGCTTTTCTTTATCTCTCGCCACATAGATAATATGGGTGGGAAAGGAACGCTTCATGGCAATGGCACCGCACATATCCACGGGGATCACCGCAAACTTTCCCTGATCCAGCAAGGTCTGAATGTCTTCCTTTCTGGTGCCGTACCGTACCCCGGCATAAGCCGTTTTTTCAAAAAAGTTCATCCGGTCGAAGGCTTCCTCCGGGACGTACTTGTGGCCGTAGCGCCCCGGTTCCGTGCAGTAGTTCACCGGGCGGACAAAAATCTCCCCACCCTCTGTCCTTTCGCTCGCGCCTGTCCCGCGGCTACCGCACAAAGCTTCCGTAATCTCCCGTTTGCCGGAGCCGGACGGCCCGATAATAGCCACAAACTGTCCTTTCGGCACGGTAAAGGACACATCGTCCAGCGCCCGTACCTCCGTATCGCCCTTACCGTAAATTTTAGATAAGTGCTCAATTCTCAAAATGTCCATAATGGCTCTCCTTTTCGCTTTGTTGCCCTCATTATACCCGGCCAAAGTGTCAGTTCGGTGACAGTTTTGGTGACAATTTTGTCATCTTTCCCCCTGTGGGAGATAAGATCCGGCTTTGCTCCGTTTCTTTTATACCATGTCTTGTATGCCCCTGGCAAGCACCCACTATTTTGCAAAATCTCATTACAACGGCGGGGGTTTGTGCTATAATTGGCTCGCTGTGTACGGATCACCCGGTATCGGGTGCAAGCTCCTACGGAGAGTCACCGATCCCGTAACTGTGTCCTCCGCCAATCGGCAAATACTGTAATGAGGTGAAAGATTATGACACAAGCTGAGAAGCAAGAAATCATCAAGGCTTACGCAACCCACGAGGGCGACACCGGTTCTCCCGAGGTACAGGTAGCTGTGCTGACCACTCGTATTAACGAGCTGACCGAGCACCTGAAGACCCACAAGAAGGATCATCACTCCCGCCGCGGTCTGCTGAAAATGGTTGGTCACAGACGCAACCTGCTGGTTTATCTTTACAACAAGGATGTAGAGAGATACCGTAGCCTGGTGAAGAAGCTGGGTATCCGCGATACCATCGACAAGTAAGAACGCGCAAGCAGACGACGGAGCACTTCTGTCGTCTGCCTTTTTTGTCCAAGGCAAAATCGTATCTTCCAAGGAGGTTCTACTAATAGTAGTAAATTGAGGTCACCGGGTGCGGCGGCTTGAATTTATTACTATTGTGCCTCCTTGATGATAAATATTATTTATGAAAGAGGTAACCAAATGTTTTTCAAGAACTACAAAGTTTGGGAAACGGAACTGGCCGGCAGAAAGCTGACCCTGGAGACCGGCAAAATGTGCGGTCTGGCCGGTGCGTCCATTATGGCCCGCTACGGCGACACCAATGTGCTGTGTAACGTGACCATGAGCGCCAAACCCCGCGAGGGCGTGGATTTCTTCCCCCTGAGCGTGGATTATGAAGAGAAGATGTATTCCGTGGGTCGGATTCCCGGTTCTTTCCAGCGCCGTGAGGCTCGTCCTTCTGAGAAGGCCATCCTCACCTCCCGCTGCATTGACCGCCCCATTCGTCCCCTGTTCCCCAAGGATATGCGCAACGATGTAAGCGTTGTGGCTACCGTAATGAGCGTGGATCCGGACTGCTCTCCGGAGATCACCGCCATGATCGGCGTGTCCGCTGCCATCGCCATCTCCGACATTCCGTGGGACGGCCCCATCAGCGGTGTGAATGTAGGTCTGGTAGACGGCCAGATCGTCATCAACCCCACTCTGGAGCAGCGCGCCCATAACGATCTGAACCTGACCGTGGCTTCCACCGGCGACCTGGTGGCTATGATCGAGGCCGGTGGTAACGAGATCGACGACGACACCATGTTCAACGCCATTATGGCCGGTCATGAGGAGAATAAGAAGATCGTTGCCTTCATCAACGGTATTGTTGAGGAAGTGGGCAAACCCAAGAAGAGCTTCCAGTCCTCCGACCCGGATCCGGCGATCCTGCAAGAGATCGAGGACTTCTGCATTGAAGATGTGAAGAAGGCTCTGGATACCGACGACAAAAATGTGCGCGACGAGCGCCTGCGCCCCATCTATGACGCAGTGCACGAGAAGTTCGATGATCGCTTCGAGGGCGAAGAGGGCAAGATCGAGGAGATCCTGTACCTGGTACAGAAGCACGTGGTGCGTGCTTGGCTGAAAGACGAGCACAAGCGTGTGGACGGCCGCGGCATTGACGAGATTCGTCCCCTGAACGCAGAGATTGACCTGCTGGCCAGAGCCCACGGCTCCGGTATGTTCACCAGAGGCCAAACCCAGGTGCTGTCTGTGACCACCCTTGGCCCCATGAACGACGCCCAGCAGCTGGACGGTCTGGACGAGCAGACCGAAAAGCGCTATATGCACCACTACAACTTCCCCAGCTACTCTGTGGGTGAAACCAAGCCCTCCAGAGGCCCGGGCCGCCGCGAGATCGGCCACGGCGCACTGGCAGAGCGCGCTCTGGTCCCCGTGCTGCCCTCTCTGGAGGAGTTCCCCTACACCATCCGCTGTGTCTCTGAGGTCCTGAGCTCCAACGGCTCCACCTCTCAGGCTTCCATCTGCGGTTCCACCCTGGCTCTGATGGATGCCGGTGTGCCCATCAAGGCACCTGTTGCCGGCATTTCCTGCGGCCTGATCACCGAGGGCGACCGCTGGATGACCATGCTGGACATTCAGGGCGTCGAGGACTTCCACGGCGACATGGACTTCAAGGTGGGCGGCACCCGCAAGGGCATCACCGCCATCCAGATGGATATTAAGATCGACGGCCTGACCTACGACATCATCGCTGAGGCCTTCGAGAAGTGCCGCAGGGGCCGTCTGTACATCCTCGATGAGATCATCAAGCCTGTCATCGCAGAGCCCCGCCATGAGCTGAGCCGCTGGGCCCCCAAGATGTTCAGCATGATGATCCCCACCGATAAGATCAAGGACGTCATCGGCAAGGGCGGCAAGGTCATTCAGGACATCTGCGCCACCTGCAACTGCAAGATCGACGTGCAGGAGGACGGCCACGTCTTCGTCTCCGCCGTGGATCAGGAGGACGCAAAGCGCGCCATCTTCACCATCAGGACCATCGTGGAAGACCCCGAGATCGGTGCCATCTACAAGGGCAAGGTCACCCGTCTGATGAACTTCGGTGCCTTCGTCGAGATCGCTCCGGGCAAGGAGGGCCTCGTCCACATCTCCAAGCTGGACACCAAGCGTGTCGAGCGGGTGGAGGATGTTGTTGCTGTGGGTGATGCCATCGTCGTCAAGGTGACGGACATCGACCAGCAGGGCCGCATCAACCTGAGCCGCCGCGACGCCATTCTGGCTCTCGAAGCCAAGAAGGCACAGCAGGAGCAGGGCTGATCGATCGCTTCTGAATATGCCCCCGCGCACACAGCGCGGGGGCATATTTTGTCTCATGGGCGAAGGATCTTCAATTCCCTACTGAAAAAGTTTGTTTTAGGGGGTTGACAAATTCCGTCGAGGCGAGTACAATAAACGCAATATCACTAAAATGGCTGTGAAGAGAAGAGTAAGCTTTCGCATGAGCCTTACCAGAGAGCCCGGCAGGTGGAAAAGGGCAGGAAACAGGGAGCTGAAAATGGTCTCGGAGCTGCGCGGATGAAGAGCAAGAGCACTAGTCCGCGACGGGTGCGCCCGTTAAAGCGTCCGGCTGTAAGCAGAAAAAATTCTGCCGCAGTTTTGAGGCAGTGTCCGCGAGGATGCTGTGAACCAAGGTGGTACCACGGAAGTTTCAGGCCTCCGTCCTTGTGCAGCGCATGGCTGGCAGGGACGGAGGCTTTTTTGATGCTTCCGTTCAAGGCGGGCGCGGACTGTGCCGCGCCGCCGCTGTACATTCTATCCAATAATAGAGAGGGAAAAAACTATGATTACTCGTCGTGATTTTCTGAAAGTTACCGGTGTCGCAGCCGCTGCTGCTGCCCTGACCGCCTGCGGCGGCTCTTCTTCCACCGCAAGCTCTGCTGCTTCCAGCACTGCCGCTTCTTCTGAGGCTGCTTCCGCTGCAGCAAAGCTGGACAAGGTGAAGGTCGCTGTCCCCAACGACACCACCAACGAGGCCCGCGCTCTGACCCTGCTGGAGAAGAACGGCTTCTTCAAGCTGAAGGCTGACGCCGGCCTGACCGCTACCAAGAACGACATCGAGGAGAACCCCCTGAACGTCACCGTCGATGAGGTCGAGGCTGCTCAGGTGCCCAACGTCCTGCAGGATGAGGACTACGCTGTCATCAACTCCAACTACGCCATCTCCGCTGGTCTGGACCCCATGACCGACGCTCTGGCAATGGAGGACGGCTCTTCTGCTTACGTCAATGTTCTGGTCTGCAAGGAGGGCAACGAGAACGAGCCCAAGATCAAGGCCCTCGTCGCCGCTCTGCAGAGCCAGCAGGTCAAGGACTTCATGGATGAGAACTACAAGGGCGCTGTCGTCTCCGTCGTCGAGACCCCGACCGATGGCTATGACGCTTCCATCGACTACAATGCACTGAACGGTGAGACCGTCAGCTGCGCTGCAACTCCCGCTCCCCACTGCGAGGTCCTGGAGGTCTGCAAGGACATTCTGGCCGCTAAGGGCATCACTCTGGACATCCAGGAGTACGACGACTATGTGATCCCCAACACCATCGTCGAGGACGGCCAGTGCGACACCAACTACTTCCAGCATCAGCCGTATCTGGACAACTTCAACGAGGAGAAGGGTACCCATCTGGTGACCGTCGCCGGCATCCACGTCGAGCCCATGGGCATCTACGGCGGCAAGCAGGACAGCCTGGCACCCATCGTGGGCTGAGCTTTACCAACGAAGGAGTAAATCGTGATCGAGATCAAACACCTTTCCAAGACCTTCCAGATGAAGGACGGCGCGGTGAATGCGCTGAAGAACATCGACCTGACCATCCCCGATGGCTCCATCTACGGCATCATCGGTATGTCGGGCGCGGGCAAATCCACGCTGGTGCGCTGCATCAATCTGCTGGAGCGCCCCACCGAGGGCAGTGTCGTCATCGACGGCACCGCGATGGAGACCCTGTCTCCCGCAGCCCTTCGTGAGCGCCGCCGCGACATCACCATGATCTTCCAGCAGTTCAATCTGCTGATGCAGCGCAGCTGCCTGAAGAACATCTGCTTCCCGATGGAGCTTGCGGGCGTGAAGAAGGCCGATGCCGAAAAGCGCGCCAGGGAGCTGCTGGAAATGGTGGGCCTGCCCGATAAGGCCAACGCCTACCCGGCCCAGCTCTCCGGCGGCCAGAAACAGCGCATCGCCATTGCCCGTGCGCTGGCCACCAACCCCAAAGTCCTGCTCTGCGATGAGGCTACCAGTGCGCTGGACCCCAACACGACCCACGCCATCCTGACCCTCATCAAGGACATCAACAAGAAGCTGGGCATCACCGTGGTGGTCATCACCCACCAGATGAGCGTCGTGGAAGAGATCTGCGACTCCGTCGCCATTCTGGACGGCGGCGTGGTCGTGGAGCAGGGCGAGGTGCGCGAGATCTTTGCAAATCCCAAGACGGCTGCGGCCAGGCGCCTTGTCGCCCCCAACGGCGGCAGCGCGGCCCGCGACCTCTCGAGCTTTGCGCCCGACGATCACGTGGTCCGTGTTACGTTCAATGGTTCGTCCGCCGCAAAGCCGCTGGTGGCGAGCCTCGCTGCGGAGAAGGGCATCCTCGTGTCTGTGCTCAGCGCCGACACCCGCGATCTGAGCGGCCAGTGCTACGGCTCCATGCTGCTCAAACTTCCCCGCGATACCGAACAGGCAAAGCAGGCTGCGGCCTATATGCGCAGCCAGAATGGTGTGACCGTTGAGGAGGTGACCGGAGAATGAGCTTTGCAGATTATGGCTTCGCCATTTGGGAGACGTTCTATGTGACCGTCCTCTCCACGGCATTTTCTCTGGTTCTGGGCCTGCCGCTGGGCGTTCTGCTGGTGGCTGGCGATAAGGACGGCGTCCTGCCCCTGCCGGGCTGGCTGATGCACATCCTGAACATCGTCATCAACATTCTGCGCAGCGTGCCGTTCCTGATTTTGATGATCTGCGTCTTCCCGCTGACCCGTGCCATTGTGGGCACCACCGTCGGCACCAAGGCCACCATCGTTCCGCTGGTGGTCGCGGCCTTCCCCTTCGTGGCCCGTCTGGTGGAGACCAGCCTGCGTGAGCTGGACGAGGGCGTCGTGGAAGCTGCCCAGAGCATGGGCGCGACTCCCTTCCAGATCATCACCAAGGTCATGATCCCCGAGTGTCTGCCCGGCCTCATTTCCAGCATGACCACTGCCCTGACGACCATCCTCGGCTACTCGGCCAGTCCGGCGTCATCGGCGGCGGCGGTCTGGGCAAGATCGCTCTGTCCTACGGCTACTACCGCTACCAGACCAACATCATGATCGTCTGCGTCGTGCTGCTGGTGCTCATGGTGCAGGTGTTCCAGACCGTCGGTACCTTCTGGGCGACCAGGAGTGATAAGCGCTTGCGGAAGTGAGAAAAGCCTCTCCCTTTGGGAGAGGTGTCACCGAAGGTGACGGAGAGGGCAAGCCCGGTGAGATGGAGCCGCCGCACAGCGATAGGCAGTATCTTTGCCAGAGAAATATTATCGCTGTGTCCGTGCTTCTCTGTCAGCGTCCTAGCCCTCTCAGGCGCATACGCGCCAGCTCTCCCAAAGGGAGAGCCTTTAGGTGCCTCCGGGCAGGGAATAAAATTTAACGAATCGATTCCCCGCAGGAGGCTCATGCTCCTGCGGGGAATTGTGCTATACAGACAAACCCAGTAAAGGAGTATGTTGCAATGAACCGTGATACCATCTGCGTGCAGGGCGGCTACACCCCCGGCAACGGCGAACCCCGCCAGATCCCCATCATCCAGTCCACTACGTTCAAGTACGCTACCAGCGAGGACATGGGCAAGCTGTTCGACCTCGAGGCCGACGGCTACTTCTACTCCCGCCTGCAGAACCCCACCTGCGATATGGTGGCGAAAAAGATCTGCGAGCTGGAAGGCGGCACCGCCGCCATGCTGACGTCCAGCGGTCAGGCGGCCAACTTCTTTGCGCTGTTCAATCTCTGCGAGGCAGGCGACCACATCGTGGCGTCCAGCACCATCTACGGCGGCACCTTCAACCTCATCTCCGTCACCATGAAGAAGATGGGCATTACCGCCACCTTCGTAGACCCGCTGTGCAGCGAGGAAGAGCTGGATGCCGCGTTCCAGCCCAACACCAAGGTCGTGTTTGGTGAGACCATCGCCAACCCTGCCCTCACCGTGCTGGACATCGAAAAGTTCGCCAAGGCCGCACACGCCCACGGCGTACCGCTCATCGTGGACAACACCTTCCCCACGCCGGTCAACTGCCGCCCCTTCGAGTGGGGCGCCGACATCGTGACCCACTCCACCACCAAGTACATGGACGGCCATGGCGCTGTGCTGGGCGGTGCTATCGTGGACAGCGGCAAGTTCGACTGGATGGCCCACGCCGAGAAGTTCCCCGGCCTGTGTACCCCTGATGAGAGCTATCATGGCATCACCTACGCGGAGCGCTTCGGCAAAGAGGGGGCTTTCATCACCAAGGCCACCGCACAGCTCATGCGCGACTTCGGCTCAATGCAGTCCCCCATGAACGCCTATATGCTGAACCTCGGCCTTGAGAGCCTCCACGTCCGGATGCAGCGCCACTGCGCCAACGGCATGGCCGTTGCAAAGTTCCTTGAGGCTCACCCGAAAGTGGCCTATGTCAACTACTGCGGCCTCGAGTCCAGCCCCTACCATGCGCTGGCCGAGAAGTATCTGCCGAACGGCAGCTGCGGCGTCGTTTCCTTCGGCCTGGCCGGCGGCCGCGAAGCCGCCAGCACCTTTATGAAGGAGCTGAAGCTTGCCGCCATTGAGACCCACGTTGCCGATGCCCGCACCTGCTGCCTGAACCCGGCTTCCAGCACCCATCGCCAGATGAACGACGAGCAGCTGGCCGCTGCCGGTGTGCCTGCTGAGCTGGTGCGGATGAGCTGCGGCCTCGAGAGCAGCGAAGACCTCATCGCCGATATTGCACAGGCGCTGGATAAGATCTAAGAAACACGGTCAGCGCCATCTGCCGGTTTCGGCCCCTTCCTGTGAAAAAAAGCGTCTCCGGATGCAGATAAAAACTTCCCGCTAAAACCGTCAAAAGGAGCAACTACGCTATGCCGCTGATCATCCCCAAGACTCTTCCCGCCTACGATGCCCTCTACGAGGAAAACGTCTTCGTCATGCACCGGGAACGGGCGCTCTCCCAGCACATCCGTCCGCTGGAGATCCTCATCCTGAACCTCATGCCGACCAAGATCGCCACTGAGACCCAGATCGCCCGCCTGCTGGCCAATACGCCCATTCAGGTCCACATGACCCTGCTGCAGACGGCCAGCCATGCGGCGACCCATGTCTCTGCGGCCCACCTCGAGGCGTTTTATAAGACCTTCGACGAGGTGAAGAACAACCGCTACGACGGCATGATCATCACCGGTGCGCCTGTGGAGAAAATAGACTTCGAACAGGTGGACTACTGGCAGGAGCTGTGCGAGATTATGGATTTCAGTGAGACGAACGTCTACTCCACCCTTCATGTCTGCTGGGGCGCACAGGCGGGACTTTATTACCACTATGGCATCCGCAAGCAGCTTCTCGACCAGAAGATGTTCGGCGTCTTCGAGCATAAAGTCACCCGTCCCTCGAACCCGCTGGTGCGCGGCTTCGATGAGGGGTTCTACGCCCCTCACAGCCGCCACACCGGCATCAGCCGGGAGGATGTGCTGAACTGCAAGGCCCTGCGCATCCTCGCCGAGAGCGACGAAGCCGGCCCCTTCCTGATGAGCACCGAGAATGGACGGCAGATCTTCGTCACCGGCCACCCGGAGTACGACAAGTACACGCTGGACGCCGAGTACAAGCGGGATGTCGGCAAGGGCCTGCCCATCGCGGTGCCAAAGAACTATTACCCCAACGACGACCCCGAGCAGCCGCCTCTCTTCCGCTGGCGTGCTCACGCACACCTGCTGTATGAGAACTGGCTGAACTACTACGTCTACCAGAATACGCCCTACGACCTGGGCGCGATCAGCAAGGTGGAGCACGAGGAAGAATAAGATCAGCCCTCTCCGTCTGGTGAGGAGGGGGCATTTTTGCAAGGAGGATACTTATGGGAATCGAAGCAAAATGGAAGAGCCGGGGCATCCGGGTGGGCAAACTGCCCTGCGGGCCGCTGGACAAGATAAGCGATGTGCCGGGCGTGACGGTGGGCCACTGCACACTGGCGGACGGCGACGTCCAGACCGGCGTGACCGCGCTGCTGCCCCATCAGGGCGATATTTTCCACGATAAAGTGATGGCGGCCAGCCATGTCATCAACGGCTTCGGCAAGACCACCGGCCTTGTCCAGATCGACGAGCTGGGGACGCTGGAAACGCCCATCCTCTTCACCAATACCCTCAGCGTAGGTACTGTGGAGACAGCGCTGGTGAAGTATATGCTGGATAAGAACCCCGACATCTGCGAGACGACCGGCAGCGTCAACCCGGTGGTCTGCGAGTGCAACGACAGCGGCCTCAACGACATCCGGGGCCTCCACGTCACAGAAGAAAACGTGAGGGCTGCGCTGGCCGACTGCCGCGCCGATTTCGCCGAGGGCGCTGTGGGCGCGGGCCGGGGAATGCGCTGCCACGGACTGAAAGGCGGCATCGGCTCGGCCTCCCGTGTGGTGGAGCTGGACGGGAAACAGTACACCATTGGTGCGCTGGTGCTCTCCAACCACGCCGTCTTCGATGACCTCGTAGTGGCAGGCACCCCCATCCAGAGCCTGCTGGACGCCCACATCCCGCCCCACGAGGACAAAGGCTCCATCATCACAGTGCTGGCGACGGACATCCCCTTGAGTGAGCGCCAGCTGCGGCGGCTCTGCCACCGGGCGCTGGTGGGCCTGTCCCGCACCGGCTCTTTCTGCGGCAACGGCTCCGGCGAGATCGTCATTGCCTTCACCACCGCCAACCGGGTGCCGCACTACTCCGAAAAGGCCATCCTGCCGATGGGTATGGTCCACGATGACGCCATCAATCCGCTGTTCCGGGCGGTGGCCGAGTGCGTGGAGGAAAGTGTGCTGAGCAGTCTGCTCCATGCCGAGACGGTCACAGGCTATCATGGCCGGACGGTCAGATGTCTGAGTGATCTGCTCGACGAGAAATAAAAAAATGGGAAGCACAAAAGTGCTTCCCATTTTTCATAGTATTATCTGCGGGGTTTCCGCGTCGGCTTTTTCTTCCGCACGCTGTAGCCGAAGGTCCCCAGCTTTGTGCCCAGAGCCAGATATTCGCCGTGGCTGTAGACGATGAGTTTGGCCTTGTCGAGGCAGAGCTTACCGTTCTCGTCCAGCAGGCTCTCGTCCACGTCGCAGGCCACCACTTCGGCGAGGAAGAGGTCGTGGCTGCCCAGCAGGAGGACCTGCGTGACCCTGCACTCGAGGTTGACGGGGCTTTCTTCGAGGATGGGGCAGTCTGTCAGCACCGAGCCGGGGGCAGAATGGAGTTTGCAGGCCGCGAATTTATCGAAGTCCCGGCCGCTCCTGACGCCGCACCAGTCCACCGACTTCACCAGTGCCTCGGTGGGCAGGTTGATGGCAAACTGGCCGCTCTCTTTGATGAGGTGGTGGCTGTACCGCTCGGGGCGGACGCTGATGGACACCATGCTGGGCTGGGTGCAGATGGTGCCGGTCCAGCCGATGGTGATGAGGTTGGGCTTGTCCAGCCCGCCGCAGGAGACCAGCACCGGCGGCTCCGGGTTCAGGAGGGTGCTGCCTTTCCAGCTCTGTTTGCTCATCCGTGATACTTCCTTTCGTAGGGAGCCCATGTGCGCTCGCTGATGATGTAGCGGGGGCGGGCCTTGGTCTCCATATAGATCTTGCCGACGTATTCGCCGATGACGCCCAGACACACCAGCTGGACGCCGCCCATGAAGCAGACGATGCAGATGGTGGAGGCCCAGCCCGCCACGGCGCTGCCCAGAACGGCCTGCACGATGGCCCAGATGACACCGATGAAGCTGATGAGGCTGACCGCGATGCCTGCGCCGGTGATGAGGCGGATGGGCTTGTTCGACAGGCTGGTGATGCCGTCGAAGGCGAGGGCCAGCATCTTGCTGAGGGGATAGTGGCTCTCTCCGGCCAGACGCTCGTGGCGCTCGTAGTAGACGGTGTCGCTGGGGTAGCCCACCAGCGGCACCATGCCCCGCAGGAAGATGTTCACCTCGCGGTAGTCGGCGAAGCTCTCCAGCACCCGGGTGCTGATGAGCCGGTAGTCGGCGTGGTTGAAGACGATGTCCGCGCCCAGCGCGTTCATCACATGGTAGAAGCCCTCGGCGGTGAACCGCTTGAAGAAGGTGTCGGTGTCCCGGCGGCTGCGCACGCCGTAGACTACCTCGGCGCCGTCGAGATACTTTTTGACCATCTCGTCCATGGCGTTGATGTCGTCCTGGCCGTCGCAGTCGATGGAGATGGTGATGTCGCAGCTGCCGCTGTGGAGCGCCTCCATCAGACCGGCCAGCACGGCGTTCTGGTGGCCGCGGTTCCGGCTCTGGGAGATGCCGATGAAGTGCTCATCCTCAGAGGCGAACTTCTGGATGAGGGACCAGGTGGCGTCGCGGGAGCCGTCGTTGACAAAGAGCACCCGGCTCTTCTCGCTGATAAGGCCCGCTGCGGCGAGGTCGTTTATCTTTTTCAGGAACATGGGGGCCGTGATGGGCAGCACCTGTTCTTCGTTGTAGCAGGGAATGACGATCCATAAAATCGGTTTGGACATGATGAAGTTCTCCTTCTATATAAGGCTCTCCCAAAGGGAGAGGCTGTTACAGCACCATATGCCGCAGCGCGTCCGGTTCCAGCAGCTTGAAGCTGCTCTTATAGGTCTCGAGCAGGCCGTCCCGCTGCATCAGGCTCAGCTCCCGGGAGAGGGCGCTGCGGTCGCAGTTGAGGTAGTCGGCCAGCTGGATGCGGGAGTAGGGGATGGTGAAGGTGAGGCTGTGATGCACCTCGGCCTCACTGAGCAGGTAGGCGCACACCTTGGCCCGCAGGCTCTTGAGCAGCAGCAGGTCTACCCGGCGGGAGAGCAGGAAGTATTTGTCGCTGATGGTGCGCACAAGGTTCTGCAGCACCCGCTGGCGGGCCGGGTCGGCCCCGGGCAGCAGAAGCTTCTCGTAAGGCACCAGCAGCACCTCGCAGGGGGCCGAGGCCACCACCGTCACCGGGCTGGAAAGGCTCGAGCCGCCCAGCACGTCGCCGAACACACCGCCCGGCCCCATCTGGCTGATGGGCAGACGCACCCCGCTGGCGGCGGAATGATAGGCCTCGATGGCACCGGAGAGCACCACGCCCACCCGGCGGTTCGACTGTCCGGCCAGCACGAGGGTCTCGCCCCGGCTGTAGGTGCGCAATACGGCCCCCACTTCGCCCAGCAGGACCCGGAGCGCTTCGGCTTCCAGTCCGGCGAACAGAGAGGTGGATTGTAACAGCGGAAGATAATTTTCCATACCCATTCCGTGAGGTTTTCCCCGGGCCCTCACCGCCCTTCTGCGATTCCGTTGCGTGTGCAACGGTATTTTTTCTCTTATTATAGTAAACTTGAGGGCGTAAAGCAAATGGTTTTGCAAATTTTTTGCGGGAAAATTTCTCCCAATGAAAGTGAGGAGCTGAATCCTATGAAAAAACTGACATCTCTGCTGCTGTCGCTGGTGCTGATGGTCAGCGTACTGGCCTGCGGCGCATCGGCCAAAACGAGCACCAAAGTGCGCATCGCCGGCCTGAAAGGCCCCACCACCATGGGCCTCGTCAACCTGCTGAGCATGGAGAAGGACGGCACTGCTTCCCTCGACTATGACCTGCAGCTCTACGGCGCTGCCGATGAGATCGTGCCGAAGCTCATCAAGGGCGAACTCGACATGGCCGCTATCCCGGCCAACCTCGCTGCGACCCTCTACCAGAAGACGAACGGCGGCATCCAGGTCATGGCCGTCAACACGCTGGGCGTCCTCTACGTCGTGGAGAAGGGCAATACCGTCCACAGTTTCGCCGACCTCAAGGGCCGCACCATCCTTTCCACCGGCAAAGGTACGACCCCCGAGTACGTCCTGCGCTATCTGCTCAGGAAGAACGGCCTCGACCCCGACAAGGACGTGAAGATCGAATACTACAGCGAAGCTTCCGAGGTCACGGCCCAGATGGCCGCTGCCAAAAAGGACGCCATCGCCGTCCTGCCTCAGCCCTACGTCACCGCTGCCCAGATGAAGGACAGCGGCCTCCGCGTCGTCCTCGACCTGACCAAAGAATGGAACAAGGTCTGTGACACCCAGCTCATCACCGGCGTCACCGTGGTGCGTACCGAGTACGCAAAGCAGAACCCCGACGTCATCGCAGCTTTCCTGACCGACTACCAGAAGAGCGTCAAGGCGGCCAACGAGGACATCGACGGCACCGCCGCCCTCTGTGAGGAAGTCGGCGTGGTGGCCAAGGCTGCCATCGCCAAGAAGGCCCTGCCCAAGTGCAACATCGTCTACCGCAACGGTCAGGAGATGAAGAAAGACATCTCTGCCTACCTGCAGGTGCTCTACGATGCCTCTCCCGCCGCCGTGGGCGGCAAGCTGCCGGACGATAACTTCTACTACACCGAACCGTCCGTCCTGCGCAAGGTCATGGCGGCGATCCGCAACTCTGCAAAGTAAGCTTTGAAACAAAGAAAACTGCCGCACAGCCGTGCGGCAGTTTTTCTTACATCAGAAGGCCCGCGCCGATGCCGATGAGGGCCGGCAGCAGCCAGCCAAAGCCGAGGCTGCTCAGGGGCAGAGCGTTCATCAAGGTGGAGAGGGGGCCGAAGGGCAGGGCGGCAGGGATGCTCTGGATGGCCGTGAAGAGGATGCTCAGCCGCCAGACCGATGTCCGCTGGAACCGTCCGGGCAGGAACTCCACCACGATGAGGATGATGGCGATGGGGTAGATGGCGTTCAGCACCGGGACGGAAAGGCTCAGGATGCCCGCTAGGCCGATGTTCGCCAGCAGCATGCTCATCAGCGCGAAGAAGGCTGCAATGGCGGGGTAGGGCAGCCGGGGCAGAAGCTCGTGGAAGTATTCGCCTACGCTGGCGATGAGGCCGACACAGGTGTTGAAGCAGGCGATGACAAAGATGGCGGCCAGAAGCACCTGTCCCACCCGGCCAAACAGGCCGTCGGCCAGTGCAGTCAGGACAGCGGCACCGGTGCCGCTGCCGGGGAAGGCCGCCCCCGAGATGCCGCCGATGTGGGTCAGCATGGCGTAGACCACCAGCAGCATCCCGCCCGCGATGAACCCGGCCCGGATGGTGCCGCGCCGGACGGCAGCTTCTTCCGTGATGCCCACCGCCTGAAGGTTCAGCGCGATGACCGCGCCGAAGTTGAGCGCTGCCAGCGCGTCCATGGTCTGATAGCCGTCCAGCACGCCCTGTGCGGCGGGGAGGGCGGCGTAAGCCTCGGCAGGCGTGCCGTAGCCGGGCGCGGCCGGGCGGAGGATGCAGCCCGCGAACAGCACCACGATGAGCACCAGCAGGGCAGGGCAGAGGATGCGGCCCAGCCGCTGGGTCAGCTTTTCGGGCTTGAGGGCCACGAAGTACGCCGCAGCAAAGAACACGAGGGAGTAGAGGAACTGTCCCGGTGTGCTCCGCCCCACCAGCGGCGTCAGCATCTCAAACGAGGTGCTGGCCGTGCGGGGGATCGCGAGGCAGGGACCAATGGACAGATAGACCAGCACAGCGAACACCTGTGCGAAGCGGGGATGGACCCGCCCGGCCAGCGCAGGCAGACCGCCCGCCCGGGCCACTGCTGCCACGCCCGCGATGGGCAGGCCGATGGCGCTGACGGCAAAGCCTACAAAAGCGAGCCAGAGCGCCGTCCCGGCCTGTGCGCCGAGGAAGGGTGGGAAGATGAGGTTGCCTGCCCCGAAGAACATCGAGAACAGGGTAAACCCCACCAGAAGGAGCTTTTTGCCCTGGAGGGCCTGAGTGGAATCGTGCATGGTCATCTCTCCCAGCTGTGCGCGGAGGCACGTAGAATAAGGATTACTTTATTCCAGTGTAGTGTTTTATGACCTTCATGTCAAGAGAAGAAAAGATGAAGGATTGTATTCTCATACATGATGTGATATTCTGAAAGCGAGAAAACGAACAGGAGCAAAGAAATACATGGATAAAACAAAAAAACGCCGCATTCAAATTTTGGCGGCGTCGGTGTTCTGGCTGGGCGTCTGGCAGGCGGCGGCTGTGGCCATCGGGCAGGAAGTCTTTCTTGTCTCGCCGGTGCAGGCCATCGGTACACTGGTGGAGCTGCTGCCGCAGGCCGAGTTCTGGCAGCGCATCGGTTTCAGCGCCGGGCGCATCCTGTTGGGCTTCGGGCTGGGCGCGCTGTCCAGCGCGGTGCTGGCGGTAGCCGCCGAAAAGTGGGAGTGGGTGGACGCCCTTCTCGCCCCCGTGATGCAGCTGGTCAAGGCTACTCCGGTGGCCAGCTTCATCATTCTGGCGCTGGTGTGGGTCAGCGGCTCGTCGCTGTCCGTCCTGATCAGCTTTTTGATGGTGCTGCCCGTCCTCTACAGCGCAGTGCGCACCGGCATCGGGAGTGCGGACCGCCAGCTTCTCGAAATGGCACAGGTGTTCCGTCTGCCTCTGGGGCGGCGTCTGCGGGCGGTCTGGCTCCCGGCGGTGCTGCCCGCGTTCCGGCAGGGATGCAGCGTGGCGCTGGGCATCTGCTGGAAGAGCGGCGTAGCAGCAGAGGTCATCGGCCTGCCGGACGGCAGCATCGGCGACGCGCTTTACCGGGCAAAAATCACCCTTTCCACCGGGGAGCTGTTTGCCTGGACCTTCGTCATCATCCTGCTGAGCGCCGTATTCGAAAAGCTGTTCCTCGCGCTGCTGGATAAAGCGGTAGCGGCTGTTCTGGGCGAAGAGGGGGCTGAAAAATGAGTGGAACCAACAACAAACTGGAAATAAAGAATCTGTCTAAACGATTCGGAGAGAAAATCCTCTTCGAAAACCTCTCTCTTACCGTGGACGGTCCGGCGGTGCTCTGGGCTCCCAGCGGCTGGGGCAAGACGACCCTGCTCCGCATCCTGATGGGGCTGGAAACGCCCACCTCCGGCAGCGTGGAGGGCGTGGGCCGGGTCGGCGCGGTCTTTCAGGAAGACAGGCTCTGCCCCCAGCTGACCGCCGAAGAGAATGTGGCACTGGTGCTGCCCGCAGAACAGTACAAGGTCAAAACACAATACAAAGAGCAGATACGAAATGACCTTATACAATTAGGACTGGATGACGAGGCCCTTGCCCTGCCTGCCCGGAAGCTCTCCGGCGGACAGAAGCGCCGCACCGCCTTGCTGCGCGCTCTCTGGGCCGAGAGCGACACGCTTCTGTTGGATGAGCCCTTCACCGGTATGGACCCCGCCGCCATGAAAAAAGCCGCAGCCATGCTCAAGGCACGCTGCGGCAGAAAGCCCACCCTGCTGGCGACCCATGATAAAGAAGCCATCCGGGAGCTGGGGTGGAAAGTAATCGAACTGGGCTGAAACGAAAGGAGCCTGACCATGGAGAAAAAGACGAGCTGCCTGCTCTGCGTTCTTACCGCGATGCTTCTCGCTGTGCTCTATCTCTGGGCCGCCCTCCGCCCGGGCGTCTGGCTGCGGGATGCTTTTTTGTACCGTCAGGCCGACGGCAGCTTTTCGGGCAGGGATGCGTATGCCGCCTACACCATGCGGGTTGCTCAGACGGAAAACGGTGCGGAGGTGGATTTCACGATGGACGGAGAGACGCGGCACTATCGGCTCGAATCGAAAGCCGAGGGCATGAGCGACCCGGGCGTAAAAATCGAGCAGGACGGAGTGGTCATTTTTACCGGGACTGCGCTGGGCGACCCCGGCGACGCCATCCTGTGGAGGGAAGACGATGGGGGCCTGGCCGACGAGGTGAACGTCATCGTCAACGGCGAATACCAGAGATCCGACCTCTGGCCCAGCTGTAACTGGCTCTATAATGTGGTCGTCGGCGGGCGGCGGGAGACCCGGGGCAGCGTGGCGTTCCTGCTGCCGATCGGGGCGCTGGTGGTGCTCTTTGTGCTGGATGTCCGGTTCCCGCTGCTGTTCTGGAATCTCCGTCACGGGCTGGAAGTGTACGGCGGTGAGCCCACCGACTGGTATTACGCGATGCAGAGGGTGAGCCGTATTGCCAGCATCATCGGTGTTTTTGTGCTGGCGGCGATGAGCTTTGCTGTTCACTGAGGCTCACAGCAGCTCGGCAAGGATGCTGTTCTGTACGATGAGCCCGGCGGGCGTGAGGGCGAGGGTGTGACCGTCAAAGTTGGCGTAGCCGCTCTTCACGCAGTTTTGCACAAAGGCCAGCTGTGCGGTGGAAAACTCCCTGCCATAGCGTTTTTTGTATTCGTCGAGGCTCAGACCTTTGCGCAGACGCAGCTGCAGGATGAGATAATCCTCCGCACCGCAGCCGCCGTCCATGACGGGCGCGGCCTCGTCCCGCAGAAAGGCTTCGGTGTCGGCGGGGTAGTAGAACCGTTTGCCGCCCATGCAGGAGTGGGCGGCGGGGCCGATGCCCAGATAGTCGCCGCAGTCCCAGTAGATGAGATTGTGCTTTCCCTCATAGCCCGGGCGGGCGAAGTTGGAGATCTCATATTGCCGGTAGCCATGATGTTCCAGCTGCTCGACGGCGTAGAGGTAAAAATCTGCCGCCTCGTCGGAGGTGGGCAGACCCTCGGGGGGCGTCCGGCCAAAGGCGGAGTCGGGCTCGATCTTCAAGAGGTAGGCGGAAATGTGGGTCGCGCCGCCATCCTCGATCAGCTCCAGCGTCTCGTCGAACTCGGCCTGCGTATAATGGGGCAGGGCCAGCATGATGTCGCCGCTGATGTTGG
>OGGD01000842.1_pt1 | contig 18926 bp, 17 predicted proteins | sample 1571091 | NCBI WGS metagenome assembly OGGD01 (sample SAMEA2582073, study PRJEB24529) | metagenome | biome: Human gut stool | place: China | collected 2011
GCCAATCAGGTGTGGGCAGCGGCAGGAGCCTACGGCTTCGAGCCGCTGTTCCTCGCCCGGAACACCGACGGCACCATTGATTTTTACATGAACTGCGTCGTGGGGCTGGTCCACAAATACTACGGCGACGAGCTGGTGCGCAGCCTCTTTGACGCATGGGAGGGCGACATCCGGCAGGCCATGCTGGACGATTTGACCTGGCTCTACCTCGAGAGCGCGGTCTACGCGCTGGAACTGCCCCGCCGCCCGGTGCTTTCGGCCCTCCGCCGCGCCCATGCGGACTACTTTTTCGGCATCCAGTACAAGCTCTCGCGGCAGGAATGGATGGCGAAGAACCAGCTGGTCTACTCCATGCAGGCCGCGCGCTGGCGGGCTGTGCAGGGGCGCACGCCGCCGGTCATGACCCCCTACGAAAAGGATCTCGACGCCGCCCTCAGTCCTGAGACGCCCCCAAAGCCGGACGAGCTGAAAGCCGCACTGCTGGCCGTCTACGCCAAATTCGAGCTGTTCAACGGCACGGTGCATCAGAAGACCGGGCTGCATCTCCATCTGGACGGCCTGCTGGCGTCCCTCATGACCCGCACCATGCCCACCCAGATGATAAAGACCGACCGGGTCACGGTAGAGCATTCCGGCTCGGTGGACGCCTCCGGCGGCGGCATCCATGCCGACAAGCGGCTGGCCCACATCACCCTGCGCCAGCGCGCCGAGGAAGACCGCGCCTACATCGAAAGCTGCTTTGGCCGGTCGCTCTACCCGCCCGAACGGCTGCGGAAGGCCGAGCAGGAACTTTGCACCGGGGAGCATCTGGGCTGTCACCTCTGGTTTGCCTCCGGCGTCCCCAGCCCGGAGCAGGCCCCTACCCCCGAGGCAAAGCACCTGGCCGAACAGGCCCAGCTTCAGGCTGAGCGGAACCGGGCGTACGATTCGAAAAATCTCGAGCTTCACCGCAGCGTCGTGCTGCGGCTGACCGAACAGATCCGCAACTGCATCCTCGTCCACCAGCAGCCCAACGCCCGGGTCGCCCGCAGCGGCAACCTCGACCCGGAGCGGGTCTGGCGCACCGTCATGGACGACGACCGGGTGTTCCGCTGTGCGGAGGAAGAGAATCACCCGTCCTTCACCGTTGACCTGCTGCTGGATGCTTCGGCTTCCCGCCTCCACTGTCAGGAGGTCATCGCGGCGCAGGGGTCTATCCTCGCCCAGAGCCTCGCGGCCTGCGGCATCCCGGTGCGGGTGAGCTGCTTTTCCAGCCTGCGGGGCTACACCGTCCTGCGGGTGCTCAAGGGCTTCAAGGAGAAGAGCTTACAGGGCATCTGCCAGTATTTCGCCTCGGGCTGGAACCGGGACGGTCTGGCTCTGCGGGCCGCAGGCGACCTCATCGACTTCGACCCCGGCCCCGCCGCGCGGCACCTGCTCATCCTCCTGACGGACGCTTCCCCCAACGACAGCCGCCGCATCCCACCCTCTCCCGATGACCCGCTGGGCCGCGACTACGGCGGCAGCGCGGGCGTGGAGGACGCCGCCGCCGAGGTGCGGGCGCTGCAGCGGAAGGGTCTGCGGGTCTCCGCCGTCTTTATGGGCGAAGACGCCAGCGCCGCCGACGCCTCCCGCATCTACGGCAAAAACATGGCCCGCATCCGGGGCATGGACCAGCTGGCCCGGGCCGCAGGCCGACTCATCCAGAACGAGATACGGGAGCTGGGCGACTGAATCATAATAATGTACGGGACCGCTGTGCAGTTGTATCTGCTGCCAGCGGCCCCGTATTTTTGTTGTCGTTCACAACCATCTTGTTTTACGTCGTGGAAGAATCAAAAAGTTTTTTGGTTTATTTGCAAACTTATAGTTGTATTCTGGCGCAATTTATGATATACTACAACCAACGAAGGGCCGCACACCTACACACCACCCCGCGCCCACAGGAAGGAGAACCGCTATGGATGCCGCACGTTATTTTGAAGAGATGCATCTTGCCATGTCCAGCCAGAAGCCTGAGTACCGCCTTGTGCTCAGCGTCAAGGTCCAAGACCTCGGAGGCGCAGACGCTTATCTCGAGCTGCGGCAGGAGCCGGTCAGCGGCAAGGCCCGGGTGTTCTATTCCACGATGGGACGTCAGAAGCTGAACTTCCAGCTCGTCCGCAAAGGGTGGCAGAGCTGCCACAACGCCTCCGGCGAGCTGACGGGGCGTTTCCCCGCCACCGCCGACGGTCTGCTGGCCCAGACGGATTTCTCTGCTTTTGTCCGGGACGACGCCCTCGACAGCGGCCGGATGGCGCGCATTCTGGACGTTCTGGCCCATACTGCCGGTGGTTGTGGGGCCGTCGCCCCCTCTGCTGCCCGGGAGGGTGCGCTCATCACGGTGGAGCGGTTCGTGGGCCGTCCCGCCCATTGGAGCTATTGGAGCACCCGCGCCGCCGAACAGCTGAATATCGCAGCCATCCTCTGCTGGCTGGGCGACTACCTCGCCGGGGCAGAGCGCCGCACCCTGCAGAGCTGCCCGGAGGCCATGCAGCTTGCCGCCGCATGGCAGGCCGCGCTTTTCGCTCCCCTGCCCCAGACGGCTCAGCGGCCTCAGTCTGTACAGTCCCGGCCCGTCCGCCGTGCGCCTGTGGTCGAGAACAAGCGCTGGCAGAGCATCCTCGCCGTGCTGGCGACGGTGTAACAGAAAGGCCTCCCGCATTGGGAGGCCCATCGCCGTATCCGGCGCGCATTCGTTCATATTTTCAGTTTCGAGAAATCAGTGCAGAGATATTCATAGAGCTTGTCAACGGCCTGAAATCCCATCTTCGCATACAGTTCCTTCGGGGTGTCCTCGGGGTCGGCATGAAGATACAGAACAGCCCCGCGTTCCTGTGCCTTTTCGGCAATGTGCTTCATCAGAGTCATGGCGATGTACTGGTGCCGGAAATCCTCGTCCACCAGCAGGCCGTCCATGCAGACATACCCATCGGATGCGAAAATATAGCAGTCACCCGCCAGTTTCCCGTCCAGATACGCTCCAAGGTAGGTCAGTTTTTCCCGGAGATGCCGGTTGTTCCGCACGGTGAAATCTTCCCCGTACAACGGCCCGTAGTATTTCAGCTCGTGCTGTTCTAGTTGGTCAAAGTCCGGGGTTTTGATCGAGACGTCCGGATTCGCTTTCCAGCCGCTGATGTCTGTTCCCTTCGGCAGAACCATCGTCACAGTCTCCTCGCACTCCATGCCGAATGCATTGGCCAGCGGCTCGTATCCTTCCAGTTTGAGGAAGGCATCTCCCCGCGCTTTCTGGTAGGCCAGCGCGGCCCGGAGCTCGTCCTCCGTGGGCTGGCCGGAATAACAGAACGCATTGTGGTCGTATTTATCGCGCAGTTCATTGTCTTCCCGCTTGGTCAGATGCTCTGAAACGGTGTGAGACGCGGAAAACAGCCGGTAAAAGCTTTCATCGGTCTTTCTTGTAGGGTTCATTGCGCTCCTCCAAAACTTATCGCTCACTTCCACCCCCGCGCCGAGGGGTCGAGCATTTCGGCGGCGGAGTAGATAAGGGCGTTGCAGATGGCCGCAGCGACGTTGCTGCCGCCCTTGCGGCCCATCGCCACGATGGCCGGTACATCATGCTTTTCGCAGACGGCGAAGAGCCGCTCCTTGCTCTCCACCACGTTCACAAAGCCCACCGGCACACCGATGACCAGTGCGGGCCGCAGGCCGCTTTCGATCTGTTCTGCAATCGTCAGCAGAGCCGTGGGCGCGTTGCCGACGGCGAGGATGGCCCCGGGATGCTCCTGCGCTGCCTTTTTCATCGCTGCGACGGCCCGGGTAGTGCCAGCCTCTTTGGCGGCGGCGGCCACCTCGGGGTCAGCCATATAACAGCAGGCCGTGCCGCCCAGCTTCGCCAGACCGGGCTTGGTGATGCCAGCCAGCGCCATATTCGTATCGGTCACGATGACAGCCCCGGCGTGGAGGGCCTTGACGGCCTGCTCCACCGCGCAGGGGGTGAAGTGGAGATTCCGCGCATAGTCGAAGTCGGCGGTGGTGTGGATGACCCGCTTGACCACGGCTTCGTGCTCGGGCGGCGGGGTCAGGCCCATCATTTCCAGTTCTTCGGTGATGATGTGGAAGCTCGTCCGCTCAATGTCGGCAGGTAAATGATGCTGCGGCGTCAATATTCTATCCCCTTTCGTGCTTTTATCCCCTTCTGGTAGGGGTGGCGGCGACATTTCATCTCGGTGGAGTAGTCGGCGGCGTCCAGCATCCACTGGGGCGGCGTGTGGGCCGTCAGGACGCACTCACACCCGGAAGGCCGTTCCAGAACAGCCTTTTTTAATAGATCGACGTCCACCATATCCAGCTCTTCTGCGCTCCCGGCTTCGTCCAGTATCAGCAGGTCGGCAGGCTGTGCTATGGCGGCGGCGAGGTTCTGGTTTTGCAGTTCCCGGGTCGCGGCCTTTTCCTCCGTCGTCATCTGAAAGACGAATTTCTGCCCGGCCTTGCCCCGGTAGATCTCCGCGCCAAGCTGGGCCAGAAGCGGTATCTCGCCGCTGTTCCCGCCCTTCAAAAACTGGACGATGACCACCCGCTTCCCGGACCCCAGCGCACGGAGCGCAAGACCCATAGCGGCGGTGGTCTTTCCCTTTCCGTCGCCCCAGTACAGATGCAAAAGTCCCTGTTCCATTCAGCGCTTCTCCATTCCCATCGCGGCATACACCGCGTCCATATCCAGCGCCCCGCGCACGCCGACTGCCAGGATGTCGAACTGCTGGCGGCGGTACTCTTCCATCGGGATGAGGGCCGCGTCGGAGGGGTCGATGCCCTTCCGGCGGCAGAGCCAGCCCGCCAGCGCCTCGGTGAGCGTACCGGTGTCGAACAGACCGTGGAGGTAGGTGCCGAATACATTGCCCTGCACACAGCCTTCCCGGCCTCCGTCGGGGTAGTGGGCGAAGGGTTCGCCCTCCGCCTCGGTCACGCCGGTGTGGATCTCGTAGCCTTCCAGCTCTGCACCCGCAAAGGGGGCGGCGGCGACGGTCGCTTTGACCTGTGCGCGGCGCTTCTGCTCGCTGAACACGGTCCGGGTGGGCAGCAGACCCAGCCCCCGCAGAGTCTGCGGCCGGCCGCTCTCGCTGCCGGTGGGGTCGTCGAGGGTCTGGCCCAGCATCTGGTAGCCGCCGCAGACGCCCAGCACCGGCGTGTCTTTCGCGGCCAGCTTGAGCAGAGCCGTTTCCAGCCCGCACTGCCGCAGCCAGAGCAGGTCGTCCACCGTGTTTTTCGTCCCCGGCAGCAGGATGAGGTCGGGTGCGCCCAGTTCGTGGGCGTTCGAAACATACCGCACGCCCAGCATCGGGTGCTGTTCCAGCGGCATGAAGTCCGTAAAATTGGACAGATGCGGCAGACGGATGATCGCCGCATCCAGCGGCTTTTTGCCGTCCCGCATCTCGAGGCGCTGGCTCAGGGAGTCCTCGTCCTCGATGTCCACCTTCAGGTATGGTACGACGCCTACCACGGGCAGATGGGTCTTTTCTTCCAGCATGGCGAGACCGGGGCGCAGAATTTCTACGTCTCCACGGAATTTATTGATGACGAGCCCCTTGATGCGCCGGCGTTCTTTTTCTTCCAGCAGCTCCACCGTGCCGTATAGCTGGGCGAACACACCGCCCCGGTCGATGTCGCCCACCAGAAGCACCGGCGCGTCCACCATCTCGGCGAGGCCCATGTTCACGATGTCCTCGCTCTTGAGGTTGATCTCTGCCGGGCTGCCCGCGCCCTCGATGACAATGACGTCAGCCTCCTCGGCGAGGCTGTCATACGCCTTCAGGATGTCCGGCACCAGCTGCCGTTTCGTGCGGAAATACTCCGACGCTTTCATCTGGCCCCGCACCTCGCCGTTGACGATGACCTGACTGCCCACGTCACTGCTGGGCTTCAGGAGGATGGGGTTCATCCGCACGTCCGGCTCGACACCGGCGGCCTGCGCCTGCACCACCTGCGCCCGGCCCATCTCGAGGCCGTCTTTGGTGACAAAGCTGTTCAGAGCCATGTTCTGGCTCTTGAACGGCACGGCGCGCAGGCCGTCCTGCGCAAAGATGCGGCAGAGCGCCGCGCAGAGCAGACTTTTGCCTGCACCGCTCATCGTACCCTGCACCATGATGCATTTTGCCCTGCTCATCCCAGCACCTCTTTCATAAGTTCCAGCAGCCGGGCGTTCTCGGGGGCCGTGCGCACCGCCGTGCGGTACCACTCCGGCCCAAGGCCCGGATAATTCGCGCAGCTGCGCACCTGTGTTCCCAGCGGGCGAAGCCTCTCGTTCAGGTCGGCGGGCGCGCGGAAGAGCAGATAGTTCGCCTTTCCATCGATGACCCGCAGGCCCAGCGCCCGCAGGCCCGCCGTCAGAACGGGCCGCTGCCGGGCGATGAGCGCGCGCACCTCGTCCACATAAGCGGTTTCTTTCAGGGCCGCGACGCCTGCCGCCTGCGCCAGACCGGACACGGCCCACGGCTGGCCCGCTGTCTGCATTTTTTCCAGAAGCGTTTCGTCGCTGCAGAGGCAGTAACCCAGCCGGACGCCGGCCATGCCGTAGAGCTTGGTGAAAGCTTTCAGGATGACGAGGTCCCCACTTTCCAGCAGAGGCTTCGCGGTCCACCCGTCGGCATCGGGCAGAAAGTCCAGAAAGCACTCATCTACGGCAAAAATCGTGTGGCACTCCCCGCACCGGCGCAGCAGCTTTTTCACCAGTTCGGGTGAGGCCAGCTGCCCCGTCGGGTTGTTCGGCTGGCAGAGGAACACCATGTCGATGCTCTCGTCCACGGCGTCCACGAGGGCGTCCGTCGGGGCGAAATCATTCGTTTCATCGAGGAAGAAGCGTTTCACTTCGCACCCCACCGTATCCAATGCAGAGGCGTACTCGGCAAAAGTCGGGGCTGTCACCAGCGCCTTATGGGGCTTTGCGGCCCAGACCAGCCGGAAGATGAGGTCCGCCGCACCGTTTCCGCAGAGGATACGCTCCTGCGGTACACCCTCGGCCCGGCTCAGCGCCGCCCGCAGGGTGCGGCAGAGGGGGTCGGGGTAGCGGTCGGCCAGAGGCAGTGCATCCCGGATGGCCTGCGCCACCCCTTCGGGCAGACCGAGTGGGCTGACGTTCGCCGAAAAATCCAGCGCGTCCCGGCCAAAGCGTTCGCGGTAGCCCATCCAGTCACCGCCGTGGACCAGTTGTTTCATCCCAAGAACCCCCGTATCGCACATCCAAACGCCAGAGCAAACGCGCTGGCTACATACATCATCCGATTTGCCCGCAGAATATCCTCCGGCTCGATGGGCCGCAGCGGGTCGCCGATGGTGGGCTTCGGATAATATTCCCCGAAATAATAGGCCGGCCCGGCCAGCTGAACGCCCAGCGCACCGGCGCAGGCACTCTCGGTCTGGGCGCTGTTGGGGCTGGCGTGATTGCGGCGGTCCCGCCGCCAGATACGCCACGCGCCCTTGGCGTCATTGCGGGTGAACGCCGCCGCCATGATCCAGAGCAGCGCCGCCAGACGGCTCGGGATATAGTTCGCCACATCGTCCAGTTTTGCAGCGGCACGGCCAAAATAGAGATATTTCTCGTTTTTGTAGCCCAGCATACTGTCCATGGTGTTGATGGCCTTGTAGGTCAGGGCCAGCGGCGCACCGCCCAGCAGCATATAAAGCAACGGCGCAATGACGCCGTCGCTGGCGTTCTCGGCCACCGTCTCCACCGCCGCCCTAGTCACGCCCTCGGCAGTCAAGGCTTCCGTGTCGCGGCCCACGATGCGGCTCACAGCCTTCCGGGCGGCGGGCAGGCTGCCTTTTTTCAGCTCGGCATAGACATTCGTGCTCTCCTGCACCAGCCCCTTTGCGGCCAGCGCCTGCCCGCACCAGAACATCTGGACGGCCAGCCCCAGCAGAGGGTGGAGCCGCGCCGCACCCCAGCAGACAAGGCCCGTGAACAGCAGCGTCCCCACCGGCAGGCAGAACGCCACCACTGCACCGCCCAGCAGCTCGCCCTGAGGCGTTTTGGGCAGGCGGGAGCGGAGGAATTTTTCCAGCCGGGAGATGGCTTTGCCCATGTACACCACCGGGTGGGGCAGCCATGCCGGGTCGCCGAAAATGGCGTCCAGCACGAAGCCTCCCAGCACAGCCCAGGCGGTCATCATACGCCGGCCTCCGCGTCTTTCGTGTACTGCACGGTCTTCACGAGGCGGAGCTGGCGCTTCTCGGCCCAGTCGGCGGCATCCAGCACATAGCCGCCTGCGTTGGGGCCGCACCACGCATAATAATCGCGCCTGGGCAGGGCGTACCGCTCCATGGCCGCCATCTGGGTGCCGCCGTGGGCCAGGATGACCAGCAGCTCTTCGCCGTCGGCCAGCGCCTTGTCCACCAGCGCAGAGAAGGCGCTGCAGATGCGGTTCGAGAAGTCGTCCTTCCGCTCACCGTCGGGGCATTTGCTCTCGCAGTTGGCCTGCACCCACGCCTGATAATCGGCGTCGTGCTCCATCTCGACGTAGTTTTTGCCCTCGAAGCTGCCGAAGCACATCTCCTGCAGGTCCTTCACGACCACAAGCTCTGCCTCCGGGAAGAGCACCCGGGCCGTCTGGGCCGTCCGCTGCAGCGGGGTGATATAGACCACCTTCGGGTCGATGTCGGCTCGGCGCAGCTGGCTCAGGCCCTCCGCCGAGAGCGGGATGTCGCGCTGGCCCTGATAGCGCTTCTGGGCGTTGTATTCGGTCAGGCCGTGACGCAGCAGATAGATCAACATTGGGGTAATTCTCCTTTCAATACCGTCGGGATGCCGCAGAACATCTGCACCACGCAGTCGGCGCGCTCTGCCAGCAGGCAGGCCAGCCGTCCGGCGGCCTCCCGCCCGGCGCGCTCCTCAGCATCCATTGGGACAACACCGCCGCCGACCTCGGTGGCGATGACAATATCATATTCCGCCAGCTCCCGGGCCAGCGTTTCGAGCTGCTCCGGGGTCTGAGTCTCGGCGGCGGCGTCCTGCACATCGGCGATGACGCTGCCCCGGAAGTTTCGCGCAAAGGTGCGCTTGCCGCTGTAGAGCGGCCCTGTAATGAACATCATTTACAGCACTCCTCCCCACTGGCTGACGGCCAGCGCCGCCAGCATCCACAGCTCGGCCCGCTGTAAAAACCACCCGGCCAGGTCGCCGGTGATGCCGCCAAACTGCTTTTTTGCCACGGAATCATAGCGCCACAGCGCCAGAAGCGCTGCTGCCGCCAGCCCGCCGCCGCCCAGCGCCGTCAGCGCCAGGACGAGCAGAGCCGACAGGCCGCAGAGGAAGCGGCGGACGGTCTGCTTGTCGGCCGCTGTGGCAAAAGTATGGGCGAGGCCGGTGTCCTTCGCCAGCGGGAACGCCGCCACGGCAAAGCCCGACAGCGCCCGCTCCAGCACCAGCGCCAGCGTCCAGCACAGGCCCGCCCGGGGCGTGAACCGCACACTGCCGCAGAGGCCGAAGTAGGCCGCAAAGTAGCAGCACAGCCGGATGACAGCGAAGGCCCCACAGTGGGAGTCTTTCAGGATTTCAAGCTTTTTTTCGCGGTCGCCGTAGCTCGAGAGGGCGTCGGAGGTGTCGGCGTAGCCGTCGAGATGGATGCCGCCGGTGACGGCCACCGGCACGAGGCAGAACGCCGCCGCCCGGGCCAGCTCCGGCAGGGGCAGGACGCCGCAGAGACACCACAGCCCGCCGCACACCAGCCCGATGAGGGGGAAGGCGCACATGGCGTACCGCATATTTTTTTCGTTCCACTCGAACTGCGGCACCGGCAGGGCCGAAAACATCGCAAAGGCCACCGCGATGGTCTGCAAAACAGTCACAGCTTTTCTCCCCCTTTGTAGTATACCGGCAGGCCGCAGACCACCCGGCAGACGTTGTCCGCCCGGGCGGCGAAAGCGTTGTTCACCTGCGCCAGCGCCAGCAGATACTGGTCGGTGTCGCCCGCGTAGTCGGCACCGCCGCTGAACACCTCGTTCGATACGACGATGAGGTGATCACACCCGGCGGCGAGGCGTTCCAGCCCGGCCAAAACGGCCTCGGCGGTGTGCTTTCCCGCCCCGCCGGGGCTGTAAAGCTCGTTGGCGACGAGGTTGCCGAGGTCTTCCAGAAGGACGGTCCCCCGGCCGGGCAGGGGCAGATGGTCGAGGTGGAGCGGGCATTCCAGCGTTTCGAACTGCTTTTGCGCCCGCATTTTCCGGTGCTTTTCCACCCGGGCGGCGCACTCGGCATCCCAGACCTGCATGGTGGCGAGGTAATAGCGGGGTAGGCCGGTCTTGAGCACAAGGCTCTCGGCGTAGGCGCTTTTGCCGCTGGCCGCGCCGCCGAGCACCAGCGTCAGCATCCCGCACCCCCCTGCGGCGTGTAGGCTTCGATGCCGCCCTCTTCAAAGGAATAACAGCCATCGTAGACGGCCAGCGCCATGTCCCACAGCGGGATGGCGGCCACCGCGCCGGTGCCTTCGCCCAGATGCAGGCCCGCCGTGATGAGGGCTTTTTTGTTCAGAGCGTCCAGCACCAGTTTTGCGGCCGGTTCAGTGGAGCAGTGGCTTGCAAAAACAGCCTTGGCCGCCGCCGGGCAGAGCCGGACAGCGCAGAGCGCCGCCACACAGCTGATGAAACCGTCGGCCAGCACCGGCACACCTTCCAGCGCACCGCCGAGGAAGACGCCGCAGAGTCCGGCAATATCGAAACCGCCCAGCTTTGCCAGCACGTCCAGTGCATCGGCAGAGTCGGGCTGATTTTTTGCGATGCCGCGATGGATGGCGTCGATCTTCCGGGCAAGTCCCTCGTCCGAAAGGCCCGCGCCCCGGCCCGTCATCCCTTCGACGGGCTGGCCCAGCAGCACAGCGGCCACGGCGCTGGACGTCGTGGTGTTGCCAATGCCCATCTCACCGGTGGCCAGCAGGCCGACGCCCGCTTTCTTCTGCTCCTGCACCAGCCGGATGCCCCTGCCGATGGCCTCCACAGCCTCAGCCCTGCTCATAGCCGGGCCGAGGGTGAAATCCGCTGTGCCGGGGGCGATGCGGCAGTCGAGGACGCCCGGGACCGGGTCGCCCGCGATGCCCATATCCACCGGCACCACCTCGCACCGGGCGGTCTGTGCCATCCGGCAGACGCTGGTGCGGCGGGCGGCGAGGTTCTCGGCCACGGCGCGGGTCACGCTGCTGTCGGTCTGGCTGACGCCCTGGGCCACCACACCGTTATCGGCGCAGAGCACCAGCACCGCCCGGCGGGAAATATCCAGCTTTGCGCTGCCGGTGAGGGCGGCGGCGTCCTCGATGGTCGTTTCCAATCCGCCCAGCCCGCCCAGCGGCTTTGCAAGGCTGGCCCAGTGGGCGTGCGCCGCCGCCCGGGCGGCTTCGTCCGGCGGCGTGATGGCCGCACAGAGAGCGGCGAGTTCTGTCTCAGTCATGGTCTCTCCTGTAATTTTCAGCCGCAGGGGCAAGGCCCTGCGGCAGGGGCGTACCCGCCCAGTACAAATGCGGGAAGCCCGCATAGAAATGCTCGTTTACAAATCCGCACCGCCACTCTGCGCCGCCCACCGGCTTTTTTGCCGCGAGGGCCGTGCCGTTGGCGGTGGAATCCCAGTGGTGGAATTCGTGGATGGGAAAGCTCTCCCCGGCCCGGAAGAGCAGACTGTCCGAGTCTGCGCTCAGCGCGGCGTAGCCGAAGCGGACGAGACGTCCGGCATCTTTTGCTTCGCCCGGCAGAACGCCCGCCATCGGCCAGCTCTGCCCCTCGGCGTCCGTGAGGCTCTGCCCCAGATAGAGGAAACCTCCGCACTCTGCCGCCGTGGGCAGACCGGACTCGATTTTTCGCTTTATCTCGCGCAGAAGCGAGGTATTTTCGCTCAATTCTCTTGCGTGAAGTTCCGGGTAGCCGCCGGGCAGATACAGCCCGCCGATGTTTTCCGGCAGAGCCGTGTCGCGGAGGGGGCTGAAAAAGACCACCTCTGCCCCGGCGTCCCGGAAGGCCTCCAGCGTCTCGGCGTAGATAAAGCAGAACGCCTCGTCCTGCGCCACGGCGATGCGGACGCGGGCCGGAGGCTGGGGGGCTTTTTCCGGCAGGGCGGGCGGCTCCTTTTCGCAGAGGGCCAGCAGGCGGGGCCAGTCGATGTGCTCCTCCGCCGCGTCGGCCAGAAGGGCCAGCTTCTGCTGTAAATTTTCCACTTCCGCTGCCGTATAGAGGCCCAGATGGCGGGAACCGATGACGGCCTCCGGGAGTTTCGGCAGAAAGCCCAGCACCGGCAGGCCCGTCTCTTTTTCCAGCATCGGGGCCAGCAGAGCGTGCATCCGGGCCGTGCAGTTGTTCAGCAGGATGCCTGCGATGTGGCTGGGAGTGCGGAAGCTGTTGAGTCCCTTCAGCTCTGCGGCCAGCGTCAGGCTCTGACCTTTCGGCTCCACCACCAGCAGCACCGGCAGGCCCAGCGTGTCGGCCAAATGCCACGCGCTGGCCCTGTCGCTCACGCCGCCGAGGCCGTCGTAAAAGCCCATAGCCCCCTCGCACACCGCCGCACCGTGGCCGGCGGCACCCTTCGCGTAGAGGGTGCGCACCGTTTCGGGCGCAGAGAAAAAGAGGTCGAGGCTGCGGCTCTCCACCCCCAGCACGGCCCGGTGGAACATGGGATCGATGTAGTCCGGCCCGCTCTTGAAGGCGCAGGGCGCACAGCCCCGCCGTTTGAGGGCCATGAGCAGGGCGCAGGTCATGGTGGTCTTGCCGCTGCCCGAGCGGGGCGCCGCCAGCAGAAACTGTATCATGTCATTCTCCTGTGATGAGGTAGATGGGGTTCTGGGCCATCATGAGGTGCAGTCCGCCCACGGCCTTGGCCCGGCTGACGGCGATCTGGCTCACCTGCACGGTTCGGCCTTTGGCCGTCAGCGCGGCCACCGCCGCCGAAAGGGTCTCGAGGGCGATGGCCGACACGCAGATGCGGGCGTCGGGGTTCTTATCCAGCGCGGCGTCCACGATGGCGGCAAGGCTGCCCTTGCTGCCGCCGATGAAGACAGCGTCCGGCGCGGGCAGGTCCGAAAGGGCGTCGGGGGCAAGCCCCTCCACGAGGACGAGGTTCCGGGTCCTGAATTTTTCGCGGTTGGCTTTGATGAGCGCACAGCCCTCCGGCCTGCACTCCACCGCGTACACCCGGCCCCGGGGCGCGGCCAATGCCAGCTCCACGCTGACGCTGCCCGTCCCGGCCCCCACGTCCCACAGGATGTCTCCCGGGCGGACGGCCAGCTTCGCCAGCACAGCGGCCCGGACTTCCTGCTTGGTCATGGGAACGTCGCCCCGCTCGAAGGCTTCGTCCGGCAGGCCCGGGGCGCGGCGGGGCAGCACCTCCGCCGCCTCCACAAGAAGGACGCTCAGGCTGTTGAAGCGGCCTGCGGCCAGCTCTTTGACGCTGCCGCGGAAGAGCTTCTCTTCCGGCGTGCCGAGGCACTGGCCCACGACGCCCTGCACGTCCCCGAAGCCCTCTGCCGCCAGCTGGGCGCAGAGGGTGGCGGGGTCTTCGCTGCCGCCGGTGAGGAAGAAGGTGGGTCTGCCCTGCATACACTCGGCCACCGGGTCGCAGGTGCGGCCATGGGCCGAAACAAGGTTCCACCCCTGCCACGGACGGCCCAGCGCCGCCGCCAGCAGCTGGATGCTGGAAAGGCCGGGCAGCACCCGGGCGCGGACGCCGAGGGCCTCCAGCTTTTCCATCATGGCAGACGCGCCGGAGTAAAAACCGGTGTCGCCGCTGTAGACCAGCACGGCGTTCTCTGCGCCGGAGGTCTGCAGCAGCTCTGCCACCTCGTCGGGGCGGTAGGCGGCAGCGCGGTTCTCGGTGCAGCCGGCAGGCAGAACTGCCAGCAGACGCCGTGCGCCCAGGATGAGGTCGGCCTGCCGCAGTGCGGCCAGGCCCTGAAGGGTCAGGTTCTCCGGCTGACCGGAGCCCATGCCGATGAGTGTCACGTTCATCTTATCATCTCCTTGCAGCGTTTCAGCACCTCGGAAGCCGTCTCGCCCTGCTCGGGCGGGCGGCGGATGACCACCAGCTGCGCCCCGGCGGCAGAGGCGGCGGCGGCTTTTTCGTCGAAGCCTCCGGCCGCGCCGCCGTCCTTTGTGACGAGCCAGCGGATATGGAACTGCTCCATCATGGCCTGATTGAGGGCAAAGCTGAAGGGACCCTGCATGGCGATGATGTTGCGGTGGGGGATGTTCGCCGCCTCACAGGCCGCGATGCTTTCCAGCGTGGGCAGGACGCGGGGGTAGAGCCGCTCGGGCGGGATGGCCGCAAACTGCGCCAGCTCCTTGGCCCCGGTGGCCAGCAGAAGATTCCCCTCTTCTGCAGCCAGCGCTTCTGCCGCCTGCTTTGCGCTCTCAAAGACGAGACAGTTTTCCGGCAGCGGACTGGCCGGGCGCAGCAGGCGGAGGTATTCCACCCCGGCCTTCTCTGCTGCTGCTTTGATGTTTTTGGTCGCCTCCACCGCGTAGGGGTGGGTGGCGTCGATGCAGAGGGCGGCATCCCCCAAGAGCGCGGCCATCTCATCGGGCAGGAGCCGCCCGCACCGGACGGTGACGCCGGGGGTGCTCCCCTGCTCTTCCTGCCCCAGCGGGGTGGCCACGCTGACGGTGACTTCGATGCCCAGCGCCGCCAGCCGGCGGGAAAGCTCCCGCCCCTCGGTGGTGCCGCTGAAAACGATGACGTTCATCGGCGGTACCCCCGCGGCGTGACCATCCGCCCGCTCAGCGCGCGGGTGGCGGCGTTGCCCACAAAGACGGTGGTGAACATATCCACCTCGGTGTCCCGGAGCTGGCTGAGGGTCAGGATGTGTTTTTCCTGCCCTTCCCGGCCGATGTTCCGCACAGAACCGCAGAGGGTGTCCGGGGCTTTGCCGTTCGCCAGCAGGATGTCCACGGCCCGGCGCAGATAGTCCGGGCGGCCCTTGGAGGAGGGATTGTACAGCGCCAGTGCGAAATCGCCCTGAGCGGCGCAGGCCAGCCGCTTTTCGATGACCTCCCACGGCGTGAGGCGGTCCGACAGCGAGATGACGCAGAAATCGTGGGCCAGCGGGGCGCCCAGCACCGCCCCGCCGCTGAGGGCGGCGGTCAGGCCGGGGACGACCTCCACGTTGACGTCCGGGTACTCTTCGGCCAGCTCCAGCAGCGGGCTGGCCATGCCGTAGACCCCGGCGTCGCCGGAGCAGACCAGCGCCACGTCCCGACCCGCCCGGGCGGTATCCAGCGCCCAGCGGCAGCGTTCGATCTCCCGGGTCATGCCGGTGGTGTAGCACTCTTTTTCCGGGTAGAGGGGGCGCACAAGGTCGATGTAGACCGTATAGCCGCACAACACCTCGGCCTGCTGCAAGGCGCTCTGCGCCTGCACGGTCAGAAACTGTCCGCCGCCGGGGCCAAGCCCCACGACGAACACGGTCTTTTTACTCTCACTCATTGCTCTGTCCTCCAATCGGGTGCAAAGGGGCGGACGGCCAGCGCCAGCGTCACGCCGCCGCCTGCCGTTTTGGGCAGAAGGAGCGTCCCGCCCGAGGCTTTTACCGCCGAGCGCTCACAGACATTGTCCACGCCGGTGACACTTGCCACAAAGGCCGACGGGGTGAACTGTCCCGGCACGGCCTGCAGTTCGTCGGCCGGATAGAATGTGATGGGCCAGCCGTGGGCTTTGCAGAACGCTGCAAGCCCCGGCTCATCTTTTTTCAGGTCGATGCTGGCGGCGGCGCAGACCGCCGCCGGACTGAGGCCGGACGCGGCACAGAACGCCGCAAAGGCTTCTTCCAGCTGCTGGGCCGTCGTGCCGCGGCGGCACCCCACCCCCAGCACCCCGATGCGGGGGACGAGGTGGAGCGCCTCGCCCTGCGGCGTGAGGGTCAGGGCGAAGTCGGCGGCTTCGGGTGCGTCAGTTTTTTCCACGCCGGCGGGGGTCTCCCCCGCCACCGGCCACGGCGACCAGTACCGGACCGTCTGCCCGGCCAGCAGAGCACCGCTGACCCGCTTGATGCGCTCCGGCTCAAGGACAGCGCAGTTCTGGGCCTTGGCCCAGAGGTCCACGGCGAAGAGGCCGTTGACGTCGGTGGCCGTCGTGATGACCGGCACCGCGCCGCACGCTTTTGCCAGCGCCCGGGCCAGCGCGTTGGCACCGCCCAGATGGCCCGACAGGAGCGGCACGGCGAAGTTCCCACCCTCGTCCACGACCACCACCGCCGGGTCGGCGGCCTTGCTCCTGCAGTGGGGCGCGATGGCCCGCACCGCGATGCCCACAGCTCCTACAAAAATCAGGGCCTCATTCTGTGCAAAATGCTCCGCCGTCCAGTCTTTCAGGGTCACGTCTCCGCCGCAGCGGCTCACGCTGCCGGGCAGAGCTTCCGCCAGCCGACAGGCCAGCGCTTCGCCCTTTGCGGTGAAGGCCAGATATGCCCGGCTCACTGCCCGGCCTCCGTCCCCTGCCGGAACTCGGTGGTAAAGGCGGGGTCATAGAGCTTGCTGCGCTCGTAATTTTCGCCCAGGAAATCGCCTACGACGATGAGGGCGGTCTTGGTGATGCCGTTTTTGCGGGTCTCCTCGGCCAGTGTGGAGACGGTGCAGCGAACCACCTTCTGCTCGGGCCAGGTGGCCTTATAGACCACAGCGGCAGGGGTATCGGGGCGGTAGCCGCCGCTCTCGAGAAGGGCCTGCCGGACTTTGTCCACCAGCCCGATGGAGAGGAAGATGACCATGGTAGCCCCGTGAGCGGCCAGCTTTGCCAGCTGTTCGGCCTCAGGAACAGGAGTGCGGCCCTCCATCCGGGTGATGATGACGGTCTGGCTCACGTTGGGCAGGGTGTACTCGGCACAGAGCGCCGCCGCCGCGCCGCAGAAGCTGGACACGCCCGGGGTGTCGTCATAGGGGATGCCGTCGGCGTCCAGTGCGTCCATCTGCTCCCGGATGGCCCCGTAGAGGCAGGGGTCGCCGGTGTGGAGGCGGACCGTGGTGCCTCCGGCCTTTTCGGCGGCACGGATGGTGTCCAGCACCTGTTCCAGCGTCATCTCGGCGCTGTTATAGATGGCACAGCCGGGCTTCGCCAGCCCCAGCAGGGCCGGGTTGACGAGACTGCCCGCGTAGATGATGCAGTCGGCATCGGCCAGCAGGGCCGCGCCCCGCCGGGTGATGAGGTCGGGCGCACCCGGCCCGGCTCCTACAAAATGGACCATATCTTACCCCTCCTTCACCAAAATCGTTGCGAAATAGCCCGCCGACCGGGCCGGGTCGTAATCGGTCAGGTCGGGCCAGACCTCCTCGTTCGGCAGGCCGCAGTTACAGACCATCGCGCTCCGGCTCAGAAGCCCGGCGTCGGCCAGCGCGGCCAGCGTCTCGGGCAGCTGACGGCCCGATTTCATCAGCACTTTTGCGCCCGGTGCGGCCAGCACCTCAGCGGCGCAGCGCCCCGGGGCGATGGTCAGCGGCTGCTCCATGCCGCCCGTCAGGGACTGGCCCAGCCGGGCCGCAGCGGCGCAGAAGCTCGTCACGCCGGGGAGCATCACGGTCTTGCAGCCCTCGGCCTCCAGGATCTCCTGTAAATAACCGAACGTGGCGTAGACGGACACGTCGCCGAGGTTGAGCATGGCGACATCCTGCCCGGCGTCGAGATATTCTTTCACGGCCCGGGCCGCCTCGATGTGGGCGGCTTTCTGCACCGCCGGGTCAAGGCTCATGGCGAAGCGCAGCGGCAGGATGGTCTTGCCGCTCAGATTCACCGCACCTTTTGCGATGTCCAGCGCCAGCATCCCACCCTTTGGGGTCTGGGGCGCGGCGATGACCGGGCAGTTTTCGAGGCGGCGGACAGCCTGCAGGGTCATGAGCTCCGGGTCGCCCGGGCCGACGCTGACGCCGTAAAAAGTGCCTATCCGTTTTTCCATTCGTCCAGCAGCTCCTTTGCAGTCCTGGTCTGGCCCAGCGGGCCGTATTGGTTCGAGAAGAGCACCGCGCCCACCCGGAACGCCCCGGCGGCGCGGCGGTCGAGGTGGAGCTGGATGGCGTCCAGCAGGCTGGACAGCACCGGCTCTCTCAGCTCTGCTCCGTCTAAGATCTCCATGCAGGCGTCGGTGGTGGCCGCGTTCATCAGGGCCGCGCAGACGTCCCGGGACGCGCCGCAGAGGGCGGCGTGGGCGCAGAGCAGCTCGGTGCGGCAGTCGGCCGTGCGGGAGTGGGTGTTCATGACGCCGCCCGCCAGTTTGACCAGCTTGCCGATGTGGCCCACCAGCACCACCTGCTCGAATTTTGATGCCGCCGCCATATCCATCGTATCTCCGATGAAGTTCGAGGTCTTGACCACCGGGATATTTTTTAGGGCGGGCATCTTCTCGTGGAGATAGTCGAGGCCGTAGTTGCCCGGGGCAAGGATGAGCCGCCGGGGGCTTCCGGCCCGAAGCGCCGCCTGCCCCATTTCCAGCTGGATGGTGTCGAGGATGGCCTGCTGGCTCATAGGCTCGACGATGCCGCTGGTGCCGAGGACGCTGAGGCCCCCTTCCACGCCCATATGGGGGTTGAAGGTGCGCTTCGCCGTTTCGGCCCCGCCCTCGATGGAGATGGTGACGTCAAAGCCGCCCGCGTACCCGGCAGATTCGGCCTCTTTTTCCAGCGCTTCCTTTATCATGGCCCGGGGGACGTGGTTGATGGCAGCTTCGCCCACGGGCTGGTCGAGACCGGGCTTTGTCACCCGACCCACGCCCTCACCGCCGTGGATGCGCACCTCGCCGGACAGCTCGGGCCGGAGGGCGACACTGGCGATGACCGGCAGACCGGTGGTCACGTCCACATCGTCGCCGCCGTCCTTCCGGATGGCGCACTCAGCTCCCTCGCCGGACAGGCGGCAGAAGATGGGCTCTACCTCCACCACGATGCCCTTCGGGGTGCGGAGGGCCACCGTCTCGGGGGTGCGGCCGGTGAGAAGCAGCAGTGCAGCG
>OGGD01000888.1_pt1 | contig 18150 bp, 13 predicted proteins | sample 1571091 | NCBI WGS metagenome assembly OGGD01 (sample SAMEA2582073, study PRJEB24529) | metagenome | biome: Human gut stool | place: China | collected 2011
TTGGTGCGACCGGGAGGATTCGAACCTCTGGCCTTCCGGGTCGGAGAACTACGACAGGGTGGTATAGACTGACGATGAAACGTGAATTTTGTTGGTTCTGCACATTTGCCGCCAAAACAGGAAAAAGCCCGTTGTTGGTTGTAACAACAGGCTTTTCCGACATTTTGTGGTGCTACCTGCACAGTAGTGGTCAAATGGTGGTCAAAATGCAAATAAACTCTGTAAGAACATACGGTAAAAATACTTTTATCAAATTTCAAAAAGGCTCATTTAATTCTATTTTGAATATCTTCCACCGAAGGCAACTGCTTTTCCAATTCCCCGGTAAGGTTACTCGTAACCTTATATTCGCTCACGCCGATAGGCTTTGATATGTCTTTTAAGGAGTATTCTGCCACGAGATTGTTTTTGCTCTTGCAAAGCAGTAGGCCGATGGATGGGTTATCGACATCCTTTTTTAAGATACCATCTACTGCTGATAGATAAAAGTTGAGCTGCCCAGCATATTCCGGCTTGAACTCTCCTGTCTTAAGTTCCACAACTACGTAGCAACGCAGATTCAAATTGTAAAAAAGTAGATCAATAAAAAAATCATCACCACCAACATTCAGATGGTACTGATTTCCCAAAAATGCAAAGCCGGTTCCTAATTCTAACAGAAGTTTTGTAACATCTCGTACAAGGGCTTGCTCAATGTCCCGTTCCAGCATATCCGATCTGAACGGAATGAAATCAAACACATAAGGATCCTTCATTGTCTGTGTAGCCAGTTCGCTCTGTGGAGAAGGTAACCGCTGCTTAAAGTTGGAAACTTTACTGTTTAAAACCTGTCTCTCGTACAATCCGCTTTCTATTTGATGAATAAGAACATTCCGTGACCAGCCGTTTTTTTGGCAAGTCTCCGCATACCAACGGCGTTGCTCACTATCAGTGATTTTATCAAGCAGTACAATATTATGGCCCCAAGGAATTTGTGCAACAGCCTGTTGCACAAATTCTTGCTCAGAATAAGTGGCCGCAAATTTCGCCATATACTTCAAATTTCGGACAGAAAAGCCCTTGTTCGTAGGATAATCAGCACGAATATCCATTGACAAGTTTTCGATAAACTTATTACCCCAAACTTTGTGGACGTTTATTTCCTTGCCTATACTATAATACAACCGTAACAGTTCGGTATTTGCCTGAACTGCAGTCCGATACTGTGCCGATTGAATTTCTTTTTTGATAATATCGACAACTGTAATATATTCATTTGAATTCATTAGCACTTTTGTCACCTGCCTACACTTTATAATATTATACTGTACTAAGTGCGAAAAAACAGCCTGCATTTGAGCCGATAGTCGTACGGCTTTATAATGCCGTACGACTATGCGGCAAAAAGCAATATAACACATTGATGAGTTCTTTAGCTGTATTTTGCAGCACCGAATGGATGGTTTACAAGAAGACTTCTTTAGGTAAACAGTTCTTTTATGATATCCGCTGATAATTGTCCCGCTGATTTTTGATAGGCAATTCTACTATTGAAATTGGGCGGAGTTGGCTTATAAGTCGAATCATCTTTTTGAAGTTCATATGTTTTTGCTTGGAACTCGCGCAACTTTGCAATTTCAATTTTACCGACCAACACAGCAGCGTTTGCTCCGCCTTTTGTCCTTAGAATGTTTTTTTTCTCTGTTTTTGTTGGCTGTGTAATACGACTATCGCCATAATCAGATGTGTTTACCTGAATGCAGTAGCAATGAACATCTCGGCTTAATGACTCGATGATATTGCTATAATAATTGACATCGTGGTTCCATTCGACCGCGATTATAGCATCCGCAAAAGACTGGAATATGGATCGATCCGCAATTGATGTGAGTTCATAGCAGCAATAGACAGAAAACAAAAAGTCATTCCAGTTGTAAAGTTCATAACTGCTTTGGTTCTTTGAGCTACCATTACCTTCAAATGGTTGCAAGAGGTTGCCTCGTATAAGTTGCAATTCCCCCGGCGCAAAATGATTTTTAGAGTGATAGAATATATGCGCACCTTGCGCACCGGTTTTTCTGTCCGTATAGGGAAGAATTACGGCTGTTAGATTATAAACATTTGTGCCCGAAAAAATATGTTCCACGCCGGTGATGATAGCCATATTATTGCGCGAACTTGTTCGCGCCAGTACAGGAAGCCACTCCAAAGGTGTGCAGGCTTCTGGCATGACCAACAGATTTGCACTCTCTTTCAAGGCTGTATTTACCAGAAATGCAATTTTCTGATACCGATCATAGCTTCTGTTAGGGCGTTTCATGTGAGCCAATCTAAAGTTATCATCAGACATTTTCAGACTGGAAATGGCAACATTAACACTTGTGAATTTCTCATCGCCAACTTTTATAAATAGATGCTGACGTAAGTTACCAATGTGCCTGATCTCACACGAGGTATCACCCAATTCTTTATGCCGGTAGTTTACCCAAACATAAATTTGCTCATTTTTATGGACATCGTTGGCGCATTCCAGAGCAGTTCCCGTTGCAATGCGAAACATCAAATTCGCCAATGAAATCTCGGCCATTGTCACGAGGTAGGGATAGTACACATACTGGAAATCCCCTATGCCGAAAGAAACGGTATGACCTTTTTCCGTAGAAGTATTTTCCCTTATAAAACTTAGGGTTTCGGTATAGGAGGAAAGATTAAACGAAACATCATTGCTTTTGCAGAGCGTAAAAATCAATTCCGGCCATACTGCGCACAATGTTTTGTCAAACATACGGCTCTTAAGGTAACTCTTTGACAGCAACAAAGCCATGTCAACGATATTGCAAATTTCAGATGATTTCTCTTTCAGCGGCGAACAGTCAATATGTAACTTTTTGTCTGCTTGATATAAGGCAACCGTTCTTGCCAAGCAGGATATCAGACACTTGTTTAATGATATATGAAAACGCTTAGTGATATTGTCGTCGTAGCTTGTTGTTTTATCAATGGCATGTTTTGCCATGCCGATAAAATCAAAAAGTTCATCATAGTAATGATTCACAAACAGAATCGTAATAATGCGTTCCCATAGCGTGTAATTTTCAATAAGCGCTGCATCATCAAAGATTTTCTTGATATCTTTTACAAACTGATGTTCTTTTTTGTCGGTGACAATACCGCTGATCCGTTGATATTTCCCCAAATACTTTGACAGCTCGTATTTATCAAGTTTCAGACCGTTCACATCACGGAGTTTGTTGACACCCGTTTGATCCATAACATATATTTCCGTATAGTCATCTTTTTGGAAAACAGGGTCATCCTCCGGCATATTGCGAAATTCAGATTTGTTTTTGGAAATCTTTTCTCGGAAGCATGTAATGAGCGCTTCCGATTGCCCGCGCTCAAAATAGAAAAGTTTAACCTTCTTGGCTTGTAAGGTGATTTTTGTTTTGGACCCAAGCGGAGTTGTAAATTTGGGTAAAACAGAATATTCTATTGCCTTTTTACCTACGTTCTTTTTCTTGAATAGAGCTTGTTTCTTTTTCCGGACAGACTCACTGGCGGAAAGACCGTTCCACCGATCGCCGTTTACAACATAGTGATCAAATGCTTTTTCAAAAGTGAGTTCTGAATGTTTATAGGCTTCTTCAATAGCACTTCCCTTTTCTACTTTTTCAACGATTAAAATATCGTCAACGTAGCGTCCATAGTAAATGGGATTCCAGCCGTCTAAAATGGCACTATCAAATTTATGCAAACATTCATTAGCCAATACGTTAGACGGCAAAAAACCGATTGGCAATATCTTCCTTGGGGAAGCCTCTTGTATCTCACTGAAATAAACTTCAGAGTATCTAGTGATAACACTTTCTACAAAGGCATTCATGCGCTCATAGGTTATACGCTGCGAATCCTTGAAACGAGTCTTTTTAAGTAAAGACTCCATAAATTCGGTAGTAATATCCACTGAATAATAGAAGCGGGTAAAATCTAGCGTAGTTATAAGCACATTGTCGCGTTTCAGATGTTCCTGTGCAATGTCTAGCGCCTTATCTCGCCAGCTCTCGTACTTTTGATAATAGGGTTCAAACAGATACGGTGAGAACGTGACATTGTCAGATAGTTCATTGTACAGCTTTTCTCTGATGCGATTCCCGTAGCAATTTGTATACTCCTTATCTAATTGCCAGCCGATAAGCATAATCCACACAACGCCAAGAATATGTCCCTCGACAGGCATATCAATGAACGTCTGGATTCCATCTTTGTCAAAATAAATTTCTTTCGCGTTTCGGCTATTCAGAATAAGGTTTCCCTGCTTTTTGTCAGAGTCCGAAGATGTAGGAGATGCTTCTGCAATCTTTTTCGGAAGATGAATGCAGCGTATCTTTGACAAGATGTCTGCCGCATAATTATCCCAAGAGTCACTTTGCAGAGCTTGGCATAATTTTCTGAGCGTATCGTCAATGTCCGTTTCGGATTCTGCACACGCAATGCGGTCGCGCAGGGACAGATTGGTTTTATCGTAATATGCGCTTGACTTCAGCTTTTTATAGGCTTTTTGAAAAAAATCCACATCTAAAACATTAGCGTTTTCATCATCTGTTTTCATTCGAAAACCCTCTCTTATTTACGCATCCATCACATGATCTGTCCACATCTCGCACTGACTGATAACCGTACTGATTGCTGTATCGTAATCTTCCGGGGGATACTTATACTTTTTCAGAAGCCGCTTCACCATCTTACGCATACTGGCGCGAGCAGTTTCTTTTTTCTGCCAGTCAATCGTGCGGTTCTTCCGCAGCATATCAGTTAGCTCATGGGTTAAGGCAATCAGTTGGTCGTTCTCGTAAAAATCCTTGATATGCTCCGGCTTCGTCAGCGCATCGTAGAAAGCCAATTCTTCCTGCGTTAAGCCCAGCTTTTCACCGTTCTTGTACAGGTTGGTAATCTCCTCGGCTGTTTTCAGCAGTTCCTTGATGACTTCCTCATTGTCAATCAAACCGTTGTAGTAGGCGTTCATCAACTGCGTGATTTTCTCGGAGAATTTCTGGGATTGTACAACATTGGTTCGCTTGTACACGGACACCTGCTCGGCCATCAACTTTTTCAAGATCTCGACTGCGATATTCTTCTCTTTCATCTTCGAGATTTCTTCCAAGACGGCTGGGTCAAACAGGCTGATGTTTTCGCCGGCGGATTTGCTGTCAAACAGGCTGATAACGCCCTCGCTTTGGATGCTGGCTTTCAGAAGTTCGTTGATTTGCGCATTGATTTCTTTCAGAGAAAGCGTCTTGCCACCGTTACCGCCATAGGTAACCTTTATTACCGTAGAGCGCACGGCTTCCATGTAAGCCGCTTCGTGGCGCTCCTGTTCGTTGGTCATGCTGGAGCACAGGGAGTGTGCCTGTTTTAACAGCAGCGCCTCTTTCAAGAACAAATCCTTGCGCTCCGGATGCTTTGCATCCAAAACAAAGTTTACGCCGCCCGTAACCAGCTTTGCCATCGTCAATGGTGTGCCGCCGATAAAACCGCTGAAGTCGTACCCATGCAGCAGATCCTTGCAGACCTGCAATTTTTCACGGAACTTCGGGTAAGCGACCTTGGCAATATTCATATCGCCATAGCGGGATTGATCACGCTTTGTGTACTCTTTCATGGCCGCTTTCAGCGCCGCAGCAATGCCCACATAGTCAACGATTAAACCGCCCTCTTTGTCCTTGAAAACGCGGTTTACGCGGGCAATAGCCTGCATCAGATTGTAGCCGTGCATGGGCTTGTACACATACATGGTGGCTAAGGACGGCACATCAAACCCGGTCAGCCACATATCTACCACGATGGCGATTTTCATCGGGTCGTTGTTGTCTTTGAACTTACGGGCAAGTTCTTCTTTGTGGGCTTTTGTGCCAATAACCTCTTTCCAATCCTCCGGGTCATTGTTGCCGCCCGTCATAACAACGCCAATTTTCTCTTTCCACGATGGACGCAATTCCAAAATCTTGCGGTAGATTTTCATGGCGATGGGGCGGGAATAGGCAACAATCATTGCCTTGCCTGTCAGCAGATTGGCGCGGTATTTTTCGTAATGGGCAACAATATCTTCACACAAGGACTGAATGGTAGAGTCTGCCCCCAGCACACTCTCCATCTGCCCCAGCATTTTTTTGCTTTTCTCAATGGTGTTGGTGTCTGACTGCTGCTCCAAAATATCATAAGTGGAGTCAATCAGCGCCAGCGTGTTTTGATCCAGCTTCAAGTGGACAACGCGGCTCTCATAATACACGGGACGAGTAGCGCCGTCCTCGACCGCTTGGGTCATGTCGTAAATGTCGATATAATCGCCAAATACCTCGCGAGTGTTGCGGTCTTTGGCGGAAATCGGAGTGCCTGTAAAGCCAATAAAAGTTGCATTGGGCAGGGCGTCATGGATAACACGCGCATTGCCTACGACTGTGTGGGCTTCTTTTTCGCCTTGTGCATTTTCAGTCAAAACAATCTTTTCATCAAAGCCATATTGCCCGCGATGGGCTTCGTCGGCCATGACTACAATATTCCGGCGCTCGGACAGCGGACGCTCGTCGCGCTCAAACTTGAACATCGTGGTAAAGATAATGCCGTTGGCTTGCCTATCTTCCAGCAGTGCTTTCAGGTTTTCCTTGCTTTCGGCCTGCACAGGGGTCTGCCGCAGGAACGGCGCGCACTTGCAGAATTGGGTGAACAGCTGATCGTCAAGGTCGATGCGGTCAGTCATAACAACAATGGTGGGGCTGTCCAAGGCTTCTTGGAGCAAATGGGCATAGAACACCATGGACAGCGACTTGCCGCTGCCCTGCGTATGCCAAAATACGCCACCTTTGCCGTCCGTGCGGGTGGCTACAATCGCGCGTTCAATAGCCTTGCGCACAGCGAAATACTGATGATATCCCGCCAGAATCTTTATAGGCTTTTGCGCGTCGCCGGAGAATAGAATAAAGTTTTTCAGAATATCCAGCAGCCGGGATTTCTGGAACATTCCCTCATAGAATATATCAAACTGGACAGCCGCGGTGTCCTCATATTGTCCATCTTTACTTTTCCACTCCATAAAGCGGTCAAGCCCGGAGGTGATCGTCCCGGCCTTGTTGGTGGAAAGGTCGCTGATTACGCAGACGGCGTTGTAATAGAACAGGGATGGAATATCCTGCATATAGTTGCGGATCTGATTGTAGGCGTTCTCTGCGCCCACTTCGTCCTTGGAGGGACTTTTCAATTCCATCAAAACCAGCGGAAGACCGTTTATAAAAAGAATAATGTCCGGGCGGCGGTTGTTGCCGCTCTCCAAAAAGGTAAACTGATTCACCACATAAAAGGAGTTGTTCTGCACATTCTGATAGTCTACCAAACGGACAATCGCGGAGCGTTCTTCGCCCTTTTCAAAAAACTTTACCGTAATACCGTTTTGCAGATAGTCCATAAAGACCATATTTTTCTGCACGAGGCTGCCGCTGTCAAAGTTTTTCAGTTTGGATATGGCCTCATCTATGGCATCGACTGGGAGAAATTTATTCAGACGCTCCAAGCTGCTGCGCAGTTCGTCATCCAGTAAAGGGCTGGCATAGTCCCTGTCCATATCCGGGGCATAGATATGGGTATAGCCCATATTTTCAAATAGTTCAATGATGGCGCTTTCAAACGCAGCTTCACTGAAAATCATAAAATCAGCCTCCATTTACTGAATTACGGCCTGGCGAATCGAAAAAATGATTAGAGGAAGAAGGGCGAGAGGTAAAACGATAATTTAGCGGTGGCTTAAAGCTGGATGTTTGAAACGTCAATCTCGCCAGACATGAGTTTGGGTAGCAACGAATCACGAAGTGACTCTAAGCGACATATTTCTTCGTAATTAGTGCGTATCAGTTCATCCATTGGATGCACAGTAGCTTCAAACTGAGCGATTCTCTCTGCGGAAGGAATATCAAGTGGCATTGAGTTGAGCGCATCACGATTGATAGAACCAAAGACGGTGCCTTCGCCATTGAAAACATCAAGCTGCGGTCGGAGAGCGTACATCGTATACAAGAGGAAAGAGTTCTTCCCAGCCTTACTGTGAATCGCTCCTAAGCCTCGTCCGATGCAGCATTCCTCATACGCAACATTAAGATCACCGACAGGTGCACGGACGCTAAGTAGAATATCACCAGCCTCAGCCATGCGCTTAGGTTCCGTAGTAAACAAGCGTCGAGTCGGAAAACGGAAGCCAAACTCAGCTCGTCCTTGATAAAAGACTTCACCAACGGAGCTTTCATTGTAGCTGTTTCCATTTGGAGACTGTCCCATTGTGATTGTTGCAATGTCGCTCAAAGTCCCGGATGTCATATTCTTATCAGGGGTGTTGAGAAACATTTCTTCATACAGAGCTTTGGCTTGCTGCTCTAAATTATCGTTTATCCTTTGGTTTATATCTATTTTGTCATCAATTGTTGAAAGCACGGCAGCAATTTTTCGCTGTGACTCTAAATCTGGAATTTCAACAATTTCTTTATGTACAGTGTTTCTGTTAATACCCGGGACGGCACTCGCCGATGTGAATTTTTCCCATTTGAGAGATTTTAAAAAGTAATAAATGAATCTTTCATCATTCCCATGAAAATTCTCTACATACAAAGTTGTGTTTAATGGCCAAAAAGGTTCTTTCGAAAAAAAGACTTCACCGATTGTGCCGTATCTTCCTGTTATTACGCCGGGAGCATTAACCATTGGCTCTTTATGTGTTCCGGTTACACCAGATGAAGAAAAAATAGGCACTGCTCCATCAACTCTCTTTTGCTGCGGCAAATCATAACCTCTTTTCAAGGTCACAAATTTTCCCAACTCGTCAGTTTTCCATAAAGACATATTTGTACCTCATCCGATATATTTTCTATGTGCCAATTTCACGTTCTGCTGTTTTACCATTGCATAGTGCATGGTTGTGTCGATTTTTTGATGGCCTAAAAGCTGTTGCACTTGCTCTATGGGCATCCCTTTATCTATTGCCGAGGTGGCCAGTGTGCGCCGGAATTTGTGCGGGTGAACTTTAGTGAGGTTCAGCTGCCGCCCCAATTCACGCAGCATGGTTTCTACGCCGCCAATCTGTAAGCGCTCGTGCGGAAATTTTAATGCTACAAACAGTGCCGGGTTATTGTCGCGGCGGCTATTGAGATAGTTCTGCAAGTGGATTTTCGTCCGTGCATCAAAATAGGCCAGCCGTTCTTTATCGCCCTTGCCAAAGACCACACATTCGCGCTCGGCAAAGTTGATGTCATCCCGGTTCAGTGTTACCAGCTCACCCACACGCATTCCGGACGATGCCAACAAATCAATAATTGCCAGATCTCGCAGGCTGGGGGCGTTGTCCCGCATAAGCTCTAACGCCTCATCGGTATAGGTTTCTTTAATTACTTTAGCGGTTTTTACTTTATGAATCCTGCGCACAGGGCTTTTTACGATATAATCTTCATCTTCCAGCCAAGAGAAAAAACTGGAAAGAATCCGGCGGATGTTATCAATCGTTACCTTACTTGATCCCCGTTCCCTCTGATAGCTGGTCAGATATTTGCGAAGATCGTCTGTTGTGATCTGTGAAGCAGTCTTCCCAATGCCTGAGAGCATAGCTTCTATGGTCTTCCGGTAGTAGCCCAAGGTCTTTTCTGAACACCCTTCGATCCGCTTTGCGGTCATGAACGCTTCAACTGCATCACGCCTTATGTCTTCGCTCTTCGCATCGGTGTCGTAGCTCACGGTTGCCCCGTGCAGCGATTCACGCAGTGCGTTTCTGAGCCGCAAGAGCTGTTCATTATTGAGATAGGGCAGCATTTTTAGCTCTATCTCATTGATAAGCTGTTCTTTCATTGTCGTATCTCCTTTTCATTTAGAGAACGACAATCAGTGGCAGTTCCTTTGGTAAAACTCTCGCCACTGGTGAGAGTTATTGATGCTTGGTACAGTGCTATTGCTTCTTGGACACTTTATATATCTTTGATCTTGGCGATCCATAAGCCTTGATTTTTCCTGCTTCCAACAATCGCCTGATTAGATGTTGAGTTGAGGCAACTGATAGTCCCAACTGCTCAGAAATATCATTTCTGCTTGCCCCCATACTGACCGAAAGAAATTGCAATAACTGTTGCTCACGCATAGACAGTTCCGGTTTAATTGTGAGCGGGACATTATTGTCTCCTTGCTCTTGTTCATTAAGCAATGGTGCAAATCTTTGCTCAAAATCTTGCAGCTGGTCAATGGTAACAAGATTTGAAAGAGCAATCTCTTCTTTGTTAGAATCCCATTTATGTTGAAGCCAGACAACGACGAATGGAACAATTATTGTGCCAATAATCACTCCTGCCCACTCCGCGACTGCGCTTATTGCGTCCCAGTTGTTGTCAAGTTCTGGAGCATAAGTGATTCTAAAGCCGAAACACCACATAACTATTGCCACAAGCAATTCCGCAATTATTACCCATACCGCAGCGTCTTTGATAAACTTCTTCATCCTTTTCCCTCTCAATACAGCTAAACGATAATTTACAGCAGCAAGCGCAAGCACTGTTCAAGAGCTGGTTTGTTGATTTTGAATCGGCATATGAACATGGTTTTGTCCTCTCCGAAATTGGTGCAATACCGAAAGGCTGGCGTGTATATAAACTTTCCGAGTTCCTGCCAGTCATAACTGGAAAAAAGAACGCCAATGTTTCCTCTGGCAAAGGAGAATATCCATTCTTTAGCTGCTCGCAAGATTTTTCGTGGGCTAACGAATATTCGTTTGAAGGGAACGCCATTCTTGTCGCAGGAAACGGGGATTTTAATGTGAAGTGGTACAATGGTAAATTCGAAGCCTATCAGCGCACCTATGTTTTGATTCCTTATGCAGAAAGATACACGAGCTGGCTTTATTATGCCGTAAAATACAATTTGGCTAAAATTACGAGCGCGGCTCGTGGCTCGGTGATCAAATTTATTACCAAAGGAAATCTCGAGAATTTTTCTTTTGCTGCTCCTGAAAATCTTGAAAGATGTGAGGTTATTGATACATTTTCTTCTATTAATCGAACAATAGATGGATTAACTCAGGAAAACTATCGTCTTTCAGCCCTGCGTGATACACTTTTGTCAAAGCTGTTGTCTGGCGAAATCGACGTTTCCAATGTCCAGCTTTAAGCCGCTAAATTATCGTTTATCTTTTCATTTTCTGCGATTTTGGCATCAATCGTAGCCAAAAAGCGGCCAATTATTTCTTGCTCCGGCAGTTCTGGTACGGTTAAATCGAGATTTTCAAGGACATTTTGTTGAACCCGCTGTCTGCCAGATGATCCGACCATTGATTTTATCGCAATCGTTCTGAACGCGGGACTTGTTGCCAAATAGTATAAGAACTGTGGATCGCTTATACCCGGTTTTGCACGAAGAACAATAAATTCTGTCGAGCCAAAGGCAATCTCATTTTCTTTTAAGCAGTCAACAAATGCCGTCTTTCCGTTTTCCAAGCAAGGTGTGATTCTTGCCATTATCGTATCGCCATTTGAGAACTTTGCACCGCCAGAAAATTCTGCTTGCTCCATACTCGGTATTGCTTTAATAAATGGTCTGAGTTTATCCATAGAAATTTTGGTTGCAACAGATCCTTTTTTAATGCTCAGGCGAGGATTGAAATCTATAAACTCAGCCGCCCTAATAGTATGCCATTCAGATTTCATACCCAATCGCCCCCAACTTTTCTCGGATTTCATCTTCCAGTCGGTGAGATTCCTTGAACAAATCCGATAATTCAGCGGTCAGCCGCCCCATTTTTTCCTCAAACGGTTCGCCATCGTCTTCTTGCTCCTCAATGCCCACATAGCGACCGGGGGTCAAGATATAATCCTGCTTGGCAATCTCGTCCGTGGTTACGGCAGCGCAATACCCTTTTACATTTTCCAGTGTGCCATCCACAAAGGCATTGTAGGTGTCGGCAATCTTTTTGATGTCCTCATCTGTCAGTTCGCGCAGCTTGCGGCTGACCATCGTACCCATCTTGCGTGCGTCAATGAACAAGGTTTTTCCACCTTGCTTTTTCTGATTGTTCAAGAACCAGAGCGAAACCGGAATCTGCGTTGTGTAAAACAACTGGGTGGGCATGGCAATGATGCACTCGACCAGATCCGCGTTGATAATATTTTTGCGAATCTCACCCTCGCCGCCGGATTGGGAAGAAAGAGAACCATTCGCCAACACCATACCGATCTTGCCGCCGGTCGGGTTTAAGTGATAGATCATGTGCTGCAACCATGCAAAGTTGGCATTGCCAGCTGGGGGCGTACCGTATTTCCAGCGCACATCTTCCCGCAACTTATCTGCGCCCCAATCGGACAGGTTAAACGGCGGGTTAGCCATAATATAATCCGCCCGCATGGTAGGGTGCTGATCGTTTAGGAAGGTATCTGCCGCATACTTGCCTAAATCAGGCTCTATGCCGCGAATGGCAAGGTTCATCTGCGCCATTTTCCAAGTGGTCGGGTTGGAATCCTGTCCGTAAATGGAAATATCGCTGATGTTGCCGCTGTGGTTCTCGACAAACTTTGCCGACTGTACAAACATACCGCCGCTGCCGCAGCAGGGGTCGTACACGCGCCCCTTGAACGGCTGCAATATCTCTACCAAGGTGCGTACAACGCAGGACGGCGTGAAGAATTCGCCGCCACGCTTGCCTTCCTGCTCGGCAAACATGGACAGGCAGTATTCGTAGGTGCGACCAAGAACATCCTTTTCGCTGCTGTGATCCAGCATTTTGATATTGGTGAACAGGTCTACCACATCACCCAAGCGACGCTTGTCCAGTTCCGGACGGGCAAAGTTCTTGGGTAAAATGTCCTTCAGGCGCTTGTTCTCTTTTTCAATAGCACGCAAGGCATCGTCAATTACCGTGCCAATCTCCGGCGTGTGTGCTTTTGCAGCAATTTCGCTCCAACGCGCACCAGAGGGTACAAAGAAGATGCCCTCAGAGGTGTATTCGTCAATGTCTTCCTCGAAGCCGTCGCCCTCTTCGACAAGCTGATTGTACTTGTCCTCAAAGCGGTCAGAGATATACTTTAGAAAAATCAACCCCAAAACAACACTTTTATATTCCGAAGCATCCAGATTGCCGCGCAAAACGCAGGCGGCATCCCAAATCTGCTTTTCAAATCCGATATTTGCAGTGTTCTTGTCAGCCATACATACAGCCCCCAAACTTTTATTCTAATTAACTACATTATACAATTTTTGTGTCGAATGGGCAATATTAAATTGTGCAACATTTCAATGCGCAGACAAACAAAAAAGAGCCTAAAGATTCCCGCAAAATGTATCTCTTCAAGCACTATTATTAAATCTAAGTCCGCCCTTTATCTAGGCATTGCCTTATATTTCCGGCCACATAATCTTCCACTCAAAATACTCAGCCTGTGTAATCTCTCCCGCGTACAACGTCTTCTGAACCGCTAGGTTTTCTAGCGTCCGTGCGGTCAGACCCGCGTGAGCGCGTAGGAGAAAGCCTTGCTTTTGGCAAGAGGCCCGCCCGGAGAGTGAATCAGATTTGATTCACTTTTCAGAGAACAGGGCATACAAGTGAATCAGTTCTGATTCACTCGCAGTAACTGCCCAAATCCGCCCTGTGTGGGGCGGATGCCCCGCGTCGCACACGGATACGAAACAGCCAGAACACCCGCCGTTTGGCGCACTTGTGGGGCTGTGGGGCAGCGTGAGCCGTACAACTTAACACTAGAGAGTAAAACTTACTACACACAAAAAGACGATAGTATGAGATAATAGATGTATACCAAACAAGAAAGGATGATGCAAATGACCTTTACGAAACTTCCGAAAGCACTCACTGCAGAAGAACTGCTCTCTACACCGCTACCGCCCGTAAAGTGGATTATTCCCGGCCTGCTCCCGGCTGGTCTTGCCTTGTTTGCTGGTCCCAGCAAAGCAGGCAAAAGCTGGCTGACACTGTGGCTTTGTCTGCAGGTCGCACAGGGTAAGCCGGTGTGGGGGCGAGAAATTGAGTCGCGCACGGTGCTGTATCTCTCGTTGGAGGACACGCTCAACCGCCTGCAAGACCGCCTGTTCCGGCTTGTGGGCAGCGAGGATACGCCAGAAAAGCTGATTCTGCAAACCGAATGTCCGAGCATTGGGCAAGGCTTGGAGGAGCAGATTGTCAGCTTTCTTTACAACCATTCGGATACCGGGCTGGTAGTCATTGACACCTTGCAGAAAGTGCGCTCCTGCGACCAAAGCGGCAGTATGTACGCCAGCGACTACAAGGACGTCAGTGCGCTGAAATCCCTTGCAGACAAGTACGGCATCTGCATTCTGTTGATTCATCATCTGCGTAAACAGGCTGCGTCTGACCCCTTCGACCAGATTTCCGGCTCAAATGGTCTGATGGGGGCAGCAGACACCACATGGGTTATGCAGCGCAAGCGAACGAGCAAGAATGCTGACATTATTCTGACTGGGCGCGATTTGGACAGGCGAACGCTGTATCTGCATGAGGAAAACTGTATCTGGCTGTTGGACGAGGAAGAAACCGCCGAGGAGCAGCGGCTGAAGGCCGTGCCGGAATACCTCTGGAAAGTTGCAGACTACATTGAGCAAGCCGGAAAGTGGCAGGGAACAGCTACCGAGTTGTTATCTGCAGCTGGTGTTGACGGCGTTTTGCCCCATATGCTTACCCGAAAAATCGTGGAACACTTTGACACGGTATTTGTACCAAAGGATATCCGCTATGAAACTCATCGCACATCGCAGACGCGCTTGCTGAAGTTTTCCCATTCTGAAAATGACGCTGATGACGCTAATGACGCTGATATTGACATAACTCAATTATCCGGCTGGGATATCTCAAAAATAGCGTCACAAGCGTCATTAGCGTCATCGGCCAAGCCTTGGCGCGGAAAATATGGGGCGTAACCTCGTGGAAAATAGCTTAAACGGCACAAATATAAGCGTAGAAACGACGATTTTGGTAACCGTCAAGAATGACGCTGCTTTTGAAATGCCAAAAAAGAAAAATGACGCTAAAACCGGCAATGACGCTGATTTGAGTTACAAGCAAGGAGGTATAATGGCTTACATCAAGAAAAAATCCGAACGCAAATTCAAAATAACGGTCTGCAACGGCTATAAGGTCAATGGGCAGAAGCGGATGAAAGCGCAAACCATCACTGTGCCATCATCTGTGCCAAAGCGCGGTATCCAGCAATATGTCATGGCAGAGGCTGAGCGCATTGAGAAAAAATTCAAATACGGCATTGAGGAAAGCAAGCAGACACACTTTGACCGTTACGCCGAGGTATGGCTGAACCGGCAGAAACCGTACTTCAAAGCCACTACGCTGGCCGGATACCGGCGCAATCTGGAAATTGTCTGTCCGTTCATCGGCGGTATTTCGCTTGCAAAAATCCGTCCGCTGACGCTGGAGGAGATGTGCGAGGAGTTGCGCAAGCGGCCGGGTCGAAATGGCTCTGTAAAAGAATGCACCGTGCAGAAGTATCTTGAAACCGTTTCCTCGGTGCTGGAGGATGCCAAGAAAAATGACATCATTCCGTTCAACCCTGCGCACCGAGTCCGCAAGAAATGCGCGGAGAAAGAGAAACAGCATATTCCACAGAAGTACGAAATGCAGCGACTGTTGAAAATTATTATGGACGAACCGATTCTGTACAAAGCCTATTACACAATGGCGATTGCCACAGGGCTGCGGCGCGGCGAGCTGTGCGCCTTGCGCTGGGAGGATATAACAGGTCCCTATGAATTTACAATCCGCCGCTCCCGAAGTTATGTAGCCGGACAGGGAATTGTAGAAAGCGACACCAAGAATCATCGTGAGCGCGTTATCGTAATTCCGGCGCAAGTATGGGAATTTCTGATGAGCCTGCGACATTGGCAAACAATTCGCAGCGGCAAGCCGGATAACAGCCAGCCTATCTTCACGGATTTGGACGGTCATGTGCCCAACCCTGACACATTCACCCGACATCTGCGCAAGTTGTATGCCAAGAATGGCTTCCCGAAAGAGTACCACCTGCACACCCTGCGGCACTATTATGCGACCTACCTTTTGCAGGAGGGAACCAGCAAGCAGGTTGCGGCTGACCTGCTGGGGCATGCGAATACGGCATTTCTGGAACGTACCTATTGCCACCCGCAGAATATGGCAAAGCGTGAGGTTGCGAACCTGATGGAGGATTTGCTTTCACCTAAAAATATCTATTATCAGCCCTTCAAATTCGTTCTTAAAGGCAAAAAAGTAGGATAACATACGCGGCACCGTCAGAAATGGCGGTGCCGTTTTTGTCAGTAATAGGTGAATTTTTAGCATAAAGATTGTTGGGTGTGGTGATAGCTTTCTGTCGCAGTTGTCGGTATGCTTTGTAGTACCGCAGGTCAAAAAATAACACTAAGGAGCGTGCAAAACATGGCATCTATACGAAAGCGCGGCAGCAACAGCTATTTGATTGTGGTATCTCGTGGGTATGACTACGAGGGCAACCGGCTGAAATCTGTGCAGAAAACTGTCAAGCCACCCAAGGAGTACACACCCAAACAGGCAGAGAAATGGGTAAAGGAACAGGCGATCCTATTTGAACGCGAGGTTCAGCATACGCCGGAACCCATCAACCGCAGCATTACACCGGCAAAGTACATTGAGCATTGGGCGGCTGACATAGGACCGAAGAAGCTGGCAGACTCTACATACCAACGAGATTTGCAGGATGTTCGGCGCATATTGCCGGCGCTGGGCAACTATAAACTGACGGATTTGCGCAAGGAAGTCATCCGAGATTTTTACGAAGAAATGCGGCACAGCCCGCGTTTGGACGGCAGAGGGAATCTATCCGAGAGGTCAGTCGAAGGTTTACACAACACGCTGTGTGGCATCCTATCGGCGGCTGTGGACGAGGGATACCTTACTCACAATCCCGCATGGAGATGTTACAAACCGAAAGGACAAAAGAAAGAGCGCCCGGTAGCTGACGAGGAAACCGTCAAAAAGCTGATTACAGCGTTTGAAGGTCAGAGTATGAAATACGAAGCCTATTTCAAGCTGGTACTGGCAACCGGGCTATGTAGGGGAGAAGCCTGTGGACTGAAATGGAGTGACATTAACTGGCGTAAACGGACGATTCATGTACAACGCGGGGTGGTGAAATTGAGCCACCAAGAATCAATCACGAAAGACCCCAAGACCAGCAGCGGTGATCGCATGGTGTATTTGAGCAAAGAAATGTGCCTGCTATTGAAAGCGTGGCGGAAAGAGTGTGAGTGGGATAGGCAGCAAACCGCGAACGAAACCGTATCTGAAGATGATTACTTATTCCGCCAGCCTAACGGCAAGCCGATGAATCCTTGCACATTCACTTACAGATTCAAGCTGATTTTGAAAGCCAACAACTTGCCGCTGGATTTGAATGTGCATAGCTTGCGGCACACAAACGCCAGCTTGCTGATTTCACAGGGCGTGGATGTACGAACGGTTGCCAGCCTGCTTGGTCATGCGCAGGCAAGCACAACGCTGGATATTTATGCCCATGCATTTGACAAGAACAAACGCAAGGCACAGGAAAAGCTGGGAAAGGCGATTGGATTATGATGAGAAAAATCAAGCTGACCCGCGCAAACAAAAGTATCCTGCTGAAAGCACTTGCACCTTACTATTACCAGCAAAGGGTGCTTGGGCATAGCACACAAGAAATTGGAAAGCTAATACTGAAAATTGATTCTCTCCCAACCGATAAAAAAGCCACTTTTTCCACAGAAGAAATTTTCCTTATGCGAAAAACTATAAACAGACTGAGAAATGAACGGCTGTCAAAAGGACAGTACACCGATGCGGCAGATGATATGCTACTAAAATTATTCTAAAATCCGAAAAAACGCATTGCAAAAGTACATTGCGATGCGCTTTTTGGTGTACCCGAAGGGATTCACCAAGCCGCGCCCCAGAAACGCCCCACCGGGGCGTTTCTGCACCGCGGGACGCAAAGCGCGGGGCACGGGCTGTTCGAATCCGCTCTTTTACTGCTCCATAAAATCCATGCAAAACAAAAAGAGCAGCACCCCATAAGGTGCTGCTCTTGGTGCGACCGGGAGGATTCGAACCTCTGGCCTTCCGGGTCGGAGAACTACGAC
>OGGD01000894.1_pt1 | contig 17986 bp, 14 predicted proteins | sample 1571091 | NCBI WGS metagenome assembly OGGD01 (sample SAMEA2582073, study PRJEB24529) | metagenome | biome: Human gut stool | place: China | collected 2011
TTGGACTCGAGGTAGAACACCATCAGGATCATACGGTCGTATGCGCCCAGGTGCATGGGGTAGTAATCGTTGCCCAGCTTCTCCTGGAAGGCCTTACCGGCAGCCATCAGATCGTCCAGAGACTTGGGAACCTCGGTGATGCCAGCCTTATTAAAGGTGGTCATGTTCCAGTAGAAGATACGGCCGGTCATGGAAACGGGCACGCACTGCTGGCTGTTGGCCACATAGCAGGCGTCCATAGCAGCGGCATCCCACTGGGTCAGGTCGATGAACTTGGAGGTGGTGTTCAGGTCCACGAACTTGCTGCCGTCAGCAGAGTAGTTGTACAGCCAGTTCCAGTTCACCTGGCAGACATCCTGAGCGTTGCCTGCGATGAAGGCAGCAGCCATCTTCTCTTCCCAGCCGGACCATGCGGCGAAGGTGGGCTCCACGGTGATGTTGGAGTGCTCGGTGTGGAAAGCCTCCAGAGCGCTCTGGTAAGCAGCGTGACGGCTGTCGCCGCCCCACCAGCTGATGCTCAGGTTGACGGGGCCGTCAGACAGAGCCAGGCTCTCATCTGCAGAAGCAGCGGGGGCCTGAGAAGCAGCGGAAGAAGCGGTGGAAGAAGCAGCGGGCTTGCTGCCGCAGGCAGCCAGCAGACCTGCAGCACCGACAGCGCCGGTAGCCATCAGGAAGTTACGACGAGAAATTGCCTTGCTCATTTTTGTTCTCCTCCTAATAGAAAACATCTTCATGCAGGGGGTCTGCACATGCCCCCTTGTATACAATTATGATAACAAAAGCCACAAGAAAAAGAAAGATGCAATTTACAGTGATACAGGATAAAAACGTACAAATATTGCCCTTGTTTTCAGAACAGATTCGACGTCCTTGCCGAAATGAATAAACTTGCGCTGAAAAACTGTGCAACTTGTATACTTCAATGACTTGCATAAAAATCTGGGATGCAACAGGGGCATAACGGCAAAAATTTCAATAATTCCTGTTACATTTACCGTTCCGTCTGTAAAATTTTACGCTTTGCAGCTGCCACCCATACCCATCTTCTTTAGCACGTTCTCCCCTTCGGCAGACAAATGTCCCGCCGCAACTGATATATCAATAGTGCAAAAAACGTGCGTATTTCGCCCAGTTGATATATCAGTCCCTTTAAATGCAGCAAATTGATATATCAGTCTGTATACAGCCTGTTGGAGACTTTGGCGGGGTTACCCCTTCTGTCTGCTCACTGCGTTCGCAGCCACCTTCCCCAAGGGCAGCGTCCTCGCCCTCTCAGTCACCTGCGGTGACAGCTCTCCCAAAGGGAGAGCCCTTGGCATAGCGATACAGTTTCCAGCTAAAGTGCAAAGCTTGCGGGCGCACCCGCTCCCCCTCGGGGGAGCTGTCGCGCAGCGACTGAGGGACTTTGAATCGGCGGAGCCGGAAAAAACGGTTAAAAGATCTTCACGCCGAACAGGCGTGAATCTTCAGTTTTTTCCGGTGTAGCCCTCTTCTTTGGGGTTAAAAGGGGCGAGCAGCCCCTTTTTCGTGGCTCCAGCGCGTCGAAATCGCTGGCACTTTTCTGGTTCTCTTTTGGTGTCAAAAGAGAACATCCCCCGGCAAGCAGGAACTGCCCCCGCAGAGCGCAGCGAGGCTGAGGGGGTAGCTCTTCCGCAAATCACGCAAAAAAGCCGCTGCACCCGGCGCGGTACAGCGGCTTGTATAAAATATAAAAGTATCTCAGTTTTTCTTTGCCGCGTAGAACGCCCGCCGCGCTTTGAAGTAGCACTGGGGGCACATGCTGACGTACTGCACATCGTTTTCAAGGTCGATGGCTACCTGCTCGCCCTCAAAGACGAACTGCCCGTTCACCTTGCGGCAGTTGCAGATGGCTTTGCGCCCGCAGGTGCAGATCGTTTTCATCTCCTCGATGGTGTGCGCCAGCTCCAGCAGCCGGGTAGAGCCCGGGAAGCCCTTGAGGGAAAAATCTGCCCGCAGACCGTAGCAGATCACCGGGATGTTCAGATCTACCGTGATCATAAACAGCTGCTCGGCCTGCTCCGAGGTGAAGAACTGGCTCTCGTCACACAGCACACAGGCCAGCGGCCCAGCGGCATCATTTGCCGCCTGTACGGCTGCAAACACGTCCAGCTCCGGCGGGATCAGCAGGTCTGCCTTGCGGCGCACGCCAAGACGGCTCACCAGCTCCCCGCCGCCCTTGGTATCTACCTGCGGCTTTAAAATGAGCACCTTCATGCCCTGCTCTTCGTAGTTGTGTGCCACCTGCATCAGCGCCGTGCTCTTGCCGCTGTTCATGGCACCGTAGCGGAAATACAATTTTGCCATGCCGTCACTCCTGATTGCGCAGGCGGTAGCCCAAGCTCATCAGGCTGTCGCCCAGATGGACGTTTTCCACCACCACATTGGGGTAAGGCACCGACAGGTCATAGTGGGAGAAGTTCCAGAAGCCCTCGATGCCCAGATCCACCAGCCGTCCGCTGACCTGCTGTGCACCGTCGCGAGGCACACAGAGCACCGCCACCTTGGGCTTGTTTTCCTCACAGAATGCCTCCAGCTCGTCAATGTGCCGGATGCGGATGCCGCTGATCTCCTTGCCTACCTCGTTCTCGGCCACGTCAAAGGCCGCGATCAGCTTGTAGCCGTTGGTGTCGGTGGTGATAAAGCGGCTCACCGCCTTGCCCAAACGGCCGCAGCCGATCAGGATGGTGGGCAGACGGTCGCCGTTGCCGAACAGCAGGCTTTCCAGAATGGAAAGCAGGTTCTCCACCGAGTAGCCGATGCCCTGCCGTCCGTTCACGTCACCGATGCAGTTGAAGTCCTGCCGCACCTGCGAGGCAGTGGTGCCCATCTGGGAAGCCAGCTCCCGGGAGGAGATGCTGGTAATGCCGTCGTCCTGCAAGGAGCGCAGATACCGGTAATATTTGGGGAGACGCTTGATCACAGGGATCGATGCTTTTTGGGGGGTGTTCATAGGAAAATTCTCCTTTCTGCCCAACGCGCTGCAGCTTCTGCCGCCATGCAAGGGGCTTCTTTGCGCGCAGAGAGATGTTCCGTTTTATCCTGTTATATTATTTAAAGTATACAGCATGAAAGGCGAATGTCAAATACCTATTTATAAAAAAGCAAAAAATTCACAAAGTTTTTTTGTTTCTTTTCTCCTGTATACTTCCCCGGCTGCCGGGGGATACTGACCCCACAAAGACCCCGCTATGGAAGGAGAACGCGCATGGATACGGCAAAAGACACCCCCGCAGAGCAGCACCGGATGGAAAAAGAGGACATCGAAGATCTGGGCACGGTCACCCTGAGCCGGGGCGGTCATGTCATCCACTGCTTGACCGTCATCGGCCAGATTGAAGGGCACACCGAAGCGCCGCAGGGGCAAAAGACCACCAAATACGAGCACGTCATCCCCCAGCTGGTGGCGGTGCAGGAGGACCCCCGCATCGAGGGACTGCTGGTGCTGCTGAACACGGTGGGCGGCGATGTGGAGACCGGGCTTGCACTGGCAGAGCTGATCGCCAGCATCTCCAAGCCCAGCGCCACGCTGGTGCTGGGCGGCGGGCACTCCATCGGCATCCCGCTGGCGGTCAGCGCGCGGCACAGCTTTATTGTCCCCACCGCCACCATGACAGTGCATCCGGTGCGGCACTCCGGGCTGATCTTAGGCGTGCCGCAGACCATGCACTGCTTTGAGCAGATGCAGCAGCGCATCACCGGCTTTGTAGCCGCCCACAGCGGTATGCCGGAAAAGCGCTACACCCAGCTGATGCTCCATACCGGGGAGCTGGTGATGGACATGGGCACAGTGCTGGACGGACGCCGCGCCGTAAAGGAAAAGCTGATCGACGAGCTGGGCGGTCTTTCGGACGCGCTGGCATGGCTGTATAAGGAAATTGAGCGGGAATAATAAAAACAACATTATGGTTTGCCATTTTTGCCCTTGCGTGGTACAATAGTAGAATCAATTATTGTGTCTATGGGAAGTTGGGGAACAGAGTAGAATGGCAACAAAAAAGCGAAAATCAACGAAACGGCGTACTGCTGCCCGCCGTAAAAAAGCAGAGCAGCGGCTTCCGGCAGGGCTTGGCACCCTGTTCGGCGGTCTGCTGCTGATGGTGCTGGCCTTTGTGCAGGGCGATTCCGCATGGCGGGTGCTCCACGATGTGCTGTTCGGGCTGTTCGGCTGCGGCAGCTTTGTGCTGGGTGCAGCCGTGTGCTGTCTGGCCGTTTTGTACACCCGGGGCGAGGAGCTGCTGTCCCGCATCCTCAAGCTGGTGCTGGGGCTTATCTTTGTCTGCGGCACAGTCATCGTGTTTTCCGATATCCAGCCGCAGGGACTGTCGGCGCTGCAAATGCTTTCCGCCTGCTACGCCAACGGCGTCAACGCATGGCTCTCCGGCGGTGCAATGGGCTTTGTGCTGGGCGGCGTGCTGCTTTTGCTGTGCGGTCGCCCGGCGGCAAACCTCATTATGATCGTGCTTTTGTTGTGCGGCAGCCTGTACATTTTTGATGTCACCCCCGCCGAGGTCTGGGTCTGGCTGTGCGCCGTTACCGGCGGCATCCGCGCCCGCGGCTCTGCCTTTGCAGAGCAGAGCGCCGCCCGCCGCGCTGAGCGCGCCGCCATCCGGCAGGCCGAGCGGGAGATCGACGAGGAATACGACGAAACCGAGGACGAGCCACTGGACGAGGAGGACGAGCCTGCCGGGCCGCATCTGGGGGTACCGGACTGGATGTCCGGTGTGCTGCGCTGGGGACACAAGGTAACGCAGGAGATGGAAGCAGACGCGGCGGACGCCGAAGCCGCTCCCGCCGCCCCTACCCAGCCGGAGCCTGCACCCACTGCACCGCCTATCACCCCGGTGCGGGTCAGCGTTGCGCGTCCCCGCGCCGCCTTTGACGTAGACCTCGGCCCCGACCACACCGCTCTCTCCGAGGGCGGCAGCGAGCCCATTGAGCCGCTGATCATCGGGCCGGGCGGCACCTTCGGGCAGGACCCGCTGCGCCCTGCACCCAAGCCCACGCCGCCGCCCATCGTGGCAGACCCGGTGGTCACCGCTGCGTCAGATTTCTTTGCCAAAGACGCTGTGCAGCCGGAAGAGCCCGCCCCCGCTTTTGATGCTCCCATCGTCCAGCCGGCAGCGCCGGTGGTGCAGCCGCAGATGCCTACGCAGCCGGAGACTGCGCCTATCCAGCCCACTGTGCCCCGGGTGAGCGCCGAGAACGCCGTGGCGTTCCGCTCTGCACCGGACGAGGACGGCTGGATCAGCATCACCGCCGAGCCGGTGGAGGAAAAGGACATCAACTCGCTGGTGGCAGCGGCCATGGAAAAGCCCGCCGTCTCCGAGCAGGCAGCCGCCACCGCCCCCGCCGAGGAAAGCGAGCCGGTGGACAGCTACGAGTACCAGTACCCGCCCATCGAACTGTTTGAAAAAACGCAGGAGGAGAGCGACCCCGGCGCACAGGAGGAACTGAAGGCCAACGCCCAGAAGCTGGTGGACACGCTGGAAAGCTTCGGCGTGCGCACCCGGGTGCTGGATATCTCCCGCGGGCCCTCTGTCACCCGGTACGAATTACAACCCATGGCGGGCGTGAAGATCAGCCGCATCACCTCGCTGGCAGACGATATCGCCCTGAACCTTGCGGTGGCAGACGTGCGTATGGAAGCCCCCATCCCCGGCAAGCCCGCCGTGGGCATCGAGGTGCCCAACCACAAAAAGACCGCTGTTTCTATCCGCAGCATCTTTGAGAGCCAGAGTTTTCTGCGCATGACCTCGCCGCTGGGCATCGCCCTTGGCAAGGACATTGCCGGTGTGGCGCAGGTGACCGACCTGTGCAAGATGCCCCACCTGCTCATCGCGGGCAGCACCGGCAGCGGTAAATCCGTGTGCGTGAACAGCATCATCATGAGCCTGCTGTTCCGCTCCAGCCCGGAGGACGTGAAGCTGCTGCTCATCGACCCCAAGGTGGTAGAACTGGCCGAGTATAACGGCATCCCCCACCTGCTGATGCCCGTGGTCACCGAGCCCCGCAAGGCCGCCGGTGCACTGGGCAGCGCGGTGCAGGAGATGGAGCGCCGCTACCGCCTGTTTGCGGAGAACAACGTGCGCGACATCAAGTCCTTCAACAAGCTGGCTGCCGAGCAGCCGGAGCTGGAAAAGATGCCCTTCATCGCCATTATCATCGATGAGCTGGCCGATTTGATGATGGTGGTGGGCAAGGACGTGGAGGACTCCATCTGCCGCATTGCCCAGAAAGCCCGTGCCGCCGGTATGCACCTGATCGTTGCCACCCAGCGCCCCAGCGTGGACGTGATCACCGGCCTGATCAAGGCCAACATCCCCAGCCGCATCGCCTTTGCGGTGTCCAGTCAGGTGGACAGCCGCACCATTCTGGACGGTGCCGGTGCAGAAAAGCTGCTGGGTCAGGGCGATATGCTCTTTATGCCCGTGGGCGCACCCAAACCCACCCGTATCCAGGGCACCTTTGTGCGGGATGAGGAGATCAGCCGTGTGCTGGACTTCATCAAGTCCAGCGCCACTGTACAGTACGATGAGGCCATGATCGAAGCCATGGAAAAGCACGCCATTCAGGACGGCAAAAAGGGCGGCGGCGGTGCCGACGCCGAGGAGGACGCAGGCTCCGACCCCATGTTCAAGCAGGCCGTGGATGTGGTCATTGACGCCGGTCAGGCCTCCACCAGCCTTTTGCAGCGCCGCTGCAAGCTGGGCTACGCCCGCGCCGCCCGCATCATGGACGAGATGGAGCAAAAGAGCATCATCGGCCCCTACGAGGGCGCAAAGCCCCGCGCCGTGCTCATCAGCCGCCAGCAGTGGCTGGAAATGCAGATGAACCAACCGGAGGAATAATAAAGGAGCATTATGGAACATTCTACTCCCCAGATCTACACCGAATTTCTTCCCATCAGCCGGGCGGACATGGAAGCCCGGGGCTGGGAACAGCTGGACTTTGTGGTGGTGGGCGGTGACGCCTATGTGGACCACCCCAGCTTTGGCACTGCCATCATCAGCCGCCTGCTGGAAGCCGAGGGCTACAAGGTGGGCGTGCTGGCGCAGCCCCGCTACACCGACTGCGAGGACTTCAAGCGGTTCGGCAAGCCGAAGTACGGCTTTTTCATCGGCGGCGGCAATGTGGACAGCATGGTCAGCCACTATTCCGTGGCAAAAATTCCCCGCGCCGAGGACGAATACTCCCCCGGCGGCAAGGCCGGTGCCCGCCCGGACCGCAGCGCCACCGTGTACACCAAGCTTGCCAAGCAGGCTTACCCCGACCTGCCGGTGATCTTAGGCGGTCTGGAAGCCAGCCTGCGCCGGTTTGCCCACTACGATTACTGGCTGGACACCGTGCTGCCCAGCATCGCCGAGGACTCCGGCGCGGATCTCATCAGCTTTGGCATGGGTGAGCACCAGACCGTGGAGATCGCCCGCCGTCTGGCCGCCGGAGAGCCGGTGGAAAGCATTACGGACGTGAACGGCACCTGCTACCTGACCGATTTCGACCACCTGCCCCAGCGGTATGTGGAGTGCGCCGGTTTTAAAAAGGTAGCCGCCGACAAGACCGCCTATGCCAAGGCCTGCCGCATCCAGATGGATAATCAGGACGTGGTCAGCGGCCAGATCATCGTGCAGAAGCAGAGCGAAAAGTATCTGGTGCAGAACATCCCCGCAAAGCCGCTGGTGCGCGGAGAGCTGGATAAAGTCTACGCCCTGCCCTACACCCGCCGCTACCACCCCATCTACGAGAGCATGGGCGGCGTGCCCGCCATCCGCGAGGTGCAGTTCTCCATCATCCAGAACCGCGGCTGCTTCGGCGGCTGCAACTTCTGCGCCATCCAGCTGCATCAGGGGCGGCGTGTCACCAGCCGCAGCGCCGACAGCATCGTGGAGGAAGCCGAGCGCATGACCCACGAGCCGGACTTCAAGGGCTACATCCACGATGTGGGCGGCCCCACCGCAAACTTCCGCTTCCCCTCCTGCCGCGAGCAGATGCTGCGCGGCATGTGCACCGGCGGCAAGCACTGCCTTGCCCCCACCACCTGCTCCCACATGATCGTGGATCACAGCGACTACCTTAAGATCCTGCGCCGGGTGCGGGAGCTGCCGGGCGTGAAAAAGGTGTTCATCCGCAGCGGCATCCGCTTCGACTACCTGATGGCGGACCCGGACGATACCTTCTTTAAGGAGCTGGTGGAGTACCATGTGTCCGGCCAGCTGAAGGTCGCCCCGGAGCACTGCGCCCCCAATACCCTTGCCTACATGGGCAAGCCCCCCATCGAGACCTTTAATAAGTTCAAGGATAAGTTCTACGAGCTGAGCAAGAAGGCGGGCAAAAAGCAGTATCTGGTGCCCTACCTCATGTCCAGCCACCCGGGCAGCACTTTGAAGGACGCGGTCTATCTGGCCGAGTACCTTTATAAGAACCACATGCGCCCGGAGCAGGTGCAGGACTTCTACCCCACCCCCGGTACCGTGAGCACCTGTATGTTCTATACCGGCCTTGACCCCTACACCCTCAAGCCGGTGTTCGTAGAAAAGACCCCCGAGGGCAAGGCGCTGCAGCGTGCACTGCTGCAATACTACGAGCCCCGCAACGCGGAAAAGGTGGTCAAGGCTTTGCAGCTGACCCACCGGGAGGACCTGATCCCCCTGCTTGTGCCCGCCGCAGGCCGCCGCGCCGTGCAGCGCACCGCCCGCCGGGCAGAGAGCGCCGAGGTGACCATCCACAACGATGGCACCTATACCGTACATTCCAACCAGAAGGGACGCAGCACCGGCAAAAACACCCGTACTGCTGCTCCGGCAGGCCGTCAGCCCAGCCCGGGCGCACGCTTTGCGCCCAACTCTGCAACCGGCCATAAGCCCAAAAATATTCAACAGAAAGAGAACGCAACGTGGAAAACTGGAAAGAAGAAAAAGTAACCCTGTTCCCCCGCCGCCTGTTCCTGCGGCTGGCTGCGCTGGCGCTGGCCGCTGTGCTGGCGCTGGGGCTTACCGCCTGTGACAGCCTGCCCGGCGATGGCGGACACATCGTCAAGCCCTCCACCGGGTCAAGCCAGCCCTTTGAGATGCACTTTATTGATGTAGGGCAGGCGCTGAGCGTACTGGTAGAGTGTGACGGACAGTTCATGCTCTACGACGGCGGCAACGTGGACGACGGCAGTCTGGTGGTCTCCTACCTGCAAAAGCAGGGGGTGGAGCAGCTGCAATATGTGTTCTGCTCCCACGCCCACGAGGACCATGTGGGCGGTCTTGCCGCCGTAATGGCAAAGTTCCCGGCGGGGCACGCTTACAGCCCGGTGACGGAAGCCTCCACCAAATGCTTCAACGATTTTGTCAAGTATACGCAGCAGCAGGGCTTGCAGCTGGAAGTGCCCTCCGTGGGCACGGTCTGGCCGCTGGGCAGCGCCACCGTCACCCTGCTTGGCCCGGTAACGCAGTACAGCGAGACCAACAACACCTCACTGGTGCTGCGCATCGACTATGGCAACACCAGCTTTCTGCTGACCGGCGACATGGAAAAGACCGCCGAGACCGACCTTGTGAACAGCGGTGCCAACCTGAAGGCCGATGTTTTGCAGGTAGGGCACCATGGCTCCAGCACCAGCACCGGCTACCTGTTTCTGAATGCCGTTCTGCCGGAAATGGGCGTCATCTCCTGCGGCACGGGCAACAAGTACGGCCACCCCCACGAGGAGACCCTGAGCATCCTGCGGGACGCAAAGGTGGACGTCTACCGCACCGACCTGCAGGGCACCATCACCATCGGCAGCGACGGCCAGAACTTCACCGTGGGCACCGAGCACTTTGTACCGGACAGCCAGCTGAACCCCACCGACCCGTCGTCCTCCAGCACGGCGCAGCAGGCTTACATCGGCAACGTGAACAGCAAAAAGTTCCATCTGCCCACCTGCGCCAACCTGCCTGCGGAAAAGAACCAAATCCTCTTTTCCAGCTATGACGAAGCCATTGCCGCAGGCTATACCCCCTGCGCAAGCTGCATCAAATAAAGCTTTGCTTTCAAAATACCGGAGTGTCTGCGGATGCTCCGGTATTTCATTTTACACCGGGCAGCCCCTTGGGGATGACTGAGGGAGTTCGTTCCCAAACTCCTCCCCGTGAAAACGCAATGCCGGAGCGTCCGCAGACGCTCCGGCATTGCCCTATTAAAAATCTATTTTCCGCTAAACATGCGCAAAGCACAGCGGCGCGCATTCCCAATCGTTTTCTAAAAGCTGTTACTGCGCTACCGGGAACTCCTTTTCCCGCTCTTCTTTCAGGATGGCGGTGGCGCGCTGCATGGTGGCAGCGGCGCGGCGCAGTTCCTCGTCTCCAAGCTCAGTGCGCATCCGGCGGTAGCAGCGCTGCAAAAGTTCCCGCTCCTCTGCCATCAACTCCACCGCCTTGCTGGAAAGCTCCACATAGGTGCGCCCGGCCTCGCGGTCGGTTTTCCACGTCACAAAGCCGCTGTCCTGCAGCTTCTCGATGCCCTTGGAAAGCTCGGTCACCCGCAGCCCCATAGCGGCGGCAAGGTCGGCAAGATAAAGCTTTTCGCCGGGATGCGCCTCCTGCGCTACCTTGATATAATACAGGATGAGATAATCTGCCCGCTGGATGGTGCTGAACACCTTATCCACATTAAGCTCGTGGAGGAAGAACCATTCCCCCTGATGCTGCTGCATTTCTTCCATGCTGATGCCCTCCCTTTATGCCCGCTGGCTGCGCGGGATATAATCATGGGTACCGCCAAGGCTCTTGTAGGCCGGGCGGATGATCTTGTTGGCGCTGAGCAGCTCCTCGATGCGGTGGGCGCTCCAGCCCATGACGCGCGCCACGGCAAACAGCGGGGTGTACAGCTCCATAGGGATGCCCAGCATCTCGTACACAAAGCCGCTGTAAAAGTCCACGTTGGGGCTGACGCCCTTGAAGATTTTGCGCTCCTGCGCGATAAGCTGCGGTGCCATGCGCTCGATGCGGGTATAGAGGGAAAGATCCTTATCCCTGCCCTTTTCGTGGGCAAGCTGCTCCACATAGCCCTTGAACACCACCTCGCGCGGGTCGCTGAGGGAGTAGACGGCATGACCCATACCGTAGATCAGACCCTTGCGGTCGAAGGCCTCGCCATGGAGCAGCTTTTTCAGGTAGGCTTCCAGCTCCTCGTCGTCCTCGAGGTCGTGGAGGTTGTCCCGGATGTTCTGCATCATGTGCATGACCATCAGGTTCGCACCGCCGTGGCGCGGGCCCTTGAGGGAGCACAGCGCCGCCGCCATGGCCGAGTAGGTGTCCGTGCCGGAGGAGGTGACCACGCGGGTGGTAAAGGTGGAGTTGTTGCCGCCGCCGTGTTCGGCGTGCAGCAGCAGCGCCACGTCCAGCACGCGGGCTTCCAGCGGGGTGTACTGCATATCCGGCCGCAGCATCCGCAAAAAGTTCTCTGCGGTGGAAAGGCCGGGGTCCGGGCGGTGGATATACATACTGGCGTCTTTTTCGTAGTGGTTATAGGCGTGGTAGCTGTACACTGCCAGCATAGGGAAGATGCCCGCCAGCTGGATGCTCTGGCGCAGCACGTTGGCGGTGTCCAGATCTGCCGCCTTGGGGTCGTAGGAAGCCAGTGTCAGCACACTGCGTGCCATGCTGTTCATGATATCATGGCTGGGCGCCTTCATAATGACGTCCCGGGTAAAGTTGGTGGGCATGGTGCGGCACTCGCCCAGCACCGCACAGAACTGCTCCAGCTGCTCCGGGGTGGGCAGCTGACCAAACAGCAGCAGATAGCCCGCCTCCTCAAAGGCAAAGCGGCTGCCGCGGCTGCCGTTGATGAGGTCCTTTACGTCATAACCGCGGTACAACAGCTGACCGTCTGCCGGGTGCTTGACCCCGTCCACATACTGGAACGCCCGGATGTCCGAGATGTTGGTCAGACCTGCCAGCACGCCCTTGCCGGTCTCGTCGCGCAAGCCCGCCTTGACCCCGAACTCCCGGTAAAGGTCTTTGGGGATGCGGTCGTGCTCTGCACAAAGGGGCTGCTGCTGGTCGAAGTAGCTTAATACATTCTGCAAATGATCCATGTCTGGCTGCTCCTTTCCTGTTCGTCCATATCATTTTATCATTTTTCAATATTTTTTATATTACAGAACGGATATTTCGCTGTCAACCAACATTTTGTAAAAATTTATAGAACAATTCAGCCGTAGGGGTCGTACAAATCGTACTCCTCGGTCTCCTGATGCTTCTCTTCCAGCACCCGGATGGCCTGTTCCAAGGCGCTCTGGGAGCAGCCGCTCTCGCTTACCAGCGCATGGACGGCGGCGGCAAGGTCGCCATCAAACAGGGTGTCCAGCCGCTGCCGCATACAGTACACGCCGTAAGCCCGCCGGGTGACCAGCGGCACATACACGTTGCAGTTGCCCTGCTTTGCCGACCTGACCCAGCCTTTTTCCTCCAACCGGTAGAGAAAATTCAGCACCGTAGCCGCCGCCCAGCCGGTGGCTTTGAGCTTCTGGCTGATGTCCCGCCGCGCCGCCGCGCCCGGGCACGCCCACACGGCCAGCATCACCTGTTCTTCCGCTGCCGAAAGCGGCCGCAGGGTATCTGGTAAGCCATACATCTGTTGTACCTCCTTGAATGCATCCATTCCCCCTCAGTCACCGTTTTGCGGCGGGACGATTTAGAATGGTCTCCGCTTTGCTCTGACCATTTTCAGCGGAATGACTATTTTATTTCGCGTTTGGAGTGACCGCGTTTGCGGAGCGCAGCGTAGCAATGAAAGCCCCAGTGGGGCTTTTAAGCGGCAGAGCGGTCTGCGTTAGCAGATGGAGGGGCTTTGCCCCGACAAGCTCTGCAGGCCGCTCCAAACGCACTTTCACAGTTTGAGCTTCGTTTTTCTTTTACATTTGTCTTAGTATTCCCAGTATACCGCATTTCCGCCAAAGGTGCAAGCGGAAGAAATCCGCATGAAATCAAGGGATCGTGCATATCTTTTACAATTGTCTTACATTTTGTCCTTGCACGGCATACATTTGTATGCTTTGTGCCATCAGGCGGGGTACAGGGGCCATATCTTTGTGCAAAGATGCTCTTGTTTTCGGCATGAGAAAACCGGTATACTACGGCTACGGAAAGCAACAGACGCACCGCAAAAACGGCGGTGCTGCGTAATAGGTGTATCACAGGAAAAGGAGAGGTTCATTATGGCACGAGTATATAACTTCAGCGCAGGCCCCAGCATGCTGCCCGAAAAGGTGCTGCGGCAGGCACAGGCCGAGCTGCTGGAATACGGCGACAGCGGTCAGAGCGTCATGGAGATGAGCCACCGCAGCAAGTGGTTCGATGCCATCATCAAGGACACCGAAGCTTCCCTGCGCCGGGTGATGAATATCCCCGATAACTACAAGGTGGGCTTCTTTCAGGGCGGCGCTACCCAGCAGTTCGCCATGGTGCCGCTGAACTTTATGACCACCGGCAAGGCAGACTACATCGTGTCCGGCAACTTCTCGGGTCTGGCTGCCAAGGAGGCCGCCAAGTTCGGCGAGGCTAAGATCGTAGCGTCCAGCAAGGATAAAAATTTCACTTATATCCCGGATGTAAACGCTATCGACTACGACAAGGACGCCAGCTACATCCATATCTGCCAGAACAACACCATCTTCGGCACCCAGTATGTGGAGCTTCCGCAGGTGGAGGGCGTGCCGCTGGTGGCAGATATGAGCTCCATGATCCTTTCCAAGCCCGTGGACGTCAGCAAGTACGGCTGCATCTACTTTGGCGTGCAGAAGAACGTAGCCCCCGCCGGTATGGCCATTGCCATCATCCGGGACGACCTGCTGGGTCACGCCGCCGATAACGTGCCCACCATGATGAACTACACCACCCTGCTGGCGAAGGACAGCATGTACAACACCCCGCCGTGCTGGTGCATCTACATGACCGGTCTGGTGCTCAAGTATCTGGAAAACGACATCGGCGGTCTTGCCAATATGCAAAAGATCAACGAAGCCAAGGCCAAGGTGCTGTACGACTATCTGGACGGGCAGGCGTTCTTTACAAACCCTGTGGAGCACCGCTACCGCAGCACCATGAACGTCACCTTCACCAGCCCCAACCCGGACATGGACAAAAAGTTCTGCGCCGAAGCCGCCGAGGCGGGCTTTGTGAACCTGAAGGGGCACCGTCTGGTAGGCGGTATGCGCGCTTCCATCTATAACGCCATGCCTGCTGAGGGCGTGGATAAGCTGGTGGACTTCATGGAGAAGTTCCGCAAAGAGAATGCATAAAGAGGGGTTTCAGATATGTACACCATCAAAACGCTCAACGCCATCAGCCCGGTGGGGCTGGCAAAGCTGCCCAAGAACCAGTTCGATGTCACGGTGGATGCCGATGCCCCGGACGGCATTCTGGTGCGCAGCGCCGACCTTTTGAACACCACCTTTAACAACAATCTGCTGGCCATCGCCCGCGCCGGTGCGGGTGTGAACAACATCCCGCTGGAGCGCTGCAACGAGCAGGGCATCGTGGTGTTCAACACCCCGGGTGCCAACGCCAACGCCGTGGCAGAGCTGGTCATCGGGATGCTCATTGCGGGCAGCCGCAACGTAGCTGCCGCCGCCCAGTGGTGTCAGGGACTGGCCGGTGACCCCACCATGGCCAAGAGCGTGGAAAAGGGCAAAAAGCAGTTCGTGGGCAACGAGATCAAGGGCAAGACCCTTGGCGTCATCGGTCTGGGTGCCATCGGCTCCCGTGTGGCAAACTGCGCTATCGAGCTGGGCATGGAGGTCTACGGCTACGACCCCTACATCTCCATTGAAGCCGCATGGAATCTGAGCAGTCAGGTACACCACTGCGTAAACCTGAACGATATGCTGCCCCTGTGCGACTACATCACCATCCATGTGCCCTACCTGCCCACCACCAAAGACACCATCAACACCCAGACCCTTGCCCTGTGCAAGGACGGCGTGAAGATCCTGAACTATGCCCGCGGTGAGCTGGTGAACACCGCAGCCCTGCTGGAGGCCATGGAGACGGGCAAGGTCTCCGGCTACATGACCGACTTCCCCACTGAGGCCATTCTGGGCAAGCCCGGCATCGTCTGCACCCCGCATCTGGGTGCTTCCACGCCGGAAGCCGAGGACAACTGTGCCGCAATGGCCGTGCAGGAGATCAGCGATTACCTCAAGAACGGCAACATTACCCACAGCGTCAACCTGCCGGATGTCAGCCAGCCCCGCATCGGCGGCCGCCGCATCTGCATGATCCACAAGAACACCCCGGGTGCGATCTCGGCCATCACCGGCGTGCTGACTGAGGCCCATCTGAACATTGAGAACATGGTCAACAAGAGCAGGAAGGATGTCGCCTACACCCTGCTGGATGTGACCGGCAATGTGACGGAGGATCTGGCGGTGCAGCTGCGCGCCATCGAATCTGCGATCCGCGTGCGGGTACTGTAAACCTGCCGGAAAACAACCGCCAAATGTATAAAACCGTCTGCTGCCCGGCAGGCGGTTTTTGTTGTCTTTGCCCAAAAACCAAACAAATCAACCCAATCGCCCCAATACTGCTTTTTTTGCGCGGGGTTTTATGGTAAAATCTATGAGAAGTCAAAAAGGAGGGCGGCATCATGACCAATGCGCCGAAAACCGTATTAGCCATACATGACCTGCCGGGGTTCGGCCGGGCGGCGCTGTCTGTCATCGTACCGGTGCTTTCGGCGCTGGGGGTGCAGGCGGTCGCGCTGCCCACGGCGGTGCTGTCCACCCATACGGGCGGGTTGGGTGCCCCTGCCAGGCTGGCGGATCCGGCCTACGGCCCTGCGGCGCTGGCCCATTACCATCAGCTTGGGATCAAGTTCGACTGCATCTACTCAGGCTATCTGGCCGATGCCGCGCAGGCAAAGCTGGTGCAGCAGGCCTTTGAACTGTGGCCCCGCGCCTTCAAGGTCGTGGACCCCGTGCTGGGGGACGGCGGCCGGTTGTACAGCGGTCTGGGGGCGGATATGGTCCCCGCCATGTACGATCTATGCAGCCACGCTGATCTGATCGTGCCCAATGTGACCGAGGCTGCGCTGCTGTTGGGCGATCCGCTGCCCGGCGTGGGCAGTGCCGAACAGGCAGCGGCGCAGGCGGCCCGGCTGACCCGCATTGCACCGCAGGTGGTCGTCACGGGGGTGGCGGGCCTAGGCGGAGGGCGGTACATAGGCTGCGTGGGTGCATCCCGCGGCGGCGAGGGCTATGCGGTCAAGACGCCGCTGCAGCCGCGGATGTTCCACGGCACAGGGGATATTTTTGCCTCGGTGCTGGTGGGGCGCATCCTGCAAGGCAATGTGCCGCAGGCTGCCGTGCAGGCTGCCGCTGCCTTTGTGGCAGAGTGCATCCGGCAGACCCCTGAGGGTGCGGATGAACGACTTGGCGTCTGGCTGGAAACCGCCTTGCCGAAATTGAGGCAGGAGTAAAAAATAAACAAACAGGACTGTGAATGTATGCCAACCTTAAACATTGTACTGGTCGAGCCGCAGATCCCGCAGAATTCCGGCAACATTGCGCGGACCTGCGCGGTGACGGGCGCACGGCTGCACATGGTAGGCCCGATGGGCTTTGCCGTGGACGACAAAAAATTGAAGCGCGCCGGGCTTGACTACTGGCACCAGCTTGATATAACATATTATCAGGATCTGGCGGAGTTTTTTGCCAAAAACAAAGGCCCGTTTTTTTATTTTACATCCAAAGGTCCGCGCCGCCATGTGGATGTGAGTTACCCCGACGGCGCCTATCTCGTCTTTGGACGGGAGGATGCCGGGCTGCCGGAGGAACTGCTGGCCGCCCATGAAGCAGATTGTGTGCGTATGCCCATGCGCCGGGGCGAGCGCTGCCTGAACCTGTCCAACGCGGTGGCGGTGGGTGTGTACGAGGCGCTGCGGCAATGGGATTTTGCCGACTTGGAAACCCACGGGCAGTTGACCCGCTATGAATGGAGTGAGGATGTAAAATGAGCAAGATCGGTTTTTTGACGGATTCCTGTTCCGATATTCCGCAGGAGCTTGCGGACAAGTACGGCATCGAGGTCGTGGGCTTTCCCATCAACCTTGACGGTGTTGAGTACATGGAGCGCAAGGACTTTACGAACGACCAGTTCTACCAGATGATGCGCGATGCGCAGGGCGTGCCGACCACCGCGGCCATTACCCAGCTGCAGTTCTGTGATATTTATGCCCGCTATGTCGATGAGGGCTACACCGATTTGGTTTACCTGAGCATCAACGCCGGCGGCTCCAGCACCTATAACAACGCCGTCAAGGCTATTGAACTGCTCGAGGAGGAGCGCCCCGGCTTCACAATGAAGATCCAGGTCATCGACAGCCAGAATTATTCGATGCCCTACGGCTGGTATTTCTGCGAGTGCGCCCGCAAGGTGCGCAACGGCGGCGAGCTGGCCGCCTGTGTGGGTGAGCTGAAGCAGAAGCTGGACTGCGTAGAGATCTGCCTTGCTGCCTACAGCCTGAAGCAGATGAAGAAGTCCGGCCGCATCAGCGCCGCCGCCGCAGTGGTGGGCGACCTGCTGGGCATCCGCCCCATCATCAGCCTGAACGCCGGTATCTCGAAGGTCGAGGCAAAGGTGCGCGGCGATGCCGCCGTGCCTGCTGCCATGCTGAAATGGGTCGAGAGCCGCGTGGATTCGATGAAGGACACCCCCTACATGGTGGCCTATACCTCCAGCACCGCCAAGCGGGATGAGCTGGCTAAGCTTTGCAGAAAGGCGTTCGGTCATCCGCCGCTGATCGTGTTCCAGCTTGGCGGCGTTGTCAGCGCCAACACCGGCCCCGATGCCATTGCCATCGTCTATGAGGGGCACCCCCGCAACCTTGAGGCGTATGCGCCGCAGCTGCCGTAATTTCCGGTTCACGGGCGGCAGCGGCACAGCCGCCCCTCATCCGGCCTTCGGCCACCTTCCCCCCCAAGGGGGAAGGCAAATAAGAA
>OGGD01000919.1_pt1 | contig 17588 bp, 16 predicted proteins | sample 1571091 | NCBI WGS metagenome assembly OGGD01 (sample SAMEA2582073, study PRJEB24529) | metagenome | biome: Human gut stool | place: China | collected 2011
TAACTCCCTAAAGCGGACTTGGAGAGGTGGGTTTTCTCCGCAAGCTGTTCCAGCGTCAGACCGCGTTCCACACGCAGGTCTTTCAATCGTTCTTGTATGGATAGTTCCATGCTCTCCCTCCTTGTCTGCTTAATAATTTGGGTATTGCCCCTTAATCAAAATCCATCCAAAGCAAGTGCTTTCCACAGTGTAAGCATTGGAACAGATAACATTGTAAATGACCTCCATTGACGGATTCCCGTATCATTTCTTTCTCTTCCTCATCCCACATAGAGTCATCCAGCACTTCTTCCAGCACACCCAATGCCCGCAATTCTCTGGCGCCTACATAGCCTAAAAAGGCGCAATAGTCACCACAGTGGGCACGCCAGTATTCCTGCTGCCAACCGGAGTAACCAGGAGTGCGGTGAATAAGTTCGTCCAACTTCTCTGGATTATCTACACCATCATCCAAAGACAAATCATCTTGAAAGCTACCGTTATACTTCCGGGCTGCTGCACCACTAGCGATACACTCTGGACACAGATACGCAATATCCTCAATGGAGAAGAACGGATTGGTATAAAAGATATGGGTGGTCTTACCGCAACAGTCGCAGACAACACCCTCTTTGGACTCATCAAAAGCCCCAGTATCCAAAGGGTCTGGGTGATACCGAAAGGTAGGCAGACCCAGTTGGAGCCGCTGTTCTTTCTCGCTCTGCTTTTCTTTTGGCGTTTTGGGTTTCGGGATAGCATAATGGTTTCCCCAATTTTCCGCATAGTCTTTCAGCGTACCCAACCGCTTGAGTGTTTTTTTATCGGAGCGATTTCCGATTTGACAGAGCAGGTCGTAGGCATCCTTCTTAAAGTCCAGTAGGTCATATACATCCACCAATACTTCCTTTGCCTGCTCCTCCTCCATATATTCCAATTCTTCCTTAAAAGCATAAAGAGAACGGACGCTGTCTGGACTGTTATTGGTTGCAACAAACTGCTTTTTCAATTCAATGTATCTTTTCAAATATTCATTCATAAAAGCTCTCCAATCTCCTATTTATCGCTCTACTATCTTTATTTTACCACAATTCCGAGAGCGTGGAAATAGAGAGTTTTCCGGGCTAATTTCCGACCTTATGGACATACGGCACAGGCGGTCAAAAAAGTATACACTTGAGGTAGTTCATCAATGAGCTGCACCTTGAAAACAGAATGACCGTCCGAAAGGGATATCCCGGCAGGGGAAGCACCGCAACGAGCCACTTCGGGACAAAATGTCCCGAAGTCCGGGGAGCGTGCCAACGCCGGAACACGCCGCAGGAATGGGGCAGGAAGCCTTTTCGGGGAGAACGGCAAAGGAAAAATGGAGGGAACACATGAGAGAGAACCCATATAAACGACTGCCGCCCATAGAGCGCAGGCAGGACGGTTCCCTTTAAACTGCACTTTGCAACAGTGTAAAGAACCAGAAAAAATATGAGGAGCATATCATCGACTGCTGTAAAGAAGACCCCGAAGCATCCATCCGGCAAGAACTTGTAGACAGTCATGTAGTCGTGACCGCAATCGAATCCACTGAGGATGCCATCCGCACAGCAGGGTTACTAACTGAGTGCTTTGAAAAAGAGAACACCGGCATCCGAATCCTTGAATGCCAAACACGGGCAAACGCTTTACAGACTACTATGACAACATTATATCGTTGTCCTGCAAATTACAAACAAAATCCCAGCCAGAGAAATTACAGAACCCTGCGTGGAATGCTGAACAGAAGCCATAAGTTTGCAGGCTTCACCCGTACATATGTGCGAAATCATATTGACGAGTATCCCAATCTTAGTGAATTGGTCGCAATCGCCTGACGTTCTGAATCTTCTTGCGCTGGGCCAAAAATAAGGGTAAACAAATGTGTTACGTTATTGCTAAAGACCGCTATGCCCACGGCTGCATAGCATTTGAAACCGTACATGGGAAACATTTAGCCGATTTGAAATGGTCTCTGAACGAAGCCCTTGGGAATACCGGTGTAGAGATTATGACCATCAGTCGCCCAGAAGCCTATGGCGAGTATGCGCCCTATCACTTTGTGCAGACTGAGGATGAGTTTGTTGCACAGGTATTAGCCTTACGGCCATAACCTCTAATTTCTGTATGTGACTTTTAATCCTGCTTCGCTACAAAACCCATCTACGAACCCATCTACCAAATTATCTACGGCTCTGCCTTTTGGTTGAGAAACGCTGCGAAAATTACTACACACTACCTAAAATTAATTGTTCTTATTTGTAGAATACCAACAAAATTTTACGGTGATTCCAGAATTTTTGCCAGTGATGCTTTCTCATAACCGCTTGGTCGCGGGTTCAAATCCTGCCTGGCCCACCAAAAAAGGACGAGCAAACGTTGGTTTGCACGTCCATTTTTATTTTTCGGGGTCATCAGAGCGGTAGATGGGTTCGTAGAGAGTTTTGCTCATCTGGCTGCGGATGGAATCCTGCCGCTTGTGGTAAACCTGCGTGTAGATATGTGCTCAACAAAGACGGTAAACCTTTGATGCCAACGACTCGCTGTGGTCATGTTTGCTATAAAAACAATGCTGTATCTTCCGGATTTGGAGGATGCAGCATTTCTTTTTATCGCAAATTGTCGTATAATAGTGCTATATTCCAGATGCGTCACAACAAAGCCTAATACAGGCACCAAACGGAGGAAAGGGAAGGGAAACGGAATGTTCAGAGAAATGCGCAGAAAGAAAAATGAAATCTCAATCGATATGGCAAAGCAGCTGCTGGCGTCCAGTCGGCGTGGTGTGCTTGCAGTGAATGGCGATGATGGATACCCGTATGCCATACCGGTAAACTATCTTTACGATGACAAGGCACAGAGGATTTATTTCCACGGTGCAAAGATAGGGCACAAAGTCGATGCCTTGCGTGCCTGCGACAAGGTGTGCTTCACCGTGTACGGGAATGAAACCGTCAGAACGGAAAGCTGGGCACCGTTCATGCAGAGCGTTGTAGTGTTCGGCAGGTGCCATCTGATGGATGCCGGTTCGGAGGCAACGCGGCGTTTAAAGCAGTTTGCCATGAAATACTATCCCAGCGAACAGCTTGTCGATGAAGAAATTGCCCATGCCGGAAAAGCAGTACAAGTCTTTGAAATCGAAATCGAGCATATGAGCGGGAAAGAAATTCAAGAGCGCTGATTGCATTGCATGACTGTCACTTGAGCAGGTAATGCGCAAAAAGTTGGGGTTGAGCAAAAATGAATTGAAAAGTGTAGTGGGGCACGGATATATTCTCGCTAAAAGCAGCGGCACAAATGCCCCGAATACACAAGTATAATACAGCAGGAGGAAAGCAACATGAACATCACCGTGTACTTAGGCGCGAACGAAGGCAATGACCCGTGCCTGCGGAAATCCGTGGAGGAACTCGGCGCATGGATTGGCAGCAGCGGGAATGCGCTTGTCTATGGCGGCTCAAAATCCGGGCTCATGGGTGCAATCGCAGACAGTGTCTTGCAGGCTGGCGGCAAAGTGACAGGCATTGAGCCGCAGTTCTTTATCGAGAACGAGTTACAGCACGATGGCTTGACCAGACTTATCGTGACCAAAGACATGTCAGAGCGGAAGGCTAAGATGATTGAGCTCGGCGATGCCTTTATTGCTTTCCCCGGTGGTACGGGCACATTAGAGGAAATCGCAGAGGTCATCTCCAAAGTATCCCTGAAACACTTAGACGCACCGTGCATCCTTTACAACCTGAACGGCTACTATGATGATTTGAAGGCACTGCTGACAAAGATGATTGAAAAAGGGCTTTCCTCGAAAGAACGGCAGGAAGGTATTTACTTTGCCGATAACCTCGATGAGATAAAGCAAATCCTAAACAGAGTATAAGGAGAAGTACCATGTTGTTTGGCTTGTTCGACCAGTTGTTTCCCCTCATGTTTACCGCCGTCTTCCTTTTCATTGTCGGCACATTCATTTACACTGCCGTTACAGGGCTCTCCACATGGCATAAGAACAATCAATCCCCGAGATTAACCGTGCCAGCCAAGGTCGTGACTAAGCGGCAGAATACGACCCGTCACAGCCATCCGGCGGCAGGCGATGCTTCCGGTGCTCATGGGTTCCATAGCACAACGAGCACTTCCTACTATGTCACCTTCGAGGTTGAGAGCGGCGACCGCATTGAGTTCGCTGTACGCGGGCAGGACTACGGTATGCTCGTGGAAGGCGATACGGGTAGGCTTAGTTTTCAGGGAACAAGGTTTCTGGGCTTCGAGAGAGATATCGGGAATGATTTCTGAGCACAGGGGAGGATACGACTTCGGACCTCAATGAAGAGCCGGGAAGAGGTATAAGAGGGGATATACTCCTGTATCGTATAAAAGGATACACTACGGGTGTAGTGCATGACGAGCATCCAGCCTGAAAGGGCGATGCTCATTTTTTTCGGGTGGCAATGTCCTGAAAGCAGAAATAATCAGGCTGGTGACGGGATTGCGTAAATTCAAACAGCATCCCGGAGGCATTGAATGTCTGGTCTGTTACAACGGCAACGCAGTCATAGCTGTCCATGGCGAGGATTTTTTCATCCTGCGCGGTGGCGTGTTCCACTGTCATACGGCGCTTACTGGTGATAATCTGCATACCCAGTGTGTTTTCTATATAATCGTAGATGGAGTTGGCCGCAATCTCGGGGGTCAGACCGGGAACAAACTCTGTCAAAAAATAGTTGATATCCAAAATGAGTGCTTTTCCATCCAGATACCGCACACGGCTAATGTACCACAATTCATCGCCCACGGAAAACCCACTCAGCGAGGCAAGGCGCTCATCGGCAATGACGGTTTTGAACTCCAAAACCTTTGTCACTGCGTGTAACCGGTTTCGCCGCGCGGTTTCCTGAAAAGTTTCAATACCTCCGATGGTAAATGTGGTTTTTCCCACCGGTTGATAAATCACCCGTACTCCGCGCCCCTGCATGGCCTGCACATAGCCATCGTTGGTCAGTTCAGCCAGCGCACGGCGAACAGTGTTGCGGGAGCAGGCGTATTCCTCGAGCAATGTATTCTCACTGGGCAGCAGGGACTGATAGGGATAGTCCTGCGCTTCAATACGCTTTTTTAAGCTGTGATAAATTCCCTCGTATTTTGCTTTTGGCATAGCGGAAGCCCCCTTCGACTTGTTCAAACATTTGATTTAGTATATCGTATTTTCAGCCAAAATTCAAGAGGGGAATTTGTGCGCTGCACCGAATTTCATGCCTACGCATATAATTTCCGGAAAGGCGCTTGACTTGTATGAACAAGTTTACTATACTGAGGCTGTAAGGCAAACTTGTTCATACAAGTTTGAATATCCGCTTTAGCGGGATTCTGAAGGAGGAAAAAATAAAATGGGTAAGTACGAACAGGATGCACGGCTGCTGCTTGCGTATGTCGGCGGAAAAGAGAACATTGCGGCGGTATCTCACTGCGTATCGCGTATGCGCTTTGTTCTGAATGACCCTGCCAAGGCAGATGTTGCCAAAATCGAGTCTCTGAAATCTGCCAAAGGTACATTCACACAGGCCGGGCAATTTCAGGTGATTATCGGCAACACGGTCAACGATTTTTACAATGATTTTATCGCGGTATCCGGCATTGATGGTGTTTCCAAAGACGCCGTCAAGAGCGCGGCCAAGCAGAATCAGAACGCACTGCAAAGAATTATGAGCGTGCTGGCTGAAATCTTTGCCCCGCTGATTCCCGCCATCATCACCGGCGGTCTGATTCTGGGCTTCCGCAACTGTATTGACAGTATTTATTTGTTTGGCAACGGCACACAGACGCTTTGTGATATCAGTCAGTTCTGGTCCGGTGTTGACAGCTTCCTTTGGCTGATCGGCGAAGCCATCTTCCATATGCTGCCGGTCTGCATCTGCTGGTCCGTTACCAAAAAGATGGGCACCACGCAGAGCCTTGGCATCGTGCTGGGCCTGACGCTGGTTTCCGGCCAGCTTCTTAACGCCTACGCGGTGGCCTCCACGGCGGCAGCCGACATCCCCAAATGGGACTTTGGCTTTTTCACGATCAATATGATTGGCTATCAGGCGCAGGTCATTCCGGCTATGCTGGCCGCGTTTACGCTCGTGTATCTGGAGCGCCTTTTCCGTAAAATCTGCCCGCCGGTCGTTTCCATGATTGTGGTTCCGTTCTGCTCTTTGGTGCCGGCCGTTATCATCGCCCACACGGTTCTCGGCCCCATCGGCTGGAAAATCGGTTCTGTCATCTCCGATGTGGTTTATGCAGGTATCTCCGGCTCTTTCCGCGTTGTGTTCGGTGCTATTTTCGGTTTTGTTTATGCGCCGCTTGTTATTACCGGTCTGCATCATATGTCTAACGCGATTGACATGCAGCTGATTGCCGACTTCGGCGGCACGATGCTGTGGCCCATGATCGCACTGTCCAACATTGCACAGGGTTCTGCCGTGCTGGGCATGATCTACCTGCAGCGCAAAAACGCTGCTGCACAGGAAGTCAATGTTCCTTCCTGCATCTCCTGCTATCTGGGTGTTACTGAGCCGGCCATGTTCGGCGTCAACCTCAAGTATCACTTCCCGTTTGTCTGCGGCATGATTGGTTCCGCAGCAGCCGCAGTGGTCTGTGTGGCAACCTCCACCACGGCCAACGCAATCGGTGTCGGCGGTATCCCCGGCATTCTGTCTATCCAGCCGACCTATATGCTCAGCTTTGCGCTGTGCATGTTGATTGCTATTGTCGTCCCCTTTGTGCTGACGGTTGCCATCGGCAAGAAAAAAGGCGTTGCCTGATTCGGTTCTGAATGTAAGTGGGGTTTGCAATGTACAATTTCAAAGACAAGGTTGTCTACCAAATTTACCCGAAATCCTTTCATGATTCCAACGGGGATGGCTTTGGCGATTTGAAAGGCGTCACCCAAAAGCTGGACTATTTGGCGGATTTGGGTGTGGATTACCTATGGCTGACACCGTTTTTCCCTTCACCCCAGCGGGACAACGGCTATGATGTGGCCAACTACCGTGCGGTGGATTCCCGCTACGGCACGATGGATGATTTGGACGAATTGATTCGGGAAGCCGACAAGCGCGGTATCGGCCTGATGCTGGATATGGTGTTCAACCACACCTCCACCGAGCATGACTGGTTTCAAAAAGCACTGGCAGGCGATAAAAAATACCAGGACTACTACATTTTCAAGGACGGCTCTCCCGACCGCTGCCCCACAAACTGGGTGTCCAAATTCGGAGGCTCCGCGTGGGAGTATGTGCCGCAGTTGGGTAAATGGTATCTGCATTTGTTTGATGTCATGCAGGCTGATTTGAACTGGGAGAATCCTGCTGTGCGTGCCGAAATGGCCGACATCCTGCGCTTTTGGAAAGCGAAGGGAATCAAGGGCTTCCGCTTTGATGTAGTCAATCTTATCTCCAAACCGGAACTGTACGAAGACGACTTGGAGGGCGATGGACGCCGCTTCTATACGGATGGCTGCAATGTCGGCAAGTATCTGAAAGAACTGGTGGCCGCAGGCGGTATTGACGGTATGATGACTGTCGGGGAGATGTCCTCCACTACGCTGGAAAACTGCATCGGGTACACATCAGAGAAAAACCATGAACTGACGATGTGCTTCAACTTCCATCACCTGAAAGTGGACTATAAAAACGGGCAAAAATGGGAGCTGATGCCCCCCGACCATGGAGCGCTGAAGCGTTTGTTCCAGACATGGCAGGAAGGAATGCAGGAACACGGCGGTTGGAACGCTTTGTTTTGGTGCAACCACGACCAGCCGCGTGCTGTCAACCGGTTCGGCAGTGACACGACCTATTGGAGAGAAAGCGCCGAAATGCTGGCCACGGCGATTCATTGTATGCGCGGCACACCCTATATTTATCAGGGCGAGGAACTGGGCATGACGAATCCTCATTTTACCGAAATTGACCAGTACCGTGATGTGGAGAGTCTTAACTACTATAAGATTCTGCGTGAGCAAGGTAAATCCGAGGCTGAGACGCTGAATATTCTGGCACAGCGCAGCCGGGATGACGGCCGTACTCCCATGCAGTGGGACAGCAGCCCTAACGCAGGCTTTACATCAGGTACGCCGTGGATTGGCGTGGCGGATAACTATAAGAGCATCAACGCTGCGGCGCAGACGAGTGATGCGGATTCGATTTACAGCTTCTACAAAGCGATGGTACGCTTGCGGAAGGAACACCGGGTCATAAGTGAGGGAAAAATTGAATTTCTTTACCCCGATAACACGGACCTGCTGGCTTATCGGCGCTATGGCTCGGCGGACAAGGAAGAACTTCTTGTACTTTGCAACCTGACAGAGCAAGAAATCCACGCTGAACTGCCTGACGCTTGGACGACCGCAGAAAAACTGATAGGAAACTACGCAGACAATCCTTCAAAAACCCTGCGTCCGTATGAGTGTGTTGTATTGCATACCACGAAGGAATAAAAAGTACACATTCAATACACAGGGAATGTGGTTTTTCGACAAACTGAGAAAAGACCTACTGCATAAATGCAGTAGGTCTTTTTAGACTGTCGATAAACCCAACGGGATGATTGCGGCCTTTCGGCTGCATTGTAGGGAACGGTCTATCTCCGCGCTAAGAGCCGCCGCTGTGCGGCGGTTGCGCTCCGAAACGCGCCTGCGGGCGCAGTGACCGTTCCGTGCCGCCTTGCCAAAAGCACGATATATCGGGAAACCGCGCGCCATTCGGCGCGATTAAATGCGCTGTGCGCGGCCAGATGTGCGGATGGGTCAAGACCCATCCCTACATTTCTACCCAAAAAAGGGCTTTTTCTACAAGCTGAAAAGGCCTACTGCATAAATGCAGTAGGCCTTTTCGGAGAAAAAAGTAAATATGAGAATGTCAGAATAAATCGGTGCTGCAGAGATTCACCCGCAGCGGAATGCTTTTGTACAAAAGCATCCTAGCCTTTTCCGAAAGCTTCTTCCGCTTTGGAGGCTGCGTTACTCAGCAGAAACAATCGTGAGGGTGGATTCCCCGATAGAGTAGGTATTGCTGTATCCCCAGCCGGAAACCACCTCATCGTGGGCAGGAATTGTGACCTGCTTGCCGCTTTCGGTTTCGACCATAGGCACCTCAAGCTGCTCACTGCCGTTCAGGGTCAATACCAGAGCATCGTCCTTCACCTCGACCAAGGTGCCGGAAATGGAGGCCGAACCATCTGCCGCGGTGATGCTGCATACCTTGTGCGAGTAATCCACCAGCAAGGTTGCCTCGGTAGCAGTGGGCTGTTCACCCTGAACCAGCTCATAAGAACCGGTATAATTTTCGGTCACAAGCTCTTCCACATTGACCTCAAAGGTGACGGTAGAACCCAGGAAATGCCCCGTTACGGTTTTGGTGCCGGTGGTGTCAGAATCATACCCGGTATAGGTGAGGCGGCCATTCCAGATGGTTTCCTCTGCACCGTTGGCGCGCACTGCCGTTACAACCAGATCCCCGGCGTCAAAAGCATCTCCTGTATAGAAGGTACGCAGGTTGGAAGAATCGACCGTCAGGCTCTGTACCGGTGCATACGTCTGACCGTAGATGTTGATGTTACGGGTGAACCCACCACCCATAACGCCATAGCTCAGGCTTGCTTCCCAGCTGTAGGCGCCATGATCGGTGTCGAAAATGTATACATCCGCATCTGCGCCGCCTTCGGTGTTGACCGGGCGGACCGTTCCGTCAGCATCCAGATTGCCGGAGATATGAACAACAAAGTTTTTCTCACCGGATTCATCGTAAGTATACCAGTAGCCGTATACCTGCGACACCACGCCGCCGCCAACAGAGGTCGTGGGACCGCTGAACGTGCCGTGCATAGAACCATCGGTGTAGCAGTACATATCCAGACAGGCCGGGTCAACAATGGTGCTGAAACCTTCGGTGTACTGACCTTCAAAGTAGTAGGCAACTTCGCCGTTTTCCTCTTTTTCCAGCCAGGTTTCCTGCGGAATGGCGATCATATCCTCCAGAGAGGTGTTGACAAATGCGTTGTCTGCATAGTTCATGCTGACGCCTTCGGTGGAAGTCTGCTCTGCTACGGTAACATCATCGGCACCTGCTGCGGGCAGGTTGTTTCCCTGCAGGGAAACAACACCCACACAGGCCACAGCTGCAACGGCCACAGCACCGGCTGCGGTGAACTGCTTTGCATCAGCCTTGGCGTTGCCGGCCTGCGTTTGCTTGCAGAAGCAGGCAATCACGCTGAGCAGCGCTGCAACCAGTGCGCCTGCCATATAAAAGACGCACAAACCTGCATTGCCACCGGCAAAGGTGACATGGTTGATTACATCGGCAAACACAAAATACAGCTGAACTACGACAAGATAAAGGGCCGCATTATAAATAACAGCCTGAATCAGCGCGCTGAAAGGAACCGAAACAAAGAAGAAAATCAAAGAAGCAGCCGCACCCACAAGCAGCACAACACCCGGAAGGGTACCGGTATGTCCCAAAGGAGCAGCGGTTTCCTGTGTTGCCAGAAATACAATAGCGGTAATCAGGGCCACTACTGCGGCAGCAAGGCAAAGATAACTGCCGGAAGCCTTATTTTTCAATAGCTTATTCATTCTTTTCCACCTCTCAGTTCTTCGCAGAGGAACGATTTTTCCGCTTTTCCTCGGAGAAAACGTCCGTGTAGGTGTGAAGTACATACATGACGGCGGAAGCTGCAACAAGGGCAATCGCAATCGCATCAATCACTCTCAGCGCGGTCTGCCACCACGGTGCAGCATCCGAAACGACCATATCCTCAGCAGAAGCACCGCCCATGCTGGATTTCAGCATGATATAGTACAGATAATGGTTGGAATCCAAAACCTTTTGCAGCAGATCGCCGTCATCGGTGGAAGTAATCAGTTTTTCAATTTCTGTCGGGCGTGCGGTATCCAGGCAGAAAATGTTGGTGCCTGCCATCAGCATTTCCGGAGCAGAAGAATACTCAGAAGCAGTCAGAGCGTCATCAATAATATAGCCGCCGTAGTTCCATTCATCACGCAGGATATGCTGAATACCCTGACTTGCCGCTGCGTACATAACGCCGATACGGTTATAGGCGGTCATAACACCCAGAGAATCGCCCTCGGCCAGAGAGCCTTCAAAGGCGCGGATATAGATTTCACGGATGGACTGCTCGTTTGCAAAGGTGGAGATGCCCTGACGGCCTGCTTCCTGCTCATTGAGGAAGAAATGCTTGACCGTGCCAATCAGACCCTTGTTGCGCATACCATGGGAAACGTTCTTGGCTGCGTAGTAGCTCAGCACGCCATCCTCAGAGAAATACTCGCTGGTACGGCCGGAATAGGGAGAACGCAGCGTGTCGGCACCGGGCGCATAAGCAATGGGAATAGACGCATACAATGCATCCTCGCCATACATTTCACCAAAACGGGTCTGCAGATCGTGGTCCCAAGATGCGCCGATGATGGGCAGCGTTGCCCAGCCGGTGCAGTTGCGGCGGTCGCCATACTTGAACTGACCGTTCATGCCTTCGGGGCCGTCCACGATGGTGCAGCCGGGCTTATTGACAGCCTTGACCGCTTTAATGCCCTTGGAATCGCCCATATTGATGAGCAGCTCGCTCAGCGTCATCTGGGACAGGAAGTCATCCCACTTCGGGTCATCAAAGGCCACGCCCTTCATATCAATGAAGTTGATCTTTTCATCCAGCGTAACACCCAGATTAAAGTCCGAAACGCTCTTGGCATCGGCAGCCTTTGCATAGGTCTGCATATTCAGGCCATTGTATAGCTTGTCATTCACGGTCAGCGTTGCCAGCGTGACAGGGTATGTAGTATCCCATGCGCTGCGGGACAGATAGGTGATTTTCTCATCATCGTTGGCCCAGTAGTTTACATCTGCATCGTCAAACGTATTGGTGACTTCAACATCGCTGTTGTAGGGAGAAGTACGGTACTTTTCTGTGTCCACAGTCGTGTTGGGAGCAGTCCATTTGGCTGCGGCTGCGGTGTTTCCGGCAACAATATTGCCGTCCTGATCCATCAGCTTGCCTTCCACAGCACTGCCGCACTTCAGGGCAAGAACATTGTTCAGAGCCTCGTGGGCGCCATTGCCGACAGCAAAGTAGTAGTCGCCCGGGTCCAGAATGTAGCCCTTGGCACCGTGAGAGTCATAGGATGCAAGGAAATAGCCGGGAACCTCCAGCTGAACCGTCTCGGAAGCGCCTGCGGCAACATCCAGCTTGTCGTAACCCATCAGCTGAATGGCGGACTTTTCAACAAGGTTTTCCTTGTCATAATCGGTGTACGGAGACTGCGCATACAGCTGCACCGTAGCCTTACCATCCACGCTGCCGGTGTTGCTTACCGTAACCGTAGCCGTAAAGGTATCTGCATCCGCATCGTAGCTCAGGTTATCCAGTGCATACTCATAGGTTGTGTAAGAAAGGCCATAGCCGAACGGGAAGCAGACTTCCTCTGCATAGTTCCATCCGTCGGAGGACGCCTTGGCGCCCGCGGCAGAATCTGCATTGCCCTGTCCCAGGACAGTATCCTCATAACGGGTTTCATAGTAACGGTAGCCGACGTAAATGCCCTCGTTATAGCTGACAAAGCTGTCACCGGCGGCACGGGGCGTTTTGCCCGCATAGTCATAGGCGTGCAGACCGAAGTTTTCAGCACTGGGGGCCGACAGAGAGTTTGCCGCAAAGGTTGCCTGCGTATGGCCGGAAGGATTGACCTCGCCAGTCACCACACGAATGGCACCGGGCATACCATAAAAACCGGGGTTGCCCACCCACAGGACTGCATCAATGTTATATTCATCCAGCCAGTCCATTTCCATTGCAAACACAGAGTTCAGCAATACAACGACCTTTTTGAACTTGCCGGAGTCCTTGATTTTCTGGAAAATGGCTTTTTCGTTGTCATCCAGCTCCAGCATACGCTTGCCCTTGTCATTGACCATGGCAAGGTCGTTGCCCTCCGTAGCAAAGCGGGAGAGCGTGACAAAGGCAACATCGCCATAGGACGCAAACGAATCTGTCACACTGCCGGTGAACAGCGCCGGATCGTACTCGCCAACACTGGAAACGCTTCTTGCCTCCGGTGCCGGAGCATTTGTATAGGCGTCCAGTACCGTCTGGTTGACGTTGAAGCCCGCGCCCTGCAATGCATCAACGGGCGTCTGCTGGTATTCCTTGTTTGTAGAGGAACCGCCTGCTGTGCTGCGGAATACCGGGTCAATGCTGCCGCGGCCAAAGGCGGTCACATTGCGCTCAGATTCAGAGAGGGGCAGTGCGTTATTGCGATTATACAGCAAAACGCTGCCTTCCTCCTCTTCCTGCTCACAGAATTCATAGGCGGCCTGAATATAAGCAGCGTAGCTTGTATCCGTCAAAGAACCGTCTGCCGAGAATTCTGTTCCGCCGTAAGAAGCATTGGAGCCTTCAATACCGAGTGCGTGGTTTACTTCACCTTCCTGCTGAAAGGCAATCGAGGTTCCTGTCAAAACAAGGTTTGCCAGCAGAACCGCTGAACCGGTCAGACCCAGCCAACGCCGGGATTGATCGGCAGGTTGCTTTTGTGCCATAGGTTTTCTCCTCCTAAGTACTACAATGTCAGGATGGGACAGCTGCTGCGCAAGAGGCCGTGCACTGCCTTTTTGCGGGAGAGCTGCCACAGCATAGCCGCGGGCTTGCCGGAGATGTTCTTTCACATCTTCATCACATTTGTATCATATATAAAGGAATCGCATCCGTCAACGGGCTTGGCATAAACGTCAAAAAAAGCGGCATACTCTGCACCATTGCCAAACAAAAAAGCCTCCCGCAGCGCATCACGCTGCAGGAGGCTCTGGGGTAATCAGGAGGCGGTTTCCAATAACGGAAGTGTCACAACAAGGTAGAATATACTGTCCTCCACAAAGTAATCCGCTGTTCCGCCGTAAGATTCGGCAATGCTTTTCATGCTCTTCATTCCATAACCGTGCTCTGCCGCGTCCTGCTTGGTTGTCACCAAGCTGCCGCAGTGCTGCACAGGTTCGACAGGGGTATAATTTTCCACGCGAATCACCGCCATATCCCGGCGGCGGCTGATGTTCAAGGTAATAACTCTTTTTTCTGCATCGGCCACTGTGGTCAGACACTCAATCGCATTATCTAACGCATTGCCCAGCAGCGAATAAATATGGTAATGCTTCATTTTGGCAAGGCAGCTGCCGTCAGCCGAGCAGATCAGCTGGATTCCGTTCTGCGCACACAGGCCGGCTTTTTGCGTAAGGGTTATATCCAACGCTTTATTCCCTGTAAAATAGCGCAGGTTCAGGTTTTCCATCTCAGTCTCCAGCTTGGTGCGCTCCTCTTCCGTGGCGCGGGAATATTGCTGCTTCAGATCATGGTAACGGATATTGATTTTTTCCATATCCTTTTGCGCCTGCTCATACTGCTGGCGGTCACATTCCAACAGTTGTTCCAGAACGCTGTTTTCATGTTCCAGATGCTTGATGCTGCAATTTGAAAACTCCAGCGCCAGAACCGTAACGGCGAACAGAACACAAAAAGTATTCAATGCAAAGTATGCCGTCAGGTAAGAATCCGATGCAGTGTCCAGAACATCTTCCAACACAACGCTCAGATATACCGCTGCGATTAAAAAAAGACCGGAATACAAAACGGTTTTGACGTTATCAAACATAAGCTGCCCACGCCGGAAACGCCTTGTAAACAGGAAGTAGATGGGCAAGCCAACCAGTACATTGCACAGCAGCAAAAGCGGGAGAACGACATAAAAATTCATCGAGCCATGTATCTGCCGCAGCCAGAACACAAGCATATAAACCAACTTGCTGGTGATATGCTGTACGGCATAGGCACAGGTGGTATAGAATGCTGCGTGCAGCAGACTGCAATCAAAGCAAACTAAAATTTGCAGGTAAATCAGCAGGGTATTCAGCAGCAGCACTGTCCATGTAGGCGCAGGAGAGCCGGTGACAGGGCCGGAAACCGCCATCAGTGCTGCCACGCTAAGCACAAGGCGCAGGCAAAAATATGTCCGCCGTTGATTCCATGGCACAAACAGGCAGGCCCCCAACAACATTCCCAGCAAAACCTGCTTGCCGAAGAGAAAGCTCAAAATCATTACGGGTTTTCCCAACCTTTCTTTGCAAGATATTTGGAAAACGCATCAGAAAAAGACTCTTTGTAGGTGCGTCCAATGGGAAGGATCTTTTGACCGATATAAATATTCATACGGCTCACCGCTGTAATAGAACGCATATTTACCAAAAATCCGGCGCTGCATCGGACAAATCCAAGTGGGGAAAGCGCAGCGGCAATCTCCTGCATGGAGCCTCGGTTTTTAATCACCTCACACCGCCCGGTTTCTTTATCCAAAAGGTTATACAGCAAATCATGCTGCTGCACTTCAATGTATTCAATCGTACCGGAATCAATCAGCCGGGTCACAGCACCGTCTTTTATCAGCAGCTTTTTCTCCGCGGGGGTGTTTTGTTGTGCCTCCCGTTCGCGTATTACTTTCAGCGCACGGTTTAGGTACATCTGCAAGGAATACCACTGCACCGGTTTTATCATAAAGCCCAGCGCAGAGACGCTGTAACCGTTGATGGCAAATTGCTGCAGGTTTGTGCAGAAGATGATCAAAACACGGGAATTTGTTTTCCGTATTTCTTCTGCCAGCTCCATCCCCGACATATTGGGCATATCTATGTCCAGATACAAAATATCACAGGCGTGATTCCTGTCTGAAAGGTAGGCGGAAGCACTGTCATATTCCTGCACATCAAATGCTATGGCATATTCGTCAGAAAAGCGTGCGATTTCCTGCTGTAATTGATGCCGTGCTTCCTTTTGATCGTCAACAATTCCAATGTGAATCATGCCGTTTCCGTCCTTTCTTCTTTCTTTTTGCCATCATTGAGAACAGCAGCATACATTCCTATCTTTTACTTTATCATAACAAATCTTTTGGGTTTTTGCAATTCTGTCGGCAAAAAAGGCCATCTGATTCGTCAGGGCTTTGCGCGCATGACATCAAGCTGTCGGTGCCGATGGCGGGAAGCGGTCATCCCCTGAAACAGAAAAAGTATCGGAATTGCCATCAGACCTCTGCGTGCCTTGAGCAGTGCAGGGGTTTGTTTTTTTGTGTGCAGACGCTTTCCTGAGAGAAAAAAGCGTGGTATACTGAATGCAGCAGCCCGGGGGCTGTAAGGGGTAAACCTTGTTCTTAAAACTGCGTTCATTCGTTATGTAAAACAATTTTGACGCTTGAAAGCTCCTCATGTAAAAGCAATTTGATAGACAATAGAGGTGCAATGTGACATGATGTTCCCGAAAGGAGGACTGCGAATATGGAGATAGGGAAAAAGCTGAAGGATGCTCGTATGAAATCCGGATTTACGCAAGAAACCGTTGCGGAAAAGATCCATGTGTCCAGACAGACAATTTCAAATTGGGAAAACGAAAAATCGTATCCGGATATTATCAGCGTCATTGCGTTAAGCGATCTTTATTCCATAAGTCTTGATGACTTATTAAAGGGGGACCGGGAAATGATGGAGCATCTGGAAGAATGTACAAATGTTGTCAAAAGCACACAGAAATTGATAGGCGCTATTATGCTTAATGCTGTTACAGTGGTTCTGTTGATTGCGTTAAGTATGTTTTTGCCGGACAAGAGCTATTATTTGCTTGTGGTATTTTGTCTGGCTATTATGAGCTCGTCCGTGTTGCTTTATCAAATTATCAAACGGATTTAAGGAGAAATTGATGATAGAGTGGAATATTGTTTTGGCTGTGATATTTGGTGCAGTCGCGGTTGTTGGCGGTGCAGAAACCGTTTATCAGATCTACAAAGTAACGGTGCTTGATGCTGCTGCGCGTGGATTGGAACATCCGAAGCTATGGGGGTTGCTTGCAGCCAACGGAAACAATTCAAGCGGATTGCTGTTATATCTGATACAAAGAAGAAAGTATCCGCTGAAGGCTATAGACGGTGAACAGTTACAGCTTATGGAAAAAAGAAAAAAATCCGCTGGAATAGGGCTGACATTTATGGCGGTGGGTGCCATTGGATTTGTTTTGTGCCTTGGCGCGTTGATCACTTGATAGGAGTAAAGGACGGACAGGTTATTGGCGGTGCGGGGCTTGCGGAATTTGAAGGGCTGGACGATTGTGCAGAGCTCCAAAAGCTCTATCTGGTGGATTCCGTCAAAGGAAGAGGCTGCGGAAAAGATCTGGTACAGCTTGTTGAGGAGGGCCGCTTCGGCGGCCCTCCCTTTTTTGTAAATGCGCCTGCTTTCCCGCCTGCGCCCTGATACGGCTGCAAAGAGGAACGGCAGGGCAGGGTAAAAGAATGGAATTTTCACAAAGAATCAAGTTGTTTTGGGGATGGAACAGCCGCAGACGGCGGCGTATAATGCAGATACATTGAGTGAAAAGCACTGTCATTTTGCAAAGAAGGAGAACACTATGCAGACTTGTACACTGGCGGTCGATATCGGCGCATCCAGCGGGCGGCACATTGTCGGCACCGTGCAGGACGGCAGGATCGTCCTGCAGGAAGTCTACCGCTT